>Ga0335071_10006327_pt1 | contig 12224 bp, 9 predicted proteins | sample Lox_Sample_15_FD_206724 | JGI IMG/M metagenome (GOLD analysis project Ga0335071, IMG submission 206724) | Soil microbial communities from Loxahatchee National Wildlife Refuge, Florida, United States - Lox_Sample_1.5 | ecosystem: Environmental > Terrestrial > Soil > Wetlands | place: USA: Florida...
CCATCGCGCGCCAGGCGCCAGCCGCTTTCTCGGTGCGCGGCAGCAGCGCGAGGCAGCGCGGGAAGTCCGCCTCGCGCAGCGCTGCGATCATGGCCGGCGTCAGCTCACGATCGTGCAGCGCCGCGAGGGCCTCGGCGTCCTCGGCGATGGCGGCCAGCAGTGCGCTCACGCCTTGCCTTTCGGATGCGCGACGAAAACGATGGAAGGATTCGTGAGTTCCGGGTTCGCCATGTTCTTCACCTGCCGCACCGGCTGGTCGTGCGGACCCATGGCGGTGGTCGGCCAGGTGCCGGCACGCAACTTGTCGATCGGGCCGATGTCGAGCACGCGCATCAGGCAGCCCATGACGCAGTACGGCTTGCGGCCGGCCTCGATTTCATCCACGCACATGTTGCACTTCTTGACGATCTTCGCCACCGGGTCCCACTGTGGCGCGCCGTAGGGGCAGGCCGCTTCGCAGCGTCGGCAGCCGATGCACAGCGTCGAGTCGATGTCGACGATGCCGTCGGCCTCGCGCTTCCAGATCGCGCCGGTCGGGCAGGTCGGCAGGCAGGCCGGATCGGCGCAATGGTTGCAGGCCATGTTCACCTTGTAGGCGAACACGTCGGGAAACGTGCCACCCTCGACGTACATCACGCGCCGGAAGCGCGGACCGGGCGGCAGGCCGTTCTTGTCCTTGCAGGCGATCTCGCAGGAGCGGCAGCCGATGCAATCGACGTTGTGATGCACGAAGCCGAGCTGCACGGCCGGCTTCACCGGCTTTTCGGTCTGGTCCAGCTTGCGCCGCAGCGCGGCCTTTACACGTTCCTTGTCCAGGTTGCTCATTTGTCGCGCCGGAAGATGAAGGAGCGCGCGGTCGACTGCACGTCCCAGCCGGGACGATGGTCGAGGTCCGTCTTCTTCACGTTGACCAGGATGGTGTTGAAGGCGAAGGCGCCGGCCGGGCTCGGCGCATCGAGCGTCAGGAAGTCCGGGTTGCCGGCGCGGTCGACGCCGTTGGCATCGCGATCCATCCACGCGCCTTCGTGCAATGCGACAACGCCGGGCATGCAGCGCTCCGTGACGTAGATGGGCACGACGACGCGGCCGCGCTCGTTCCAGGCTTCGACGATGTCGCCGGTACGCAGGCCGAGCTTCGCGGCGTCGGCGGCGTTCATGGTCAGTTCCTGCTGGTAGGTCTCGCGCAGCCAGGGCGTGTTGTGGAAGATCGAGTGCGTGCGCCAGCGCGGGTGCGGCGTCACCATGTGGAAGGGAAAGTCCTTGGCCTTCGGATGGTTCAGCGATTCGAAGGGCTCGATCCATTTCGGGATCAGCGGGATCGGTACGCCCCACTGCGTGCGCGTCCAGTCCTTCACGCGCGCCAGCGTGGTCGACAGGATTTCGATCTTGCCGGAGGGCGTCTCGAAAGGCTTGCCATTCTCGATCTGTTCGCGGAAAGCGACGCGCGGCTGGTCGAAGACGAACTTGTAGACCCCGTGGCGCTTGAAGTCGTCCCACGACATCGTGACGTCCTGGCGTTCCTGCACGCGCCGCCACCAGTCGGCGAGATAGGCTTCGTCGACCGCATCGGGATTGGCGAAGTAGCTGCGGTCGGCCTTCGGGTTGTAGCGTTTCGCGAAGTCGGCCATCGTGTCGTCGATCCGCTCGATGCGATACGCAAGCTCGGTGAACACCTGGAAGTCGGTCTTCGATTCGCCCAGCGGTTCGATCACCTTCGGCCGGTGGATGTAGTAGTGGCCCTTGTACCAGGGCAGTGCGACGTCGTGGCGCTCGAAGTGCGTGGCGATCGGCAGCAGCACGTCGGCCCACTGGCCCGACGGCGTCATGGTCGAATCCATGCAGACGACCAGTTCGAGCTTCCGGATGGCCTCGATTTCCTTGTTGATGTTGGTGAGCTGGTTGAACCAGTCCGAGCCCTGCCAGAAGAGCGCCTTGATGTTCGGGATCCTGCCGTCGTACTCGTCGTCGCGCGGCCAGCAGCCGATCTCCTCGCGCTTGACGTCCGGGTAGTTCAGCACGCAGTGCGCCCAGCGGTCCGACTTGATGCTGGCGTACCAGATGTTGGCGTAGCCGTCGTAGGGATAGGCGATCGCCTCGGCGTGCCAGCCCTTGCCCACGCCCTCGGCCGAGCCGCCGAGGATGCCGATGTTGCCCGTCATCGCCTGCAGCGCCGCGGCCATGCGCGCGTACTGTTCGCCGTGTGCGACGCGCCCCGGCGCCCACGAGGCCTTCAGCGCCGCAGGTTTCGTCGTGGCAAGCATCTGTGCCAGTTTCCTGATGTCCGCCGCCGGCACGCCGCAGATCGCCTCGGCCCATTCCGGCGTCTTCGGCGTGTGGTCGAACTTGCCGAGGATGTAGTCCTTGAAGCTTTCGCTGCCCTTCGCCCAGCCCGGCAGGGTGCCGGCGTCCATGCCCTGGCAGAAGCGATCGATGAATTTCTGGTCCTGAAGGTTGTGCGCGAAGATGTGGTGCGCCATGCCGGCCATCATCGCGGCATCCGTGTTCGGGCGGATCGGGATCCACCAGGCGTCATAGGCGGCGGCGGAATCGGTGTACTGCGGGTCGACGACCACGAACCGGCAGCCGTTCTGCTTCGCCATGCGCATGTGGTAGAAGGTGTTGCCGCCGTGGAAGGTGTAGGCGGGATTCCAGCCCCACATGACGATGAGCTTCGAGTGTGCGAAAGCGTCGTCCTCGTTGCCGTCCTCGATGGTGCCGAAGGTCCACTGGGAACTGGAGGCATTGGCCTGGTTGCTCGGCACCGACCATGAACTCGTGCGGCAGCCGAACAGGCCGAGGAAGCGCGCCAGCAGGCCCTCGATCTGGTCCGACTTGTGCAGCACGCCGAAGGAGGCGCCGGCGTAGGCCTGGTCGAGGATGGCCGTGGGTCCGTATTCGCGCTTGATGGCAATCATCTTCTTCGCCACGTAGTCGAGGGCTTCGTCCCAGGTCGCGCGCTTGAACCTGCCCTCGCCGCGTTCTCCGACGCGCAGCATCGGGTAGAGCAGGCGCTCGGGCGAATAGATGCGCGTGCGGTAGGCGCGGCCGCGCAGGCAGGCGCGCAGCTGCAGCGCCTGCGCGCTCTCCTTGCCGAAGGCGCCGTCAGCGTCGTAACGGCCGTCGTCGGACGACAGGCGCACGATGACGCCGTCCTTCCTGTGCGCGACCAGCATGTGGCGCGAGCCGCAGTTGTGGTCGCAGGAAGTGACGACGGTTTCGAGTTCGTCGTCCTTGGGGTAGGGCGCATACGGAAACGCGCCCGCCTCGCGGCTTTCCAGACCATAGCGGAACAGGCCGGCCGCGGCGCCCGATGCCGCCGCGACCTTGAGGAAGCTGCGCCGCGCGGGATTGAGGATTGCGTCGTCGCTCATTCGGTCGGCCTTCCCTTCGCCCACTCGGGCGTCTTCTTCGGCATGCCCGGCCACGGATGGCGCGTGTAGGGATAGATCATGCGATACCACGCCCGGCCGCCGTGGCAGCCATAACAGACGTCGGCGTTGGCGGCGCCGGCTGCCTCAATGGCGTTGGCGTTCAGGTAATCGACGTTGTGGCGGTTGGTGCGTTTCTTGTCGTGGCAGGTAAAGCAGCCGCGCGCCTGCTCGCCCGCGACCTCGGGCCAGGGTCCGCCCAGGCCCATCACGGCGACGTTCATCTGGCCGTGGCACTTGAGGCAGGTCCTCTCGGGATTCACCTGCTTGCGCAGCACGAAGCCGGCGTCCTCCTGCGCCGGCGCGGTGGCCGACGTGCCCGGTGCCTCGTCGCGCGGGTCGAGGCCCTGGTGGCACGTGCTGCAGTGGAGGTTCATCAACTGCTTCGCCAGGGGCGTGACCAGATGCCGGCGATGGAAGGTCTCCTGGTCACCGGTGTAGGTGGATAGCCGCTGGTAGGGCGCGCGCACTGCCGCGGCGGTGAGCCCGGACGGCGAGCGTTCGAGCACGCGGTCCTCGATGACCTCCCGGTGGCAGGCCAGGCATTGCCCGTCGGTGGCAGTGAGCGCGGCCGGCTTGAAGTGCAGCGGATCGAAACTTGCGCGCAGGTGGTCGGGGGCCGGAGGCGCGAGCGGCGTCGACAACCTGTCGAGGCCCACGGAAAGAAGCAGGGCGACGACGGCGACCACCGCAGCCGCGCCGATCCAGAGACCCCTCTTCACGCGGCCTCGGGCGGGTTTGGGGGCATCCAGCGCTGGAACCACTCGACGATGTGGCGCGTTGCCTCTTCCATCGTGCCCAGTTCCTCGAACACGTGCGAGGCGCCGGGAATGATGACCAGTTCACGCTCGCATGTCATGCGGTCGTGGGCCATCCGGTTCGGGCCGGGGCCTTCCTCGTCGAGTTCGCCGACGACGAACTGGATCGGCACCCGCAGCGCTTCCAGGGGTTCGAGGCCCGCAAAATCGGGCCGGCCGCTGCGACTGACCAGGGCCTTCAACGGCGTGTCTTCGCGCGCGGCCACGCGGATCATCGCCGCCGCGGCCGTGTCGCGGCCGATCATGCCGATCGGCAGTTTCGCCAGTGCCGGCTGGTGGGCAATCCATTCCAGGACGGCATAGGCACGCGAGGTCAGCGCCGCGACGTGGTGCCACTGTTCCGGTATGCGCTTCTCCTCGTCGTGGCTCAGGAGGCCGACGTGGAAGGTGGCAAAGCCGGCGGCCTTCAGTGCGTCGTTGATGAAGGCGCCGCGCGATGTGCGCAAGGCCGCGCCGCCGCGCTCCAGCTGCACGATCAGTCCGGGCACTTCCGGATGGTGGGCGAGGATGCCGTCCAGCCAGGTTTCGCCGGCGGGCAGGCCGATTTCGGTGTGACGCAGTTTCATCGCCATGGCCGGAATGATACTAGCCAAGGGGTCCGCACGGCGTACCGCGGGGGCTGACTCTTGGCGATTGAATAGTCGCGATGTCTTAGCGGTTTCTTAGCGCTTGTCCCCGTCATTTTTTGCCACGTCTTGATCCCGCGCCGTCTAGAGTGCGAAGCGTCGAAAGCAAACCTCAAGGAGGTGCCATGGATGCGCTCTTCATTGTCCTGGTCGTCGGCTTCTTCGCCCTGACCGCGGCGCTGGTCCCGTTCTTCGAGAAGCTGCGGAGGCGCTGATGGATGCCCTCTACCTGATCGCGCTGGTCGCGACCGTGGCCGTGTTCGTCTATCTCGTGGTCGTCCTGTTCTATCCGGAGGACTTCTCATGACCGCCAACGGCTACCTCCAACTCGCGTTCTATCTCGTCGTCCTGATCGGCCTCGCCTGGCCGCTCGGGCTGTACATGGCGCGCATCTACCAGGACGAGGCGCCGGCGTTCGCGCGCTGGCTCAAGCCCGTCGAGCGCGGCATCTACAGACTGTGCGGCGTCGACGCCAACGAGGATATGCCCTGGACGCGCTATGCGTTCGCGACGCTGGCGTTCAATCTCCTCGGCCTGCTGGCCGTCTACGCGCTGCAGCGCCTGCAGGGGTGGCTGCCGTTAAACCCGGAGAGCATGGCTGCCACGACGGCCGACCTTGCATTCAACACCGCTGCGAGCTTCGCCACCAACACGAATTGGCAGAGCTACGGCGGCGAGTCCACGATGAGCTACCTGACGCAAATGCTCGGCCTCACGGTGCAGAACTTCGTCTCGGCCGCGAGCGGCATGGCGGTGCTGGTGGCGCTGATGCGCGGCTTCGTGCGCCGCGAGGCGAACGCCATCGGCAACTTCTGGGCCGATCTCGTCCGCTCGACGCTCTACATCCTGCTGCCGCTATCGTTGGCGTACTCGGTGGTGCTGGCCGGGCAGGGCGTGGTGCAGACCTTCGAGCCCTACGCGAAGGCGGAACTCGTGCAGGCGGTCGACTACGATGCGCCCAGGCTCGATGCCGCCGGCCAGCCGGTGATGGACGACAAAGGCCAGCCGGTGACCGAGAAGCAGATTGCGGCCGAACAGAGCATCGCCGTCGGCCCGGTCGCCTCGCAGGTGGCGATCAAACAGCTCGGCACCAACGGGGGCGGCTTCTTCAATACCAACTCGGCGCACCCCTTCGAGAATCCAGCGCCGCTGACCAACTTCCTCGAAGTCCTGGCGATCCTGCTCATACCCGCCGCGCTGTGCTTCGCGTTCGGTAGCTTCGTCGGCGACATACGCCAGGGCACGGCGATCCTCGCCGCGATGACCATCCTGTTCGTCGCGCTGCTGGCCGTGTGCGTCGGTGCCGAGCAAGCCGGCAATCCTCTGTTCGAGCGCCTCGGCGTCGCCACGCAGGCTTCCGATCTGCAGGCCGGCGGCAACATGGAAGGCAAGGAGGTGCGCTTCGGCATCGTCAACTCCGCGCTCTGGGCCACCGCCACCACGGCGGCATCGAACGGCTCGGTGAACGCGATGCACGATTCCTTCACGCCGCTGGGCGGCCTGGTGCCGATGTGGCTGATCCAGCTCGGCGAAGTGATCTTCGGCGGCGTCGGCTCGGGGCTCTACGGCATGATCATCTTCGCGCTGGTGGCGGTGTTCGTCGCCGGCCTGATGATCGGCCGCACGCCGGAATACCTGGGCAAGAAGATCCAGGCCTTCGACATGAAGATGGCGGCGGTGGCGATCCTGATGCCGCCGCTGGTGGCGCTGGTCGGCACGGCGCTCGCGGTCTCGCTCGATGCGGGCCGCGCGGGTGTCAGCAACCCGGGCGCGCACGGCTTCTCCGAAATCCTCTATGCGTTTTCCTCGGCGGGCAACAACAACGGCAGCGCCTTCGCCGGGCTCTCCGCCAACACGCCCTTCTACAACGCCGCGCTCGGGGTCGTCATGCTGCTGGCGCGCTACTGGCTGATGGTACCGGTGCTGGCGATCGCCGGCTCGCTGGCGGCGAAGAAGACCGTACCGCCGTCGGCCGGGACGCTGCCGACGCACACGCCGCTGTTCGTCGCGCTGCTGGTCGCCGTGGTGGTGATCGTCGGCGCGCTGACCTTCCTGCCCGCGCTGGCGCTCGGCCCGGTCGTCGAGCACTTGCAGATGATCGGGGTGAAGTGACATGGCACACAAGACGCAATCCCTTTACGACCCCACACTGGTCCGCCAGGCCGCGCTGGAGTCGGTCAAGCGGCTCAATCCGCGGTATCAGCTCAAGAACCCGGTGATGTTCGTCGTCTGGCTCGGCAGCCTGCTGACCACCGGACTGTTCGTGCAGGCGCTGATTGGCAAGGGCGAGGCCCCGGCGGGTTTCATCCTCGCTGTCTCGCTGTGGCTCTGGTTCACCGTGCTTTTCGCGAACTTCGCCGAAGCCATGGCCGAGGGCCGCGGCCGCGCCCAGGCCGACGCGCTGCGCGGCATGCGCAAGACCGTGCTGGCGAAGAAACTGCTGGAGCCGAAGAAGGGCGCCAAGTGGGTGCCGCAGGCATCGGAAAGCCTGCGCCGCGGCGACGTCGTGCTGGTCGAAGCGGGCGACTTCATTCCGGCCGACGGCGAAGCCATCGAAGGCGTGGCGTCGGTGGACGAGTCGGCCATCACCGGCGAATCGGCACCGGTGATCCGGGAAGCGGGTGGCGACTTCAGCGCGGTGACCGGCGGCACCCGCGTGCTCTCCGACTGGCTCGTGGTGCGCGTTACGGTGAATCCCGGCGAGACCTTCCTCGACCGCATGATCGGCATGGTCGAGGCTGCGAAGCGGCAGAAGACCCCCAACGAAATCGCCCTGACCATCCTGCTGGTGGCGCTGACGCTGGCCTTCCTGAAGGCGACGGCGACCCTGCTGCCGTTCTCGCTCTATAGCGTCGAGGTCGCGAAGATGGGCACGCCGATCACGGTGACCGTGCTCGTCGCGTTGCTCGTGTGCCTGATCCCGACCACCATCGGCGGCCTGCTGTCGGCCATCGGCATCGCCGGCATGGGCCGCATGATGGAGAAGAACGTGATCGCCACCTCGGGCCGCGCGGTGGAAGCGGCCGGCGACGTCGACGTGCTGCTGCTCGACAAGACCGGCACCATCACGCTCGGCAACCGGCAGGCGTCGACCTTCGCGGCGGCGCCCGGCGTCGCCGAGCGCGACCTGGCCGAAGGCGCGCTGCTGGCCTCGCTGGCCGACGAGACGCCGGAGGGACGTTCGATCGTCACGCTGGCGAAGGAGAAATTGCAGCAGCGCGGCCGCGACATTCACGCCGAAGGAGCGACCTTCGTGCACTTCTCGGCGCAGACCAGGATGAGCGGCATCGACTGGCAGGGCCGCAGCATCCGCAAGGGTGCGGCCGACGCGATGCGTGCGCACGTCGAGGCGCTCGGCGGCACGATGCCGGCGGGCGTGCAGACGGCGGTCGAGGAAATGTCGCGCCGCGGCTCGACGCCGCTCGTCGTGGCCGATGGCAACCGTGTGCTCGGGGCGGTCGAGCTCAAGGACATCGTCAAGGGCGGCATCAAGGAACGTTTCGCCGAGCTGCGCCGCATGGGCATCAAGACGGTGATGATCACCGGCGACAACCGGCTCACGGCCGCGGCCATTGCGGCCGAGGCGGGGGTCGACGACTTTCTCGCCGAGGCCACGCCGGAAGCGAAGCTGAAGCTCATCCGCCAGTACCAGTCCGAAGGCCGCCTGGTGGCGATGACCGGCGACGGCACGAACGACGCGCCGGCGCTGGCGCAGGCCGACGTCGCGGTGGCGATGAACACGGGCACGCAGGCGGCGAAGGAAGCCGGCAACATGGTCGACCTCGATTCCAATCCGACCAAGCTGATCGAGGTGGTCGAGACCGGCAAGCAGATGCTGATGACGCGCGGTTCGCTCACCACGTTCAGCATCGCCAACGACGTCGCCAAGTACTTCGCGATCATTCCGGCCGCATTCGCCGGCACCTACCCGGTGCTCAACGCCCTGAACGTGATGCATCTGGCGACGCCGGCATCGGCGATCCTGTCGGCGGTGATCTTCAATGCGCTCATCATCATCGCGCTGATCCCGCTGGCGCTGAAGGGGGTCAAGTACCGGCCGCTGGGCGCGGAAGCCATCCTGCACCGCAACCTGTGGATCTACGGCGCCGGCGGACTGATCATCCCCTTCGTCGGCATCAAGGCCATCGACCTGTTGTTGGTCGCCGTCAATCTCGCCTGAGGACGCCATCATGCTGAAGGAACTCAAACCCGCCCTGCTGATGCTGCTGGTGCTCACCGTCATCACGGGCATTCTGTACCCGGCCGTCGTGACGGGCATCGCGCAACTGGCGTTCAAGCCACAGGCCAACGGCAGCCTGATCGAGAAGAACGGCAGAGTGGTCGGCTCGGCGCTGATCGGCCAGCCGTTCTCCGACCCGAAGTATTTCTGGAGCCGGCCTTCGGCGACGTCGCCGATGCCCTACAACGCGGCCAATTCCGGCGGCTCGAACCTGGGGCCGACCAACCCGGCACTGGAAGAGGCGGTGAAGGCGCGCATCGAGGCGCTGAAAGCCAGCGATCCGACGCAGACGGCGCCGATTCCGGTCGACCTCGTCACCGCATCGGCGAGTGGCCTTGACCCCGACATCAGCCCGGCCGCAGCACGCTGGCAGGCGCCGCGCGTTGCGCGCGTGCGCGGCGTCGCGCTGGAGAAGGTCGAAAGCCTGATCGACGCCAATACCGAAGGGCGGCAGTTCGGCTTCCTCGGCGAGCCGCGCGTGAACGTGCTGCGCCTCAACCTCGCACTGGACGGGATGGGCTAAGCTATCGACATGGCCGCCGACGACCGTCCCGATCCCGACGCGCTGCTGGCCCAGCTCGAGGCCGAGCAGGCCAAGGCGCAGCGCGGCAAGCTGAAGATCTTCTTCGGCGCGAGCCCGGGCGTCGGCAAGACCTACGCGATGCTCTCCGCCGCGCGGCTGCTGGTGGCGCAGGGCGTCGATCTGGTCGTCGGCGTTGTCGAGACGCACGGCCGCGCCGAGACGATGGCGCTGGCCGAGGGACTGGAAATCCTGCCGCGGCTCGAGATCGAGTACCGCGGCCACACGCTCAGGGAATTCGACCTCGATGCCGCGCTGGCGCGGAAACCCGCGCTGATCCTGATGGACGAACTCGCGCACTCGAATGCGCCCGGCTCGCGGCATCCCAAGCGCTGGCAGGACATCGAGGAACTGCTGGATGCGGGCATCGACGTCTACACGACCGTCAACGTGCAGCACATCGACAGCCTCAACGACGTGGTCGGCGGTATCACGGGCGCGCGCATCTGGGAGACTGTGCCGGACAAGGTGTTCGACGCCGCCGACGAAGTGGTGCTGGTCGACCTGCCGCCGGACGAGCTGCTGCAGCGCCTGAAGGAAGGCAAGGTCTACATCCCGCAGCAGGCCGAGCGGGCGATGGCGAACTTCTTCCGCAAGGGCAACCTGCTGGCGCTGCGCGAAATCTCGCTGCGGCGCACGGCCGATCGCGTGGACGAGGACGTGCTCGCCTACCGGCGCAGCCAGTCGGTGAGTGGCGTCTGGCCGATGCAGGAATCGCTGCTGGTCTGCATTGGCCCTGGCCCGGGCGGCGAGAAGCTGATCCGCAACGCGGCGCGCGTGGCGGCGCAAAGCGAGGCGCCGTGGCACGCGGTCTATGTCGAGACACCCAAGCTTCAGCGCAAGCCGGATGCCGAGCGCGCGCAGATGCTGAAGATGCTGAAACTGGCGCAGGACGCCGGGGCGCGCACAGCCGTGCTGTCGGGCCCGGATGCGGCGCAGGCGGCCATCGCCTATGCCCGCCAGCACAATCTGGGCAAGGTCATGGTCGGCCGCGACAGGCGGCCGTTCTGGGACCTCGGCTTCGCCTATCGCCTCGGCCGCCAGGCGCCAGATCTCGACGTCATCCAGGTGGCGCATGCACCGGCGGAGCTGCCGCCGCGACGGCATGGCACCGGCGAAAAGTCAGCCCCGGTGGTACGCCGTGCGGACTACGCGTGGGCGGTTGCGATCGTCGTGGCGGTGACCGTTGTGGCTACGCCGCTCGCGAAGCTGCTCGATCTCGCCAATATCGTCATGCTCTTCCTGCTCGGCGTGTTCTTCACCGCGGTGAGGCTCGGGCGTGGGCCGGCGCTGCTGTCGGCCTTCCTTGCGGTCGCGGCCTTCGACTTCTTTTTCGTGCCGCCGCAGCTGTCGTTCGCGGTCAGCGACGTGCAGTACCTCGTCACCTTCGCGGTGATGCTCATCGTGGCCCTCATCACGGGACAACTCACGGCCGGCCTGCGCTTCCAGGTGACGGTGGCGCAGGGCCGCGAGCAGCGCACGCTGGCGCTCTACGAGATGGCGCGCGAACTGTCGGCGGCGCTGACGGTGGAGCAGATCGCAGAGATCACCGAGCGCTTCGTGGCGCAGGGCTTCAACGCCCGCGCGACGCTGATGCTGCTCGACGCGCGCGACCGGCTGGCGGCGGTGGGCGGTTCAGCCGAGGATGCGCCGGACATCGGCATCGCGCAATGGGCATTCGACCACGGCGAAACCGCGGGACTGTCGACCGACACGCTGCCCTCGGCACCGATGCTCTACGTACCCTTGAAGGCGCCGATGCGCACGCGTGGCATCCTGGCGCTGCGACCGCGCGACCTGCCCTGGCTGCCGGCGCCGGAGCAGCAGCGCCTGCTCGACACCAGTGCGACGCTGATCGCCATTGCCATCGAGCGCGTGCATTACATCTCCGTGGCGCAGGACGCGCTGGTGCACATGGAGTCGGAGCGCCTGCGCAATTCACTGCTGTCCGCGCTCTCGCACGACCTGCGCACGCCGCTCACCGCGCTGGCTGGCCTCGCCGAATCGCTGACGCTGGCTGGGCCGTCGCTGCCCAAGGCGCAGGCGGAGATCGCGCAGGCGATCCGCGAGGAGGCGCTGCGCACCAGCGCGCTGGTGAACAACCTGCTCGACATGGCGCGCCTGGAAACCGGCAGTGTCAAGCTCACGCGCGAGTGGCAGCCACTCGAAGAAGTCGTCGGCGTGGCGCTGCAGGCGCGCGCCAGCGTGCTCGCGCATCATGCGGTGCGGGTCGATCTGCCGGCCGACCTGCCGCTGCTCGAATTCGACGCCGTGCTGATGGAGCGCGTGTTCTGCAACCTGCTGGAAAATGCTGCCAAGTACACGCCGGCCGGCAGCCGCATCGAAATTGCAGCGCGGCGCGACGGTGACAACGTCGAGATCAGCGTCGCCGACAACGGTCCCGGCCTGCCGCCCGGCAAGGAGGAGGCGCTGTTCGAGAAATTCGCGCGCGGCCACGAGGAGTCGGCCGTCGCCGGTGTCGGCCTGGGACTCGCCATCGTGCGCGCCGTTGTCGAAGTACACAAGGGCAGT
>Ga0335071_10006328_pt1 | contig 12223 bp, 11 predicted proteins | sample Lox_Sample_15_FD_206724 | JGI IMG/M metagenome (GOLD analysis project Ga0335071, IMG submission 206724) | Soil microbial communities from Loxahatchee National Wildlife Refuge, Florida, United States - Lox_Sample_1.5 | ecosystem: Environmental > Terrestrial > Soil > Wetlands | place: USA...
GGCGATGACATCGCCGCCGCCATTTCGGGCGTGGCAAGGGCGGCTGCGAGACCCGGCTGTGCAAGCGCCGAGGCGAGCTGGGGGGTCGCAAGCGCCGATGTGAACGCCGGGCTCGTCATGGCCGCCGTGAACGCCGGTGTGGCGAGCGCGGACTTGAAACCGTCGTTGTTGATGATCGCCTGGATTTTGTCGTTCTGCAGGATCTTCTGCAGCTCCGGATTCTGCAGACGGACGTCGTTCTCGCTCATCTGCCCGGAGCGGTATTTCTTCGCGGCGCCGATCGTGCCGCTGGCGTTGTCCACCGGGGGCCACCCGTGGAACGCGATATATACAATGAAACATGCTGCCACCACGCCAATGCCAATCCAGAGCGGGCGCCGGCTCTTCTTCGGTTGTGTCACGGGAACATTTTCCATCTCTGCCTCCTGGGGGGGGATGGTGTGAGAGACAGGCCGCACGGGTGCCGTGCGGCCGCGCTAATGAACCTGGAACTCTGCATGGAACGATCCGCCCGCTGTGGACGCAATCTGGACGGAGACTTTCGAATCTCTGACGCCGGAGAAGAGGAGCGTGCATCGCTGTGCGCCCGTCCCGGTGATCTGCACGACACCGTCATTGACGGCCACCGGACCTCCCGTGGACTGGATCTCGCGGAGGTTCTCGAGCTTCACCCGTGAAGGGTCGTACGAGAACTTCGTGGTCGTGGCGGAAGTGCAGCTCAGGCGGAACGTCAGCTCCTTGCCGTTCTCCGTCGGCACGGCGGTCACGGTTCCCTGCGCCCCCGGCACGTTGACCGGGTAGGATTCCGACTGTGAGAGCAGCGTGCCCGTGGCAGCCGCGCCGGACACCGACGGGGCCGGCTGGGGATGCACGAGCAGCATGAACAGGAGAGCGCCTGCCACCAGCCCCCCCGCGAACACGGAACCGTAGCGGACCGCCGAAGGCCCGAGCACGACCGATCGGACGGGCTCCCACCACGAAGCCCGGCGGTCGACCGCTGCACGCGCATGCGCGGTGACGCTTGCGGAAGCGGCGGCGCGGGCACGAATCTCGGCGCCGATCCTCCCTGCCATGTGCACCGGCGGATCGACGGAGCGGACGGACGCAAGCGCCGAAGCGACATTCTTCAGCTCCGACTGGAGCAGGCGGGCCCGGGGATTGCGGCGCAGCGCCTGCGCCAGCTGGCGCTTTTCCGACGGGGAGAGATCGCCGTCGATCTCCCGGTTGATCAGTTCACGAAGCTCTTCTGCGGTCATTCCGTCGTGGTCCTTTCCGCTTCAGTATGTCCTTGAACGCCTGCCGCGCACTGAAGAGGCGCGACTTCACTGTCTTTTCCGGGAGATCCAGCACCTGAGCGATCTCCCTGTATGACAACCCCTGCATGTGCTTCAGGATGATCACGGCCCGCTGGTCCACGCTCAGGAGCATCAATCCCACCTGTATCCGGTGTTCCTGCCTGAGCGCCTCGTCGTCCTTCTCATCCGCGGGCTCGACGGCGATCTCCACCCCGTCAAGACCCTCAAACCGCTTCTTTTGTTCCAGCGCGTTCAGCGACTCGTTCACGGCGATGCGGTAGAGCCAGCTGAAAAACTTGTACTGGGGGTCAAAGCGCTCCAGGTTCTCATACGCCTTGACGAACACCGTCTGCGCTATGTCCGCGGCGTCATCCCCGTTGCGCACCATGCGGAGAGCAAGGTTAAACACGGTCCGCTGGTGCCTTTCCACAAGTGCGTCAAACGCCCGCAATTCCCCTGCCCGGCACTGCCTGACAAGGTCTTCGTCACTCGTCTCTGTCATAAATACCGTCCGTCGTCACAAAAGTTGGCACTATTCTATTTCAAAAATCAGGTCAAAACGGGCGATCTTGAACACATCCCGCACCATCCGGTTCATGTGGACGAGTTTGATGGCGTTCCCGTCCTTTTTCAGCCTCTGCTGCGTCGCCAGGAGGACCCCCAGTCCCGCGCTCGAAATATAGTCCAGGTCCCGGAAGTCCACGACCGCCGAATTTCGCAGTCCCGCAAACACCTCCCGCGCCCTGTCGGTCTGCGATGCGTCAAACCTCCCTGTCAGGACAACGATCCCCTCATCGTTGACTGATATGCTGAACATGCTACGACTCCAGGTGTTTGGTCAGTGTGATCCGGCTGGTACCGTCGACATAGTCGTACGCCAGGCCGTCGAGCATCTCTCGGGCAATGTGGATGCCCAGGCCGCCGGGCTTCCGCTCCGCAAACGGTGTGTCGAACTGTGTCACTGTCTGGCGCGTAACATCGAACGGGACGGAGGTTTCTTCCTCCAGCCGGATTGTCACGGTCCCCCCGGAGCGGACCGCCTCCAGGAGGACACCCCCCTCGCGCCCCTTCCCGTACTTCACGATGTTCGTGAAAAACTCCTCCACGGCCAGGTTGAGCACGTAGGACGCGCGCGCGTCCAGGCGTTCCTCGTCAGCGAAGCGTCGCATGAAACCGAAGACCGCGTCAAGCGACGCAATGTCCCTGGCAAACTCCTGGCGCATCATCGGCACCGACCGGCGAGTGTCATCCCGAATGCCGCCCTCCCTCAGTTACAGCCGCTTGATAACGACGATCGTCATGTCGTCCGCCTGGGCGGCGGTGTCGGCGTGCTGGCGCACGGCGCTCACGATGGCATCGATGATCCCGGGGGCGTTGAGCGAGCGGTTTGCGGCAATGACGGATTCGATCTTCGCGTCGCCGAACTGGGCTGCCCGGGGATCCACCGCCTCCGTGATGCCGTCGGAGTAGACGACCACCACGTCGCCCGGGGCGAGCGGCACGGTGTCTTCCTGGTAGGGAAACTCTTCAACGATGCTGACGACGAGCCCCCCCGTCTCGAGCCTCTTCGGCAGCCCGGGGCCGGTGAAGTGGAACGGGTGGTCGTGCCCGGCGTTGCAGTATGTCAGCGTGTGGGCGCCTGCATCGAGCACGCTGTAGAAGAGCGTGACAAACTTGTCGGGACTCGTGCTCTGGAAGAGAAGCTTGTTTGCCCGCTGCACGCAGACGGAGGCCCCGGGACCGACGAGCGTCTGTCCGCGGAGCGTCGCCTGGACATTGGCCATCAGGAGCGAGGCCGGGAGTCCCTTCCCGGACACGTCCGCCAGCGTGATGGCTATGTGCGTGCCGTCGATCGGGATGAAATCGAACGCGTCCCCCCCGACGAGCTGCGCCGGGATGCTCACCCCCGCGATGTCATAGCCCGGAACGTCGGGCGGGGCCTTGGGGAGGAGGTCCATCTGGATGGTTGCCGCAAGCCGGACCTCCTCCTTCATCCGCTGCAGGGCCTGCTCCTCCTCGTAGAGACGCGCGTTCTCGACGATCTGCGCGGACTGGCCGGCGATGATCGCCAGGAGCCGCTGGTCCTCGTCGGTGAACGCCGCCTCATCCCTCTTGTTATACACGGTGAGGACGCCGACGAGCGAAGACTTGACCATCATCGGGACGCACAGGAGAGATCGGATCGACTCGTCCCACTGGACGCCGCGGAACCGGTCATCCGTGCGGGGGTCGTTGAGCATCAGCGGCTTCTTGTTCAGGTGCATCCAGCCGAGGAGGCTCTGGCTGAAGTGATACTGGGGGGACTGTGACGAGCTGGCCATCGTGCGGACGAGTGTCTTCATCACGTCCTGCGCGCGATGGTCGACCAGCGTAATCACACCCTGCTCCGCCCGTATGGCGCGGATCGATCTGTGGATGATCGTCCGCATGATATCCTGCAGGTTTACGGACGCCCCGATCGCGCGGGCGAGGTCGTTCAGGATCGACAGCTCCTCAACAGCCCTCTTGAGACGGCGGTTTTCTTCCTGTGGAGAAAGTCCACCAGCGCCTGGTGCGTCCTGGGCGGCCATACGGGCGGATGAGAAAGAGTGAGTGTCAGTGCCTCAGGGCGCGGGCGGCGCCGGGGGCGGAACCACTGGTACCTTCGGCTTGAACACCGCGTACCCGATCAGGCCGCCGATCAGCCCGAACAGGGGCATAATCACCAGGTGGAACACGAACCCGATGCCCAGGAGAGCGCCGCCGGATGTGAGGCTCTGGATCATTTTCAGCGTCTCGGGGGGAATCTGGTCACCGAATCCCATGCTCCGGAGCCGCTCCATTCCTCCGCCCATACCGAAACCCAGGAGTGAGGTGAAAATGGCGCCGAGGATCGTCGTGACCACCGCGCCGACGACACCCGCAAGGGCGCCGAGCGCGAGGGCGTCGCCGTTGGTGAGGGGGGGACTCGAATCTTTCAGCTCCTTCTTGTAGAAAAACACCGCCATGAATCCGCCGAGCATGATGCCCGCACAACAGAGGCAGTTGACGAGACTCAGGCCGGGGACGCCGGAGAGCACACCCATAATGATCCCTCCGTAGAGGGCGGGCATCAATTTTCCGGGCTTATCAGGCATCAGCAAGTCCTTTCTCTGGTTGGACCGAGTGAGCGCGGCGCCGCGCGAGAATTTCCGCCGCCCCCTCCGTGGCGCCCGGGAGGATCACGGCGGTGATACAGAATCCGAACCACGCCCCCGTCGCTGCGCGAAGGGCGTTGGAAAACCCGGAGATGCCGGCGATCTCGGCAAGCACTTCCGCCGCCATCGGCGTCAGGGCGACCAGGAGCAGCACGCGGCCGGGCGCACGCCCCTTGAGCGCTCTGCGAATCGCGGGGTAGACGATTGTGCCGGCAAGAAATCCGAAATAGATCGATGAGCACCTGGCGCACACCCCCAGAGGGGCACCGCAGAGGTGGAACGAGCGGGCGTCGATCTGGTGGCAGACCGGGTGGAAGAATGCGTAGACGAGCGCGCCGAACGGTGCCAGAGCGGGTGTCGTGGCCGCAAGGGGAGCGGCGGCAACGAGCATGCACCAGAGAGCCGCGCCCGCGAGTATCACTGCGTGGGTGAGACGCTCGCTTCGCATGGCAAAACATACCCGAAAATCCTCCGAGAGTCAAGGGAACGCCGGCTTGATTTTCAGGCATTGGGCGGGTATATTCGGGGCAGTGAGCACTTCGACCAAGCCCCGCCGCTACTCTATCGGCCTCGTCCAGATGTCGGTCGGCGAGAACCCCGCCGACAACCTCGCCCGCGCCCTCGACGGCATCGCCGACGCCGCGGGCCGGGGAGCGCGCGTCATCTGTCTCCCCGAGCTGTTCCGCTCCCGCTATTTCTGCCAGCGGGAGGAAACCGCCGCATTCGAACTGGCCGAGCCGGTCCCCGGACCCACGACGGAAGCCATCGCCGCCGCCGCACGGAAGCACAGCGCCGCAATCATCGCCCCCGTCTTCGAACGCCGGGCGGCCGGGGTGTACCACAACAGCGCGGCCGTGATCGACGCCGACGGCCGGATTGCCGGGCTCTACAGGAAGATGCACATACCGGACGACCCGGCCTACTACGAGAAGTTTTACTTCGCCCCGGGGGATCTCGGGTTCCAGGCGTTCGACACCGCTCACGGGCGGGTGGGAACACTTATCTGCTGGGATCAGTGGTACCCGGAAGGGGCGCGGCTGACGGCGCTGCAGGGGGCGGAGGTTCTCTTCTACCCCACGGCCATCGGCTGGCACCCGGCCGAGAAGGCCGATCTGGGGGAGAGGCAGCGGGACGCCTGGCGGACCGTCCAGCGCGGACACGCCATAGCCAACGGTGTGTACGTTGCGGCGGTGAACCGCACGGGGCACGAAGTCCCCCCGGGCGGCGGGGCCGGCATCGAGTTCTGGGGATCCTCGTTCATCGCCGATCCCCAGGGCGCACTGCTCGCCGAGGCTCCCGCGGACAGGGAAGCGGTCCTTGTCGCCGAGATCGACACCGCCGTCATCGAGGACATCAGGCGCAACTGGCCGTTCCTGCGGGACCGGAGGATCGACGCCTACGGCGGTATCACGCAGAGGTTTCTGGGCGAAGAACCATGGAAAAAAGCTCCGTGAAGACAGAGACCCCCGCCGCTGCCGGATTCCGCATGCCCGCCGAGTGGGAACGCCATGAGGCGACATGGCTCGGCTGGCCTCACAACACCACCGACTGGCCGGGCAAGTTCGCAGCCATTCCCTGGGTGTTCGGCGAGATGGCGAGGAAGATCGCCGCAGGCGAATCCCTCCGGATCATCGTCAAATCTGCCAGGCACGAATCCTCCGCGCGCAATGTTCTGACGAAGGCGGGGGCGGACATCTCGCGCGTGCGGTTCTACCGGTTCCCCACGAACCGGGGGTGGACGCGCGACATGGGCCCGATGTTCGTGAAGAACGCGGCCGGCGAGAAGCGGATCGTAAATTTCCGGTTCAACGCGTGGGCGAAATATCCCGACTGGCAGAAGGACGCGCGCGTCCATTCGCGCGCGGCGCGCGCACTCGGCGTGAAGCTGTTCCAGCCGGTGATCGGCGAGTCGCGGTTCGTGCTTGAAGGCGGGTCGATCGACGTGAACGGCCGCGGCACGCTGCTCACGACGGAGGAATGCCTCCTCGACCAGACGACGCAGGCGCGCAACCCGGGGCGGAGCCGCGAAGAGATCGAGCAGGCGCTCCGCGAATCGCTCGGCGTGACGAACGTGCTCTGGCTCGGGAAGGGCATCGCGGGGGACGACACGCACGGCCACGTCGACGACATCACACGGTTCGTGAAGCCGGGGACGATCGTCGCCGCGAGCGAGCCTGACGGGTCGGACGTGAACCACGCGCCCCTCAGCGAGAACCTCGAGAGGCTTTCCGGCATGAGGCTCGAGGACGGATCGAAGCCCGAGGTCATCCGGCTCCCGATGCCGTCCCCCCTGTTCTTCAACGGGATGCGCATTCCGGCGAGCTACGCGAACTTCTACATCGCGAATGCCGCCGTCATCGTGCCGACGTTCAACGACCCGCACGACCGCACGGCGCTCGGAATACTTTCCGAGCTTTTCAAGGACAGGCCGGTCGTCGGCATACACGCCGTCGATCTCGTCTGGGGTTTCGGAACACTCCACTGCCTGACGCAGCAGGAGCCAGGCTGATCCCGCCCGTCACCCCTTCGTTCCACTGAGCGGGAATCGTTCGTTCTCAGATTCCCACTTCATGTTGCGGAATTCCCAATTCTCGGAATTCTTCCCCAGGAATACCGCTATTTGACCCGTTTTTGACACATCGGGGTGGCATGATATTCGCCACTAGAGGGGTGCTTGCCTTTGGAAAAATCTGCTAATCACACGTTACGCCTCAATACTTAAAGGTGGTCGCACGATGAAACGGAAAATGGTCACGATCGACGGCAACGAAGCCGCCGCCTATGTAGCGCACAAGCTGAGCGAGGTCATTGCAATTTACCCTATTACCCCTTCTTCCAACATGGGTGAATGGGCGGACGAGTGGTCCTCGCAGGGGCGGAAGAATCTGTGGGGCACGGTTCCCTCCGTTACAGAGATGCAGAGCGAAGGGGGAGCGGCCGGAGCGATCCACGGTGCGCTCCAGACGGGCGCCCTCTCGACGACGTTCACGGCGTCGCAGGGTCTCCTGCTGATGATCCCGAACATGTTCAAGATCGCCGGCGAACTGACGTCGACAGTGTTCCATGTCTCGGCCCGTGCGATCGCCGCGCAGGCTCTCTCGATCTTCGGCGACCATTCCGACGTGATGGCGGCGCGCGCCACCGGGTTCGCGATGCTCAGCTCGAACTCCGTGCAGGAAGTGATGGACTTCGCGCTCATCGCCCAGGCCGCGACCCTCGAGGCCAGGGTTCCCTTCCTCCATTTCTTCGACGGGTTCCGGACGTCGCACGAAGTCATGAAGATCGAGCAGCTCGCCGATGAGGATCTGCGGGCGATGATTGACGACGGGCTCGTGCAGGCGCACAGGGCCCGGGCGCTCTCGCCGGACCACCCCGTGCTCCGCGGCTCCGCGCAGAACCCGGACGTGTACTTCCAGGGACGCGAGACCGTCAACCCGTACTACGACGCGTGCCCCGGCATCGTGCAGAAGGCGATGGACAAGTTCGCAACGATCGCCGGCCGGCAGTACAAGATCTACCAGTATGTCGGCTCCCCGAAGGCGGACCGTGTCATCGTGATCATGGGCTCCGGCGCCGAGGCGGTGCAGGAGACCGTGGAACACCTCAATGCGAAAGGGGAGAACATCGGGCTCCTGAAAGTCCGCCTCTTCCGCCCCTTCGCGGTTGCGGACTTCGTGAAAGCCCTCCCCCCCACCGTGCAGAAGATCGCCGTGCTCGACAGGGTGAAGGAACCCGGAGGCGCGGGCGAGCCGCTCTACCAGGACGTGATCACCGCGCTCGCAGAGGCGATGGCGACCAAAACCGCCCCGTTCCAGTCGTTCCCGCTTGTCACGGGCGGCCGGTACGGTCTCTCCTCCAAGGAGTTCACGCCCGCGATGATCAAGGGAGTGTTCGACGAGATGAAGAAGCCCTCGCCGAAGAACCACTTCACGGTCGGCATCAACGACGACGTGTCGCACACGAGCCTTGCGTACGACCCGGCGTTCACCACCGAGGCCGACGACGTGGTGCGGGCGCTCTTCTACGGGCTCGGCGCCGACGGCACGGTGGGCGCGAACAAGAACTCGATCAAGATCATCGGCGAGGACACGGATAATCACGCCCAGGGGTATTTCGTGTACGACTCGAAGAAGTCGGGCACGACGACCACGTCCCACCTCCGGTTCGGCCCGCGGCCGATCCACTCGTCGTACCTGGTGGACAAGGCGAACTTCATTGCATGCCACCAGTGGTTCTTCCTCGAGAAGTTCGACGTGCTGAAGGCCGCCATCCCGGGCGCCACGTTCCTGCTGAACAGCATCTTCGGTCCCGACGAGGTGTGGGACAAGCTCCCGCGGCTCACCCAGCAGCAGATCATCGACAAGAAGATCAGGTTCTACGTGATCGACGGCTACAAGGTGGCGCAGGCCACGGGCATGGGCTCGCGCGTCAACACGATCATGCAGACCTGCTTCTTCGCCATCTCCGGCGTGCTTCCCCGCGAGGCGGCCATCACCGCCATCAAGACGTCGATCAAGAAGACCTACGGCAAGAAGGGGGACCAGATCGTCCAGCAGAACTACGCCGCCGTCGACCAGACGCTGGCGAACCTGTTCGAGGTGAAGGTGCCCGCAAAGGTGACGTCGACGATCGAGATGCCGCCGGTCGTGTCACCGAAGGCGCCGGCGTTCGTGAAGGAAGTCACCGCGGAGATCATGGCCGGCTTCGGCGACCAGCTCCCGGTGAGCAGGATGCCGGTGGACGGCACGTACCCGACAGGCACCGCGCAGTGGGAGAAGCGGAACATCGCGCTGGAGATCCCGGTGTGGGACCAGCCGGTGTGCATCCAGTGCAACAAGTGCGCGATCGTCTGTCCCCACGCCACGATCCGCGTCAAGGTGTTCGACCCGAAGTATCTCAAGGACGCTCCCCCGACGTTCAAGACGATGGACTACAAGGGAACGGAGTACAAGGGGATGAAGTACGCCGTGCAGGTGGCTCCCGAGGACTGCACCGGGTGCGGCCTGTGCGTCGAGGTCTGCCCGGCAAAGAACAAGTCGGAGACCCGCCTGAAGGCGATCAACATGATGCCGCAGCCGCCGATCCGCGAGTCGGAGCGGGCCAACTACGAGTTCTTCCTCTCGCTCCCCGAGGCGGACCGCCGCGAGGTGAAGGTGGACTCCGTGAAGGGCTCGCAGTTCCTGCAGCCGCTGTTTGAGTACTCCGGCGCATGCTCCGGGTGCGGCGAGACGCCCTACGTCAAGCTCGCCACGCAGCTCTTCGGCGACAGGATGGTGGTCGCCAACGCGACAGGGTGCTCCTCGATCTACGGGGGCAACCTTCCCACCACCCCCTGGGCGAAAAACAACGACGGGCGCGGCCCTGCGTGGTCCAACTCCCTCTTTGAGGACAACGCGGAGTTCGGGCTCGGGATGCGGCTCGCGATCGACAAGCACAACGAGATGGCGCGCGAGCTGGTGAAGTCGCTCGCCGGCACGATCGGGCAGACGCTCGCCGACGGCCTCCTCACTGCCGACCAGAAAGACGAGCCGGGAATCCACGAGCAGCGCGTGCGCGTCGGGGAGCTGAAGAAGAAGCTCGCCGCGGTCAACACGCCGGAAGCGAAGAACCTCCTCAGCCTTGCCGATGCGCTCGTCAAGAAGAGCGTCTGGATCATGGGCGGCGACGGCTGGGCGTACGACATCGGGTACGGCGGGCTCGACCACGTGCTGGCCTCGGGCCGGAACGTGAACGTCCTGGTGCTCGACACCGAGGTCTACTCCAACACCGGCGGGCAGATGTCCAAGTCGACCCCGCGATCGGCGGTGGCAAAATTCGCCGCCGGCGGGAAGCCGCTCGCCAAGAAGGACCTTGGGCTGATCGCCATGCAGTACGGGACGGTGTACGTGGCCGCGGTGGCCATGGGCGCCAACGACATGCAGACGATCCGCGCCTTCCTCGAGGCCGAGGCGTATGACGGTCCCTCGCTCATCATCGCGTACAGCCACTGCATCGCCCACGGCATCAACATGACGACGGGGATGAACAACCAGAAGGCCGCGGTGGAGAGCGGGCACTGGCCGCTCTACCGGTACAACCCCCTGCTCGCGCATGAAGGGAAGAACCCGCTCAAGCTGGATTCCAAGCCGCCGAAGATCAAGTTCGAAGAGTACGCCTACATGGAGACCCGCTACAAGATGCTCACCAAGAGCAATCCCGAGGAGGCGAAGCGGCTCATGGCGCTGGCGGAGGCGGACACGCGGCGGCGTTACCAGCTGTATGAAGAGCTGGCCAGTGACGGCAGCGGACCCGCGACGAAGGCATCCTGATCCGCGCGGCTCACGAATCACGAACACACGACACGGAACACTGACCATGGACCTGACAACGAAGTACCTGGGACTCACGCTGAAAAACCCGATCGTCCCGTCGGCAGGCCCCCTCTCGCATACGCTGGACAGCATGAAGCGTCTGGAGGACTTCGGGGCGGCGGCAATCGTGGTCTACTCCCTCTTCGAGGAGCAGATCGAGCACGAATCGGCTGAGCTGAACCATTACCTGTCGCAGGGGACGGAGAGCTTCGCCGAGGCGCTCACGTATTTCCCGGAGGCCGACGACTACAACCTCGGCCCCGAGGAGTACGTGGAGCACCTGCACAAGGCGAAGCAGGCGCTGAAGATCCCCGTCATCGGGAGCATCAACGGCGTCTCCACCGGCGGCTGGACGAAATACGCGAAGAAGATCGAGGAGGCCGGGGCCGACGCAATCGAGCTGAACATCTACTACATTGCCGCGGACCCGGCGCAGGAGGGGACGGCGGTGGAGAACCGCTACCTGGAAACGCTCCGCGCGGTCAAGAGCACGGTGAAGATCCCGGTGGCGATGAAGCTGAGCCCCTTCTTCAGCTCGATGGCCAACATGGCCCAGCGGCTGGACAAGGCCGGCGCCGACGGGCTGGTGCTCTTCAACCGGTTCTACCAGCCCGACATCGACCTGGAGACGCTCGAGGTGACGCCCAACGTCATCCTGAGCACGCCGCAGGCGATGCGCCTGCCGCTCCGCTGGGTGGGAATCCTGCACGGGCGCATCAAGGCGAGCCTCGCCGCCACGAGCGGCATCCACACGGCGCAGGACGTCCTCAAGATGCTGATGGCAGGGGCGGACGTGACGATGATGTGCTCGGCGCTCCTGAAGCACGGCCCGGGGAGGATCAAGGACGTGCTGGCGGAGCTCGGGACGTGGATGGAGGAACACGAGTACGAATCGGTGGCCCAGATGAAGGGGAGCATGAGCCAGAAGTCGGCTGCCGATCCCTCCTCGTTCGAGCGGGCGAACTACATGAAGGCGCTGAACAGCTACAAGTAGCGCCGTCCGCCGGTTAGATCATTCGGCGCTTTGCTGAACAGGAAGCGCGCCGGTCCCTGGGGGGGCCGGCGCGCTTTGCGTTTCAGGTGGCGCCGGAAACAGGCGCCAACGCCGCCTGCGCCAAATCGCGGCGGATGCTAATGCTTCTTCTTGTCGAGTATCTTCTCCATCTCGTCCATCACTCGGTTCATCTTCTTCATCGCGAGCTGGAACGGCACGGGGGTCGTCATATCGATCCCCGCTTTTTTCAGCAGCTCGATCGGGTAGTCGGCACCGCCTGAGCGGAGCATCTCCAGGTACTTCTTCGTGACCGCCTTGTCGCCCCCCAGTACCTCCTCCGAGAGCGCGGAGCTCGCCGTCACGGACGTGGCATACTGGAAGACGTAGAAGTCATAGTAGAAGTGGGGA
>Ga0335071_10006329_pt1 | contig 12223 bp, 8 predicted proteins | sample Lox_Sample_15_FD_206724 | JGI IMG/M metagenome (GOLD analysis project Ga0335071, IMG submission 206724) | Soil microbial communities from Loxahatchee National Wildlife Refuge, Florida, United States - Lox_Sample_1.5 | ecosystem: Environmental > Terrestrial > Soil > Wetlands | place: USA: Florida...
CGTACAGGCCCTCCCGGTTGAGGTTCCAGCTTCTCTCCAGCTGCGCCTTGCGCCACCGAGCCAGCAGGTCCGCAGCTCGTTTCGCCGACGAGGGGCCGCATCTCCGCCTCGAGGGAGGAGATGTCGAGCAGCGTGCCGTACAGATCGAAGGCGACGAGGTCGAAGGCGGCCATGACTAAGGTGATCGATATCCTCCCGAACTACAGAGTCTCGCTCTTCGGTCTCGCGGGAACAACTCCCGGGGCCGCAGCGCCGCCGCCGGTTGAGTTCCCGCCGCGCGGGAATCGACCGGGCCTCCGCACGCATAGGTACTGCGGGAGAGAAAACATGAATCTGGCAGGTCTCTCCGTCCTGACGTTGGGGGCCGGGGCGCTCGTCCTGGGCGGGCGGGGTGACGCGGGTACTCCTGCCCCCAACGCCGCCGCGAGGGCGCCGGTGCTCGTCGAGCTCTTTACGTCCGAGGGCTGCTCGAGCTGTCCCCCCGCCGACGAGGTACTGACGGAGCTGGCGAGGTCCCAGCCGGTGGAAGGAGTTCTCCTCATTCCTCTCTCCGAGCACGTGGACTACTGGAACCACCTGGGCTGGGCGGACCCCTATTCCTCGAAACTGTTCTCCGAGAGACAGGAAGCCTACGCGGCGGCGATTCGGAGCTCCGGGCTCTACACGCCACAGGTCGTCGTGGACGGACGAGTGGAGCTGGTTGGCAGCGATCGACGAGCGGTTCAAAAGGCGATCGCGAGCGCGGCTCGGGAGCCGAAGCTGGAGGTCGCGGTGTCGCGCGGCCGGACGCCTTCGTCACTTCGTATCCGGGTCGAACCGTCGACCGCCTTCCCTGAGGCCGCAGGCGCCGAGGTCCTTCTCGCGATCGTGGAGAACGATCTGCAGTCCCAGGTCAGCCGGGGCGAGAATTCAGGGCGCCGGCTCTCCCATTCGGCCGTCGTCCGGCGTCTCCAGGTCGTCGGTACCCTTCCGCGGGGCAAGGCCTTCGAGAAGGAGGTTCTCGTCGCGCTCGAATCGGCGTGGAAGCCGGGGAACTTGAGCGCGGTCGCGTTCGTGGAGGAGGGATCCGGAGGACGAATCCTGGGAGTAGCACGCGGCGCGCTCTGACGCCCTGCGGCGCTTCGCGAGGTCTGGAACGCAACGCCGGGCGCCGGAGCGCGAGTCGCGCCTCCCCCCCGTTACGACAGCCCGAATGTCTTCACGAGGAACACCGCCATCTGCCCGCGTGTGGTCGGACTGGCGGGACAGTAGAGCGGCGGTGAGACCTGACAGCCGCCGGTGATCTGGCGGTTGGCGAGCTCTTCGATCCAGGGAGCGAAGGAATCCGAAGGCGGGACGTCGTCGAAGATTCCGACGGCGGGCGGAGGCATGTAACCGGAGCCTTCCTTCGCCTTCAGGAGAACGACGGCCATCTGGCGCCGGGTCACCGATTCTCCGGGACAATAATTGCCTCCGCCGCAACCGGCCGTGACGCCCTCGGCGGCCAGCTGCTCGATCCAGTCGGCGAACGGACCGGGACACGGCACGTCCGGAAAGACACTCTGGCAGGCCGGCGGAACGTAACCGCTTCCATGCTCGGCCTTGAGGAGAAGGACCGCCATCTGGTCTCGCCGCACGGCGTCGTTTCGGCAGTAGGCTCCCGAACCGCAACCGGCGCTGATGCCGTCGCGAAAGATCGTCTCGACGTAGGCGTGAAAGATGTCGTCCTGAGAAACGTCGGAGAAGTCGGCGAACCAGGCGGCCGGGAGGGTCTGCGACGCCCCAGCCGGCCGGGAGCCCGAGACGCTGACGACGACGTCGTTGAGCGTGCCGGGGGCGAGCGCGGGCGAGACGCTGAAGACCCGTCCCTGATCCGGGACCGCGGGAAGAGTCGCGGCGAGTCCGCCGATCGAGACGGAGGATGCGGCGTAGAGGTGGTTTCCGAAGACGGTGATCGGCGTGCCGCCCGCGGCGCGGCCGGATGACGGACGGACGGCGACGAGCGAAGGGATCGGCGTGTCGAACCCGAGGCGGAAGATGACGCCCCCGCCGGCGAAGCCTCCGCCGCCCGCGGTTCCGTAGAACGCCCCGTCGGAGGCGAGCGTCAGACCTGAGTACGGGCTGATTCCGTCGTTGCCCTGAAGGTCGTGGAGCACCTCGAAATTCTTCCCCAGGATGTCCACTCGAAAGACCGTGCCCTGATTCATGGAACCGCCGCCTTGCGCCGTTCCGTAGAGCAGTCCATCCGGCGCCTGGAGGAGAACGCCGTACACGCCGGCCCCCTCCGGGCCGGCGAAATCGTGAATGGTCGTGAAGTTGCCGAGCAGATCGATCCGGAACAGGTTGCCGATGCCGTTCGCTCCGTTCTGCGGCGTCCCTCCGTAGAGGGCGCCGTCGTCCCCCTGAACGAGGGGTCCCCCGGGACAGCATCCGTCGAAGTCGTTGAACGCATGAAAGACCGAAAAGGCCCCGAGAGGATCGATGGCATAGAGATCTCCCCAGGCGTTGGGGCCTCCGTACACCGTCGGCCCGTAGAGGCTCCCGTCGGAGGTGCGCACGGGCGGCGCCGTCGGGTACGCCCCTTCGAACCAGCCGGAGTCGAAGGAATGAAGCGTCGTCAGCGTGCCGGAAGCGTCGATGTGAAAGACCGTGCCCAACTGACCGGCGCCGCCCTGATTGGTCGTTCCCGAGAACTCGCCGGGCGGCCCCTCGACGACCCCGCCCGTCGGATTGGCGCCGTCGCCCCAGTCGAAGCCGGTCAGGACCTCGAGAGTATCGGGGAGAGTGAAGCGGAAGACCGATCCCAGTCCCCCGGGCCCCGCCGTGGTGGCCGTGCCGTAGAGGCTTCCGTCCGTGCCCAGCAGGAGCGTGGACGGGCCCTGGCCCTCCCCGAGCGAGAACGCATGGATTATCGTCGGGTCGGACCCATCGAGGCGGTAGATGCTGGAGATGCCGCCCTGCGTGATTCCATACAACGCGCTTTTGACCTCGGTGAGCAGGCCGGCGGGAGCGTAGGCGCCCGCGTCGGCTCCGAAGAAGTAGACGTAGTTGAACTCGGCGGCGGGATTGAGCCGATACAGGCTGCCGAGGCCCTCGACGGTCGTCCCGTAGAGGAAGCCGTCGTGCCCGTCGGCGAGTGCCGCGAGGGGATAGGACCCGGGAGTGCCGCTGTAGCCCTGGGCGAACGCGGCCATCAGCTCCCAGTTTCCGAGGCCGTCGATGCGGAAGACGGTCCCCAGTGGAAAGTAGTCCTTGCTGCCGCCGGGGCCGCCCTCCGTCGTCGTTCCGTAGTATTTGCCGTCGCTCGCGAGAATCAGCGGGGCGAAGGGCTTCGCACCGTCCTGGACGTTGAACGAGTGGAGCGTCGTGACCGCGCCAGAGAGATCCATCTTGAACACGGTGCCGACTCCACCGGCGCCCCCGCCGCTGGTGGTTCCATAGAGGTCGCCGTCGGTTCCGAGGATCAGGGCCGCCGCCGGCGCCGCACCGTCGGCGCCGGTGAACGCATGCAGCGTTGTCAGCGTCCCGGCCAGATCGAGGCGAAACACCGTTCCTGCGCCGCCGGCACCCCCGTCCCTCGTCACGCCGTAGAGGAAGGCGCCGACCTGGAGCAGACCGGCCACCGGGGCCGTTCCCTCGGTGGCGCCATCGAAATCGTGCACGGTCGCGAAGGACTCGTCCGACCCGAGGCGAAACACGGTGCCGCCTCCGTGAGCTCCGCCCGACGTTGCGGTGCCGTAGATGTTCCCGTCGGAGGCCAGCAGGAGCTGGAAGGGGTCCTGCCCACCGCCGTCGGCGAAATCGTGCAGCCGGGTCAAGGCCCCGGAGGGCGTCACCCGAAAGAGCGTTCCGACGTCGGAGGCCCCACCCGCGTGCGTCCCGCCGTACAGGTCGCCGTCCGCGCCGAAGATCAGTTCGCGCCACGGCGTGCTGCCATCGGGACCGGCGAAGGAGTAAACGAGCGCGTAGACGAACCCGCCCGATCCGTCGGGCGTCAGCGAGTAGATCGAGCCGCGCTGGAAGATCCCGCCGGTCCGCGTCGTCCCGTAGAGAACCCCGGAAGGCGATGCGACGACCGTCGCGGTCGGCGTACCGCCCGGTCCGGAGAAGGAGTGAAGCACCTCGTAGGTCTGTCCGAGACCCGCGTTGGTCACGAGGCAGACAGCGAACGTCAGAGATGGGATCGAAAGACGCAGGGTCGTCTTCACGCGTCACCTCGCGATTCGGCCCGGTCCCCGGAAAGGCTGTCGCCGATTGTAGACCCGGCGCGTGAAGACCAGCCGATGCGGGTCGCCCGCCGGGTCTGGCGCCGGCCGAGGGAGAGCAGGCTCCCGGCCAGCCCACACGACTACCGTGTAATCGTGCAAGGCCCGAGCCTCCAGTTCCCCTCTTCGAACACCGCTGAGCCGCTCGTTGCCGCCCTCACGCTCCCGTCGTCGCGCTCTTCTGCCGGAAGCCGCGGCGGAGGAAATGCACCCCGCCGAATCGTCGCGCGTTTCAGGAGGAACTCGGACTACCAGTCGACCCCGGATCCGGGGTCTCGAGTTCAGGCCGCCGCCCAAGACCATCTCGGGCAAGATCCGGCACGTCGAGCACCTGGCGACCGAAACAAGCGCGCGTCGTTCGAGAGGCGAACGCAAAGGTCCGAAGATCAGCCAAAGCGAAGGTCCTCCCCTCAGGGCTTCCCGGCCGAGGGCGCCGCGCCGAAGGCCGACGGCCCTCCCGCAGCGGTGAGGAGCGATTTGCCGGGATCCCACCAGCCGCCTCCGAGCGCGACGAAGAGCGCGACGGTGTCCTGGAGACGCTGGGCGCGCGCCTGGACGTAACCGATGCGAGCCTGGTGGTACTGCGCGAAGGCAATGAGGACCTGCACGTAGTTCGAAACTCCGCTGTCGTAGTTCGCGCGCACGAGCCGAAGCGCCTCGTCGGCGGAGCTCATCGCCCGCTCCTGGGCGGCCAGGGCGTCCGCGTCGTTTTCGAGGGCCCGGAGCACGTCGGCCACCTGGGAGAATCCGACCAGGACGGATTGACGGTAGTCCGACATGGCCTGGTCGTACGCGTCGATGGCCGCCCGGCGCTTCTGGACGAGGGTGCCGCCCTGGAAGAGCGGGGCCGCGAGACCCGCGCCCACGCTCCAGAAGATGCCCTGCGGCGAGAACAGCGTGTTGAGGGTCGTGTTGTTGCCGCCGAGGCTGGCGTTCAGCGTGATGCTCGGGAAGAGCGCCGCCGTCGCCACGCCGACCTCGGCGCTCGCCTGATGCAGGCGCGCCTCCGCGACGAGGATGTCGGGACGCTGGTGGACGAAGTCCGAGGCGATGCTGACGGGAAGGGACTCCGGCAGCTTCAGGTCGGACAAGCCGACCGGCGGCGCCTTCCACTCGGAGGGCAGACGCCCGGCGAGTGTGGCGAGAAGGTGGTCCGCCTGGCTGACGCGCTGCTCGAGAGGAGGGATCGTCGCCTCCACCGACGAGAGCTGGCTTCGCAAGGCGAGCGCGCTCGCATAGGGAACCGTGCCCGCCTCCGCCTGTGCCTCCGTGATCTCGACCTGCTCCCGCTGGTCGCCGACGAGATCCTCGGTCGCCCGGGCGAGCTCGGCATAGGACGCGCGAGCGATCACCGTGTCGACGACGTTGGCCGTCAGCGTCACGTACGCCGCGGCCGCGGTGTAGGCCTGGGCGTCGGCCTGGGCCTGCAGGCTCTCGACCGTGCGCCGCTGGCCGCCGAAGACGTCGAGCGCGTAGCTGATGGTCCCGGACAGCGAGAAGAGATTGAAGATGGTCGCCGCGGAGCTGGTCTGCCCGAAACGGACCAGCGTCACCCGCTGCCTCGACGCCGCGGCGTCGAGGCCCAGCTGAGGGTAGAAGATCCCGTAGCCCGCCCGCAGGTTGTCCTGGCTCGAGCGCAGGCTCGCGAGGGCGGCCTGCAGCGTCTGGTTCCCGGCGGCGGCATCCCTCATCAGTCCGTCGAGCTCCTCCGATCCGAAGAGCGTCCACCAATCGCCGGAGAGCCGCGCGCCCCGGTCGAAACGCTGCGCCTCCCCGGCGGCCTCGGCCGTCGTCTTCGGATCGGAGCCCGGCGCATAGTGGTCCGCGGCGGGGGGCGCGGGCCGCACGAAGTTCGGGCCGACCGCGCACGCGGTGAGAGCGACCGCCGCGCCGGCCGCGAGCCATCGCGCGGCGAGAACCGCCGCCGGCGACCTCCTACTTCTCGGCGATATAGACATCGACGAGTTGTCCCGGATAGACGGACAGGCCGTCCGGCTTGCGAAGCCGGAAGATCAGCGGCAGCACCCGCACGTCCACCCTCTCGGTCCTCTGGTTCGACAGCTGGATCTTCGGCGAGACGTACGGCTGCGTGCGGACGAATTCGAGCGGGATGCCCTTGTCCGTGCCGCGGAGGAACATCGTGGCGCGGATCCCGGGCGGCGCCGGCAGCCGCTGTACCAGGATCTCGTCCACGTAGCACCGCACCTGGAAGTAGCCCTGCGTCGATCCCATCGAGATGACCGGCAGGTAGCCCTGGCTGTACCCGTCGTAGGTCCCCTGGGTGGAGACGTAGCTGCCCACGGCGGCGTTGATCGCGAGCACGGGGCCGTCGACCGGCGCGCGGATCACGAACTTGCTGAGGAGGGCGCTCGAGGCGGCGACCGACTTCTCCAGCGCCGCGCACTGGCTCTCCTGGTTCCGGATGTCGTAGGTCCACGCCCCGGCGCGGACGAGGTCGAGCTGCTTCTGCGCGACCTCGAGGCCGGCGGCGGCGACCCGGACCGCGTTCTCCGCGTTGTCGAGATCGCTCCGGCTGACGGACTTGGCCTGGAGCTCGGACGAATGTTTCAGCTTGTCCCGCTGGTCCTCGGCCGTCTTGAGGGTCGCGGCCGCGGCCAGGGCCTGGGACTTCGCGACGGCCAGGTTCTCGGGCCGCGGCTGCGCCTTCAGCTCCGCGAGCAGGGCTCGCGCTGCCTCGAGCTGAGCCCCCTGCTGTTCGACCGTGGCCCGCTGGACCGAGTCCTCGATCGTCAGGAGCGAAGCTCCTCGCTCGACCACCTGCTGCTCGGACACCAGGATCCGCGTCACGGTGCCGGCGACCTCCGGATAGAGGTTGATGTTGGCGCCGTTCGATTGATAGCTCTCGACGATGCCGTTGGCGAAGATTCCCTTCGGGTAGGGATTCGAGGCGGGTGTGAACGTCGGCGGCGGGTTCTTCTTCACGTGCCCCGAGACGAACGCCATGGCGAGGCCGAGGACCACCCCGAGAGCCGCCAGGCCGAAGATGAGCTTGTTTCTCACCGGGGTCGGCCCCCGTCGATCGACTTCAGTCTCCCGTCTTCCATCCTCATGATGCGATCGGCGTACTCGAAGATGCGGCTGTCGTGGGTGACGACGAGGATGCACTTCCTGGCCGTGAGGATCTCCCTCTTCACGAACTCGACGATCCGGCGGCCCGTGTCGCCGTCGAGGGACGCGGTCGGCTCGTCGAAGACCATGACGTCTGGCTGACTGGCGATGGCGCGCGCGATCGCCACGCGCTGCTGCTCGCCCCCGCTCAGCTTGACCGGCGGCAGATCGGCCCGGTCCTTCAGTCCCACCACCTCGAGGTAGTGCATGGCTTCTTCCATCGCCTGGTCCCAGGCGGTCCGCTTCAGGACGAGCGGGATCGCCGCGTTTTCGAGCGTCGTCAGGCGCGGAAAGAGGTGGTAGTCCTGAAAGACGAAGCCGACGCGGTGGAGGCGAAAATCGGCGAGCTCGTCGTCCGACATGCCCCAGATGTCCTGGCCGTCGAGGGCCACGCGCCCCGAGGTCGGGCGGAGGATTCCGGAGATCATGCTGAGGAGCGTCGTCTTCCCGCTGCCCGACGGCCCCTCGATGTAGAGCATCTCGCCAAAGTAGGCGTCGAACGTGACGTCCTTGACGGCGTGCGTGCGCGCGTCTCCCTCGCCGAACCACTTGTTGAGCTCGGTCGCTCGGACCGCGAGGGCCGCCGGCTCAGCCACGGAAGATCTCGAAGGGTTCGATCCGGATCACCTTCCGGATTCCGATGACGCTCGAGATCGCCGCGATCACGATGACCATGACGAAGGCGAGGAGCAGGTTCGGGAAGGTGACCGTCGCGGCGTAGCTCGGCAGCCGGAGCTTGGCGGCGAAGATGGTGAGCGACGCGAGCCCGATTCCCAACCCGTAGCTCGTCAGCGCGGTGAAGGTCGCCTGGAAGAGGATCATGGCCACGAGGATGTTGCCCCGGGTCCCGATCGCCTTGAGCGCTCCGAACTTGTCCAGGTTCTCCAGGATGAACGTGTAGAACGTCTGGCCCGAGATCGACAGGCCGACGACGAAGCTGATGACGGTCATGAGGAGGACGTTCGTGCCGAGACCGGTCTGGTACTTGTAGAAGTTGGCGATGCGCTGCCTGAACTCCCCGCTGGTCAGCGCGAGGTAACCCATGTCCCGGACGCTCTTCTCGATCGCCGGCACGGCGTCGCGGGACTTCGGCTGGACGAGGATGAACGCCGTCGTGTACCGCGTCGACGGGATGTATTCGATGGCCCGCTTGTAGGTCGTGTAGAGCGTCGGGATCCCGAAGAGGCCGCTGACCGCGACGTCCGCGATGCCGGTGATCACGGCCCGGTGATCGTTGAGCTCGAACTCGGTGCCGAGCCGGGGGTTTCCGAGCTTGGCGAACTCCGAGTCCTTCACGACCGCGAAGGCGTTATCCGAATAGAGGTCCTCGATGCGGCCCTCCAGCAGCGCCGGCCGCCCGAGGAGGCTCGCATCGTCGAGGCCGATGACGGTGACGGCCTGATAGGTCCCGCTGCGCAGCTTGACCAGCGCCCCGCCCGAGTAGAGCGGCACCGCGTAGCGCACCCCCTCGACGCTCCGGACGGCATCGATGACGTAGTCCGGCATCGGGATGCTGCTCGCCACCGTGAACACCGCCGGGTCCATGACCCAGACGGGAGCGCCCACGTTGGTCACGGTGGCCGACGCTTTTCCGAGGATCCCCGCGAACATCGAGGTCATCGCGATCATCAGGAAGACCGCGAACGTCATCCCGACGAGGAGAGCGGCGAACTTGCCGCGGTCGTTGACCAGGAGCTTGTACGCGATGCGGAGAATGCCCCTCATCGGACTCTCCTCGCGCGAGTCCCGTCGGCCCGGCTCCGGGCCGCCCTTCCATCGGATGGCTCGTTCCGGCTCCGGAGTTCCGCAGGCGTTTTCATGGTCGATCCAGTCATCCACGCTAGGGGAACCCGTCCGGCCGATGACTGATGCGTCCGCATCATCCGCGCCGCGCGTGCATCCGAGCCGCCGACTTTCCCGGGAGAGACGAAGGCACGTCGAGCGTCCGCGTTCGTCGCCTTGGACGAACAAACGATGCGGCCCGGGGTTCTGTTACGGCAGGAGGCCGGCGCGCCACATTCCTTCCGAGAACTTCGCCCCCTGGAAGCGGCTTCGCGGCGGCACGGTGCGTCGCCGAACCCACCTCCGGCGCTGGCGCCGTGCCGGGCTCAAATCCCTCCCCGAGCCTGGCCGAAACGCTGCTGCGCGTCGCGCTCGGAGCTTCAAATCCTCTGGATCGTGGCGATCTAGAAACGACTCGGCCAGGGTTGCCCCCGGCCGATCAAAATCCTTGGTTGCGGGGGGAGGATTTGAACCTCCGACCTTTGGGTTATGAGCCCAACGAGCTACCAGGCTGCTCCACCCCGCGGCAGAGGGCGCACCTTATCGGAGACCGTCGGGCGGGTCAAGCGGCTCAGTTCGGCCAGTAGAGCCCGAGCGCCTTCGCGAAAAAGGCCGCTGCCTGCGCCCGCGTCAGCGGGTTGTTCGGGCAGAAGTTGCCGCCCCCGCAGCCGCTCGTGATGCCCGCCTGGAACAGCGCCTCGATCTCCCGGTAGAAGGGATGCGAGGTCGGGACGTCGTTGAAGTCGGGCGTGGTCGGCGGATTGCTGACCTGCAGCTGGTAGCGCACGCGGACCGCGACGAAGAACGTCGTGCCGTCGCCCGGAGTGTTTCCGAGTCCCAGGAAGTAAACGTTGTGCTCGTTGTCGATCGTCACGGGCGGCGACACCGTCACCGGAAACAGGGCGCAGCCCGGCGTCGCCGCGACCCCGGTGTCGAAGTCCGCGAGGTCGACCGCGCTCCCGGCCGGCGACGGCGCCGAGAAGAACGAGCCCGTCAGCGAGCCGCTCGCGGACGCGTCACATCCTTCGACCTCGACGGCCTGAACGGAGGCGCCCTGCGGCAGGTGCAGCGGAGCCACGAACTGGCCGAGGGGGGACACCAGGTACCGCCCTGCCGTCCCGAGGACGGGATTCCAGGCCTCGCCCTGAAGGTAGGTCGAGAACTCGAGGGCGCTCACGGTGTAGGTCGACAGCGCCACCGTGCCCCACGCCGGCGCGGGCGCCGCCTCGACGGGAAGGCCGAGCCCCGCCGCACAGAAACCGAGGCCGAGACCCGCGAGAACCCCGAACCGTCCGCTCATCTCGCCCTCCTTTGCTTCGCTCACTTCGCCGGCGCCAGCGCGTTCTCCTTCGTGATCATCAGCGTCGGCAGCACGATCTTGTGCGGAACCTTCTCGCCGTGGAAGATCCGCTCGGCGACGTCCACCGCCTCGCGGCCACCCGTCGGATACACGAACGTGACGGAGAGCTTGCCGTCGGCGACCGCCTGGCGGCCGCCGTCCAGGCCCGGCAGCCCGTCGATGCCGACGAACTTCATCTCGCCGTCGCGGCCCTTGGCCTTCGCGGCCAGGTACGCGCCGATCGCCATCGGGTCGTTGTGGGCGTACACGAGGTCGATGTGGTCGTGCGCGGCGAGCGCCGACTCCATCTGCGCCATCGCCTCCTCGCGCAGCCAGTTGGCGACGGGGTCGTGGACGATCTGGATGCCGGGGAACGGCGCGATCGCCTCCCGGAAGCCGGTGCTGCGGTCCTGCGCCGGCGGCGAGCCGGGCAGACCCTTGATCTCGACGACCTGGCCTTTCCCGTTCAGGAGCTTGGCGATGTAGTCGCCGGCGGCCTTGCCGATCTGCTTGTTGTCGGCGCCGATGAACGTCGTGTACGTGTCGCCCTCGATGGCGCGGTCGAGGACGATCACCGGGATCCCCGACTCGAACGCCTTCTTGACGATCGGAGTCAGCGGCTTCGCTTCGTTCGGCGAGATCATCAGCAGGTCGACCTTCTGGCGCAGGAAGTTCTCGACGTCGGCGACCTGCTTGGCGTTGTCCTGCTGAGCGTCGGCGAAGGCGACCTCGAGGTCGGGAAAGTCCTTCACGCGCGCGGCGACCTCCGCGTTCATCGCGACGCGCCACGGCTCGCCCAGATTGCACTGCGAAAAGCCGACGAGGTGCCTGGTCGACTTCGCCTTGCCGCAGCCGGCCGCCGGAAGGGCGAGGACGAGGGCGGCCGCAAGGGCCGCCCCTACGGGTCCGGAACGACGCGTTCGCTCCGTGTCGGGGCGGGGCTCGTCCCCGCCCGCTCCCCTAGCGCCGCCGCCGCTGGAGCCAGACGGCCCCGAGAATGATGACGCCCTTGAGGATGAGCTGCAGGTTCGCGTCCACATTGTTCAACCCCATGATGTTGTTGATGACGCCGATCGTCAACACGCCCACGAGCGTGCCGCCGACGGTTCCGACGCCGCCCGAGAGACTGGTCCCGCCGATGACGACGGCGGCGATGGCGTCGAGCTCGTACGCGACGCCGTCGTTCGGATTCCCCTGCTCGAGCTGCGCGCAGTGAACGAAGCCCGCGAGCGCGGCCAGCGCCGCCGCGATGCCGTAGACCGAGGCCTTGTGCCATCCGACGCGGATGCCCGACAGCCGCGCGGCGGTCTCGTTGTCGCCGATCGCGTAGAGGTAACGGCCGGCGATCGTGCGCGACAGGTACACGTGCATCGCCGCGACCGACAGGAGGAACAGCACCGCCGGCACCGGCACGTACGGCACGATGACTCCCGCGATCGTGCGCATCGACTCCGGGGCGGCGCCCGGGCCGAACCCGAGCGGGATCGCCGTCCCGCCGCTGAGGTACCGGGCGACGCCGCGGGCCGCGCTCATCGTCGCGAGTGTCGCGATGAACGGCTGCAGCTTCCAGCGCGCCACGACGAACCCGTTCACGGCGCCGCAGACGAGCCCCGCGCCGAGCACCAGAGCCAGAGCCGCGCCGAAGGCCAGTCCGCCGCGCATGAACGCCCACGCCGTCAGCGTCGCGGCCAGCGCGAGCACCGATCCGACCGAGAGGTCGATGCCGCCG
>Ga0335071_10006330_pt1 | contig 12222 bp, 16 predicted proteins | sample Lox_Sample_15_FD_206724 | JGI IMG/M metagenome (GOLD analysis project Ga0335071, IMG submission 206724) | Soil microbial communities from Loxahatchee National Wildlife Refuge, Florida, United States - Lox_Sample_1.5 | ecosystem: Environmental > Terrestrial > Soil > Wetlands | place: USA...
CTTCGCCCGCCGCTGCGCGTCATGCGGGCACTCGCCGCCGTTGTGGTAGCGGCCGCAATTGCAGTTCCAGCACAGCACCTGATAGCCGGGCGGGTAGCCGTGGTTGCGCAGCCACCTGAAGATGTGATTCGAGCGGACCTGGCGGCGATGCTCGGCGCCCCCGTTGTGGATATGGTCGAGGGTGAGAAACCTCGGGTCGCCCTCGCCACAACAGGCGCAGCGATAGCCGCCATAGGCCATGATCGCGTCGTGGCGGGCTCGATAATAGAAGTGCAGCGGGCGAAAGACCATTCGCGACCGGCCATATCGGGGGCCTTCCACGAAGGCGACCGCCGCGTGGACCACCGTGCCCGCGGCGCGGTGCCAGCGGCGTGCATACTCCTCGATCCAGCGCCGGGACGCGTCGATGATCGCACGCTCTTCGGCCCGCAGACACTCGCGGCAGCGGGCGCGCCTCGGCGGAAACGCTGACGCGGGTTTGCACGTCCCGCAGACGACGCAGGTTTTCATGTCGATATTCCTCGAGGGAAGGGTGCCGCGAGAGCGCGAACGGGCGGCGCGCGCCGGCGCGGAAAGCCGCGCCAACAAAAACGGCGCGCGCCGAACAGGCACGCGCCGCCATGGTGAATTTCGGAATCCTAGACGGGGCCCCGCCCGTCGCAACCGAAAAAATGCCTACGAGACAAAATCGTCAGGGCACTTTGATTCTGCGGGCGTAATCGGTCTCGAATATCCGCCACGAAGCTGCACCCTGGTTGTTGTCCCTCACGTTCGGACAAACTTGACGGCGGGTGGATGTTGCAAAGGTCGGCGCGGTTGATCGGTGGCGGCAATGTTTGCGATCGCGATATCCGCTCAGAACCCGAACGGGTGCGGCGGACCGAAGGACGCGGCGAGAAGAGTGCAACCGATCCAAAGGATCGCGAGACCGCCGACCAAGTTGACGGCCTGGCCTGCCAGCTCCCAGCGGCGTGTCGAGCGGCCGACCAGCGCCTGGACCCCGCCACGGAACCACACGACCATCCCGGCGAGAGAGGCGATGGCCGTGGCCGTGCCCAGAGACATGACACCCACTGCGGCGATTCCGGCCCAGAGCATGCCCACAATCTGGGCGAACGCGAGAACCAGAATGGCCCCCGAGCACGGCCGTATGCCGATCGACAGAATGACGCCGGCCATCGTGCGCATGGTCTGTCCCGCATTGATCTCATGCGCCGCGGGCATATGCACGTGGCCGCACCCCTCATGCGCGTGTGAGTGATGGTGCTCGGCCTCGCCCACCGCTTGTGACGGCCCCGCCCATCGAAGCCGCCCCAACGCCCGCGCCCCGCGCCAGCCGAGAAGGGCACCCACCAGGGCGACCAGCCCGAAGCTCAGTCGCTCCGTCCAGATCACCGCGCTCTGTGTATCGCGCGGCGCCTCTCCAGCCAGTGCGACGAGGCCGCAGACGAGGAGAACAGCCACTAGGCCCTGGCAGAGTGACGCTGCCCCGGCCATCCACAAACCGCGCCGCATCCGCTGCCGGTGGGTCAGCAGGTACGTCGTCAGTATCGCCTTGCCGTGCCCCGGCCCTGCCGCATGAAAGATGCCGTAGAGGAAGCTCACGACCATGAGCGCGGCGGTGGTCGCCATCGTGGCGCCGTCCGCCAGATCACGAACGCGGCGCGTCAATTCGCGTTGGAATCGCACCTGGCTCCGGACGACCCACAGAACCGCACGCGTTCCAAACGAGGCGACGGGGCTTGCCTCGGCGTCCGGCATCCCCGATGTGAGCCTGGACTGCGCGACAGGCTGGGCCGACCGAACAATGAAGAAACCGGTGCAGCCGAGGACCAGAACGACGATCAGGGCGGTGCGCCACATCGGATATTGACCTTTTGGGCGAATAATTGTCCCAGGCTGTCATCGCTGGTCTGAGTGACGTCGAGCGATTGCGCCCGCATCACGCTCTCGATGCTGGGTTTCGGCGGGATGAGGCGATAGTGGCAGTCGCGCGGCGCGTCGACGAGCTGAATGGCGTCGCGCCGATCCGCGTGCAGCACTTCGACGTAATAGGTCGGATCGTAGATCGAGTAGACGAGCGGTTCGTCGTTGACATTGGCCGGCGCGGCAAGCGGGAGCAGGAAAGCCAATTCCAGCCGGCGCCCGCGCATCTGCGCGGACGCATCCTCGATGGCGGCGAACGGAACCGCAACCGACCCCGTCGTCACTTTGGTGAAATAAGTGTATTCGGCGAGATTCTTCATGCTCCTCTGCAACAAGGCAGCCATCTTGTTGTGGTCCGTTTGCCCATTGCGCCCCACGTATCCCGCCGTCACGTAGGCGGAGTAATACTCGTCGAGCAGCCACCTCTCATGCAGGCCGGTGACGCGTCCGGAGGCGTTGAACAGGACATCCACGGTCACGTCGATCCAGGCATGCGGATGCGCATCCGCGACGGACGGCAGACCCGCGCAGAGCATCGTCGCGACAAATAAGCGCAGATGTCGAGCGAGGGGTGGCTTCCACATTGCGGGCCTCCTATCAGCACCGCGGCCGGATTATAGGGCGGCGATGGCAAGTAGGGGCGAACCGGCCGACATCGATTGCGGGGCGGCACTGAGTCGCCATGGGCCCGAAGCATACAAAATTCGGCCGGGACAGTGATGAAGGACAGTGATGGGGCGTGAAGGCACTTGTCAGGTGAGCACAGATGAGATGTTATATTATAACAATCTGCGAAGCAACGGGGACCCCCGCATGGCCATGATCCGGAAGCCATTGATTTCGCCGTTCTGCATGCCCGCGGCGGCACGGCTGGTGGTGGGGATCGGCGCCCTTATTCTCCTGTGGGGCGCGATCCTCTGGGCGGTGAGCGCGTGATGGCCGCGCCGGCGATCATGCTGGAAAACCTGACCGTGGCCTATGACCGGCACCCGGCGCTTCGTCATATCTGCGGCTGCTTTGAACCCGGAAGTCTGACGGCGATCGTCGGCCCGAACGGCGCCGGCAAGAGCACGTTGCTGAAGGCGGTCGTGGGCCTGCTCGATCCGGCCGAGGGCTGCGTCCGCTGCGCCAGCGCTGACCGGCGCCGCGACCTCGCTTACCTGCCGCAGCAGGCCGAGATCGATCGCAGCTTTCCGATCAGTGTCATGGATACGGTGGCCGCCGGAGCGTGGCGCGACATTGGGGTGCTGGGGGGCATTGCGTCGGGGATGCGTCGAAGAATCGTGGACGCGCTGTCCGCCGTCGGTCTCGACGGGTTCGAACGGCGATCGGTCGGCAGCCTGTCGGCCGGGCAATTTCAGCGAGTGCTGTTCGCCCGCATGCTGCTGCAGTCGGCGCCTATTATCCTGCTCGACGAGCCCTTCACCGCGATCGATGCCCGCACGACGGCCGATCTGCTGGCTCTGGTGCAACGCTGGCACGGCGAGGCAAGGACCGTCGTCGCGGTGCTTCACGATATCGAGCAGGTGCGCCAGTACTTCCCGCAGACGTTGCTTCTGGCGCGCAAATTGATCGCATGGGGACTGACGGGCGAGGTCCTGACCTCTGCCAATCTGAGGGTCATGCGTCGCATGTCTGAAAGCTGGGACGAGGACGCCGAGCTCTGCGCGCGCGCGGCCGTCTAGATGGCATCCCTCCATCTCACGATCGTGGCGCCGTTCCAGGATTATGGCTTTATGCGGCGGGCGCTCGTCGCCTGCTTCGCCCTGTCGATCGGCTCCGGCCCGATTGGCGTTCTGTTGCTGCTCCGGCGCATGAGCTTGGTTGGCGATGCCTTGTCGCATGCGGTCCTGCCAGGGGCGGCCGTGGGCTTCCTCGTGGCCGGCCTCTCGCTCTGGGGTATGACGACCGGCGGGTTCGTCGCCGGCTTGATCGTCGCCATGCTGGCCGGTGCCGTGAGTCGGAATACCGCACTGCGCGAGGATGCGAGTTTCGCCGGCTTCTATCTGGCGTCGCTGGCTCTCGGCGTGCTGCTGGTCTCGACCCACGGCAGCAATATCGATCTGCTGCACATCCTCTTCGGCACCATCCTCGCGGTTGACAATACGGCGCTCTATCTCGTCGGCGGCATCGCGTCGGTCAGCACGCTCGTTCTCCTGGCGATCTATCGGCCGCTGGTCCTCGAATGTTTCGATCCAGGCTTCCTTCGTGCGGTCGGCGGGCGTGGATCGATCTACCACCTCATCTTTCTGGTGCTTGTCGTGCTCAATCTGGTGGCCGGCTTCCAGGCGCTCGGTACGCTCATGGCCGTTGGGCTGATGATGCTTCCCGCCGCCGCCTCGCGCTTCTGGGCCAATGAGGTGTGGACCATGGCGCTGGTCGCGATCGCCGTCGGCTTCCTCTCGGGCTTTCTCGGGCTGGTCGCCTCCTATCGTTTTGGACTGCCCTCCGGGCCCGCGATCGTCCTCGCCGCGAGCCTCTTCTACGTCGCTTCCATTCTGGTCGGCCGGCGGAACGGGTTGCTACGCCAGCATTGGCCGGCCCGCCATCTCGCCGCATAGGACTCGTAATCATGAACAGGCTGGTCGGGGTACTCGTTGCCCTGTCTTGGTTGGCCGCCGCGGCCCCCGCGTTCGCCAGCGATCTGAAGGTGGTCGCGAGCTTCACCGTGCTCGCCGACATGGTGAAGCAAGTGGGCGGCAACTCTGTCGATGTGCGCAGCCTCGTCGGTCCGAACGGTGATCCTCACGCCTACGAGCCGACGCCCCAGGACGCTGCAGCGCTATCGCGGGCCGATCTGATCTTCGTCAGTGGGCTCGGGCTCGAGGGCTGGATGGATCGCCTCATCTCCGCCTCCGGTACCAAGGGCACGATCGTCGTCGCGACCCAGGGCATCAGGACGCGTGATATGGAGGAAGACGGCAAGCTGATTACCGACCCCCACGCCTGGAACAGTGCGGCCAACGGCGTGATCTTCGCCCAGAACATCACCGCCGCCCTGGTCAAGGCTGATCCCAGGCACGCCGCCAACTACGAAGCGAACGGCGCAAAGTACGAAGACGAGCTGCGCGGGCTCGACGCCTGGGCGCGCGCGGAAGTCGCGCAGGTTTCGGCGGCCAAGCGGAAGATCATCACCAGCCACGATGCCTTCGGCTACTTGGGCGCGGCCTACGGGATCGAGTTCCATGCGCCGGTCGGCTTCTCGACGGATTTCGAACCCTCGGCTGCCGGCGTGGCCGGCCTGATAGACCAGATCAGGCGTGAGAAGATCAAAGCGGTATTCCTCGAGAATTCCAACGATCCGCGGCTGATCGAACAGATCGCCGCCGCGACCGGTGCCAAGCTTGGCGGAACGCTCTACGCAGAGGCGCTGTCCGAGCCGGATGGCCCCGCATCGACCTACGCGAAGATGTTCCGCTACAATATCGAGACGCTGGTCGCAGGCATGCGGGCAAACTGACGTGGAAACACCCCCGACCCGTGCCCCTGCGTCGCTTCGCTTCGGAGGTCACACCCCCTCGGCTTCGGGTCCGGACGCTGCAGTCTTGACCAGATCGTAGATCGGCACCACGCCGGCGGCCGTTCCGGCGGCCAGCCGCGTGCCGTCGCGGGACCATGCGAGCGAGGTGATGCGTGCTCCGTCGATTCCGCGCACGCGCACGACGGCGTCGGCCGGCTTCAGCGCGCACAGCGCCACTTGGCCGTCATCGAAGCCGGCGGCGACCAGCGGGCGCTTCGGATGGACGGCGACGCAGGTGACGAGCCGGCCGAGTCCACGCCCGAGCTCGATCGGCGCCGTGCCCATCGGCCCGCCGCCGCTGAACTTCCAGGCGAGCGCGCACTCGGCACCGGACGTCACGAGCGTCATCGGTCGTGTGAGCCAGTCCATGGAGCGCACCTTGGCTGCGTAGCCGGCCATGCGCATGTGTTGGCCGTCCAACAGCCGCCACCCGTGCAGCTCGCGCTCCTGCATGGTCGTCATCACGATCGAGCCGTCCGGGCTCCACGAAACGCCGATATGGGAGCCTCGCCAGCGCAATTGCGCGGGCGCCTCGCCGAGCTTGCCGGTCCACCACAGCGTCACGCCGCCGTAATGCGAGACTGCCAGTCGCTTGCCCTTGGGATTAAGGGCGAGGCCGGTCACGGTGGTGGGGTGATCGGCTGTCGCGGCGACGATCTTGCCGCTCTGGTCGAGGAGCGAGACCTCGCGGCCGGCGGCAACGGCCGATTGTCCGCCCGCAATACTCACCGCGACAACCTCGACCTGCCGCCCGGGAAACTCAGCCAGCGGCGTGACCATCCCATCGCCGGCGGTGCGCGCAAGCCGGCCGTCGTCGCCGCCGGTGAGCACGCCGGCCCCGTCAAAGTCGATCGCGAGCGCCAGCACGGCCGATCCGTCGCGGTGCGGCTGCGCTATTTGCGGCGCAGGGTCATCCGTGACCAGCCGCACGGTGCCGTCGCCGAGGCCGGCCGCCAGCGTGCCGTCGGCAAGGAAGACCACGCCTGTGACCGCCGCGTCGAAGGCAAGCTCGCGCCGCCGCGGCGCCAGAACGCGCGGGGCGTCCTCGAGCAGCATCAGTCCGCGACGCAGGATGCGAAGCCGGTCCGGAGATCGGCCCCGTCGAGATTGCGGCCGATGAAGACCAGCTTGGAGACGCGCGGCTCGTCCCGTCCCCAGCGTTTGCCGTCGTCGCCCTCGGCCAGCATATGCACGGCCTGGAAAATAAAGCGATCTGGGCTGCCTTTGATGTTGAGGATGCCCTTCGAGCGCAGGATATCCTGGCCGCGCGTCCGCAGCAGGCCGCCCATCCAGTCGTTGAACTTGTTGATGTCGATTGGCCGCCCTTCCTGGAAGGCGACGCTGGTGACGGCATCGTCGTGCTCGTGCGTATCTTCGCCGAGGAAATTGGGCTCGACCGCGAGGATGCGATCGAGGTCGAACGCGCGCCGGTCGAGAATGCTGTCGACCGGGATGGTGCAGCGTTCGGTCCGATGAATTGTCGCCGTCGGATTGATGGCACGGATGCGCGCCTCGACGGCGTGCAAATCCGCCGCCGGAACCAGGTCAACCTTGTTGAGAAGGATCGTATCCGCGAAGGCGATCTGCTCCGCCGCTTCATGGCTGTCCTGGAGCCGTGCGGCAAGATTCTTGGCATCGACCACGGTCACGATGCTGTCGAGTTTCGCCTTGTCGCGCACGTCGTCGTCGACGAAGAACGTCTGTGCCACCGGCGCTGGGTCGGCGAGGCCGGTGGTCTCGATCAGGATGCCGTCAAAGCGCCCTTTGCGCTTCAGGAGGTTGCCGATGATGCGGATCAGGTCGCCGCGCACGGTGCAGCAGATGCAGCCATTGTTCATCTCGAACACTTCTTCGTCGGCATTGACGACGAGTTCGTTGTCGATGCCGATTTCGCCGAACTCATTGACGATCACCGCGTATTTTCGCCCGTGCTGGCCGGAGAGGACGCGGTTGAGGAGCGTGGTCTTGCCGGCGCCGAGATAGCCGGTCAGCACGGTCACGGGAATCTTGTCGGTGCTGGTCATGGCTCCTCCTTCATAAATCGCAGGCGATCTCGCCGGCATAACCGATCTTGAGCACCAAGCGGCGCCGGCCGGTGGCGCGGATCGGGGCCGAGCGGTGCACGATGCCGCGTCCCTGCATGGCGGGCAGGCGCTCGCCTTTGAACAACCCGGCCCAGCCGGTGTGCAGCCGCCGGATGGGCGTGCCGGGACGCCGGACGGCGTTATTGTCGCCGCTCCCCAACGCCTCGCGGCGCGTGTCTGCATCGGCCAGCCACTGCGTTCCTGGGCCGGCGTAGGTGACGATCAGCCGGCCGCGCACGTTATCCACGTGGAACAGCCGGCAGGCATCGTGGGTAAGCGCCTCGACATGGATCGAAAGGTCGCGAGCCCCGGTTGCCCAGGCGAAGAGCCGGGCCAGTCGCCGCACGTCCTCGATCCACGCCCGACAATCACGGCCGGTTGCCGCATCGCCTACCGCGGCGACGAGCGGTGGCGCCACCTCCGTGGCTCTAGCCTCGAAGACGACGTGGAAATCGGGCAGAGCCGCGGCGGCGCGGGCAAAGCGGGCGACCGCCGGGGCCAGCTTGCGCATCCAGATCGCCAGGTTGATCTCGGGGCGGCGAATCGCCGCCAGGATTTCGGCCCCCTGTGCGGCAACGACATGCGCATGAGCCGCCGCGTCGGCGGCGGAACGGCGCACCGGACCATCGGCGAATAGAAGAGCAGCGTCCATCGCGCGATGATATGTTATAATATATCAATTCCGCAAGCGCAGCCGCGCCGGATCGCTCACCGCAGCCTGCCCGATCTGCGGCTGCTCGGTGACCGTGACCAAGGACGGCGAAGTCTTCGGCGCGAAGCCGGTCGCCCCTCACTGATCGGCACCCTTACTGCCGTCGCGTAATCCAGTTTCTTGATGCGTATGTTCCGGCGCTCAGCATCGCTACGACAACGTTGTGCACTGGCTTGATCTCGGCGCATCGGCCCCCCGCGGAAGGGCACTCGCCGCAACCAAGCGGATGCTCTCGCTGATATGGCAACTTAACCGACCGGAAACGACCTGAAAGATCTCCGAAATTGAAAGACAGGCGTGCGCGGGCGCGATGACCGCTCATGTTGGCCGGTCGCTCCGGCTCCGTTCGCCCGCCGCTGCGCGTCATGCGGGCACAGTGTCTCTCACAACTTCGTCTTGATTCCGACCTTCACCTCTTGCGGGCGATGACCCTTTAGGAAAGGCTGGCGGCATGATCAAAACCCGAGCGGTGCCCGCGCCGTCCGACAACGTGCTGGCGCCGCTGTATGCGGGCGCGGATCTGCTGGATGCGTTCGCGATTCACCTGCCGGCAGGGGCGGCCGACGATCTCGAAATGCTGGCGCGCGCCCTGTTCGAGCGGCAGGCGGGGTGGATTCGCGCGCTGACCTGGGTGCGCGATGCGGTGATGGCGACGGTCGGCGTCAAATCGTCTCGCGCGATCGGCGCGGCGGCGGCGGCGCGGGGTTCGGTGATCGGCTACTTTCCGCTGCTGTCGAAAAGTGCAGGGGAGTTGGTGGTGGGCGAGGACGACCGGCATCTCGACTTCCGAGTCGCGATCCTGCTGCGCCCGGGCGCGGCGGGCGGGCGGGAGCTGGTCGTGGTGACAGTGGTGCATTGCCATAACCGGCTGGGGCAGACGTACCTGGCGGCGATCGCGCCGTTCCACCGCGCGATCGCGCAGGCGAATTTGGAACGGGTGGCGAGGGAGATGGAAAGCTAGATCGGGTCGGCGAGGATGCCGAGGATTGGCGCGGCTTCCGCCGCCCTTCTGTCGAGCTTGATTGGGCGAATCCGCCCGATCGGACGTCCGGCAGCGCAATTGTGTGTCCAATTTGCGTCACATGGACCCGTTCTCGCGCGATGTCCGCCGGAAAAGACCGGTAGCACCGGTTTGTGCTGGAAAATTCCCCTCCGCGGGCCCATCTTGATCATCATCAGCCGAGAGCGCGGCTTCCCACCGCTGCGCTGCTCCCGACCGTCAGTCATTCAGTGATGAAAAGCGCGGCGCGGCCGCGGCCCAGATGAACCCCATGCGCAATCGTCTCGCCGGCCCAGGCCGCCGGTGGGACGTTCATGATCGCGCATCCTAGCCGGAGACACCCGATATGACTTCTTCCACCATGCGTGACAGAGCGGCGGCAGCCCGGCAGGTGGTCATGGCGATGGTCCAGCCGACCGTCCAGATCAGCGTGCACGTCGACGGCATGGTGATGGATGACCACCGCAGCAGCGTGCGCGTGTCGCGCACCGCGCGTCCCGCGACCGCCCTGGTGTGGGTCGAAATGGTCGGACCCGGCGAGCGGCACCCCGACCGGCGGAAGACCGTCATCGATCAGGGCGAAGCCCATGCCTGGTGCAACGACGAAATCCTGGGCGCCGCGCGCCGGGCGGCCGAAGGCATCATCCGGCGCAATCCGGCCTGGCGCTGCGATGCCGCGCGCCACAATGGTGCGAAGCGGGTGGCGTGATCGTGCCCGAAGACCGGACGACGAGTCACAGCCCGGTCGAGCTCGACGCCCATCGCGGGATGGTCGCGCAAAAGGAGACCGAGATCCGGCGCGCGCTCCACGACGTCCAGGCGGATCAAGAGGCGTTGCGCCAACGCCAGGCAGAACTGGAGAGCCATCTGTTCGCGGCCCCGGCTGCCACCTGGCAGGAGGCGGCAGACAGGGCGCGCTATTTGATCGAGCTGTTCGCCGCCACGCCGGAAGGCCGCGACCCGCGCCGCAGTCAGCTCATTCTCAGCGTTCTCGCCGACTTCGCACGGCTGTCGCGCCACGCTGAGCCAGGAAAGCACTGAGCGGACCGATGCAGGAATATCACTGGCTCCTCCAGAACAACGCCGCCCGCGTCATTGGCACGGACCGGGGCCGGTTCCTGACCGACGAGGATGCAGTCGCCTGGGCCGTCGGGCTGCTGAACAAGCATGCCGTCGCGACCATGGTCGAGGTCTGGCGCGACACGCGGCTGGTGGACCGGCGGCAGCGCGTCGCCGAGAAAGACGAGGCGTGAGCCAACGGACTTGCATTTTGGTCGCCGAGGGCCCATATCATGTCCGTCAGCTCGTTTTCGGTCGGTCTTCGGTTTCGGTTCTCCGACCCGTTTCCTTCCAAATCGTTGTTTGATCCGCGCGCACAGTGGTGCGCCGCGGTTATCTCTTGTTGGAAGGATTTCCAAATGTCAGTTGGTACAGTCAAGTGGTTCAATGCCGTCAAGGGCTTCGGGTTCATTCAGCCGGAAGACGGCGGCAACGACGTGTTCGTCCACGTGTCGGCCGTCGAGCGCGCCGGCATCGGCAACCTGAAAGAGGGCCAGCGCCTCAGCTTCGAAGTCGAGCGCAGCCCGAAGAACGGCAAGCTCTCGGCCGCCAATCTCAAGGCCGCCTAACGGATGGCGCAGCGCGGGGCGGTTCGCCGCTCCGCGCCTCGTCGTCGGGAGCACGGCCAGCGCGCGTCGCGTGATGCGGGCCGGCGCTACTTCCTGCAAAGGGCATGTCATGAATCCGGGCAGACCCTTGATGACGAACAACCGCATCGGCCACTGGGCGTGGGCGCTCACCGCCGAAGAGGGCCTGGCGGCGATGGTGGCCGGCCGTTCGCTGCGCGACGGATCGCCGCTCGCCGCGCGATTGAAACGCGTCTATGCGGCGATGCTCAAGAAGCAGAAGAAGCTGAGCGGCCGGCAGCGCAAGTAATACCGGCGCCGATCACCCCTCCATCAGCATCGCGGTCTTGATCGCGTCGTTGACGTTGATGCCTTTGCGCACCACCGCGTCGACGGCTTGCCCCTGCACGAGGTCTATGCCGTTCTTGTTGGCATAGAGCAGGCCGGTCACGGCCCCGCAGCGCGCCAGGATGAACTTGAACGAACCGGACCGCGCGGCCTCGATCTTGTCGAGAAAGGCGCGCTCCTCCTCCGGTTCCAGGGTCATCAGCTCGTTCGACCAGAAGATCTTCGCATAGTCGCAACCGAGAACTTCGAAGTCGAACTGCCGTGCCCAAAATGAATCGAGGCCGTCGATGCAGATCCGGTAGCTGCGCTCGTTCGCGAATCCGAGCAGCTCACGATAGAGATTCAGGTTCTCCATCAGGTCGCCCTTGTTGATCTCGAGGATGACATTGCCGCGGAACGCAGCCGGGAGACGCTCGTCGAACTTCAGGAAGGCGGGGGAGAGTGCGGTCGACAGGTTGATATTGAGGCCGATCCGCTCTTTGCCGATGAATTCGAGCCCGTGATTGAGGCTGCGCAGCATGCTGCGATCGAGACTCGCGGTGAAATGGTTGAACAGCCAGCGATTGGCGCCGAGGTCGAAATCGGGGCTGAGCTTCGCCTGGAGCCCGGCGATGGAGATGTAGAGCTCGTAGTACTCCCTGTTGTGAGGGTGGTCCTCGCGCAGGTTGATGACCGGCTGGTTGATCAGGTAGGGCGACAGGTCGAATTGCCCGAGCACGTTGTCGATCTTGGCCAGCTCTTCGGGCGTGATCGGCGGCTTCGCATCGCCCCCGAATCCGCGCCCCTGTTCCGGCGCCACGAGGCGCTCGAGATAGCGGATCACGTGAACGAAGTTGAGCGACAGCTCCAGGATCGAATAGAAGCTCTGCTCCCGATACGGATTGCCCCCGGTCATCCGCGTCTTGGGCAATATGGCCGCTTCGATTTTCCGGCACGCATCTTCGATGGATGAGAATTTGACGCCCTTGTAGAACATGATGACGTCGCCGTTCGAGATGCGGAACAGC
>Ga0335071_10006331_pt1 | contig 12222 bp, 9 predicted proteins | sample Lox_Sample_15_FD_206724 | JGI IMG/M metagenome (GOLD analysis project Ga0335071, IMG submission 206724) | Soil microbial communities from Loxahatchee National Wildlife Refuge, Florida, United States - Lox_Sample_1.5 | ecosystem: Environmental > Terrestrial > Soil > Wetlands | place: USA: Florida...
CAGAAGTTCGCCCCGAGTGAATACGCGATTTGGACGTGCCATCAGCGCCTTGAGCAACTCGAACTCGTTAGGGGTCAGGCTCACAGGCTTTCCTTTGACAATGACTTCACGTGAGGCGCAGTCCATCGAGATTGGTCCTACCTTAAGCCGTAGTTCTATTGGTTCAGGTTGGATGCGCCTGAGCACGGCTTTTACGCGTGCAACTATTTCCCGGGGGCTGAACGGTTTACACACATAGTCATCTGCGCCTAATTCAAGGCCGACAATCCGGTCAATTTCTTCGACACGCGCAGTAAGCATGATAATAGGAACGGTAGAGAATTTTCTGATTTCTCGACATACGTCCATTCCGTCCATACCCGGCAGCATGATATCAAGAAGCACCAGTGCGGGCATGTTCTTCCGCACTTCCGCTACGACCAAATCTCCGCGCTCAACAATTGTGACAGGGAAACCGGCTGCGACGAGATAGTCACGCAGCAACTCGGCAATTTTGAATTCGTCTTCTACAATCAGCACATTTTCCTCGGCCATAGCGTACCTCGGCTATCGATTCATGTCTTCACAAGCTGAAACTCAATCGAAATCAGCAGTCCTCCCAAAGACGAATGCGAGGCACGAATTGCGCCACCATGTCCGATCACGATTTCCTTGCATATTGAGAGGCCGAGACCGCTGCCCCCTAAAGCCCGACTTCTCGATTTGTCCACGCGATAAAGTCTATCAAAGACGCGGTCGAGAGCCTCAGAAGGAACTCCCGGTGGGGAATCTTCAAAAACCAGGGTGACGCTCTGGAGCGAACAATAATGATTGATGCGCAAGACCCCAGGAGAATTGGTGTATCGAATAGTATTCTCGATCAGATTTGCGAATAGCTGTCGCAAGCGATCTTCGTCCCCCATAATCACAGCGCTTTGGTCCTCAATTGAATTGGCCTCAAGTCGAATGCCCGCCTGCGTGAGCCGCGTCTCAAACGTACCGAGGACCTCTTGAAGAATGTCCAACGGATTCACCGGATGCTTTTGCTGCACAAGATTCTCGGAATCCGCTACAAAAAGGAGATGGAGGTCGTCCACGAGTCTGCCGATTCGGTTTGTCTCGTCGTGGAGTGAGCTGAGCCTCTCATCGTTGATTTCTCGCACGCCATCCTGCATTGCCTCGATCTCTCCGTGAAGAATGGCCAGCGGAGTTCTCAGTTCATGAGCCACATCAGAGGTCCATTGCTTCCGAAGCGTTTCATTCTTTTCCAGAGCTTTCGCCATAGAATTGAAAGCGTTTGCCAATTGGCCCAGCTCATCGTTGATTCGCACGTCAATTTGAGTGCCAAAATGGAGAGAGCTAAGTTCTTTTGCCGCTTCTGTCAATTTCTTGATCGGAGAAAGGAAATGCTTTGAGAGGGAAAATGAGATGAAGCCAGCCAGGGCAAAGACACAAAGTCCGGCCAAACAGATAGCCTTAGTCTGTTCCTGGATAAAGGCTAGCTCCAGTGGATGTGACCCGTGTTTCAACGGCATTAGCCCGAGCCAGCCTGTAGTGTCTCCACTGACATTGATTGGGCGCAACACGTAACCTCCAACAGGAAACTCGGGAGGTCCGACAATGAGTTGTTTGTTCTCGTCGAAGAGAGCGAGACGTGGTCCAATTGATTCTCTCCTTGGCGGAGGCGGGCCAGGCGGGCCTGACCACGATCCGCTTCTCCCAGCGAATTCGCGAGGGTAGCCGCTGTCTGGATTCTCTCGTGGTCGCGCTGGTGGATCTCCAGGCGCAAAGTCTCTCTCCCGACGGCCCCCGCCCGGTAGGAAATCGGGTGGAGGATTCGCAGGAGGGTAACCCGGAATTTCAGGTAAATAGACCGAAATAAATCGGTGCCAGACACGCGGATTTTCTCGGAACTGCTCCCAGGACTGCTTCTCCTGGTGTAGAGTGCCAAGGGCAGCCACCAGGTCGTCCAGTGTTCCCATTTCCACTTTGACCACATACTCAGAGAAACGCCAGTTTGCGGAAAAATACATTGTCAAAGCCAGAACGACTATCGATGCTAGAATGGTAATCATGAAGGCTGAAAAAATCTTGTGGAATAGGTTGAACTTCAATCTTTTTGCCTTGGGTTTACCTCGAAGTAGATCGCAAAAGGGCTTGCGCGATTAACGCGAGATCCGACATCTCAAATTTACTTTACGGAGCCACATTGATATCACTCACTCCTGGCGGCTGTCTCTATCTTTATACCGAATTTTTCTATTTTCGCGAGGAGAGTCGGTCTTGATAACCCCAAGAGCTTGGCTGCCTGGGAGCGGTTCCCTCCCGTCAGATTCAGCGCTTCCGTGACAATAAGTCCCGCAAACTGGTCCATAAGATTAGCGAACACCTTGTTACTTCGTCCGGAAGACAGAGCTTGGTGGGCCCACTGCCTGACTGCATTGTCGTCGTCTCTTTTACTAACATCCCTTCGTGCAGTCTCTCCTCGTATAGCCTGTGATATTTCTTCCCCGGTTATAGGCGTGCCTCTGTTGAAAATAAGGGCCTTCTGAACAGTGTTGGCCAGTTCCCGCACATTTCCGGGCCAAGCGTAGTTATTCATAATCGCTTTTGCCTCTTCGGTAAATCCGGGGGAATCAACTTTCATTTCTTTGGAGAATCTCAAACCGAAGAAATCAGTCAGCACGGGGATGTCACCCAATCTGTCTCTAAGAGGCGGGAGCCGCAACGTCACCACCTTCAATCTATAATAGAGGTCTTCCCGAAAGCGACCTTCAGCGAGGGCCACTTCCAGGTCCCGGTTGGTGGCGGCAATCACACGGACGTCAACAGGTATCGGAGAACGGCCGCCGAGTCGTTCGATACTTTTTTCCTGCAAGAGTCGTAGGATCTTGGCCTGTATGCTGAACGGCATGTCACCGATTTCGTCCAAGAAGACGGTCCCGCCGTTCGCCTGTTCGATCTTTCCCATCTTCCGTGAGACTGCTCCAGTGAAGGCACCCTTTTCATAACCGAACAGCTCGCTTTCCAGCAGTGTCTCGGGGATAGCTACACAATTAATAATGAGAAAGGCCTTATCGGCTCTGAGGCTATGCTGATAGATGGCTCTGGCGACGAGTTCCTTCCCGGTGCCCGACTCTCCACGAATCAACACTGTGGCGTCAGTAGGCGCGACTCGGCCGATAGCTTTGTAGACTTCCTGCATAGCTCTACTCCGGCCGAATATCACGTCCGGAGACCGCTCATCGCCGAAGGCATCGACCTCTACATGAGAACGCATGAAACGTCCCGCTTCAAGCGCCTTCCCAATCAGCGACAACATCTCGGGAATGTCAAAGGGCTTGAGCACGTAATCGAAAGCGCCCAACTTGGTTGCTTCAATGGCGGTGTCGGTAGTTCCGTAGGCAGTCATCACTATGACCGGCAGCTTGGGCTCGATTTCGTGAATGGCCTGAAAGGCCGTCAAGCCGTCCATTCCTGGCAATCGAACATCAATGATTACCAGGTCCGGAACGCTGGCCTTAACCAATTCCAGGCCACTCTCGCCCGTAGGGGCCGTCCGCACGGAATGCCCCTCCGCTGTCAGCAGCTTCTCAAAGCTGATTCGCAACTGCGCGTCATCATCGACAATCAGGATTGTCGCCACTTCTGATCCTCCGTGGATGGGAGAGTGATGATGAATGTAGAGCCTTCGCTCTCCTTAGAGTTTACGCCAAGCCGACCGCCATGTTCCTCCACGATCCGTGTGGCAATACTAAGACCGAGGCCTGTCCCTTCTTCCTTTGTACTGAAAAAAGGTTGAAAAAGTCTGTCCTGGATGGATTCCGGGATTCCTGGCCCGTTATCAATGACTTTCAGGATCACCACAGGTCCCATTTCTTCCGAAAAGCTATTCTCTTCCTCAATTCGAATAGAGCCCCCTTGAACCATCGATTCGCAGGCGTTGACCATCAGGTTAACGAGCACCTCCTTCAATTGGTCCGGATCGGCCGAGATGCTGGGTAATCGTTTCTCACGCTTGACTTTTACATCGATGTCATAAGATTCCAACCTGTGACGAAGTAATTGAACAGCCATGTCTACTGAGTCCGAAGGGCTCACCTTTTGCATTTTCAGCTTAGGAGGCCGTGAAAACTCAAGAAAATTGTTCACGATGGTATCAATGTGTCTTATCTCCTCGGAGATAACTTCAAAATCTTCTTTCTGACTCGAAGTAAGAGCCAGGGTTCGTTCCATTGAAAAAAGCCGCATTTTTACAGAGGTCAGAGGGTTTCGCACACTATGGGCCACACCAGCGGCCAGCTTTCCCATGAGGGCCCATTTCTCGGCTTGCTCGAGGTGCTCTCGACTCCATTCAAGTTTACTTTTAGTCTGATCCACGTCCGTCATCAACGTTTGAAAACGTAAGCTCAGCGCTTTTACCTCGTTCGCCTCCGTGTAAGTCGGGGCCGAGTCCGGCCCTACCGCCAACCGTCGTATCGGTTCCAAGACGTCCTTGATCAGGACATAGGCCAAGACCCCCCCAATGAAGACCACACCGAAGAGGGCCACCAGTGCCAGCACATTGATCATTCTGGCTTGTTCACGAGTTTTCTGATGGGCCCGAGATATGCGTTCCGCCAGAGAGCTTTTGAATTGCCGGCACAAGTCGATTATTTTGTCAAATTGTGTTCGCACACTCTTTTGGAAACGGAAACCTTCTTCCATTTTACCAGCACTATACAGTCGCGTGACCTCGTCGCGGGAATGGCCGTAGCGAATATATTGTGATTCAATCTCGTTAAGTGTTTTTCTCTCCTCATCCGTTTCAGCCATTTGTCGTGCTTTGGCCAGCCAACCCTCGAATGCACGTCGCTGATTGTCCAGTTGCTCGAGCCATTGCGGGTCGCGATCCTGGAAATAATAGGTGACATATCCTTTCTGCATCACCAGAGCGTTTTGCAATTCCTGGGCCGCCTGCAGGGCCGGCACGTCCACGTCGACGACAGCGCCCAGGAGCCTTTCCATCATGTAAGTGTGCCAAATGGAGACCAGGCCGCCCCCAACCGTTATGCAGACTAATGCGCAAAGCATCAGAAGAATGCGCGTACGCAAGCTCAATCTTTTCCACATGATGAAACGACCTTCGATTCGTAGAGACCGTGAGTATCGCGGCAACGGACTAAGCGTAACTCTGATCCACTATCACGTCAATAAGAGCGTCGATGTCCAATGCTCTATCCCGTCGTTCCAACATTATTTCTCCTGTTTTCCTCGTTTGCGGGCTGGAGCTTGGAAACGAGGAGGAAGAGGTTGGAGCAGAGGGTAGCGCAACGAGGCCGCGCCCTGAACGGCAACAGCGTCGGAACACGACTTCGCGGTTGGACACGCCTTCTGATTCGGACAATCTGGTTCCGGAGACCCGCTTAGTGACACAGGATCAGACAATCTGTGAGAGGGCGCCTCTCTTGAGCTTGAAGGTTTTATTCGTGGTTTTGGTAAGGAGTTCCATGTCGTGTGCGATCAAAATGTACGTGAAGCGTGAGGCAGTGAGCAGATTAGCTATTCTTTCAGAAGTTTCTTCATCTAGGCCGCTGGTAGGTTCGTCCAGAATGAGCACTTCCGGCTCCATGGCCAAAACCGAGGCCAATGAGACCAAACGTTTCTCTCCGCCGGAAAGTTGATAGGTTATTCTCTGTTCGTAACCTCTGAGTTCAAGTAAATCCAGTGTTTCCGAAACAATGCGACGGGCCTGTTCAGTAGACTTGCCGAGGTTCAGCGGACCAAAGGCAACATCTTCGAGTACCGTGGGGCAAAAGAGTTGATCGTCAGAGTCCTGAAACAGATAACCGATCCGCCCGCGGATCTCAGCGAAGTCCGCCTCCTCTGTTCTTTTCTTGCCAAAGATCTCCACTTCACCGGCTTCCGGCTTCAGGAGTCCCATTATTATCCGGCACAACGTCGTCTTACCGGACCCATTAGGGCCCACGAGTCCGATTCGATCTCCCGGATCAACCGCGAAATCCACTCCATCGAGAATAGGGTGAGAATTATATTTAAAGCGCAAATTTCTGAGTCGAATCATCTCACTACCAATAGCGCCAGTACAAATGCCAGACTCGAACCGGCCAGGAGATAGTCAAAGCTTTTCATTTGATAATCATCGAGTATGTAAAACTTCCCCTTGAAGCCGCGACATTTCATGGCAGCCATAATTCTGTGCGACCTGTCGAAACTCTTCACCAGAAGCGCACCCAACAAATAAGCATAAGTTCTGTAAGTGCGAATGTTGGTGTAGGGTCTGAAGCCTCGCACTTTGGCGGCATTTATCACACGATGATATTCTTCGTGGATCACTTGTGCATACCTGAAGCAGAAGAAAAATAGGTGAACCAATTTATCCGGGACCCCGAGGTGACTCATCGCGTGAATCAGAGTGAAGACGCGAGACGTGCCGAGAAGCACGATAACAGCCAAGACAATCACATTGGATTTCAGGGTTAAAGAAAAGGCTGCAATAATGCCCTCTTTGGAAATGGAAAGAGGCCCGAGAGAGTAAATTACCTCTCCGGGGACCGTGAACGGGAGGCAAAGCCATAGCATGGCTATGAACACATTGACCGCCAGAAGTCTCGCCAGCACCTTTTTGACACTGATACGTGCTGCCAGAATCAAGGCAAGAGGAAAACAAAACGCTACGGCGCATGTAGTCATAGAACCATTCAATGCCACTATCAGGGAAAAAGTCAGCGCCGCCACAATCTTGACTCTGGGATCCAGATTGTGAATCGATGAATTGCCCAGAGCGAACTCTTCTATATGCATGTGCCAAGCATCCTTGACAGAACCATTATTTTCCTTTCGGCTTGCGACTCATCAGATATGCCGCCACACCGGCAATTCCGATGATCCAACCGATTCCACCGAGCACCTCCGACATGGTCGGGCCTTTATTCGTATATTCCATGAGTAACTTCTGCTGTTGACTGAGCATAGTAGCTACCGGCTGAATCCTGGCGTCCACAACCTCCTCCAAGAAACCTTTAAGAAGTTCTCGATCCAAAATTAGTACGTCGTCCCGGGCCGCTCCGGAGCTTACTTGCCGGGATGGAGGAATTTTCTTGATCTCATTCCGTATCGATTCTTGCTTCCAGGAAGCCGGCAATTCTGAAGCAGACAAACTGTATTCGGCTTGATGTCCCATGCCCGCTTGCAGAACGATTCTCAAATCGCTCTTAATAGGACCAAGCTCGCGTCTGTTGAACGAGTAAACTCCATTACTGTCTGTTTTGCCCTCGTGAATTTTTGTTCCGTCCGCGTCGAACACCTGAACAACACTGTCTACAGCTTTGGCCTTCCCACTAAAATAGCCTTCCACAACGATCTTTTGACCGTCGACATAAGCGAAGACGTTTACGCTATGAGCCCAGACGGGAAAACCCTTCAGGATAAGTACCAAGACGGCGGCGACTAACCAGAAAATGGTCCCGTGACCGGAATTGTTCGGCCCTGACCGCACTGTCTTCTCCTTGTCGTGCCAACAGTAGCCGATTTTCTTGTGCAGCGCGGTTCGGTAATTCTAGGGAGGCACCGAGGTCGGTAAAAAGAATGCCCGCCTCCACCTACGGGCACCGCGTGCATGCAGCTACTGGTGCCAAAATACTATGAAATGTGTGCGCAGCATGGCACGTTTTGTCAAATAATAACATTCAGCATTCTTGTTGTCAAATCGTGCTGATGGAATAAAGACTGTTCCGTAGAGGAAAAGACTATAGCTGATTAGGATCCAGGCGTCTGACATAGTCGAGTAATTCGTGGGCTTTTTCCGATTTTGCGTGGATTTTCTCATAATCTATGGGGACATTGTTAAGATACTGCAATATCAACGCGTCTCCGGCCTCTGTTCCAGGTAAGATGCCTGCAAAAAAGAACCCCAACTTCTCGAAATGTGGGACAAAATACGCTATTTGCCGATTGGAGAGGTCCAGGTACAAGTGGATTATCTCAACACGTTTGAGGCACAATTCCTTCCACCGCAATTTGACTTCCTCGAACACGTCGGCGCCGAGGCGCTCGACAAGTATTCGAGCTGTTCCGCTGGGACCCGATGCACTGATCCTGACCGCAGATTTCTCGTGCATCGCTGATTCGTGGGGTTCCTCAGGCTCCCTGGACTGTGGCGAAGCACCCAAGCCGAGGTACAGAGACTCAATCATCTTCCGATGATTTGGCGGTGGATATATGGTCTGCAGCGGAGGTTTATGAAGGTACATGAAGTGCACCAAAACACTTTCACGCTGCTGAAGCTTTTCTGTGATTTTTCTGAATGACTCGGTTTGCGGCAAATAGCCCACGAAAAGGGCGCAGTCTCTCAACCCCACGCCCAGGCCCACCTGTTGAGAATATGTGTGATTAGTGACTGCCTGGCCAAATATGCCGATCAGGCCTTCAGACCGGGCATTCTCTAAAACGAATCGCGTCAGCCGGGTAAAAATACCCCCCGACCTAAACTCCGGTTTCACAACGGCCCGCCCAATCTCAGCTATTCGAGCATCCTCACTATGCTTTGTCAAAGCCAGATGTCCGACAATTTCATTCTGAGAGGTGACGGCCACCACCGAGAACACTTGCCCGCTCAGGTTAAGCTCGAGAAGGCGATCGGGATAGTACATATGTTCAAACGCGTAAGTGTTCCCATAAGCCTTGTACACGCACTTGGAGACTTCCAGGGCTTCCGAGGGTTCCATTGGGCGGATGGTCACCTCCACCGGCTTCGAGACTTGAGTTCGATCCAGAGACGGTTGAAGGTATGGATCAAGTTCGCATGCGTCAAAATAGTCCGCGACGCTGCGGTTCTTCAGATACTTGATTAGGACTGTTTCTTTGCCTCGAGGGCCGAGATTATGGAACTCTAATTCATCCACGGATTCTTTGATCGAAGAAATCCGCAATCCCTTTTCCGACCCTTGTTCCGGTTCCTCCCGCGTGTCGGCCGTAGAGATTCTGCTCGGATCAAAGGGAGATCCCTGATCCGCTATCAGTACCTTCATTCCGAGTGGCACGCGTTCGCAGGATATCTCGACCGCGGCGCGTTCATCAGGTTCGAACGCGTCTTCAATGACGTTGGAAACTATTTCTGCAACAACGTTCTCTATCATCAAGCGGTCTTTTTCTTCAAATCCCAGCTTTTTCGCGACTTCTCCCACATATTCACGAGCCACACCGATGTAAGCTCTGTTATTAGGGACCGCAAGGCTGGAAAACTCGCATTTGTTCAGAGTCACATCCATCCCCCCTGTTTTGCAGAAGGCTTACGGAATGAACGCGAAGAAATCTAGGCCCATTTCCCGCGTGAGAAGATTCGGTCTTGAGGCTCACCTCATCCGGGGTGACCGCTGTTTTCGCACGGAAATTGAAGCGATTTCATAATTGATGACAGAGATTGTCGCGATATATGAGGCCGGCTAATGTCCTCACAGGCTAATCGGGCGGTTTAATTGCAGTCCCACACCTTTTCCGTGAGATCGATATTTCACCGACTCTTGGCGACGAAGCTCATCCACCCGCGGTCCGAACTGCCTCCAGAATTCTGAGCCCGATTTCGGTTGCCAGATCCGAATCCGACTCTTTCAGAGCCGCCGCTATTTCACGCCATTCATCTTCGTCTGCGGAAAAGGTGATCTCGATTATATCCTCGTTGGCGTCGTTTATTAGAGCTTCGGTGAGTTCCATCCTTAATCTCCTTCGGCCGACTTCTACCACACAATAGGGAATTATCGCAAACCCTCTCTCAGTCTTTCCGTTTCAGCGCGCTTTCGACTTTGGGGAGTTTCCCACCATGTAGCAACCCTCGCGCCCGCCTTTGTGGCCGCCCCGGTAATTCTTGAGGTTACGAACGAAGAGTCAGCTACAGTAGTCGTAAACGCGTGATCGACTTAGTGTTCAACGATCCCCCTGGGAAATCCTATTAACACGATTCCGAAAACGCAACAAATCTTATGAACGCTTTTCTTTGCCGCATCATCTAAAATGCCTCGTCTGTCTCTCTTAACAAAGTATAATAGTTCGAATCGAACTATCCGCGTAGCACTTTCCGGCGATGAAATTCGCTGCGCGCCGCGATCTGGTGAGACCCAACATGCGGGTTCAAATTTCCACAAAGAAGTGTGAACATTTTGATCACCTGAGTCAGATTTCGCCGTAATCGCGTTCGCGAGGAGAGGGATATTGAAACCTGATCACGATTCAATCACTACGGAATACGTGAACTGTGATCTCTGCGGCTCGGATCAGCAAACGCCTCTCTACTCCAAGTGGGACCCCGTGACGCTCAGACAGTACAACGTAGTTGAGTGCCATTGTGGAATGGCCTTTGTGAACCCTATGCCGAGCATCGAGAGCATACCTTTACTTTATCCTCTCGATTACTTAAAGGACAAGAGAGATCTCACTTCAATGTACAGCCGCATGGTGAGGCTGTTGCCGAAAATTTCGGGTGGAAGACTTCTGGATTTAGGGTGCGGTCAAGGCGATTTCATAAGCTTCGCGTCAAAAACCGGATGGACTGTCCAGGGAGTGGACCTCATGGCCTGGGACAATCCACTTAATTTGCCCATAAAAATCGGTGACTTCCTGCAAATGGACCTGCCCGTAGAAAACTACGACGCGATAACCGCTTGGGCTGTATTAGAACACGTGAGGAGTCCGTCAGCATTTTTCGAAAAAGTGTCTAAACTTCTCGCCAGAGACGGCGACTTTATTTTCGCGGTCCCAAATTTCAAGGCCCCGGGCATGAGCCACACTTGCACCGAAGATATTCCCAGGCATCTCTGGCTCTTCACTCCACGGGCGGTCTCGAATTATTTGCAGAAATTCGGCCTGCAGATTCACTCTATCCGGCATGACGATGCTATTTACACTGCATATCCTTTCGGTTTGTTGAGATTAGCTCTATTCGGGCTCTGGAAAGGCGACACGCACTGCAGTCGATACGAGAACAAATCTGTGGCGCTCTTGCGAAACCGGCAGATCAAAGGGAATCTTCGAGAATGGCTCAGTGAGATCTTACGGTCCGTTGGGCCACTGGATTTGGCACTGGATGCTGTGGACCTCGCACTGGGAGTTGCTCTGGCGAAATTCTCTAAACTAATCAAGAACTACGGGGTGATTACCGTTGTTGCAGGGAAAGAAGGCAAAAAAAAAGCAATCCTATAGGAGGAGGATTGCTAAGAGGGTATGGTTAGGAGTCGTTGTTCGACTAATAGTGGAGCAACAAGTGTGCCACACTTTTATCTGCCTGTAATCAGGGTATTATTCCAAAACAGGGCCGCATTATAACAGCCTCGGATGCTAAGTTTTTTCGCAGATTTTTTTCATCTTTATTGAGACCGCGAGAACTTTTTTCGCACGTGGCATACTCAAGCTGGCACACAAGAGCGGCTTCTCGAAAGTCTCGAAGTAATCCGATATCTATGCAGCGAAGAACTTGGTAGGCGCCGGCGGCCCTGTCGGCCCGAACTGGTTGATTTATATACACAAAATGTGCCGACACGGAGGCCGGCACCTACTAATTTCCGGGGATCGCTCTTTGCTATCCGTGATTGCTTTCGAGAATCACTCTATTTCCGACATGCTTCGTAGCAAACACCGAACTAGAAAACCTGCTCCACAAAAATAATTCCAGGTAACTTCTTGATTCAGCGGCGTTAGATCTAGTAGCCCGCCATCTGCTGAAGCCTCGCTATCCTTTCCTCAATAGGAGGATGCGTGGAGAAAAGTCTTGCCATGCCCCCACCGAGAAAGGGGCTCACGATGAACATACTTTCCGTTGCCTGCGTAGTGGGAGCAGGATCCATGGGGACCGCTTCGACCCCGCGCCTCAATTTGTCGAGCGCGCCGGCGAGCCACAAAGGATGCCCGCAAATTTGCGCGCCGGTCGCGTCCGCAACGTATTCCCGAGAGCGAGAGATAGCCATCTGGATGATTGTTGCCGCTATGGGCCCGAGAATCATTATAAGCAGCATTCCGATAAAAGACCCTCTACCTTCCTCGTCTCGGCCACCGCCAAAGAAGAAACCGAACTGAGCGAGATAAGTGATTGCCGCTCCAAAGGTTGATGCGATTGTCTGGGTGAGGATGTCTCTGTTTTTTACATGCCCGAGTTCATGGCCGATAACCCCGGCTAGCTCTTCCCAACTGAGAAGCCTCAAAATTCCCTCTGTCACGGCCACTGCCGCGTGGTCCGGATTGCGCCCGGTAGCAAAT
>Ga0335071_10006334_pt1 | contig 12217 bp, 10 predicted proteins | sample Lox_Sample_15_FD_206724 | JGI IMG/M metagenome (GOLD analysis project Ga0335071, IMG submission 206724) | Soil microbial communities from Loxahatchee National Wildlife Refuge, Florida, United States - Lox_Sample_1.5 | ecosystem: Environmental > Terrestrial > Soil > Wetlands | place: USA...
TTCGGCACTAATAACGTATCATAAAAGGTTTGTATAACGCACAATCTTCAATGACTTGACGTTGCTGGGACTGATGCCTTGTTACCGCAGAGAAGTCTAGATCGTTACTTCAGTAATTCACGCCAGTACTTCCAACCGCTTCATTCTGCATTCAGGATTCTTTTCAGGCTATGCGGTTCGCGCTGTATCTTCTCTTGTAGAAGCGTTATCGCGTGAAGAAGTTGCTCGGGCCGCGGTGGGCATCCCGGCAGGTACACGTCCACCGGAATCACCTGATTTACTCCCTGTACAAGCGCATAGTTGTTGAAGACGCCCCCGGAGGTTGCGCAGGCTCCCATGGAAATCACCCACTTTGGTTCCGGCATCTGGTCGTAAAGCCGCCGGATCACTGGCGCCATCTTTTGAGAAACGCGCCCAGCGATCACCATTAAATCGGCCTGCCGAGGCGAAGCGCGAAAAACCTCTGAGCCGAAGCGAGCCACGTCGTAGCGTGGACCTCCCATTGAGATCAACTCGATGGCGCAGCAGGCCAGTCCGAAGGTCATCGGCCACACCGAATTCTTGCGAATCCAGTTCACCGCATAGTCCAGCGAAGTCAGCAGCACGCCTTCCGGCTCGCTGATGCCGTAGTTGACTTCCCTCACTTTTTCGCGGTTGGTTGCACTGCTGTCAAGCGCGCCGAAAAGGTAGCGATCGCGCTCTGCCGTGGTCGCCATATTCCAACTATACCCCCGGATGTGAAACAGCGCAGGCTGGGCATTCATCGGAGATAGTTTGACAGGCCGATCTGGGTGGTTCCGCCAGCCCCGGCGCAGTTATCATATCGCCCATAAAGAACGCATAAAGATTTCCCATAAATTCCAGATAAAGACTTTAAAATAAATTACTTGCATTCTCTATTGCTTCTTATTGAGAATGGGTTTATAGCACTTCATCTCTATATCCAACCGGAGTTCAAGTCAGCCGGTCCACGTTCCGCGCAAGCGGTGCCGAATCCCGGAAAAAAGAGATCTCTGCTGCCTCACCTTTTCGTCGAACCTCAACCTCCGCTCCTCCGTGGCGCGGATCAACGCAAGTCCATGACTCTAGGAGTGGAATGTCATGACCTTTCGCCTGACCCATCGTATCTTTCTGTCTTCTCCCTTACTCATTTTTCCGGCGGCCGCGCTGGCACAGGCTCCGCAGTCCGCCCCTGCCACGCAGGCCCAGATCGCGGCACTTCAGCAGGCGGTGCAGGACGCCCGCCTTGCCGGCGACAACGCTTGGATGCTCATCTCCGCGGCTCTCGTCCTGCTGATGACCGGGCCCGGACTCACCCTCTTCTACGGCGGCCTGGTGCGGCGCAAGAACATTCTCGGAACCATGATGCAGAGCTTTGCCATGATGGGCTTGATCACTCTGCTGTGGGCCATCGTCGGTTACTCGCTTGCCTTCGGCCACGGCAACGGCATCATCGGCGGCTTTGAGCATCTGTTCCTGCGCGGCGTCACGCTCTCGCCCAATCCGAACTATGGGGGTACCATTCCTGAGCAGACCTTCATGGTCTACCAGCTCATGTTCGCCATCATCACCCCGGCGCTCATCACCGGAGCCTTTGCCGAAAGGGTCAAATTCGGCGCCATGGCTGTATTTCTCTGCCTGTGGTCTCTTCTCATCTACTGTCCCATGGCCCATATGATCTGGGGCGTCGGCGGCATTCTGAACGCTTCGGGCGGCGCCTGGCCCTGCCTGGATTTTGCCGGCGGCACGGTCGTGCACATCACCAGCGGCGTCTCGGCCCTTGTCACCGCCCTCTATCTCGGCAAGCGCATCGGCTATCCCAACACCGACATGCCGCCTCACTCCATGGTGCTCAGCTTCATCGGGGCCTGCCTGTTGTGGGTTGGCTGGTTCGGCTTCAACGCCGGCAGCGCGCTTTCCGCCGGTCCGCTGGCCACCAGCGCCTTCATCAACACCCAGTTCGCGGCCGCCGCTGCTGCCTTGACCTGGACTGTCGCTGAATGGATCTTCAACGGCAAGCCTACCGCTCTGGGCGCCATATCCGGCGCCGTTGCCGGCCTGGCCACAATCACGCAGGCATCAGGGTATGTCCAACCCATGTCGGCCATCCTCATCGGTCTGATAGCCGGTTTTGTATGTTCCTTCATGGTTTTCCGCGTGAAGAAGTTCTTCGGCTACGACGATTCGCTCGACGCCTTCGGCGTCCACGGCATCGGCGGAACGATCGGAGCGCTTCTCACCGGCCTGCTGGCCTCCGGAGCGATCAACGCCGCCTTCGGCAAGGACTCTGCGGGGAACCCGCTGCCCACGGGCGCTATCGATGGCAACTGGCGCCAGTTCGGCAATCAGGCCTTCGCAGCCGGACTTGGTTGGGTCTTTGCCATTGTCGGCACTCTGGTGTTGCTCTTCGTTGTGGACAAGATTTTTGGCCTGCGCCTCTCGGCGGCGGACGAACATGAAGGCCTCGACCTCTCCCAGCACGGCGAGGAAGGCTACGAATTCAACGCTTAATTCACACCCCTCCGGGTTCCCTCTGCCCGAGCCCGGAGAGTACATTGTTGAATGAGGAATTCTCTTATGCTCAAGATTGAGGCTGTCATCCAACCCGGCAAGTTAGACGATGTGAAGAACGCCCTTCTCGAAGCAGGCATCGAGGGCATCACCATCCTCGAAGCTCGCGGTCACGGCCGCCAGAAGGGCCACACCGAGTTTTACCGCGGCCGCGAATACACCATTGACCTGCTGCCCAAGATCAAGCTGGAAATCGTCGTTGTCGACTCCATGCGCGACAAGGTCATCCAGGCGATCCTCGGCGCTGCCCGCACCGGCCACATCGGCGACGGAAAAATCTTCATCAGCCGTATTGAAGAAGCCATCCGCATCCGCAACGACGAACGAGGCGAAGCCGCCATCTAAAAGAACGGGAATCGACCCCCTCATCTTCCGTGCCCCGTCCATTCGACGCCCTTTGTCGAATGGGCGGGAATCCACCCCTCTTCTTCCGTGCCCCGTCCATTCGACGCCCTCTGTCGAATGGGCGGGAGCCACCTTTCTCGATTCCAGCAAAAATTTCCTCTCCTTCATTCGATCCTTATGCACTGCGTGAGAGTCTTGGAGGTGAAAACCCTGCCAGTGGGTGTGCGTTGTTGCGTTCGTCTTCCGGTAGCCGCGTGCACACGTATTTTCCCTGCCGCCGCTCCACGCACTGGCCGCTTTTCCGGAGCTATTCCGTTAATCAGCACGGCACTAGCCGTTATGCAACTTGGGAGTGGAAAACATAATGTCCTCAAGCGTCATCAAACTGCCGCTTCTCTCCGCCTTTTTCGCCGTTCCGGCTTTGGCTGCTGCCCAGCCGGCCTCATCGCCCGATGTGCAATCCCAAATCACCGCGCTTCAGCAGGCTCTCCATAGCACGCAGGCCGCCGCCGCCAGCGCGCAGTCGGCCGGTGACAACGCCTGGATGCTGACCTCGGCCGCACTGGTGCTCTTAATGACCGGTCCCGGTCTGGCCCTCTTCTATGGCGGCCTCGTCCGCAGGAAAAACGTGCTCGGCACCATGATGCAGAGCTTCGCCATGATGTGCATCGTGACGGTGATCTGGGCCATTTGCGGTTACTCGCTGGCCTTCGGTCACGGCAATGCATTCATCGGCGGCTTCGAGCACCTCTTTCTGAAGGGCGTTCCCATCGTTGCCGATCCACAAAACTTCTACTCGGCCACCATTCCCGAGCAGACCTACATGATCTACCAGTTGATGTTCGCCATCATCACTCCGGCGCTGATCTGCGGCGCTTTTGCCGAGCGCATGAAGTTTTCGGCAATGGCGATCTTTCTATCCCTTTGGTCGATCGTGGTCTACTGCCCCATGGCGCACATGGTATGGGGCGTGGGCGGCCTGCTGAACGCCAACGGCGGCCACTTCCAATCGCTCGACTTCGCTGGCGGCACCGTTGTCCACATCACCAGTGGCGTTTCGGCCCTCGTCACCGCCCTCTATCTTGGCAAGCGAGTCGGCTATCCGGATACGAAGATGGCCCCGCACAACCTGGTCCTCAGCTTCATCGGCGCCTGTCTGCTCTGGGTGGGCTGGTTCGGCTTCAATGCCGGCTCGGCTCTGGCCGCCAGCTCGCTCGCAACTTCAGCCTTCATCAACACGCACTTCGCAACCGCCACCGCCGCCATCGGCTGGACGATCTTCGAGTGGTTCCACAACGGTAAGCCCACGGCGCTGGGCGCCATATCGGGCGCCGTCGCCGGCCTGGTTGCCATCACGCCCGCTTCCGGTTACGTGCAGCCCATGTCGGCGCTTCTTATCGGACTGATCGCGGGTTTCGTCTGCGCAACCATGGTCTTCAAGGTCAAGTCGATCTTCGGCTACGACGACTCGCTCGACGCATTCGGCGTGCACGGCGCAGGCGGCACTGTGGGGGCGGTTCTCACCGGCATCTTCGCCGTTGCAGTCATCAACCCGGCTTTCGGCAAGGATGCGGCTGGACTCGCGCTGCCCACCGGCGGTCTCGACGGCCACTGGGGCCAGTTGATCAACCAGATCATCGCCGTCTGCATCTCCTGGATTCTCGCCACCGTCGGCTCGCTCGTCCTGCTCTATATCGTCGATAAAACCGTCGGCCTCCGCGTCACCCGCGAAGAAGAAAACGAAGGCCTCGATCTCTCGCAGCATGGCGAGGAAGGCTACGACTTCAACTCCTGACAATTCGAAACAATTGTGGTGCCCCACCCTCGCCGCGTCGTTGTTTTTGCGGCTAGGGTGGGAATCTCCAGATTAGGAATTGGGTGCCTCACTCTAAACCGTCCGCAGCCGCGGACGAATTAGGGTGGGAAAACGAAACCGGGCGGCTGCAAACCTGCCGCCTCGCCTGTTACGCTATCGAACGAGGAATCTACCCCAATGCTCAAGATCGAAGCTGTTCTCCAGCCTTCCAAGCTCGACGCCGTCAAGGACGCGCTCCTTGAAGCCGGCATCGAGGGAATGACAATTCTCGAAGCCCGCGGCCACGGCCGCCAGAAGGGCCACACCGAGTTCTACCGCGGCCGCGAATACACGGTCGACCTCCTGCCAAAAGTCAAAATCGAGATGGTTCTCCACGACGATATGAAGGAAAAGGCGATCCAGGCGATCATGGGCGCCGCCCGAACCGGCCGCATCGGCGACGGCAAAATCTTTGTCAGCCGCGTCGACGACGCCATCCGCATCCGCAACGACGAGCGCGGCGAAACCGCACTCTAGATGTACCAGGCAATAGGCAATAGGCATTAGGCATTAGCATCGAGTTAGGCAGATTGTCTCTCCGGCCCTAATGCCCAGCGCCCATCGTCTCCAGGGGGCGCATCGCGCCAAGCCCTTCCCATAATGCATTTTGCCTATCGCCTATTGCCTTATGGGGTGCAGGGCCATCAGGTATCGGGCGTTAGGCATTAGCATTAGGCCGAGCAGCGATGGAGTGGGAATGGGAAAGTCGTTCAAGGATCTTATCGTTTGGCAGCGGCCATCGAGTTAACAGTTCTGGTCTATAAGCTAACATCCGAGTTCCCGGCCGCCGAACGATTTGGCCTCACCAGTCAAATGCGCCGTGCTGCGGTTTCCATCGCCAGCAACATTGCGGAAGGCTACGGCAAATTCTCAAAGGGAGAATATCTTCTTTTCCTCGGCCACGCGCGCGGTTCATGCGCGGAGGTCGAGACTCAGCTTGTCATCGCAAAGGAGCTCGGTTTCGGGCCTTCTGAACTGATTACTTCCGCACATTCCTGTGCTGACGAAGTGGGAAAGATGCTGGTTGCGCTGATGAAATCAGTGCATCGCGCCAAGCCCTTGTCTTTTCAGTCCTAATGTCTAATGCCTAATGCCTATTCCCTTACTTCGGCACCTTCAGCGTAACAATGGTTCCTTTCCCAGGCGAGCTTTCAATCTCAAGTTCGCCCCCGCAGCCCCGTGCCCGTTCCTTCATGCCCAGCAGTCCCAGCGAACCTGAAACGTCCGTCATGTCGAACCCTTTTCCGTCGTCCTCTACGCGCAGGTAGCAGCTTCCGTTCCGCTCATACAGAGTGACGCCGACGGACCTTGCCTGCGCGTGGCGCATGACATTGGTCAGGCACTCCTGGTGGATCCGGAACATTGCCGTCGCCGATGCCGGTTTCAGGCGCAGGCGCTTCGCCGGAACAGAGATCTCGCAGGGAATGCCGGTCCTTGCGGAGAAATCGCGCGTCTGCCACTCGATGGCAATGGCAAGCCCCAGGTCGTCGAGCATTGCCGGGCGAAGCTCGCTGCACACCTTCCGCACTGAGTCCACGGTTTGGCTTGTCAGGTCGATCGCGCTTTTTATCCGCTCCATCATTTCTTCCGTTGGCGAAACCAGCCGCTTCTCGACCCAGTTCAGCTCCATCTTGATCGCCGTCAGAATCTGCCCAATATCGTCGTGCAGGTCGCGGGCCAGGCGCGCCCGCTCTTCTTCCCGTGCGTCCTGCAAGCTCACGGCCAGCGAGCGCAGTTGTTCGCGCTGCATGGCGATTCTTTCCGCCTCTCGAATCGCGGCCTCCGCCTGCTTCAGGTCCTCAATATCGGTCGCGGTGCCGAACCATCTAATAATCTTCCCGCTTTCATCCCGCACCGGAATTCCCCGGCTCAAGTGCCAGCGGTAACTGCCGTCGGCCATCCGCAGGCGATTCTCCCTCTGAAAAGCGCTCCCGCTCGCCGCGGCCTCGTTCCAGGCCTTCAACGTATGTGCCAGGTCATCCGGATGAATGCCCGCACGCCAATCGTATTCGCCGCTTGCGGTTGCCGTAATGTCGTATTCGACCCTGCGGGCGTTGTAGTAATCCCTGGTGCCGTTGGCATTGGCCGTCCACACCAGTTGCGGCATGGCATCAGCGAGAGTGCGGAACCGGGCTTCGCTCGCCCGCAGCGCCTCTTCGGCACGAGCCTGCTCGATCAAATCGGATGCCTGTCTCGCTAGCAGGTCAATACGCCAAAGATCATGCTTGTCGGGAGTGAAAGGGCGATTCCACTGCGTGGTGAGGATCCCCAGCAGCTTGCCGGCGCGGCTCAACATCGGCGTGGACTGCACCGCCCGCACTCCGGCCTGGCGCAACACCGGCAGCGAAGCCGTGCCGGCGAAAAGGCTGCTCTCTTCCACGTCCGGCACCACCACGCGCTCGCCCCGCCTCATCGCCTCGCCGCAAACGGAGGCGCAATTCTCAGCGGCAGCAAAGAAGTCCAGAAACGATTGCTCGTGGCCGTGGTGAGCGACGATGCGCAGCGAATCGCCCTCCAAAAGTTGCAACGTGCCGCGCTGCGCGCCCGAAATGGCAACCGCGGCGTCCATTACCTCTTTTAGCAAAGGCTCGATTCCCTGCGCTTCCAGCACCATCCAGCTCAGCTTATGCATGCGCGTCAGCGCCGCGATATCGGCCACTCTGCGGGCCTCTTCCCGCTTGCGCTCGGTGATGTCGCGCACAATGGAAACTGAGCCGATGATGGCGCCGTCCGGCCTGCGAACAGGTGCGGCGTTGATCTGGCGGTGGCGCAGTTGACCCGTTGCCGGAATTCGGACGATCTCCTCCTGGTCCATCACCATTTCGCCCTTCAGGGCGCGCAAGGGTGGGGCTTCCTCCACCGGCCGGGGGGTGCCATCCGGGCGATAGTACTCGTAGGCCGCGGCCATCGTTTCGAAGTTTGGGTTTTCGCTGAATGTCCTGCCGAACTCCTGCCACACCGAGGGATTCACCAAGGTGACTTTCTTTTCAGTATCGACAAACCAAATCTCGTCGGTAGCGCTATGGATCAGCGCGCTCAGCCGGTCGCGCTCCTGCTGGACGGCGGCTGCGAGGCGTTCACGCTCCTTTTCACCCTGCTTGCGCTCGGTGATGTCCTGCACAAGGCCGATCAGGCGCGCTTGACCGTCCTCAATCCGGCGTTCTGCGTGCGTAGCCACCCAGCGAATTGACCCGTCGGGATGCTGCACGCGGTGCTCCAGCCTCAACGGCTCGCCGCTATCAACCGTTTGCTTGATCGCCGCCTCGACTCTTGCACGGTCGTCGGGGTAAACGCGAGTCAGGGCCAGTTCGTGGCTCATCGGCGTGCCCGGCGAGAAACCATTTAACTCCAAGGCGCGATCCGAGGCGGAGAATTCCCCGGTAGCCGGCACCATCTTCCAGCTTCCGGCGTTGGCGGCTTGCATCGCCCGGCGCAACTGCTCCTCGCTTTCGCGCAGCGCCTGCTCCGCCTGTTTTGTCCTGGTCGCATCAACCGCGGTGGCAAGGACAAAGCGCTCTCCATTCATTTCGAGGAATTGGACCGACAGAATGGTCACGACCGGCTCGCCGGACTTCCTCCGGAAGACCTGCTCGACACCTCGCAGCGAGCCTTCCTCGAGCAGCTTGTTCTTCAGGCGTTCGGCGTCTTCGGGCGATGGCCACAGATTCAGTTCGAGCGCGGAGTGGCCGATCATCTCTTCCCGGCTGTACCCCGAAAGCGAGGTCAGGGTCTCGTTCACATCCACGAACACCATGCCCTCAAGCCGAGCCAGCGCAATGGCTGCGGGGTTGTCTGCAAAAGCACGGGCAAACTTCTCTTCTGAAAGCCTCCGCAGCGCGAGCTCGTCCGCGAGCTGACGATTTGCCACCTCCAGTTCGTCCGTCCTCTGCTTTACCAACTCTTCCAGATGATTGCGATACCGCTTGAGCTCGGCCTCGGCACGCCTTTGTTCTGTTACATCGATATCCATCTCCAGAATCAGCTTCGAGCCATCGGTATCGGTAAACGGCATATGGTGGCAGTCATAGATGCTCCCATCCAATCCGTGAACCTCCCACCAGTGCGGCTTGCCGGTTTCCAGCGGTGTGAAGCTCTCGCAAAGCTCGCAAGGCTGCTGCCGTCCGAAGAAGACTTCGTAACAGGCCCGCCCCTCCGCCTCGCCGAATCGCTCCCGGAACATGCGGTTGGCGAATTTGACCTGGTGGCCGGGTGTCAGCAAGCTGGCCATCACCGGCAGCGTTTCCAGAATTTCGAAAAGCCGCTTGCGCTCGTCCGCAATCTGCTTCTCCCGCTCACGCTGCTCGGTCAAATCGGTAACCACCATGCAGATGCCGACACCCTCATCGGAGTCGATCCGGCTGAAAGAGAGATGAACCGGTCTGTGCCGGCGTCCATGACTTGCGATGAGTTCGGTCTCTGACGTCGCCGTCTCTCCACTCAGCGTTCGCAGAAGCAGAGCATCAAGAGCCGGTCTGAATTTGCCTGCAAAAAGATGCTTGACGGGCTGGCCGATGACTCTCTCCAGGGGCATGCCGGCGAGTCCGGAGAGGGTTTTGTTGCAGTAGAGAATCTCGCCGCCGGGGCTTAGATACGCGGCGCCCTCGTTCATCGCTTCAACGAGAGCCCGGTAAGAGGAATCCGCGTTCTCGAGCGTGTAGACATGGCTGCCCCTCGGACCATCCACCACCACAGCGTCTACTTCGCCCGACTGAATGGCGCGGATGACCTCCTGCGCCTCGGCCAGTTGCCGCCTGACTTCGGAAAGCTCCGCCCGAAGAGCTTCAAGGCCCGGTTCGGCTCCGGTCATTGGGGGAGTTTCGGACATGAATGCCTCAGGATGTCAAATTGAGTCCGACAATGATCCGTTCTGTATTCGACATGTCGCCGACGAATCGCTGCGCTGGAAATGGCAGCTCTTTGATCAGCGTTGGCGCCGCGACAATCTGGGCTTTCCGCGTCTCTTCCGGTTGCTGGTAGATATCGATCACTTCAAGTTCGTATCGCCCGGCAAGGTATTGCTCGCAAATCCGGCGAACACTGGCAATCGCGGCCGTCGATCGCGGTGTCGCGCCGGAGACGAAAAGACGAAAAACGTATCCCGGAGTTGCCAGTTTCTCCACCAGGAACTCAAACTCCTTGAGCGCCGTCTGGGTCTCCGGATCGAGTATCTCTGCGTGCTCTTCCTGCGAGTTGGCGTGGATGGGTGTATTCATTGGATCTCGCTGTGAGTCTATGTTGGTCGCAAGTCAAGGCCCACCAGAACACGCTCCTCATCCGCCAGGCTCCCGATTATCTTCTTGAGGGGCGGCGGCAAACGCCGGACCAGCGTGGGAATGGCCACAATCTGGTCCGCTTTCGCGCGCTCTGGGTTCTTCACCAGATCAACGATTTCGATCTCGTACTGTCCCTTTAGATGCGTCTCGCAAATCCGCTTCAGATTGGCAAATGCGATTGCGGATTTCGAGGTCGCGCCGGCGACATAGAGCCTGAGAGTCCAGTGCTCCGCGCTCGTCACCTCCGCTGGATGCGAATCAGATTTCATTTTTGTTGTCATGACCTGCCTCCGGGATTGCGACCAAAGGCAGCGAGATCTGTTTCAACGTGTTCATTTGCGGCTTGCCGGTCCGCGAGGCCCTTGGTGTAAATTTCGCCCAGGTGGATGCCAGTGTCGGTCATGCGGAACTCCCGCATGACCTTTGAATGGAACATTCCGCGCGACTTCAGCACATAAAGCGCGCAACTGCGGGTGCCTGCGTATTCCACGTCGCGCAGCAACAGCCAGGCATCCATGATGGATGAAATGCTCTCGCGCGTCCCTTCTAGCTGTCCGCTGGGGGCAGTCAAATTGGTGAATATGGTCGTAATCTCCTTCATCTTCAGGTAATCCACGAGCCGGGTGAGCATGGATTTGACTCCGGCGGAATCCGACTGGGAGATGAAGTTGGTGATCGGGTCGATCACCACCGCGCGCGGGTTCACTTCTTCCACGCGCTTGTGAATCGTAGCGAGGTGGGCCTCAAGTCCCACGCTGCTGGGGCGCACCGTGTGGAAGTGGAAGAGCCCTTGATCGGCAAATGGCTGAAGATCCATTCCGATGCTGCGCATGTTGCGCATCACCTGCGCTTTAGACTCCTCGAAGCCGAGGTAGAGCGCCTTTTCGCCGCGCTCGCAGGCAGCTTTCAGGAACGTAATCGCCAGGCTGGTCTTGCCGGTGCCGGCGGTGCCGGAAAGCAGAATGCTGCTGGCCCGGTAGAAGCCGGCTCCGCCCATCATGTCGTCGAGTTCCGGCACGCCGGAAGAGACGCGGTCAGTCGGCGCTGCATGGTTGAGGCCGGCGGAGGTAATTGGGAGCACAGAGATGCCGCGATCGCCCATCAGGAAGGGATACTCGTCGGTCCCGTGCAGGCTGCCGCGATACTTCATAATGCGTATGCGGCGCGTGGAGATCTGGTCGGTCACCCGGTGGTCAAGCACGATGACGCAGTCGGCTACGTATTCCTCGAGGCCGTAGCGCGTCAAAGTGCCATTGCCGCGCTCGCCGGTGACGATGGCGGTCAGTCCGCGATCCTTGAGCCAGCGGAAAAGCCGGCGCAGCTCGGAACGGATGATGGCCTGATTCTTCAGCCCTGAAAACAGCACCTCAATCGTGTCGATGACCACCCGCTTTGCCTTCACCGCATCCACGGCGCTGCCGAGGCGAATAAACAGCCCGTCAAGATCGTACTCGCCGGTTTCCTCGATTTCGCTGCGCTCAATAAAGATGTGGTCGATGAAGAGCTTCTTTTCCTTCTGCAGCTTGTGGAGGTCATAGCCGAACGAAGCCACGTTCTGCTCGAGGTCCTTTTCCGTCTCTTCAAAGGCGAGAAACACCCCCGGCTCGCCGTAATCCATAATCCCGTGGGCCAGAAACTCCATTCCGAGAACGGTTTTTCCTGAGCCGGCGCCGCCGCAAACAAGGGTGGTGCGGCCGGTGGGCAGCCCTCCGCGGGTGATCTCGTCGAGACCGTCAATGCCCGTGGGCGTTTTGGGTAGCTGCGGGAAAGGCATCCTTCGCTTCCTCCGTTTGCATGTTCATGCGCGACGGCTCCCGGTCTGCGCGTGAGCACTCCTTGGGCTTCCGGGTGAGCGCAAGCCTTATGGAGACACGAAGACCCTAAAGACGGCTAGCGTTGCCACACAGTATACGCTCCTTGTTTCTTCCCGTTTTTCTTTTTTTGCCCTGCACTGACGTAACCGGTTGCTGGAGCAGAAACATACGTCGGTGCCCATCCATTCCCGCGCCTTTTGCGGGAATAGGTGGAAACCACAACATCGAACTTCGGGTGCCCCAAGTCTCGATTCTGAGACCTGGGAAAGCTCAGACGCCAAATTCCCCCCAGCCGCCGGGCGCCCCATCCATTCCCGCGCCTTTTGCGGGAATGGGTGGGAACCACAACATCCAACTTC
>Ga0335071_10006335_pt1 | contig 12216 bp, 11 predicted proteins | sample Lox_Sample_15_FD_206724 | JGI IMG/M metagenome (GOLD analysis project Ga0335071, IMG submission 206724) | Soil microbial communities from Loxahatchee National Wildlife Refuge, Florida, United States - Lox_Sample_1.5 | ecosystem: Environmental > Terrestrial > Soil > Wetlands | place: USA...
CCCTGCTCACGCAGGAAGCGCTGAATCAGTGGCACACCGAGAAGCTCAAGCTCTCCATCCTGTTGTTCGACGAGATCGAAAAGGCCTCCGACGCCTTGTGGCAGCTCTTGTTGGGCATTCTCGACAAAGCGACGCTTACGCTGGGCGACAACCGCCGCGTCGATCTTTCGAGCTGCATCATCATCATGACTTCGAATCTTGGCGCCGGTGAGATGAGCGGCCTGGTGGACGGTGGATTCGGCTTTGCTCCCAAGCCGGTGCAGGTCGATTCCTCGCTCGATGAGAAGATCAACCGCACGGCAGTCGACGCAGCCCGGCGCAAGTTCACGCCCGAGTTCATGAACCGCATCGACAAGGTGGTCGTGTTCAAGACTCTGCGTCCCGAGCACCTCGAACAGATTCTGGAAATCGAGCTCGGCATGGTGCAGCAGCGCGTCCTCATGGCCGCCGGTACGCACCAGTTCGTTTTCAATTGCACGCCGAAGGCGAAGCAATACCTGCTACAGGAAGGCACGGATCCGAAGTACGGCGCTCGTCACCTGAAGCGCGCGATCGAGAAAAATATCGTCTTCCCGTTAGCCAACCTGGTGGCCACCGGCCAGGTCAAACTGGGAGATTTTGTCCGCATTGACCTTGTCGGCGAGAGCCGGCTGACGTTCGTCAAGGAAGCCGAAGGCGCCATGGTTCCCGTGCTTCTGGAGCGCTACGGCGCCGCGGCCGGTGCTCCCGCTGTGGCGGCGCGCGCGGCTCGTCCGATCGCTCAGCGCAAGGAGTTCGGCGCCGGCGGAGTGAACGAGAACAAGTAAAGATTTCGAATCGATGGTAGGTAGGGGACGTCGCAGAAGCGGCGTCCCTGTTTCTTTTATGTCCGTAACTGCCGGGCACGCGCGACGGGGGCCTCGAAATCAGGCCCGCTCAGTACGGGATGGAGAGTGGTTCCTGAAGGGTAAAGACCATCTCGCTGTTGGTAGCTCCCAGCATGAGCGGCAAGACGTCGCATTGCACGGGATAGACTCTTCCTCCTGCCGTTACGCCGACGAGCGTTACCTGGTCCGCATAGTCAAGGAGGGGAACCCTGATGTTGGGATCGGGGTTCGGATATGCCTGGAGGTAAGTGCGGGCGATCTGCAGCTTGATTGGAGACCCAGCCGGAATCGGTGTGGCAAAGCCAACTCGGACCGGTACAACTACCTTCTTGGTGTTGAAGTCGACATGAATCTGCGCCCCTTTGGGAATGACCTGCAAGTCCGGTGCTGAATCCTTGTCGCGGTCCAACACCGGCTGGGGCCGGCGGTCAGTTGTCAAATCCTTTGAGTTCTCCTTCGAGTCCGCCCGTTGCTTTTTTGCATCCGCTGCTGTCTTCTCAGCGTCGGCGCGAGTATCCTGCTCGGCAGCGGAATCTCTCGTTTGCTCGTCGGAGCCAGACTGCAGATCATCGTTGGTAAAGACTCTGGTCCGGTTGTTCTTGGAGTGCTGTTTTTGAATCTCGCGTTGTTCCCGCGCCACGTCGCCGGGCGGCTTATCCTGCGAATCGGCCTGAGCATGGGCCAGTGCGACAATAAGAAGGGCAGCGCTCGCTCCGAGCAGGCTGGCGATCCTGGTCATGCGATCTTTCCCTCGCGCGGTGCCGCAGGTCCTGAACAGAAAGTATGCCGACGGGAGTCCGTGGTCAACGTAACGAAAGATGGGCGAGAATCGCGGTCGGGGAAAGGCACAACAAACTCTCTCTAGAGGTTGGACCTTGAATAACTTAGGACAACGGTCGCTAAAAAACAGGTTGATTGCGCTCGCCGCCGCCTTTGCCATAGCGGTTCCCGCCACGCTTGGCGCGCGCGTCCAGCCGACCCGTGGCTTCAACATGTTCTCCGCCCAGGAGGAGCTGCAGGCGGGAAAGCAGGCGGCGGAAGAGGTGCAGAAACAGCTGCCCCTTCTGCCCGAAGCCGATCCGGTGACGAAGTATGTACAGAGTCTCGGTGCTCAACTGGCCGCGCACGCTCCGGGCGAAAAGTGGCCGTACACATTTCGCGTTGTGAACCAGAAGGAGATCAATGCGTTTGCTCTGCCGGGCGGGCCGGTATTCGTGAATCTCGGGACCATCCAGGCTGCCGACAATGAAGCCGAACTGGCGGGCGTAATGGCGCACGAAATCTCGCACGTCGTGCAGCGGCACGGGACACGCGCAGCCAGCAAGCAGATGGCGGCGCAATTACCTCTGGCGGTCCTGGGAGGCTTGATGGGAAGGGGAGCCCTCGCGCAGATGGCGCAACTCGGCATCTCCTTTGGAGTCGGGTCGTATTTCCTGAAGAATTCACGGCAGGCAGAGAAAGAAGCGGACCTGCTTGGCGCCGACATTATGTACGACTCCGGGTACGACCCGCGTCAGATGGCGGCTTTCTTCCGCAAGATTCAGGCCGAGGGCGGTTCGCACGCGCCCGAATTCCTGAGCGATCACCCCGACCCGGGGAACCGCTTCGAGTACGTTTCGCGCGAGGCGCAGACCCTGCCCTCGAAACGCTATCGCGCGGACAGCGCGGAGTTCCTCACCATCAGGACCGTCGTTGCCGGCATGAAGCCGCTCACGGCACAGCAGATTGCCGCCCAGCAAAAGACGCAGGACACGGGCGAAATCACGGCGCGCGGCGTGACGCCCAGCGCCACCATGAAGACGCTCGAGCACGATGTATTCCGCATGTCCTATCCGGACAATTGGCATGCTTACGGCGACCAGGCCTCCGCGGTCACCATTGCCCCTGAGGGTGGGATTTCGCAGAACGCCGTGGCCTACGGTGCGATCCTGAGTGTGTACCAACCGGAAAACGCCGGCGCCGGCCTGGACACAAATACGCATGAATTGATTGCAAGCTTGAAACAGTCGAATCCGGACCTGCGGCTGATCGGGCGCGACGAAGATATTCGAGTCAATGGCGTGCTGGGCAAGTCTTCCGACCTCGTCGGATCGTCCCCGATTAAAGACGCCCAGGGCGCCACCACGCGCGAGCGCGACTGGTTGATCACGTTCCCTCGGCCGGACGGTTCTCTGCTGTACGTCGTCTTCATCTCGCCTGATCAGGACTTCGGTCGTCTGCGTCCAACCTACGAGCAGATGCTGCGATCACTGAAAATGAAGTAATCGCAGATGGTAGAGGTCAGATCGCAAGTGGAGACTAGTTCAGCTTGCCAGGTGTGCAGCCTCAATCGTCCTGGTGCCGGGCAGCTCGCTGGACACCTGCGAAACGGGCACAATGAAGGGTTTCACTTTAGCCATCTGACTTCGGCAACCTGCAATCCACCGTACATCGGCTTCGGTAACCTGTCGTAACCACCTACTTTCGTGCGATTCTCCACTTGCCGCATGCCGCTTCGACTGCCGTCCCCTCATCCGGCTGCGGAACTCTAGCGAGGTTCAGACATGTTGCAGTCTCCGGAACCGAAGTATTCTCCAACGGCCCCCACGAACAGTTACACCCCGGTCAAGACCGCAGCTCCGATGCTCGAGCAGGCCACGATCGGACGCACACTCGTCATTAAAGGCGAGGTGAGCGGCTCCGAAGCGCTCTTCATCGACGGCCGCGTGGAAGGCACCATCAGTTTTCCTGAAAGTCGCGTCACGATCGGCCGCAACGGCAACGTGGCGGCAAACATCAACGCGAAAGAAATCGTCATCATGGGCAAGGTGCAGGGCAACGTTGACTGCGCCGACCGCCTCGACATCCGTGCCGACGGCTCGCTCACCGGCGACGTCATCACCCATCGCTTCAGCGTCGAAGAAGGCGCCGTGCTGAAGGGTGGCATTGAAGTCCGCGCGACGGAAAAGAAAGCCCAGCAGCAGCCCCAGGCCAAGGTGGAAGCGCCCAAGCCTGAGCCTCCCAAGGCGATGGCCGCTGCAGGAAGCCAATAGTTCCTGATCAACTGCCACGAAAGAGAAGAAGCCATCAGCTTTACGCTGATGGCTTTCTTTGTTTCTTCAGGATTGTTCCTGGGCTGACGGCTGACTGCCGGCTACTGGCCACCGGTTTTCGGTTTGAAATCCAGCGACGCGGAGTTCATGCAGTACCGCAGCCCGGTCGGCTTGGGGCCGTCAGGAAAGACGTGCCCGAGGTGGGCATCGCAACGCGCGCAGCGCGCCTCCGTCCGGACCATGCCGTACGTCCGGTCGCTGTGCTCGCTGATGTTCTGCGCATCCGCGGGTTGGTAGAAACTGGGCCAGCCCGTGCCGGAATCGAATTTCGTCTCCGACTCGAACAGCGGCGCTCCACAGCACACGCAGTGGTATGTCCCCTCCTGATGGTTATCCCAGTACTTACCGGTGAAGGCACGCTCGGTTCCCGCTTCCCGGGCGACGTGGTATTGCTCGGGTGTCAGTTTCTGGCGCCACTCACCTTCCGTCCTTGTCGTTCTTTCGCTCAGTTTTTCAGTCATAGTTGTCCCTGCCCATGAGATGCGAATCGGACCAGAAAGTTGCGGAGGCGACTTTGGGTGCGCGGTTGGAACTGCAAGGGTCCCACAGTCCACGGCCCTCGGGCCTCAAACCTCGATGATCATGTCTTCCAGCCGCGTCGGGTACGTATTCAGCACCTCGCCTTTGTCTCTCCTGACAACTACCGTGTCCGAATGCCGGAATCCGCCCCAGTCCGGATCGTAGACTCCCGGCTCGCAGCTGAAGGTCATCCCTTGTTTCAGCACCGTCTTGTCCCCCTCGGCGATCCATGGGGCTTCGTGGCCTTCCAGCCCGATCCCGTGCCCGGTGCGATGTTTGAGGAACTTCTCGAATCCCGCCTTGCGAATCTGCTCGAGGCTTTTCTTGTCGACATCTTCCGCGATCGCCCCTTCTTTCAGGTTCTCCACCCCGGCGTCGTGAGCTGCGAGCATGGCATCGAACAGGCGCTTCGCATAGTCGGTTGGTTTACCCACACAGAATGACCTCTCGCATTCGACTGCGTATCCGCCCACTTGCGCTCCATAGCTGAGAATGAGTGCGTCGCCTTTCTTGAGGCGGTCCTTGCTCGGAATCGCGTGCGGAAACGCCGATCGCTTGCCGAACGGTACCAGTCCGCCGAATGGCGGGTCGATGCTGACGCCCACGACGTCTTTGAGCTCCGCCGCCATCTTGTCGGCCAGCGCGTCAGCCGCTGCCTTGAGAATCTCGTTCTCGGAGACTGCGCCGTGGCTTTGCACGAATTCGCGACCTGCTTGAATCGAGAAATCGGAGAAATACATGCCCCGGCGCATGATGTTCAGTTCATCCTCGTCTTTCACGTAGCGCATCGTTTCCACTAGGTCGTCGGCCACGACGATCTCCGCGTTCGGCGCGCCGCGTTTGATCTGCTCCATGCGTCCGGGAGTGCACTCTTCAATGCCGATTCGCCCTTTGCCGAACCCGCGGTGCGCCACGCGTTCGAAGATCCAGCGCACGCGGTTTACCGGGCCGGGATAGTCGAAATAGGCTTCGTAGTCCTTCACCCACCAGAGCTTGACCTGGTCAGCCTCAAGGCCGGGAATGAACAGCGCCGGATCTCCTGTCTTCGGAATCAGCGCCGCCAGTGGCCGTTCGGTGGACAAATGGAAATACCCGGTGGCGTAGATCACGTTGACCGCGTGGAGCAAGACCAGCGCATCCAGCTTGCGTTTCTCCATCTCCTGCTGTATCTGGCCGACCTTGCGCCGATACCAATCCGGCGGCAGGCGGTCCGGGAGATTCGCCCCCGGGAGATCCGCCGCAATTCGCAACCGCCGGGTGTTTCCAAACGACGACACCTGCGACGTCAGCGACAATGCAGCGACTCCAGCAGCGGTGCGGAGAAAGGTACGGCGTCCGGCGGGTTCCATGGCAGCTCCGACAATGACAGTGGAAAGCGAAACATCTTAGCGCAAACTGCAGAGCCCGACGAGAATCGCGCAGCGGGTGTGCCGGGACGCCTGCGCCGCGTTCTCTCGCCTGAAGGTTTCTGCCCTGATTTTGCCCCAGGTCACGCACCGGCTGATCGACCCAAAAGCCGCGCCCAGAGCCGGGATTGGGGCCACACGCCACCGGACGCAGCGATCCTCCCCTTAACCTGGTAACGCTAGGTCCCTTACTCATAAAGTGCAGATGGTTGCACGATCCCCCTTCCCAGGAGGCTCAATTCCCGACTTAAGTCCATTCTGTCCAATTGCTTAGCAGCGAATAAGGGGATGGATTCCCAGGTGCACTCCAGACAGAAAGCGCCGGCGTCTTTTCGGGGCTTGGGGGCATCGTGACCGTTATTTACACCGCGCAGAATGAAGCTCCGGACAAGAAGCCGCGGAATGCGCTGCTGCCGCTGCTGGTCGTGCTTTTCGTCATTTCGTACTCCATTCTGACCCTTCTGGTGATCGAGCAGGGCCGGACCATCGAAGTCCAGCGCGGCCTGCTCCGCGAAATGCTCAAGGACAGCACGCAGCTGGCGACCCTCAAGAAGCAGATCGCGCAAGAGGCAGCCGCGCGCAAGACGTCGCCTGCCGACCGCAAGGATGGCTCGTCTGCCAACTCCAGCGATTCACCGGCACGCAACGACGCGCCGAAGGCGTCCGGCAAAGATACGAAACGCCAGGGAAAGTCGCGCACGATGAAGGAAGTGCCGGAAACACCGGCGGCGGATCTGCAAGACGTGCGGCGTTCCACGCGCGTCATCTGAGATTACGGTTCTGTGGAAAACGCGGCCTGTGGTAGGGCCGCGATGGAAAAGTGGCATTTATGAAGGCCCTGACCCTAGCCTTGATCCTGTCCCTTCCCGTCCCCAGGTTAGCGCCCCCGCCGCAGCCTTCCCCTGCCCCGGCGAAACCGCAGCCCGCAAAAAAGGGAGGCCGCTGGTACATGGCGGCGAACGGCCATGCCGTCTACTGCTATGGCCCCGTCATGACCATGCCGCAGGCCAACGGAAGCCTGTTGCGGGTGGCTACGTTCTGCCGAGGGGATCAGACCATGGTCCCCCTCCACGACTAAGCGGCCTCTACTATTGCCCATAGCGTGACAATTCACAGCAAGATTGCTTGACAGTCTTGCCGAGTGCAGACAGAATGCTCGACAGTGTTCTGTAGACCCGCTGTTCCCCCCGCATCCCTGCGGTAACAGGGACCAAAAACCAGTTACAAACCACAGCTCTCTCAGGAGGATGCAGTGAGCCAATCCCAGAAGTTTGCCGTCGTTTCTTTATGCCTGCTGGCGATGCTGAGCACGGGTTTCGCCCAGAAGTTCACTCGGCTGGACGTCCGTCAAGGCAGTTCCACCTATGTCCAGGGCGCAAAACCGATGTTCGCGGCGATTCCACGAGTTCCGGGTTCCACCGAGGCCGTTCAGGCGCCTGATGTCCAGGTCCCGATCTGGACGGGGTCGTTTTCCTTCGGCGGGAGCAGCTTCACCTATCACATGGTCGGCACCGATCCCTCCGCCGGCTCGGTAACCTCGAACATCCCGCTGGTGATCATTCCGCTCAAGTTTTCCTTCGCCGATGGAACAAACCTTTCTGCCACGCAAACTGTCTGCGGGGATGTAAAGAATTCTGTGTTCCGCGTGAAGAACTCTCCGTTGATCAAGAAAGTCGCTTTCACGCCCGGCGGCACCAATGTCGGTACCACCCAGTACATGGATGCCTTCCAGCGCGCCAACTTCTGGAACTTCGTCAGCACGGTTTCTCCGAAATATCACGTGATGTTCAAGCCGATCCAGTCGAAGCCGGTGCAGACCATCTTCGTGACCCCATCCGCCGGCACCACCGTCGCCGGCCCCTGCGCCCGGATCGGCGAAGTTGACATCAACTTCTTCGACACCATCGCCATGAATCTGCTGACGACACTTGGCATACCGGCCAACACGCTGCCCGTGTTCGTCTCTTACAACACCTTCTGGACCTCGGGCGGCTGCTGCATTCTCGGCTACCACAGCACCAATAACGCCGGCACGCAGGCCTACGCCGTCGCTGCCTACAGCGATCCGGGAATCTTCAGTGTCCCCATTCAGGATATTCACGCCATGAGTCACGAGTTCGGAGAGTGGCTGGACGATCCACTCATTCCCTCGATGAACATCGTGCCGGCATGGGGCCACGTGGGGCAGGTCAGCGGATGTCAGAACAACCTGGAAACCGGCGATCCCGTGACCGGAAAAGCTTTCACCATCGCCATGGGAGGAGCATTCCCATTCACCTATCATCCTGAGGATCTCGTGTTCCTGCCGTGGTTTGCCCGAGTGTCCCCCTCCACCTCGGTCAATGGCTGGTACACGTTCCTGAATGGGTTCTCAGCGCCACAAGCGGTTTGCCACTGAGTCTAACTTTGCTCGATTTGACCGGGGGCTGCGCCAGCAGCCCCCGCGTCTTTTATCCCTTCTTTGCCGCAGCTGCCTTTACCGCCTTGGCGCGGATAAATGCGTAGTTCAACTGGGGCAAGGAATAGAATTCCGCCGCGCGCTTGCAGTATTCCCGGGCCTTGTCGCTGTTTCCCCTGGCCTGGAACGCCTGGCTCAGCCGGAAGAGATTGCGCGGATCCTGATCGTTCGACTGCTCCAGCTCTGTAATCGCCGCGGAATAATCCTTCTCCGCCAGAGCGATTCGTCCCGCCAATTCATGAGCTAGCTTCAACTGCCCGGGATTCTTCGACACCTCCGCCCCAGCGCGATACTGCTGGGCATGGCTCTTCGCGGTGCCAATGTCCTTCCTCGCGATCGCCAGCCCGGTCAGGTTGAAATGATGCAGCAGCTTGGCGTTGTCTTTGATGGCCTGTGAAAGATCCGAATTCTCGATCAATGCCTGCGAGCGCTCGAATGTTTGCTGCGCGGCGTCGTAGCGTTGCATCTCGGCTAGGATATTGCCCTTCGCCTGCAGATCCGCGGCCATGGCGGCCACATCGTTCTTTTTCTCTGCCACGCTGTATTCCTGGTCCATATACTGAAGCGCCTTGTCGAGCTTGCCGCTGTCCACCGCAACCACCGCCATGCCGAAATAAGCCGTGCGCCGTTCGCCGTCATTGCGTGCCTGATCCGCCATCTGCTGTAGTTCTGCGATCGCCTCCGCGTGCTTTCCCTGGTACATCAGATCGGCGGACGTGCCGAAATGAGAGGGCATGAAATGCGCATCCTTCGCGAGTGCCCGGCGGTATTGCGCGATGGAATCGTCGAACCGGCCCATCTTCAGCAGCAGCTCGGCATAGGAGTCATACGGATTCGGATCGTCCGGAATCAGCTCAACGTATTTCTGAAACGCCTTCTCAGCTTCCGCGTAGTTGCCCTGCTGGCGGTACGAATATCCCAGAATGTTGTAGGCGGGCGAGTAGGAGGGTGCAATCTCGGTCGCCTTCTTGTAGTGCGCGATCGCCTGTTCGTACTCCTGTTGCGCGAAGTAGTAGTTGCCGAGATTGAATCGGACCCGCTCGTCATTGGGATGCAGCGCGATCAGGTTGTCGAGGTATTCCTTCTGCTTGACCACCTCGCCATTGGCTCCGGCCTCGTTGGCCAGGATGAGAAGCCGCTCTCCTTCCGACGCCTTGGGAGCCAGCGACACCGCTTTATTCAGGTGTTCGAAGAAATCTTTTGCCGTGGCGGCGCTGTTGGCGCGCGCCAGTTCGGCGGATGCAAAGCCCGTGTCCAGTGCAATCGCCTTATCGAAGTGCGCCACCGACTCCTGCGCGCGCAGCTTCTCGGCCAGATCGCGTCCCTGCAGGTACTCTTTCCTGGCCTCTTCCGACTGGCTGGTGATGGGAACCTTGCCGCCGTCGGCCGAGGCCGTCGCGGGCCCATTTCCTGCCTTGCTGCAGGCGATCCAACCGATACAACCTGCCGTCAAGACGCCGGCGCAAACCAGCCGCGTGAATCTTCCTCGCTGCATGATGCCTCCTGTGAACAGGGCGATGGGCGCCGCGTGGGTGCCTGAAGATGCCGCATCAGGGGCTGTCCAGGCCCAACCTTTCAATGTTCCGTGGTTCTAGACGATGGTAGGCGGAATTGGGTAGCGGTCCACTTGCAGTATCTTGGGCTCACAGGCAGGGAATGTTTTGACTACCGCGCGGCAGAGGCCTGGGCCGCCATTGCAGTGTTGCCCGCGGACCGAGCCACGGTGATGATTCTCACATCGAATCGTGATTGCAATGGTTCCATTCATGGGCTTGGATTCGTAGCATCGTCGGGCAGGGAGTGCTCCGTATGGAAAATACGCAACCTCGCTTCTTGACCTTGGCCGCCAAGACCGTTGTCAGCCATACGCTCACCTACTTTGTGATGGGGGCGCTGGCGTTTCACTTCCTTCACTATGCCGATTTCATCAACAACCCCAATTCAGGAATGCGGCCGATGACCAGTCCGCTTGTCATGCTGGGCCCGGCTTTGCAGATTGTGCGCGGAGTGTTGTTTGCAGCGATCTTCTATCCATTCCGCGAGATTCTGTTCGGCCGCCGCAACGGATGGCTGTTGATGGCATGGATGCTGATTGGAATCGGCATTCTGGGAACTTTCGCCGCCCCGCCCGGGTCACTTGAGGGTTTTATCTATACGACGGTTCCCCTGCGGTTTCAGGTGCGTGGCTATCTGGAGATTATTCCGCAGGCGCTACTGCTGTCGGCATTGTTGTTTTACTGGGTGAGACATCCCAAAGCATGGCTCAATTGGGTACTCGGCGTAGCGTATGCAATCTGTGCGCTCCTCCCGATCCTTGGGCTTCTCGCTCCCAAGAAATAGTGATCTCCATCCAGAGCGCTCGATCGGCACAGGACATTTGATCCGCTAGTGACACGGCAAGCGGAAGTGGTGCAAACTGAAACAGGAGCAGCAGCGGCACAATACGCAGTCGCCCGCTGGCGCCACGCACGCCCCTGAGGGCCCGTAGCTCAAACGGATAGAGCATCGGATTTCTAATCCGAGGGTTGCAGGTTCGATTCCTGCCGGGCCTACCAGATTTCCCAAAAGTTTCTTCTTCTCAGGTCCTTCGCTTCCGCTCAGGATTTCGCCAGCGGGCTTCCGCTTCTCACGCCCGCTACGCGGCTCAAGTTCGATTCCTGCCGGGCCTACGAAACCATACGGCCGCCAGCGCTTCTCCTCGCTGGCACATGCCTCTCAAATATATGAATGGAAATTGACTCGACCGCAGGCGAGGGCGTAGTCGTTTCAAGTCACGCCACTCGCTACATGATCAGATCACTGCTTCTCCGCAGGATCGGATGCTGCATCTCCTGCAACTCGTTCTTGACCTGGTTCAATCCGTAAACGCAATCTTCGAACTTCCGCGAGAGTTGCGCGAACATCGGCGCTACCTTCGCATACTCGAAGTCTTCGAACTTCGAAACGATGTAGTAGCTCTCTTTTCCCGCCTTCACCCACTCAATGAAATTCTCGATCCGCTGCCGGCGCAACCGGAAGTGATTGATACTCTCCGGAAACATTCCCGCAAAGAACAACGTGTAGTCGCCGATGTGTTTGCGCACCTGCCGTTCGCGGTCGAACGACGGCGCTACCCCATACACGGGATCCGATTCCAGCAGCATTTCTCCGACGTCGTTCAAGGGTTTTCCCGCGGCGCTGCGGATCTTGTACAGCTGTTCGGCATCGCAGAACTCGGTCAGAAGATGCGCGACATAACTCACCACCTGCGGATCGCGAATTCCGATCTCCTGAGCAAAGTGCCGTCCCACCATTTCCACGAACAGCTTGCGCAATGGGTGCGACTCGGGAATCATCTGGCCCCCACTTCCTCCGGACCGCGCTCCAGATTCCTCATCGGACGCGGCCTTTGGTGCGATTACTTAACGCACTTCAAAATCGAACGCAAGTAACTTTCGATTTCTGTGCCTCCTGAATACTTAGAATCCTGATTCCTGCCGTTCGTTCCTGCTGCAATTATTGGCAGTCGGCAGTACCGGCTGCCAGTTTCAGTGGCCCGCGAGAATCGGCGTGGCCCAGGCGCTAATCTATTAGACGGAAGCCACGAAGCTCCGAGCCCGAGCGCGACCTTTTGCTGGAGGCTCGCAGCCCATAGCTCGCAGCTCAAGGGAGGCACATTTGGAACGCACCAACTACGCAAGCGGCACGCCCTGGGAACCTGTGGTGGGATATTCGCGCGCAGTTCGCATCGGCCGCCAGATCTATGTCTCAGGAACCACCGCGACCGGCGCCGACGGGAAAATCATTGGCAGAGGGGACGCCTATGCGCAGGCGATTCAGACGCTGAAGAACATCGAACGTGCCCTGGGCAAAGCCGGAGCCTCGATGAAAGACGT
>Ga0335071_10006337_pt1 | contig 12216 bp, 10 predicted proteins | sample Lox_Sample_15_FD_206724 | JGI IMG/M metagenome (GOLD analysis project Ga0335071, IMG submission 206724) | Soil microbial communities from Loxahatchee National Wildlife Refuge, Florida, United States - Lox_Sample_1.5 | ecosystem: Environmental > Terrestrial > Soil > Wetlands | place: USA...
ACCGACTCGCTCGGCTTCGAGGACACCTACGCGCTGGGCATGCGGCCGGATGTGGCCGAACGGCTCGGCATTCACCGCATCTCCGACCTGGCCCGCCATCCCGAGGTCCGGCTCGGACTCACCAACGAGTTCCTGGACCGGGCCGACGGCTGGCCGGCGGTGCGGGACGGCTATCACCTCCCGCAGCGCGACGTCCGCGGGCTGGACCACGACCTCGCCTATCGGGCCCTGGCCGCCGGAGAGATCGACCTGACCGACCTCTACTCCACCGATGCCGAGATACGGCGGCAGGGGCTCTTGCTCCTCGAGGACGACCGGCACGTCTTCCCCGAGTACCAGGCGGTGTTCCTCTACCGGCTCGAGCTCTCCCGGCGTGCGCCGGCGGCCCTCTCCGCGCTGGGCCGGCTCACCGGGCGCATCACTGCCCCGGCGATGACCGACATGAACGCCCGCGTCCAGATCGACCACCAGCCGGCCGAGGAAGTGGCCGCCACATTCCTGGCCGAGGACCTGGGGCTCTCCTCCGAGGCGCACGCCCGAGGATTCTGGTCGCGGCTCCTTGGTCGGACCGCCGAGCACCTCGGCCTCGTCGGTGCGGCCATGCTCCTCGCCTTGTGCGCGGCCATCCCCCTCGGCATCGTGGCGGCGAAGCGGCCGGCGGTGGGTCGGGTGGTGCTGGCCGCGGTGGGGGTGGTCCAGACCGTCCCCTCGCTGGCCCTGTTGGTGTTCATGATCCCGCTCCTCGGCATCGGGACCGGGCCAGCGGTAGCCGCGCTGGCCCTCTACGCTCTGCTCCCCATGGTGCGCAACACCCACGCCGGCTTGACCGGCATCGCCCCGGAACTGCTCGAGTCGGCTCGCTCCCTAGGCCTCTCCAGCTGGGCGCGCCTTTCGCGGGTGGAGCTGCCGCTGGCCTCCCCGGCCATCCTGGCCGGGGTGAAGACCTCGGCGGTGATCGCCGTGGGGACGGCTACCCTCGGCGCGCTGGTGGGCGCAGGCGGGTACGGGCAACCGATCCTCAGCGGGATCCGACTCGCCTCGGTCCCGCTCATCCTCGAGGGCGCCGTGCCCGCCGCCGTCCTGGCGCTCCTCGTCCAGGCCCTCTTCGATGGGCTGGAGCGGCTGCTCGTGCCGCGGGGGATGCGACCCGCCCAGACGAGGGGCAGCGGATGAAGGGCCGCTTCCCTAACGCCGCCGGGGCAGCTCCAGGTCGGACCCGAAACTGGATAGCGAGCCGACGTGATTGGCAAAGGCGCGGCCTCCCGGCGTGGCGAGCACCATCGGGCGCGGTCCGAGGTGGCGACGGCGGCGCGTCGCGACGAGCGCGGCGGCGATCGCCAGGACGAACAGAGCGGCGAGGGCGGTGAGGCCGTTCATGGTGGACTCCGCACGTAACAGACGAGTGCGAAAGACGGAACATTCAGCGCGCCCCCCGCCGCCGAAACTGCCCGGATAGGTGTGCGGCCGAACGCTCGCTACCCGTTCGAGCGCAAGAAGCACCAAAGCGACCGAGCGTGCGCTCCCCATTTCCCGGCGCGTGGCCCTCGGCCGAGGGACATGCGCCGCGCGGCGCGCCAGCGATGGGTGCAGGCGCCGTCGTTGGGGCGGGTGTGCCAGGACCCCATTCCCCGACGTCAGCCCTCGATGGCCACGTCGACCAGGTTGGGCTCGAGCAGGCGTCGAAGGTCCGAGGGGGAGATGCCAACCAGGAACCCGCGCGATCCGCCGTTCACGTATATGGTGGGCAACTCCACGATGGAACGCTCCAGGTAGACGGGCATCGCTCGCCGGGTGCCGAAGGGACTCGTGCCGCCCACCTGGTATCCGGAGTGGCGGTTGGCCACCTCGGGTCGGCAGGGCTGGATGGTCTTCTTGCCCAGGAGCCGGGCGAGAGCCTTTACCGACACCTCCCGGTCGCCGTGCATGAGCACGAGGAGCGGCTCACCATTCTCGTCTTCCATGATCAGGGTCTTCACCACCGCGTGCTCTTCGACGCCCAGTTCGCGCGCCGAGACCCGCGTTCCGCCTCGATCCTCGTAGCGATACAGGTGCTCGGTGTAGGAGACGCCATGCTCGCGTAAGAGGCGGGTGGCCGCCGTCGACGGGACCCTGCTCATGCTGCGAGCATAGCGCCACCGCCGGCGCGGATCTCGCTCCCCCGTCTCCCGTTCGGAGAGCCAACGTCGGCACCCGGGCTCGAGCGCGAACCGGGCCACGCCGCACCGGGGCGAGCCGGATCGCGAGGGGCGCTTCTCGGCGCGACTCGAGGCTTCTCCTCGACCGGCGGCAGAACCGGCGAGGGATCGAGGCGCACGGATTGTCGAGACCAGGTACTCGCCCTCCGCGAAGACGCAGTCGCCGCTCCCCAGACCCAGCCGGCGCGGCCGTCGGTGCAGGCGAGCCGGAACCACCCGGTCATGCCGCTTTCGCGAGGCGATGGCCTCGATGCCGGAGGGCCGTGGCCTCGAACCCGGGCGCCCCGTTCTATGGACCGCGGGAGTACACGCCGCGAAGGTCGAGCACACCGCTTCTAGCTGCCAGGGGAATCCTGAGAACTCCCGAGCGGCCCATTTCCGGTGACGCCCGCCCGATCTTCGGCCTGCCCGTGCGGCGCAGCACCCCCTTCGAAGAGCGAAGGTGTTCGGTCGCGGCGGAGGGGAGAGCCCATCCGGGATCCCCGGGCCAGCCCCTTCCCGGGCAGACTGGCCGACGGCTGGGAGGTCACCGTGGACGAGACCCGCAGTCACCTGCTCGCGTTCCTGTTGCGCCTCGTCGTGTCCGCCGGCGTCCTGTGGCTGTCGGTGTACTGGGTCTCGCCGGGAAACCCACACAACACCTTCTGGCGAGCGGTGCTGGTATCGCTCGTCCTCTCGATCGCCTACTACCTGACCATGGCCAGGTTTCTCTGGTTCCTCATCGTCCCCTGGATCCTCTACGTGCTCGTGTGGCTGGGGGTGATCATGGCCAGCTATTCCCTGAGCTTCCTGCGGGCGCTCCTTCTGGCGCTCTCTTTGACCGTGCTCTCGTGGCTGTCGTCGATCGTGCTCGGGGTGCGCACGCTGCGAAGCTGACGCCCCGCCCGGCCCTCGCCGGTCATGCCCCCGGCTGAGTCGATTCGCTCGCCTCCGCCCGGCGCTCGGGCTCGAGGCGGCGCAGGACGGCCTTGGAGAAGGCCTCCAGATCGTCGGGGCGGCGGGAGGTGATGACGTTCTCGTCCTCGACCACCTCCCGGTCCACCCAGCGGGCACCGGCGTTGATGAGGTCGGTCTTGAGGGATGGCCAGGAGGTCACCGTCCGCCCATCCAGGGCATCGGCCTCCACCAGCATCCAGGGGCCGTGGCACACGGCGGCTACCGGCTTGCCGGCCGTGAACATGGTTCGAACCAGTCGGACCATATCGATGTCCACCCGCAGCTTGTCCGGGGAGTAGCCGCCCGGGACGAGGAGCGCATCGAACTCGCCGGCGGAGACGTCGGCCGCGGCGACGTCGGTCGTGAACGCCTCGCGTCTGTGGAACCCCTGGATCCGCTTTCCCTTCTCCAGCCCCACGAGCACCGTCTCATGCCCCGCCTGGCGGATCCGATCCCAGGGGATGCGCAGCTCCGAGTCCTCGAAGAGATCGTCCGCTACGAACGCGACGCGCGCCATGAAAATCCTCCAGCGCGCACGTTCGTCACCGGCCGGCTCCATGCCAAGCGGCCCCTCGCACTTTCCTGGCGGACTTCGCGGGGTGTGTCACTCGATCAGCGTTCGTTTCTAGCCCGGGTCCCACCAGGCCCGGCCCTTGCCGCGCATGGCCTCTGCCGCGCGTCGCCGCGTGGCCGATAGCTCCCTGGCCGTCATGGGCCGGAAGGCGGCGGCGGCGGCGAAGGCGGCGTCCTGCTCGTTCTCGAACGAGAGCCCGAGGAGGGCCACGTCCGGGTCGCAGGTGAGGGTGTAACGGAGACACTCCTCCACCTCGAGGTGAGGCAGCGCCGGGGCGCCGCTCCCCTCGCCCGCCGGCCGGGCCTGCCCGCCCGAGGAGAGCTTTCCTCGCGGCCGCCGGGAGAGGGGGCGGCCGTAGCCCTCGGTGTCCCCGAGCAACTGCCCGGCGCCGAAGGTCTTGAAGCAGACCGTGCCCACGCCGAGGCCGCGAGCCCGCGGCAGGATCTCCTCCACGTACCGCGCGTGGCAAAACGGGCCGACCGGGAAGAGGAGCACGTCACACAACCCGCTCTCGAGCGCCGCGGCGAGGACGTCCGGGTCGTGGCTGGAGATGCCGCGGAATCGGGTTCGTCCGCGGCGGATCTCCTCGCCGATCTCGGCAAGCCCACCACCCGGCGCCGCCAGCCGGCGGAACCCGTCCAGCTCGGATACGGCGTGGAAGACGAGAAGGTCCACCCCGGGGAGGCCGAGCCGTGCCAGGCTCTCGTCGAGCTGCGGCCCCACCGGCCGGTCGAGGTGGTCCACCTTGTCCACGAGAAAGACCTGCTCGCGTCGGCCACGCAGCGCCTCGCCGACGATCTCCTCGGAGTAGCCGTCCTCGTAGCCCGGGGCGGTGTCGACGAGGTTCAGCCCGGCGTCCAGGGCGCGGCGCAGGGTGGCCACGCAACGCTCCTTGGGCACGGAGCGGTCGGCCAGGTCGCCGACGCCGAGGCGGGTGGTGACGAAGCCGGTCTTTCCCAGCGGCCGGCGCGCCGGGAAGCGGGGGAGGGGAGCTGGCATGGGGGGAAGTGTACTCCCGCCGCGTCCGGGAGCGCCCACCGTCGCCGACGGGCGCCTTGACCCCGCCGGCCCGGCGTGCGATCCGGATCGGTGGATGCGCACCGAGAACCTGGCGGTGATGCTCACCGACATGAAGGGCTTCACTGCCGCGACCAGCCGGCAGTCGCGGGCGGAGAACGCCCGCCTCCTCGCCCTCCAGGACGCGCTCCTTCTGCCGGTGGTGCGGGCCTTCGGCGGAGGGCGAGTGAAGACCATCGGCGATGCCTACCTGGTCCTCTTCGCCTCCCCCACCGCCGGGCTCCTCTGCGGGATGGCCCTCCAGGACCGCCTCTGGGACTACAACCGCCGGGCACCGGAGGAGCAGCGCATCGAGGTCCGGGTGGTGCTCTCCCTCGGGGAGGTCCGGCTGGTCGGCCCGCCGCACCGGCCCACCGACGTCTATGGAGAGGCCGTGAACCTGGCCTCGCGGGTGGAGGCCGAGGCGGAGGCCGGCGAGGTCTGGTTCACCGAGGCGGTGCGGCTCGTCGCCGACTCCGGCGAGGTGCCGGCCGACGAGGTCGGGCTCCGCTCGCTCAAGGGGTTCCTGGAACCGGTGCGGTTGTTTCGTGCGGCCCGGGCGGGCAGCGGCCTGGACGAGCCGCCCTACGGAGGGTTCGCGCTGGCGCGCGTCACCGGACTCTCCCCGCCCGAGCCCGCGCGGCTGGAGCGGGTCGTCCGCCGCCGGGAGTGGATCCTCTACCGCACGCTTTCGGCGGTGCGCGACGGCGCGGCCGGACCGGCACTGGCCGCCGTCGTCCTGGCCGTGGCCGCCGGGGGCGGCTACGCCGGGTATCGCTGGTGGTACGATCAGCCCCAGCGGCTCATCGGCGCGGGCCGCTACCAGGAGGCCCTGGCGGCCATCGAGACCCGCGCCGCCAAGCTCGGACCGGACGAGCCCTCGGTGCTCTTCTTGCGCGGGCGGCTGGAGCAAGTACGGGCCGACGGCGGGGCCGGCGGGCGGCTGGAGGTCGCCTTCGAGCTCTTCTCGCGAGCCCTGGCTGGTGGCAGCCCCGAGGCCCTCGCGACGCTCGGGGTGGAGTCACGCCTCCCCGAGTGCCATCGGCGGCTCCTGGCGGCCCGGGCCCTCGCCGACGCTGGCGCCGAGGCGGCACGGCCCCTGCTCGAGGCGCTGGCCCGGGCAGAGCCGCCCACCGGACTGCTCGGGTTCTTGCCCGAACCGGACCGCTGCGGCGCCGGAGACGTTGCCCGGGAGGGGCTCTCCTCGCTTCGGGAGGCGAGGGGCACAGGCCGAACCCCCACGCGGGAAGCACCCGGCGACACCGGCGAGACGCGCTGACCGCCCCCCCGCCTCCTCGCCGGCCGGGACCAGGCCCGGCGGCGGCGCCCCGAGACGACCGGCCTTCTTTCCGGCCTCCCGGCGAGGGCCTTCGCGCCGCCCCGGGACTCCTTCAGGTCAGTCGTGGCGCAGCTTGTCGTGGTCCTCGTGGAGCTGCTGCTCGTCCATGCGGATCTCGTAGCGGGAGAGCCGCACCAGCTCCTCGAGCAGGTCGTGCTTCGACCTCAGGTGCTCGCGGCTGTAGCGACCCCTGAGCCTCGACCATTGGTCGCGCAGGGCGATGATGCGCTTGCGATAGTCGGCCTGGGCCAGGAAGTCGTGCCGCTCGTTCTCCTGGCTGTGTCGGTCCTTCCACAGCTCGCGGAAGTCGCCGGCGGCCCCCCCGCCCTGCAGGCGGTCCCGCTCCAGGTCCGAGCGGTCCTCGCGGACCTCCTCGTCGGCTCGGCGCAGATCGTGGGCCGCGGCGGCCGTGTCCCGGTCCGCGTCGCGCAGTTCGTCGTCGAGGGCAAGGGCCACGCGGTTCTCGAGCTGGTCCAGGGCGCGGCCGTCGTGCAGCGCCACCAGCCGGTCGTACTCGTGGAGCAGCCACTCGGCCCGCCGGGCGTCGTGGAGGTCGTCGTGCAGCTCACGCCGGTCGCGCCCCACCTCGTGCCGGTCGTCGCGGTCGTCGGCCGCGGCGATGGACGGAAGGGCGATCGAAAGGCAGAGGGCGACGGCGATGCGGCTCATGGTTGCCTCCTCCTCGTTTGACGTGAACCGGCGGAGCACCATTCAAAAGCAGGGCCGGCCCGGGTGCAGCCGTCCTGGTGCGAGCCGGAGAAGGCGGTGTAGACGAGCTTGCGGCGCCCAGGTCAAGGCGAGACCTGCACCACGATCTTCCCGAAATGCTCGCCGCGCTCCATGGTCTCGTAGGCACGTCGGACCTCCTCGAAGGCGAAGACCCGATCGACCACCGGCCGCACGCCGGCCCGGGCCATGGCGGCGGAGAGCGCCGCGAGATGCCCGGTGCTCCCCACGTAAACCGAGTCCACCCGGATCTGGCGGTCGTTCCCGGCCGCTGCCTCCGGGTCGGCCCGCTCGCCGGAGAGGAGCCCGACGATGGACAGGTGCCCGCCCTGGCGCAGGGCCCGCAGCGCCAGCGGGAGGGTCCTCGCCCCGCCCACCTCGAGGATGTGGTCCACCCCCCGCCCGCCGGTGAACGCCCGAGCGGCCTCGTCCCAGGCCGGCGTGGCTCGGTAGTTGATGGTCGCGTCCGCCCCCAGAGCCCGGCCACGCTCGAGCTTGTCGTCGTGGCTCGAGGTGAGGATCACCCGCGCCCCCAGGAGCTTGGCGATCTGCAGGGCGAAGACGCTCACCCCTCCCGTCCCCATGGCCAACACCGTCTCGCCGGCCCGCAGGCCCCCCTTCTCCACGAGGCCCACCCACGCCGTCACACCGGCACAGGGCAGGGTGGCCCCCTCCTCGAAGGAGAAGCCCTCCGGCAGCCTGGCCGCACCGGCCTCCGAGAAGAGCACCTCCTCGGAGAGCACCCCGTCGATGGCACCGCCCAGCGCCGAGGCCCCCATCTCAGGCTGATACGGCCCGTCGGCCCAGCCCTGGAAGAAGCAACCGACGACCCGGTCCCCGGGCGCCAGCCTCGTCACCCCGGGCCCGATCTCGACCACCTCGCCGGCGCCGTCGGAGAGCGGGACGAGGGGCCGCTTCCGCATTCCGCGCGCCTCACGGCCCGCGGCGACGAGGAGATCCCGGTAGTTCAGGCTGGCGGCGCGCATTCGCACTCTCACCTGGCCGGGGCCGGGACGCGGCGAGGGACCCTCCGCCATCCGCAGGGTGTCGAGACCATCGCCAGTGAGCTGGAAGAAGCGCATGGACCCCTCCGGGCCAAAAGGCCCACGAGAAAGGTACCGGGGGCAGGGGCTCTGCGCCAGAGTCTACGGTCCCCGCCCGTGGCGCCCGGGGCGAGCAGCCGGTGACGCTCGGCCGTGCCCACCGTATGAAGGGAAGCATGACCATACGCATCGGCATCTACATCTACCCGGGGGCCGAGGTCCTGGATTTCGCCGGTCCGTACGAGGTGTTCTCGACGGCCTCCCGGGTGGCGCAGCGCCGCGACCCGGCCGCACCGGCGCTCTTCGACCTCTCCCTCATCGCCGCGGCCCAAGGGCCGGTCCGGGCGCGGGGCGGGTTCACCGTCCTGCCGGATCACACCCTCGCCGACCATCCGCCGCTCGAGGTGCTCCTCGTGCCCGGCGGCGTCCACGAGCCGGAGTTGGAGCGGCGGGAGGTGGTCGACTGGATCGCCCGGCAGGCGTCGGCCGTCTCTCTCGTGGCCTCGGTGTGCACCGGCGCATTTCTCCTGGCGCGGGCCGGCGTTCTCGCGGGAATGGAGGCGACCACGCACTTCGAGGACGCCGCCGCCCTGCAGCGCAGCCACCCGGAGGTGCAGGTCCGCGAGGGAGTACGCTGGATCGAGCAAGAGCGGGTCCTGACCTCGGCCGGGATCAGCGCCGGCCTGGACATGAGCCTGCGCATCGTGGCGCGGCTGGCCGGCCAGACGCTGGCCGAGGGCACCGCCCGGCAGATGGACTACGAGTGGAGAGATCGGGGCGGGACGGGCGGTCCTCCCTGAGCTGGAAGGGGCCCAGGGGCGTCGGGACGAGGATCGCGAAGCGGGCAAGCGACCCCGCTCCGTGGTCTTTGGCGGTGCAGCGCCCGAGAAGGCCGCTCGCCGGCTCGCCGTCAGACCCTTCGCTGCGGCCGGCGGAGCGAGACCGACAACCAGGTCGCCTGCGCGGCGGCGGACCGCCGCGCTCGCTCCAGCGCGAAGAGCACCCGGTCCACCGGCCAGGGCCGCGCCCGCCCGGGCTTCAGGGCGCGGTGCACACGGTACACCGCGGCGTGCATCCCGCCAGCGGCCCCTTCCAGCGCGCCCAGGGCAAGGAGCCCCGCCCCCGACCAGAGCACACGGCCGATGGCCGGGAGGCGCCCCTCGGTCTCGCCAGCCACCTGGATGGAGAGGATCGCCGCGGCGATGGCTGGACGCCGCCGGCGCGTCGCCAAGGGCGCCGTGCCGTGGCTTCCGCCGTAGGGCCGGGGGCCGGTCTCGCGCACCAGCCGGTAGGTGGCGACCGGCTCGGAGAGGCCCGCCAGCGCCCGCGGGCCAAGCTCCTCGGCCGGTGCCTCGCTGCGGCTCATGGTGAGGTAGACCCCGCGGGTGAGCCGCACCTCGCCCACCGCGGCCGTCTCCGCCAAGGCCCGCACGGTGGCGAGCGGCGCTCCGGAGGCCCCCCGGCGATCGAGGTGAACCTCGCCCTGGTGGACTCCGATCTTGAGCTCGAGCCGCCCCACCTCGTCACGCGCCTCGGTCCCCTCCGAGGTGGCGTCCTGGATGGCCGCGGCACAGTGCACCGCATCGGTGGGGGAGCGGAAGGCAAAGACCGAGCCCCCCTCCCACGATCCGATGCGGCGGCCGCCGAACGAGCGCACGATGGGCAGGACGCAGGCGTCGTGTGCCGCCAGATGCAGGGCCCGGAACACGGCCGAGGTGGCCGCCGCCCAGCAGTCCCAGCCGGCGATCTGCACTCGTACCAGCGTCAGGTTGACCACCTCGGGCATGGCCGCAGCGGGGATGCCCAGGAGGCTGGCCCGCGCAGCGAGCAGCGCCGGAGGGGTGAGCCGGCTCTGGCTGTTGGAGGAGCGGGCGAGGCGGACGGGGAACTCGGCCCCCTCGAGGAGTTGCACGAGCTCGCGCGCCGACCCCGGCCTCTTGTCCCGGTCCTTCTCGGTCGCCCGGGCCACCACCTCGAGCAGGCGCGGGTAGGCGGCCAGCTCCGGTACCAGGGTCGAGGGGCTCGGGACGGCGCGGTAGGCGTGGGCAGCGAGCAGGGCCCGCACGTCGCGCGTGTCGAAGGGGTGCCGACCGGTGAGGAGCACGAAGGCCAGCACCCCGGTGCTGTAGAGGTCGGCCCGGTGATCGACCTCCCCACCCACTGCCTGCTCGGGGGCGAGGTACTCGGGGGTGCCCACCACCAGGCCGGCCTGGGTCTGGGCCGTCGCCGGAGCAGTGGTCCACTTGGCGATGCCGAAGTCGAGCAGACGCAGCCGCTCGGTGGGGCCGCTGCCGTCGAGCCACAGGTTCTCGGGCTTCAGGTCCCGGTGGATGATGCCGGCAGCGTGCGCTGCTTCCAGCCCGGCCAAAAGCTGCCGGAGCAGCCGGACCACTCGCTCCGGCCCGAGCCGCCCGTCGCGCGCTAGCACCGCCCGCACCGGCTCCCCCTTGAGCAACTCCATCACCAGGAAGAGCCGTCCCTCCGGATCCTCGCCGAAGTCGAGCGTCTCGACCACGTGGGGCGAACGGAGGCGGACCGCCACCCGGGCCTCGCGCCGGAACCGCTCCCGTTCGTCGGGGCTGGCGCAGTGCTCCGGGTGGAGCACCTTGACCGCCACCTCGCGCCCGATGGCCTCGTGTTCGGCGCGGTACACCGATCCCATCCCACCGGTGCCGAGCAGCGCCCGAACCCGGTAGCGGCCGTCGATGAGCTCGCCAGCTTGGAGGGTTCCGGCGCGCGGCTCGGGCGCGACCGGCGCGGCGCCGGTGCCTGCCGCCGTGGAGCCGATCCGGACGGTTGCGTCGGCCATTCGTCTTGCGAGTGTACGCCCTCGGCCCGAAACCCGAGAACCTGGCGGGGCGAGGCTGTCCGCCCGGGGCACGGATCGTCGCAGGCTCGAAGGCCCCGGCGGGGCGGCGCACTTGACGCCGCCCGGCTCCGCCGCTAATCCTCGTGGCCGATGTCCTCACGTCGCCACACCGGTCGACTTCTTCGCCAGGCGGGAGAGTCTCTCGCCGGCCTGGCCTGATCGCCGCGCGACGAAGCCTCTCCCGCCGTACCCCGGCCGGAGAGGATCCCCGAGATCGCGACCACATCGACCTCCCCGGCCTCACCCAGAAGCCGAGGAGCCGTCATGTCGCCATCACCCCAGAGCCAGACCGCCAAGTACCGACCTTATCCCACCGTGGACCTGCCCGACCGCACCTGGCCCGGGCGTCGCCTGGAGGCGGCGCCCCGCTGGTGCTCGGTCGACCTGCGCGACGGCAACCAGGCCCTGGTCGATCCCATGGGCCCGGACCGGAAGCGGGCCCTCTTCCGGTCCCTGGTGGCCATCGGCTTCCGGGAGATCGAGATCGGATTCCCCTCCGCCTCGCATCCGGAATTTGCGTTCGTCCGCCAGGTGATCGAGGGGGGAATCCCCGACGACGTGTGCATCCAGGTGCTCACCCAGGCCCGCGAGCACCTCATCCGCGAGACCATGGCCTCGCTGCGGGGTGCCGGGCGGGCGGTCGTGCACCTCTACAACTCGACCTCGGAGGTCCAGCGCCGGGTGGTCTTTCGCGAGGACCGGGCCGGAGTGAGGCGGATCGCAGTCGAGGGGACCCGCCTCATCCGCACCCTGGCCGAGGAGATGCCCGAGACCGAGGTGGTGCTGGAGTACTCGCCGGAGAGCTTCACCGGTACCGAGCCGGAATACGCCGCCGAGGTCTGCCAGGCGGTGATGGACGCCTGGGGCGCCTCGGCGAGCCGGAAGGTCATCCTCAACCTGCCGGCCACCGTGGAGATGTCCACCCCCAACCTGTACGCCGACCGGATCGAGTGGTTCGCCCGGAGCGTGCCGGGGCGGGAGCGGTACGTCCTCTCCGTCCACCCTCACAACGACCGGGGCACGGCAGTCGCCGCCGCCGAACTGGCGGTCATGGCCGGGGCAGAGCGGGTCGAGGGCACGCTCTTCGGGAACGGTGAGCGGACCGGGAACGTGGACCTCGTCACCTTGGCCCTGAACCTCTTCTCCCAAGGGATCGACCCCGGACTCGACTTCCACGATGTCGACGCGGTGGTCCGGGTGGCGGAACAGACCACCCGCATGCCAGTCCACCCCCGCCATCCCTACGCCGGGAAGCTCGTCTACACCGCCTTCTCCGGCTCGCACCAGGACGCCATCCGCAAAGGATTCGCGGCCAGGAAAGCGGCGGGTGGCGGTCCCTGGGAGGTACCGTACCTGCCCATCGATCCGGCCGACGTGGGACGCACCTATGAGGAGGTGATCCAGGTGAACAGCCAGTCCGGGAAGGGCGGGGTGGGGTGGGTGCTGGAGAACCATGGAGGCATCGAGGCGAGCCACGA
>Ga0335071_10006338_pt1 | contig 12214 bp, 6 predicted proteins | sample Lox_Sample_15_FD_206724 | JGI IMG/M metagenome (GOLD analysis project Ga0335071, IMG submission 206724) | Soil microbial communities from Loxahatchee National Wildlife Refuge, Florida, United States - Lox_Sample_1.5 | ecosystem: Environmental > Terrestrial > Soil > Wetlands | place: USA: Florida...
GCAAGCAGTTTCGTTGAAGTGCTGCCCCTTCTGCCGGGGGATATTCAGGGCGTTTTGGTTTGTCGGGGAAGCGCACGGGGAGGAAGGCCCGTGCGGATACGCCGCATCCCACTTCGAGTAAGCACTACACGTTAAACACCAAAACGAGGTACTATTTTTCGACGACGCCGTTCCCAATGGTTCGAACGAAAAGAGTTTCAAACCTCGTTTTTTTCTCTCCGGGAAGAAACAGCGTAAATGGTCATCCCTCCAATCATTCCCGCAAAGGCGGTCATCTTCCACGCCAAATCGTAACTGTGGCGCGCATCAAACAGCCTTCCTACAATCCACGGCAGGCCCCATTGCCCCAGCGAATATCCCATGATGATCAAGGCAAGCAGCTTGCCGAGAGAAGCTGTTCCAAAACTCTCCGCCGTAACTAACGGAACAAGCATGTAATCCGCCCCCATCGAAAATCCAAAGACGCATGCGAACGTCCACAACACCGTGGGGTGTTCTGTCATGCCGAGCAAGAGGACCGACGCTCCCATCAAGAAATAAAATAGGGCCATTGCGTTCTTTTTTCGGACGTGATCCGCCGCGTACCCGACAAGAATTCTACCAGCCAGACTTGCCGCCAGCAGCCCGGTAGAAAAGCGAGACGCCACCGTCGTCGAATAGCCTTGGTCTTTCAGAAACAAGATGAAATGTTGAACGACCGACCCAACGGCGCCAATCGCCAATGTCGAGCCCAGGAGAATCAGCCAAAAGTTTCGGGTTCGCACCGCTTCCATCACACCGCTCGAAGCTCCCGTTGGAATGCTCCCAGAGTGACTGGGGGATTCTCCGTCCGGTAGCAGGCCGGATGTTTCTGGAGTTGACCGAGTAATCCAGATGCCAACGGAAAGCAACACGGCCATCAGCGCAAGTGCGATGATTTCCAGAGCATGCCGCCAGCCATGCGTCCGGATCAGATAGTTGGCCAGCAGCGGTGCAACCACTCCGCCCGCACCAAGCCCCAAGTACGCAATACCCATGGCTCGCCCGCGCCGCGCGCGAAACCACCTCGACACCAGCACCTGATTGGCAATCGGCCCGGCCAATACGTAGCCCAACACTTCCAGCACGCAAAGCGCCTCATAGTGCCAAATCTTCGTCACCTTCGCCATCAGCAGCAGCGAAATCCCGACGAAGCCTACCCCTGTAACGATCACCCATCGCGCACCGATGCGGTCAATTACCGCTCCCGCAAGCAACCCGGAGGGCAGCCCGATGATCAAGAATCCCAGAAAGAATCCCTGCGTAACCTGCGCCCGACTGAATCCTAGCGATTCAACGAAAGAAGCATAAAAAACCGGGAAACCATAAAAAATAATTCCTACCACGAAGAAAAGATTCAGAAATGCCGCCCCAACTACCCACCATCCATAAAAGATTCGGCCCATTTTGGCGTTTGTGACGGCCGATTCATCCTTTTTCATGGACGAACCGCCGCCGTCGTTCGCGGATTCGACTCCAATCCCAAGCGTCGCGCGCAGTCTCGAAGAATCTCCGCCTCCCATTCCGGTCGTTTTGTACTTTTCGGATGCGTCAAATCAGTTGGGATTCTTCCAGTGGGGTGCAGAAACACCGCCGCCGAGTGTTTGTACGCCGGAACTGGATCGCGAAAGGCAATGTTTCCGAGATATTGCAGTGCGTCCGACAGCGCATAGTATGCGGGATCGCCGGCGGCCCACAGCCGGTCGCGTTCAGCGAACTTTTCTGGCGTAAACGTCGCAAGTCCCAGCAAATAATCTGATCCGTACTCGATCATGTCGATACCCAAATCGTTGCCTGTGTAGATGCGGAAGTCCGGCCGCCGTGCATCGCGAAGCTCAAGTCTGCTGAGTTCTGTCAACCGGTCCAGTGAAGAATGTTTTATGCCTTTGATCTCTGGAATATCCATCAGCCGCCGGATCGTCTCTTCATCAAAAATCTCTCCGTTCGGCGCGAACATTGGTCCCAGTTCGAACGCTTGCACCTGCGAATAGCCATGGCTGACCGCCGCATATATCGCTGCTTTTTCCACCGGAGTTGCTCCGTGCAGTCGGCTCGTCTGGAACAGGATCGGAATTCCACCGTGCGCAACAATCGCATCCATTTGTTTGCGATAAAGCGTCACAACATCTCCGTCTTGCCCTTCGATATAAGCGCCGGCCACAAACGGCACGTTTCCGCTGAGCGCCTCCCGCGTCCAGCGCAAGACGTCCAGTGTTTCCGGTTCACTCAGGAGATTCACGTGCCCCGTGTCCATGTTCACTGCGTTCATTAGCCCGGCTCGATGCGTTGCTCGCAGATGGTTTTGAAACGCTTCGACAGCGACTCGTCCGTTGGTTTCAAACGGTAACAAGGCCGCCGCAATTCCTTCCACTTTCCGACGCGGCTGTTTTCGGCGGACAATGGATTCGATCGTCATCTATTTCCCTTTGCCAATTTCAGTTTTCCTGCAAGCTCCGAGTGTTTGTAATAGCTATCCAGCGGGTAGCACCCTGAGGGCAATCCCTTCCGCGGTGCCGTCGTGCAGTCGCTGAACGTTCTGCAGATTCGTTTGTGCGCGACCGGCCTCCCCTCGCTTGCGTCAAAAAGAATTTCCGGGTACGTCAGAATCATTCTGCCCATCCCGACGGCATCGATCCATCCTTCACGGACGGCGGCCTGAGCCACGTTCGGCAGAAAATCCTGCAAGTAGGTGTACCCCGTGCCGACAAAAATGAGATTCGGAGAATGTTTTTTCAGCTCGCGCGCGATCTTCATCTGTCGTGCGACGCCAATTAGTGGATCTTCTGGCGGCGCATATCCATCTGAAGGCGGATATAATGCCGGCCGCTGGATGTGTGGATTGTAATAGGGGCTCCCTGCTGTGAGATTCACCAGAGGGACGTTCAGTTCCTCGAGCAGATGCAAAAACCGAATCGTCTCGGTCAGATCGATCTCCGTCGGACGACGTGCGTCAACGCCGAATCCCCACCTGTACGGAATTAGATGGCCATGCGCTTCTGGAACTCCGGGTCCCAGATTGCCATCCACCGATTTCGACGGATCAGGGCGATAAGGGACCGTATCAAACCCAGAAAGCCTCACGCCGATCGCCAGCCCTGGCACATTCGCACGAATTCCCTCCACCACTTCGCGCAAAAAACGGGTCCGATTTTCAAAGCTGCCGCCGTACTTTCCTTCTCGCGTGTGCGCGCTCAGAAATTCATGACCCAAATAGCCGTGGCAATGTTTGATGTCGACAAAATCAAATCCCAAATCCTGGGCGAGTCTTGCGGCCCGATGAAAATCCTCGATGATTGCTGCGATCTCGACGTCTGCCAGAAGGGGATAATCGGCGGAAAGTCCCAGCCTCTTATCCAGAATCGGATGATGATACAAAATGCGCGGCTCGGGTTGCGTGTGGCGATTCGGCCGGCAGTACCGTCCAGAATGCGTCAGTTGCAGCCCAATGAGCATCCCATCTTGCGAACCAGTTGTGCGGGAGTGTTCGTCAATCAATATCCTTCGCAGTTCCGACAATCCTTTTTGCGTATGCGCCGCGATCACCAGTTGGTTCGGATTCGCGCGCCCTTCGTGGGAAACTGCAACAGCCTCTCCTCCCCAAATGAGTTTCGCCCCGCTTCGGCCGAACTTTCTCCATCTCTCTTTGGTGTGCTCGCTGGGATTCCCATCCGCAGCCCCATCCCATCCTTCCATCGGGTGCACGACAATCCGGTTGCCGATCGTGAGTCCTCCGCGGTTGAGCGACAAACGCAGAGGGGAACTTTCCTGGGTCAACAATTTGCGATCACAAGGGATGTGTATTCCCAACGAAGCGACGTGCGCCTGAAAATGTGCGACCTCTTTCACTGTACCTAACCGAAGCATCGGGGAATCGTTCATCCACCATTCCGTTCCGCGGACCACCCCGCAAGCGCGACAATCACATGCGCGCATACCTGTTAGGGGTACCGCCTGTTTCCGCTTCAAGCGTCCCCTATCTACACTCAGGTTCCGGAATCGCGCAAGCGCGCTCTGCCCGCCGTTCCGTCTACTCCCGTCACTCTACCAGTACGAGCGGCTCATTCAAACGTCTTCGCGATTTTGGGCACAAAGTGTCCGCTCATGATCCGGCCTTGCTCGGTTTCTGTCCTGAAATCAGGTGGAGATAGCAAAAAACCTCTTTTTTGCTATTTTGTGATTAGGTGACGTGAATTTCAGGTTGTCTCTTGATATAAGTGAGCAGTTGAAATTGAGAGCTCCTGCAAATTGTCCTCACCAGCCATAGTCACCGATGCCGTCGCCCGCCGCGCTCGCCGTCGGATTACCTTGCGTCTTCTGCCTTATGTGCTGTTGCTTTATGTTATTGCTTACCTCGATCGCAGCAATCTTGCCACCGCGGCTTTGCAAATGCCCCACGATCTCGGCTTCGACGAGCGCGTCATTGGCTTAGGGGCTGGTATTTTCGCCCTGGGCTACGTCGTCTTGGAAATTCCCGGCACGCTCATTGTGGAGCGTTGGAGTGCGCGACGCTGGATTGCGCGCATCATGGTCTCTTGGGGGCTCGTCACGATCGGGATGGCTTTTGTTCGTACCCCGCATCAGTTCTACACGGTGCGGTTCTTGCTGGGATTGGCGGAAGCAGGATTCTTCCCCGGGATCATCGTATACCTGACCCACTGGTTCATCTATGAGGACCGCGCCAAGGCAGTGGCCGGCTTCATGGCTGCCATTCCCCTAGCGTACGCGGTCGGTTCTCCCATTTCGGGATTGCTCCTGGGCGTTCATTGGGGTGGCCTGCGGGGCTGGCAGTGGTTGTTCATTCTGGAAGGATTGCCAGCACTTTTCTTCGGGGTTCTGACCTGGTTTTATTTGACTGATTGGCCGCATCAGGCAAACTGGTTGCCCGCAGACGAACGGGAGTGGGTGATTCATGAACTGGACAACGAGAGGCGGGCCAAAAACTCAGTCGGTGCCTATACGGTGTGGCAGGCACTCAGGCATCGCGACGTTGTCATTCTCACAACCTTGCACTTCGTGCAAAATGGCTCGGCGTACGCATTAGGCTTTTGGCTGCCCACCATGCTCAAGCGCTTGTCAGGGATGAGCGATATCAAGATAACTCTACTGGTGGCCTTGCCTAATCTGTTTGGATTCGTTGCCATGCAGGTGAACGGTTGGCATTCCGACCGCACTGCGGAACGGCGCTGGCACACCGCGATTCCTCTATGGGTGACGGCCGCTGCATTGCTGGCATTAAGTGCGGCAAACTGGGGAACCTTAGCTTCTCTCCTCTTATTCTCGATTGCCGCTGCTGGGCTGCTGGCTTTCTTGCCCAGTTTCTGGGCCATGCCGTCCGCATTCCTTAGTGATTCCGCTGCGGCAATGGCCACCGGTACAATTAACTGCGTCGCGGCTGGCCTCGGGGGCTTTCTTGGCCCGGCTTTCGTTGGCTATCAGGCCGCACGGACCCACTCGTTCAAGTCCGGCTTAGCGGTCCTGGTAGTCGCACTGATGATTGCGAGTATGTTGCCTCTTACCCTACGTGTTCGCGGCCGCGTCGCTGCGCTCTCAAACGGGCAGTGAAACCTGTTTTCAGGAGGAGAGAGTGTTTTAAATCGGCGCAGTGCGTCCGTTAATTCCAAAGAAGTTCGGGCTCTCCGGGTGTTTTCAATCGGCCTATCTGTTTGAAAAGCAAAGGGCGCGCCGTTGCCGGAGCGCCCTTCGACCAAGCAGATTCAGGGTTGAATATTTAGCGCAAGCCGCTGCCACCGCTACTAGCGGACTTCGCGTTTGGGTCGAGGCTCAACAAGCCTTCCGTCGCCGAAACCGCCACGATCGAGCCGTCGCGACGCGTGCGGATTAGCGGGAAGTAGCCCTGCGAGAGCGGATCATCCATTCTCTGCCAGGTCTTCCCGCCGTCGAACGAGGCCACGAGGCCGCGCTTCTGCAGCGCCGCTACGAACGCCGTGCCGTTGCCCGCGACTGACTGGAACGACAGTTCGCGAACTTCCGCGCGGCTCCACGTCTTACCCGCGTCCTTCGAGGCGTACAGACCCATGTTGGTGGTGATGAAGACGGTCGTGTCGTCGATCTGGTGCAGCCGCAGGTTGCCGGCCGACGCGAAAGAGAGTTGCTGCGCTTCCCAAGTGTTGCCCTTGTCGGCAGAGAAGAGCAGGTTCTTCTCGACGATGGCCCAAACCGCGTTGCCGTTGTTGGAGACTTCGACGGATTGCGCCGGTTTCTGGGTCAGAGGATCCTTCGACGCTTGTTTCCACGTCGCGCCCTTGTCCTTCGAAACGAGCACGCCGCCAGCGGTCGCTGCGTACCAGGCATCGTCGCCAAACGACATGTCGTTCACAAGGAACGCCAACTGAACCGGTGCCGGCTGCTTGGTCACCGTGGTCGCCTTGGCGGTGGTGGTCTTCTTACCCTTGGTGGTTGTGGTCTTCGCTGGAACGGTGGTGGTCACGGGTTCGCCGACATACATGCCAGCGCGGACCCACTTCTTTGTGGTCTCGTCGTATTTGGACCAGCCGCCCTTTGAGAGGCTCGCCCACCAGCCGTTGGAAGCCGCATACACGCGACGAACATCGGTGCGCTTCAGGCCGGGGCCCAGCGTGGTCCAGCTGTTGCCGCCGTCCTTGGTGGCCATGAACGCGTCGTTGTCAAACGTGAGCACAACCAGCGCGCGTTCCGGATGCTCGCGATCCACCGCCACGTCAGACACGTGGTGGTGCGAGAAGCCGTTGTTCGCCGACTGGAACGTTGCGCCGCCGTCATTGCTGATCTGGATGCCTTCGCGTTCCGTGCCGATGATCAGTTTCTTCGGGTTCTTCTGGTCGATGAGCAGCGCGTTGATGATCCAGTCGCCCGGGGTCACGCGCTTGAAGTCTTTCTCGTTCACGGTCTTCCACAAGCCGCTGGTGGTTCCCGCGTAGAGAGTGTTCGGATCCGTGGGATCCATGCGGATGAGCTGCGTGCGGCGGAAAACGTTCGGGATACCCTGATACTTGACCCACTGCGTTCCGCCATTCGTGCTGTGATAAATGCCAGAGCACGCCGTCGCGTGCACGTTGTCCGAATTCGCCGGGTCCACGATGATGCTCATTACGTCGGAGTCATCAATCATGCCCTTCACGATCGGGAACCAGTCCTTGCCGCCATTCGAAGTCTTCCAAGGCAGGTGATACGTTCCCGCGTAAATGATGTTGTTGTCCTTCGGGTCAAACGCCACGGAGTCAAAGCGGTTCAGGTCGGGGTGATTGTCGGGAGTAATCTTTACCCAGCTGGCGCCGCTGTCCTGCGAGCGATACACGCCCGAGAGTGCGCCGGCCAGAAGCAGGTCAGGGTTCTGTGCGGACTGCGCCAGAGCGCGCACCGTTTCGTGCGGCAGGCCGATGATGTTCCAGGTCCGCCCGCCGTCGTCGCTTCGATAAACGCCGCCACCGCCGGAGTACAACGTCCAGGTGCTGGCATAGAGCCGGTTCGCGTCGCGCGGGTCCACGATGATGTGGGTAATCACGTCATCCTGACCGCTGCCAATCCGGCTGATCAGTTGCCAGTGTTCTCCCTCGTCCGTGGACGCGAAGACATGGCCGTCTGCCGAGCCTAGGAACAGCCGAGAGGTATTGTGAGGATCAGCCACAAGGGAAATAACCGTACCCCCTGGGGGTCCGACCTGGCGCCAGGCCTGTGCCTGGACCGAGCCAGCCCATACGAGGGCTAAAGCCGAGAGAGCAACGAGTGTCCGTTTCATATTGAATGATTCTCCCAAAGCGCAGGTGCGCCCACAAGACGTAAGTCTACGGAAATCAAGGGGAGGGGGGTGCTGTCCGGAAGGACAGAATGGGTGCAAGGCTGTTCCGTACTAGTACTTCTTGGGCCATTGGCCCGACACGCTTCGCTGCAGCAACTTATTTACCATCCCCGGGTTCTACCCAGTGGGCACCCACCCGGGCATACTACTCGATGGGAAGCCTGAGCTTGGTGGTCGCAAGCTCGCTGAGGTAAGGGCTTATGAACTCCATTTTGAAACACCACAGCTGGTTCGCTTGGGTGGCGTGCGTTGTTGCCGTTCTGCTTCTTGCGTCGCCTGTGGTTCGCGCACAGGCGCAAGAGAACATCGCTAACCTGCCCGCTGTCGATGACAACATCACCGCCGACGATTCACACGATCCGCCGTCGCGCGTGGCGCGCGTCAGTGTCATCGAAGGTTCCGTTTCGCTGCAGCCCGGCGGAACGGGTGACTGGGGCAACGCGATGAAGAACCGCCCCGTCACCATCGGCGACAAGCTCTGGGTCGACAAGGATTCTCGCGCGGAACTTCAGGCCGGCCAGGCGTCCATCCATCTTGGCCCCATGACCGCGCTGTCGTTCCTCAACCTCGATCAGAACATCATTCAGATGCGTCTCCCCGAAGGAAAAGTGAATTTCCGCGTGCGCGAAATTCGCCAGGGCGAAACCTACGAAATTGACACTCCGAACATGGCGTTCACGGTCAAGGAAGCCGGTGCGTTCCGCGTCGACGTGAACGAGAATGGCGATTTCACTGGCGTGACCGTCATCCGCGGTTCGGGCGAAATTGCCGCCTCGGGACAGGTGATGCCAGTCAGCGCCGGCCAGCATGTCGATGTGACCGGTGTTGAGGGCTCCGTACAACTGGCCACGAGCACGGCGTCGCAGCCGGATGCGCTGGATCAATGGGCGCAGCGGCGCGATCTTGGAGAGGACAATTCCGTTTCCTCCAAGTACGTGAATCGCGACGTTGTCGGCTACAGCGACCTCGACGATTACGGCTCATGGAAGGAAGAGCCGGATTACGGAAACGTTTGGGTCCCAAACAACATGCCTTCGGACTGGGCTCCGTATAGCAACGGCAACTGGAGTTGGGTTGCGCCTTGGGGCTGGACGTGGGTGGACTACGCGCCCTGGGGTTTCGCCCCGTATCACTACGGCCGCTGGAATTGGTTCGGCTCGTACTGGGGTTGGTGCCCTGGTCCGGTTTATGCCTACCCTTACTATGGACCGGCGTTCGTCGGATTTGTCGGCGGATTCGGTTTTGGCTTCGGCTTCGGCTGGGGCGGCGGCTATGGATGGTTCCCGCTGCGCTGGGGTGAACCCTATCATCCGTGGTACCACTGCGGGTACGGCTACTGGAACAACGTAAACGTTCACAACACCTACATCCGCAACTTCCACATAAACAATCCGGGCGCTTACCGCTCTTACAACTACGCGTACGCGCGCAACGTCCACGCGGTGACCACCGCTTCGCACAACGATTTCGTCAACGGTCACTCGATTAACCGCGCGAATCAGCATCTTACCGAAGCGAACCTTCGCAATGCGCAAGTGACCAATCGCATCGCTGCCTCGCCCACGCGCGCCAGTTATTTTGGCTCCGCCGCTCAGCACGGCCGCGTGGCCACGCCGTCCACTACGATCCAGAATCGCAGCGTGATGGCACGCACTTCGCCGGCTCCCGCTGCGTCTCACCTGCCGGTGCGCACCATGAATTCCGGCTCGCTGCGGTCTGTCTCTGCCAACAGCAATATGGTGGCGGCGCGGCCGTCGCAAAACATGCAGCCAGGCATGAGCACGAACCGCATGTCGCAATTGTCCGCCAATCGTCCTCCGTATGCCGCGCAGCCGGGTATGCACACCGGAACGGCGATGAACAATGGTGCGAACAACACGGCTCGGCCCAACGGAAATGGGGCGTTCAACAATTCCAACCGCCCGAACGGCTCGGTTCGCACCTGGAACGCGCAAGGCAACATGACCGATTCGGGGCGCGCGCCTCAGGGTTTCGGCGGTGATCGCCCCAACAACAATGTTGCTCAGCCGCGCAATGATCGTCCGCCCTATGCTGGTTCATCGGTCGGTACACCGCAGCAGCACAATTCCGTAAATCGTCCGCCTGCGTCGTTTAACGGTGGACGTTCCTACAATCCTCAGACCTACAATGGCGGTCGCTCTGCTACGCCGCCGTCTTACGGCAATCGGTCCTACACCCCACCTCGGGGCGGCGGGAATTACTCCGCTCCGCGTGGTAACGCGCCGGCGCCTCATTACTCGGCCCCGCACTATTCCGCACCTCATAGCTCCGCCCCCAGTGGCGGCGGATCCCACGGCGGAGGTGGCGGCGGTGGTGCACACGTAGGCGGTGGTGGTGGCTCTCACGGTAGCGGTGGCGGTGGTGGCGGTGGCTCTCACGGTGGCGGTGGTGGCGGTCGTCACTAATCCCGATTGAGTATTCACTGTCCGATTGGCCCGCTCCTGAACTTGGGGCGGGCCTTCTGTTTCTGTTCTTCCGGCGCGTGCACCTTTCGCACCTCTCGCCGTGTTCCAGCAACTCTGAGCGCCCCGGCGTGTTACATCTAGTGATATCGGGTCGCAATCAGGTCCTCTTCCGAGCGGGAGAGTAAGCGAAAGAGTGCGGTTCGGCCGACCCGGTATCGCGATCTTCCCAATCCGATCGCTCGCGCTTCAACGACCCTGCGATGGATGAGAGGCGCTCAGGAGAGAAGAGGGGTATATGAAGACACGCGCATTATCCTGGCTGGTTCTGTTCAGCCTGTTCCTTGCTGTTCTATTCCTTGTTCCGAGTTGCGCCCTCGCTGGCGATGACGATCCACCTTCGCGCGTCGCGCGTCTCAGCTACACCACCGGTCAAGTGTCGTTCAGCCCGGCGGGCACCGACGATTGGGTCGGCGCGGTTCTCAATCGGCCTGTCACGACGGGTGACAAGCTGTGGACCGACCAGAACTCTCGCGCCGAGCTGCAAATCGGCTCTGCTGCCATTCGCCTGGGCGATCAGACCGGCTTCTCCTTTTTGAATCTGGACGACCGGGTCATGCAGATTCGTCTGACGGAAGGGATGGTTTCCTTGCGCGTCCGCCGTATGGAACAAGACGAAACGATTGAAGTCGACACTCCGAATCTGGCCTTCAATATTCTCCGGCCCGGACGCTATCGCATTAACGTCAACGAAGCCGGCGACACCACGGTGATCAACGTTCGCGAAGGCGAAGGCGAGGTCACTGGCGGCGGCTCCGCGTTCACCCTCCATCCGAATCAGCAGGGCTACTTCACCGGCACAGACAGTCTGACTCCGGACATTGAATCGCTCGCGCCGGAAGATGGTTTCGATTCATGGTGCAATGAGCGCGATCTTCGCGAAGACCATGCGGTGGCCCGTCGCTATGTTTCCGACGATGTGATTGGCTACGAAGACCTCGACGAGTATGGCGGCTGGCGCCCGGTGCCCGACTACGGCACGGTCTGGTTTCCTCACGTGACCACGGTGGGCTGGGCGCCCTATCGCTATGGTCACTGGGCCTGGATTTCTCCCTGGGGCTGGACGTGGGTCGATGACGCGCCTTGGGGTTTTGCCCCCTTCCACTACGGCCGATGGGTATTTGTCGGCGGAGGCTGGGGCTGGGTGCCGTGTCCGCCTAGGCCTGTGGCGGTAGTTGGATATGTCCGTCCCGTGTATGCGCCCGCGCTGGTTGCCTGGGTTGGCGGACCGCACTTCGCCGCAGGTGTGGCGTTTGGCGGCGGTGGCTTTGCCGCTGGCGTGAATGTCGGCTGGTTCCCGCTTGGGCCGCGTGAAGTGTTTGTGCCGTCCTATGCGGTGAGCCGCACGTACGTCAACAACGTGAACATCTCCAACACCACAGTGAATCAGACGGTGATCAACAATTATTACAACACCACCATCGTCAACAAGAACGTCACCGTGAACAACATGCGGTACGTGAACCAAAGTATTCCTGGCGCGGTGACCGCGACTTCCGGACACGCCTTCACGTCCGCTCAGCCCGTGGGCCGCAACCTCGTGGCCGTGAATCAGAGGGAAATCAGCGGCGCGCCCGTTGCCGTGCATGCCCCGGCCGTCGTGCCGCCCCGGCAAGCGGTTCTCGGTTCCGGTCCCGCGACCAACGTTCGGCCTCCCGTGGCCTTACAGTCCCGCGCGGTTGTGGCGAAGACCGCGCCGCCTCCACCGCCGCCGCCCTTCAACGTTCGTCAGGCGGCCATTGAAAAGAACGAGGGGCGCCCGCTTTCCGTCTCTCAGGCCCAACAGATTCAAGCTTCCCAGAACCACGTCACTGCACCGCCGGTTCGGATTGCTCCTCCGGCACGAACCGTCAATCCGCCAATCAATAACAATCACGTGAACTATGGTCAGACCAATCAGCCCGGACCTGTCAACAAC
>Ga0335071_10006339_pt1 | contig 12212 bp, 7 predicted proteins | sample Lox_Sample_15_FD_206724 | JGI IMG/M metagenome (GOLD analysis project Ga0335071, IMG submission 206724) | Soil microbial communities from Loxahatchee National Wildlife Refuge, Florida, United States - Lox_Sample_1.5 | ecosystem: Environmental > Terrestrial > Soil > Wetlands | place: USA: Florida...
ATTCCCCATATCGCCGCTTTAGTGGAGTCCATGGTTCGAAAATCCCTGGATTCCTTTGTGGCGCGCGACGTTGAACTCGCCCGCAGCGTGCTGGCTTCCGACGACGCTGTCGATGATCTTCGCAACGCCTCCTTTCATGAATTGATCAGCTTCATGGAAAAAAGTCCCAAGAACATACCGCAGGCTGTCAATTTGTTGTCGGTAATCCGCAACCTCGAACGAATTGCGGACCATTCGACCAACATTGCGGAGGACGTGCTTTTTTATGTCAAGGGCATTGACGTCCGCCACCACGCCGAAGCCCGCGAGTAGCAGGATTCATAGGCGGCGGGTTTGAACGCGATCTCCTCACAGATTTTAAGTCTGGAGCAAGCGGTCACACGCCGAGATCTGATATCTGATCATCTCTTCGGGATTTTGCGGTGGTTAACCCTTTTGGACAGCGTATTGCGGTGGATGCCCAGCGTGGCGGCCGAACGGATCAGGTTGCCTTTGTTCCGTTTCAGGACCTCCATGATGAAACACCGCTCGAAGTTCTCCGTGGCTTCCGAATAGAGAATGCCTTTTTCAACCATGTCACGGCAGAGAGTCTCCAAGCGCTCTTTGAGCCGCAGCGGTGACTTGACCTCACTCTCGCTCATGCGGCGCCCCTATTCTGATGCCAGCTTTGAAGAACCTTTTTGTACTGTTCGTAAAATTTGTCTTTCAAATCCTGAGGAACCAGGAAAACCGCGGCGCGCGCTCCCGCCAGAAGATAGGGTGCGAGTACGGACTGCGAGATCACGTTTTCGCGCAAAGGAAATGCGATCAGCGCGAGGACCAGGACCGATGCGATCGCCCATCCGCGCAGCAGCCCGAAGATCCCTCCCAGAAAACGGTCAATCCATTTGATGGAGGCGGCCTTCATAAAGCGGTTGATCATCAGCGACACCACGGCTCCGATCAGGAGACAACCGACGAAAATGATCACGAAAGCGAGAAAATCGGCGACCGAATCCGTTTTGCAGAATTCCATGAGCGTGCGGCCGAGCGACTGGTAATACAGGACGGCCAGAATAAACCCGCCGATGAGCGTGACCAGACTGACAATCTCGCGGACCAGGCCTTTGGTTACCGCAAGACCGATCGAGATCAGAAGAATGCATGCGCACAGAAAATCGAGAAACGTCCAGTGGCTTAGTTGCATGAGGACAGCTTACACAGCGTGAGCGGTGGGGGCAATAAAATTAAGCTGTCAGCTATCAGCCATCAGCTCGTCCCTAAACTCGCGGGCTGCTGATAGCTGAGAGCTGATCGCTAATAGCTACACCAGCGACTTGCCTGTGAGGAGACGATAGGCTTCGAGGTACTTGTCCGTCGTGCCTTTCACCACCGCGGGCGGAAGCTCCGGAGCAGGAGGCTTCTTGTTGAAGTGAATTTCCTCGAGATAATCGCGCACGTATTGCTTGTCGAAAGACGGCTGGGGTCCTCCGGGCTTATAGCCGGAGAGCGGCCAGAACCTCGAGGAGTCGGGCGTGAGGACTTCGTCACAGAGGATGATCTTGTCTCTGTAGATCCCGAATTCGAATTTCACGTCCGCGATGATGATGCCCCTGGAAAGGGCGTACTCCACGGCGCGGTTGTAAATGGAAATCGTCAGATCCCGGAGTCGGGTCGCATTGTCTTTCCCGATGATCCGGGCACTTTCCTCGAATGATATATTGAGGTCATGTCCTGTATCGGCCTTGGTGGCCGGCGTGAAAATCGGCTCAGGCAATCGATCGCATTCCTTCAACCCGGAAGGCAGTTTGATGCCACAGACAGAGCCGCTTTCCTGATATTCCTTCCAGCCGGAGCCTGCGAGGTATCCCCGGGCGACGCATTCGACGGCGAACATTTCTGCCTGAACCGAGAGCATGCTTCGCAGGTGCAAAACATCGCGGAATTTCTGCAGGTCGGCCGGGAATTCGTCCACATTGGTGCTGATCAGGTGGTTGGGCACGATATCGTGCATCATGTCGAACCAGAATTGCGAGAGCTGCGTCAGCACGGCGCCCTTCATCGGGATAGGAGTGGGGAGCACGACGTCGAACGCCGAAATTCTGTCGGTCGCGATCAACAGGATATTGTCGCCGTACTCATACAAATCGCGAACCTTCCCTCTGCGGAGCAGTTTCAATCCACTCAGCTCTGTCTGGATGCATACATTCGACATAAACCCCCCTCTTTGAATTACGAATCACGAATGACGAATTACGAAGGACGGATTATATACTGCGAGCGGTTTGGAGACACCCACTTCTTTCCCTAAAAACCTAAACAAAAAAATAGCATGCGCCGCATGTTTCATTTCGTAATTCGTCATTCGTTATTCGTAATTTCGTTCTAGCTGGCTAAGGCTATTTGTTGATGGCGGAAATCGACCCCGATTATCTTCGAGACGCCTGCTTCTTCCATGGTCACACCGTAGAGCGTTTGGGCGATCTCCATCGTGTTCTTGTTGTGCGTGATAATGATGAACTGAGTGTCTTTGCTCAGTTCCGCCAGAAGCCGCGTGAAGCGGTTCACGTTTGCGTCATCGAGCGGCGCATCGACTTCGTCCAGGACGCACAGCGGACTCGGCCGGAAACGGAAGATCGCGATCAGCAGCGCCAGGGCCGTCAGCGCTTTTTCGCCGCCGGACAGGAGCAGCACGTTCTGCAGCCGTTTGCCCGGAGGCTGCGCGATGATGTCGATGCCGCTCTCAAGAACATCGGTGTCGTCCAGCAGCTTGAGATCACATTGTCCGCCTGCGAAGAGCAGTTGGAACGTCTCCTGGAAATTCTTGCGGATCGCGTCGAAAGCTTCCTGGAATTGCTCGACGGACCGGCGGTTGATTTCCAGGATGGCTTTCTGCGTGTCGGCGATCGATTTTTCGATATCAAGCCTCTGCCCGTTCAGGAATTGATAGCGCTGATCGAGTTCCTTGTATTCCTCCAGGGCGCGCATGTTGATCGCGCCGAAGTTTTCGATCACCTCGCGCAGCCGGTCATGCGATTGGGAAACCTCGTCATACTCCCGTTGCCACTCTGTATCCGGAATGTCGGTCACGGTCTCCGCGATGGACATGCGGAACTCCTCCTGGCAGCTGCGTTCCAGGTGCTCGAAATCGCTTTCCAGGCGCGTTTTTTCGATTTCGATTTTGCTGCGCACGTTCATGGCTTCCTCGCGGCTGCCATGCAGGTGGCGCAACTTTTCCTCGAAGGATGCCAGCGATGTGCGCTCCGCGCTGAGTTCGCGCAGCCGTTCCTCGAGCGCCGCAGCGGTCTCCTGGATTGCCCGGTTGCAGTCCTCGATCCGCACCCGCACTTCCTGCTGCACGATTTCGAGTTCCGCGATCCGCTCGACCGCGGAAGCGGCTTCCGAACGGTTGACCTTGTTGCGGTTGTGGACATCGTCCAACTCCGCGGCGAGCCGTTTCAGATCGGTCTCCATCGCGGAACGGCGTTCCTGCTTCACGGCGTGAGCCGAAAGCAGCGTCCCGAGCTGTTTCGAATGCTCCGCGCTCTCCGTGCGCAGCGACTGGAGGCGGGCATTCAATTCCGCCAATTCTTCCGATCCCGTTCCGCTACGCTTTTCAATTTCCCCGATTTGAGCGGCGGCCTGCTCCAGCTTGGCTTCAAAATCCTGTTTTTCGGATTTCAGCTGCTCCAGCTCGGTGTTCGCGACGCTTTCCTCCTGCCCTATCTTTTCAATTTCCCCCTGCAGCTTCGCCATTTCATGCGCCGTGAGCGCCGTATCCACTTCCAGCTTGCGCGCTTCCGCGCTGAGGGCTTTCAAGGATTCCGCGACAGCGGCCTGCTCGTGTTTTAATCGGGCAAGCTCTTCGCGCGTGGCCTGGATCTTGTCGCCCAAGGCACTCAGCTTCCTCTCCAGCTCGCGTTTTTCACGTTTCAATGCAAGGAAGCCGGCCATCGATTTCCGCTCGCCGACCGCCGACAAAGTTCCGCGCGTCGAATAAGATTCTCCCGAGAGAGTCAGGAAACTCGCGCCCGGCGTGCTTTCCCCGACCCGAAACGCCGTATTGAGGTCCGAGACCATGATGGTGGAGGCGAACTCCGGCAGCGCTCTTTCGAATGCGGCCTTAACGTCTTCGCTCATGTGCAGCAGGTCGTCTAGATATCCGACAACGCCGTCGCCGCTCAGGCGGGGCCTTTCCTCGAACGAGTGACGGCTGTGGCCGTTGCGGAGCGTCATGAAGGTGCACTTGCCGGCCCCGATGCGCTTGAGGCGCTCCACGCCGTGTACCGCGTCGTCGCGGTCGTCCACGATGATGTACTGCAGCGGATCGTTCAGATAATCCTCCATCGCGGCCTCGTAGGCGGGATCGGTCTCGATGTGATCCGCCAGGGTTTTGGCCGGGAGGAGTTCTTCGCCCGGGATCCGCGTCGATAGGTATTTTTGCACGCCTTCGGAATAGTTGCTGCGCCGCCGCTCGACCTCTTCGAGCGACGAGTAGCGGTGCTGCATCAGGCTGTGCTCGTTGACCTGTACGGTCAGGTCTTCCGATACCCGGTCGATGGTTGTGGCGAGCCGCGCCGCCGTCGCTTCAAGCTCGTCGACGCTGGATGCAACTTCCTTCTGGCGTTGCGCCTTCTGTCCGTACTCGCTCCGAACCTTGTCCAGTTGCGCAATCAGGTCGCCGCGCTCCCGGAACTTCACCTGGCTCTCGTTTTCCAGCCGGCTGGCACGGGCCGAAATGCGGTCGAGGCCCTCCATGCACCGGGCCTGCAGATTTTTCAAGTCAGACAGCCGACCCGCGCCCGTCAGAAGGAAGGAGCGCAGGTCGTCGATCTTGGTTTCCGTATCCCCGATTGCGTCCTGCAATACGTCGCTCTTGGCCCGCTCGGATTCCAGAGATTGCTGTTCAATCGCGATTTCGCTGCCGAGAGCATGCGACGAATTGGTGAGGCGCTCTATTTCATGCTGGACGAGTTGTCCTCGCTCCTCGATGGCCTTCAGCTCCCGATCGAGTTCTCCGGAACGGGCGATCAGGCCCAGTTTCTGGGTTTCCTGATTTTCCAGCATATTCTGGGCGTTGCCGGCGTCGGTTTTCAGGCTGGACAGCTTCTCACGCGTCTGATTGACCGCTTCCTCGCAGGAATCGCAGGCTTTGCGCGCGTTCTCGCGGGAATGTTCCATTGCCGCAAGTTCCGCCAGGATCGCATGTTCCTGTTCCTGCGCTTGAATAAAGCGGTCCGAACACTCGGTCAATCTTGCGCGGATCTGCCGCTCCTCCATCCCGATCTTGAGCCGCTGAACGGCGCGCAGTTCATCACGCAACCGCCCGTAGCGACGCGCCTTCGCTGCCTGCCTGCGCAGCGAATTCAGCTGCCGGACAACCTCGCGGATGATGTCCTGCGCCCGCACCAGGTTTTGTTGCGCCTGTTCGAGTTTCATTTCCGCGGAATAGCGGCGACTCTTGAAAAGAGTGATCCGGGCGGCTTCCTCGATGAGAGCGCGGCGTTCCGCCGGTTTGGAGCTGAGAATCTGGCCGATTCGGCCCTGTTCGAGAATGGCGTAGGAATTCGGCCCGAGGCCGGTTCCCTCGAAGAGGGCCTGGATGTCTTTGAGACGGCAGCGGCGTCCGTCCAGATAGTATTCGCTGTCTCCCGAACGATAGAGGCGTCTTCCGACGGTGAACTCTTCCGCATTCAGATCCGGCACACCCGGGATTTCGATCGGATTTGACAGGGACAGGGTCAACACAACCTCTGCGAAACCGGTGGGCTTGCGGGCTTGCGTCCCGTTGAAAATTACCCCCTCCATCTTGTCGGTGCGCAGCGACTTGGCGCTTTGCTCCCCGACAACCCAACTGATGGCATCTGCGATATTGCTTTTGCCGCAACCATTCGGCCCGACGATCGCGGTGACCCCTTCATTGAAGGGAATGTGCGTGCGATCGCAGAAAGATTTAAATCCGACTAGCTCCAGTTTCTTTATTTGGTTCATTGCCGTGTATACCCGTTGGGAAAAGGCGAATTTAGGCTCTTTACCTCAAATTCAAATGAAAGAAGTTGACTACCTGCCGGTCGTAATTTTTGAGGTCCTCTCCGCTCATGGAGTGGATCCGCGCCGCCTTGAACGAGATCAATTCCTTTTGAGGCAGCACCGCGTCATAAATTTCCGTGGTCAAAGATCCCAACCGTCTGCGATTGTCTCCTTTGATGAATAAAATATTGCGGTCGGAAAGCGCCCGCAGGGGGATCTTTTCGTCGGTCGAGAAACTGCTGCGAATGTGAAACAGCCGGAACACTTGGTAGCATCCGAACTGCAGCAGGCGGTTATCCAGCCCGAATTCTTCCTCGATTCTGTAGGACAGAAAGTCGTTGGGAGACTGGAACACACTGTCGGCGGCGATTGCGCGGATTTCGCCAAAAACAGCGGCCGCCTTCAAGGCAGCGAGTCCGCTGATATCCACTCCCCAGATTCCGATCCGCTCTCGATTGACATCGGGGCGGTCGCGAAGGAAGCGCACCACCGTCAGCATATCCTCGGTTTCGCTCAAGCCCAACGTGCTCGCTCCCCGCGGAGAACTGCCGCTGCCGCGCTGGTCATACAAATAAAGGTTGAAGCCGTCGTTGTGCAATCCGACGGCCATGCTCAGCCCGTCGGACCGGCTCATCCCATATCCCGGTGCAAGGATGATGATAGGCGCGCCTTTAAGCCCGGGAATCCACCAGCCATAGATAATGTCGCCGTTGTCCGCCGGTGTTGCAAGATCCAGCGAAGGCAGCAGATAATGCGAGGGGTTGACGGATTCAGGGATCGCCCCAGGATAGGAGATTTTATAAACAAAAACGGTGAAAATTACGAACAATCCCACGAGCAGGATCGCGATCGCGGGAAAGACCGTTCTGAAAAACCTCCTCAACTGACTTTTCGCGAAGGAATTCTTTTTCGTCAAGATCTCAACCCCGCTGCACCAATGATGCCGACCAGGAGACTCTATTCGCAAATTCCCCCAATTTGCCGAACAGGGAGCCAGAATTGGCACTCATCCACAGCATGGCTCTCCGTCCAACATCGCTCATTGTCGTGCTGAGCTTGAGAACCCCTACACGCTCGGGATTCTGCCTGCTGTCTCCGGGCTTCTGTTCCCTTGTTTTTATGGCCTTTGGGGGCCTTTTCCCTGCCCCTCGAATTACGAGGGCACTATAGCACATGCCGTTTGGGGTGGCCAAGAAAAATCACAACATAGTGGGGTCTTTTGCGGATTGACTACTATATATTGAGTTTAAAGGGGATCGAGGAGCCTACGGCTTCTGAGACTTTGCAAGTCCTCTGGAGTGTTGATATTAGCCAGTTCGGACTGCGAATAAACGCCCTCATCTGGACCGACCCACCTCACCGCAAGGGTGCTGTCCAGGAAGGTTTCAATGAATTTGTTGGTCCCATTTTCCAGGGCTTTCTCTATCGCGGGGAGGCATGTTCGGCGATACACGGCGCAGAGAGGGTGGGCGACTCCGTCGCGGGTCTGCGGAATCACCGCGTCGAATCCTTCGGCGAGGGAAAGGAGACTGCGCAACAATCGAGCCTGCAGGTTTGGCAAATCGCATGCGAGGACGACGTAGAGGGAGCATTCGTTCGACCGCATCGCTGCATGAAGACCTGCCAGGGGACCGCACCCTGCGAATCGGTCCGGTACGACCGGAAAATTGAGGAACCGATAGCTGGAATCGTCGTTTGACGATATGAGAATTCGGTTTGTCAATTTACGGACCTGATCTATCAGGATGCTGATGATCGGACGGCCATCGACATCGATGAGTGCTTTATTGAATCCCATTCGCCGGCTCTGGCCTCCTGCCAGGATTACGGCGCATACGTCGTTTCGAGACATGCAAAGAAGTTAGGCCATGTAATGCTGGAAGATCAAGCCGAAATCGAATGACGAATCACGAATGATGATAGAAAAGACGGGGCCGGTATGTGCTGAAGTCCTGGAATCTTGGAAGCAGCTTCAAATCCCCGGTTTTTTCTTTCGTCATTCGCGATTCGTCATTCGCAATTCTGTTATACTTAATGCTTTTGGAAGGACGGACATGACAAAACGATGGATGCGGCTGGCTTCCGCCGCTGCAGCGCTACTGCTGATTTTCTTTTCACAGGCTCTCGCAAAAACGGATTTTTTCAAAATCGAGGATCTCAAGCCGGGGATGAAGGGTGTGGGAAGAACCTGTGTCCAGGGATCCAGGCCTGAAGAATTCCAGGTGGAAATCCTCGGTGTTTTACATGGCGTAAATCCCGGCGTGTCGATGGTTCTTGCGCGGTTCAGCGGCAGCCTTCTGGAAAAAACCGGAATATTCGAAGGCATGAGCGGCAGCCCCGTATTTATCGAAGGAAAGCTGCTGGGAGCCGTCGCGTATTCGTTTACCTTCACCAAAGAGGCAATTGGCGGAATCACACCAATCACCCAGATGGTGGATGCCTTTAACGAGAGCCCCAATCCGGCTTCCGGAAAAATTCTCCTCAAGAGCAACATGTCTTGGAAGTATCCGCTTCCTTCATCCATGAACCCGGACGTGGCAGAAAGCATGGCCGTCTCTTCCGACGACGTCAAACAGCAGCCGATGCTGGCGAATTTCAAAGGGCACTCGCTCGCTCCCATTGCGACGCCCTTGAGTCTTGCGGGATTTCACAATGAAACGCTGCGAATGTTCGGGCCGCGGTTTCGCTCCATGGGATTGTCGCTTTTGCAGGGGGCGGGAGGAATCGGCTCCGCGAGCATCGGGGCGGGGACAAAGGCTCCTGAAAACGCACCGCTTGAAGCGGGGTCCAACATCGTCGTCCCTCTCGTACGCGGAGATCTCGAAGTATCGGCCGGAGGCACGGTCACCTATGTCGATGGCGACCGGCTATATGCATTCGGTCACAGCATGCTCGAACTTGGTTTTACCGAATTACCCATTCACAAAGCCCGCGCGCTCATGGTCGTTCCGAGCCTCGAAAGCTCTTTTAAGATATTGGAAATAGGGGAGCAGGCGGGGACGATCCGCCAGGACCGGGGCGTGGGCATCTATGGCATCCTGGGCGCAAAGCCGAAAATGGTGCCGCTGCGTATCACGCTTACGACGAGCAGGGGGACAAAAAAGGAATTCAAGTTTGAGGTCGTGAGCGATCCGTACCTGACGCCGCTGCTTGTGAACGCCACCGTCTATAATACTCTCGTTACTTTGGAGCGGGCTCAGGGCACGATCACGCTGAAAGTCCAAGGGAAGATCCGCATCAAAAACGAGCAGACGGTCGAAATCGAGAACGGTTTTTCGTCCGACAACGATGCGCCGAATGCAGCTGCTCTTTCCGTCGCCGTTCCCGTGAACTACCTGATGTCGCCGGGTTACGGCAACCTGGAAATGCAAGAGATCAATTTGGATGTTTCGGCTCGCGAAGAAGACCAGGCTGCGCTTCTGGATTCCATCCGATTGCCCAGAACCGAGGTGAAGGCCGGGGAATCCCTGGAGCTGGAAGTTGCTTATAAGAAAATGAACGGGGACATTGCCCAGGATACCTACCCGGTGACGATTCCGGCCAACGCTTCTCCGGGCCCGTTGATGATGCTCGTGGCGGACGGCTCGACGCTGATGGCGATTGATGAAAAAGAAGAAGGGGAAAATCTCATTCCGCGCGACCTCTCGCAGCTCATCAAATTCATCAATAACCTGCGCAGGAACGATCACCTGTATATGAGATTTTATCGCCAGGAGCCGGGCGCGATTGTCAAAGGAGAAGGTTTGCCCGGGTTGCCTCCATCCGTTCTCGCGATACTGAAATCGGAGCGCAAAGTAGGTGCGGTCACACCGATTCGCACGTCTACGTTGATGGAATATGAGATGGACGGTACGGAATATATGGTTTCCGGCGTGAAAGCCCTTAAGCTCGTTGTGATACCGTAGTTTTTGAAGATGCGGCCGCTTGCTGCCGCTGGTCAGGGTTCCCATCTGATTTCGACTGAAAAACCGGGAACTGGAAACTCTAATCTTTGAAAGCGGCAGCAAGCGGCCGCACTCCAAAGGATTGTTGATTTTCCGGAGTTGCTATGCGACATCGAGGATTGATCATACTGGTTGTTTTGCTCGCCTTTTCTATCGCGGCTTTGGCGGTCACCCCCCAATTCTGGGAGAATTTTACGCAAGAAGATCTGATCAAGGGCAGTTTTAAGCAATTATCGCTTTCTTCCGACGGCAAGCTGTCTGTCGCGCCGGCGTATGACCTGATCTATGACACCGGCCAACCCTACATCTTTTCGATGGTACGCGATAAGGCGGGCAACCTCTACGTCGGGACGGGGGATGAAGGGAAGGTTTTCAAGATCGATCCGCAAGGGAAGGGGAGTCTCTACTTTCAGTCAAAAGAGTTGAACGATTTTGCCCTGGCCCTGGACAGCTCCGACACACTGTATGTCGGCACTTCGCCGGACGGGAAAGTCTACAAAGTAACGAGCGCAACGCAGTGGACGGAGTTCTGCAATCCCGAAAGCAAGTATATCTGGGCCATGAATTTCGACAGCGCCGGCAATCTCTATGTAGGCACGGGCGCCAGTGGCGTCATCTATAAGGTGGATAAGGGAGGTAAGAAATCAGTTTTCTATACCTGCAGCGATAATCACGTGGTCAGCTTTCTGCGGGACAGCAACAACAATCTCCTCGCGGGGACATCGCCGGCCGGACTCATTGTCCAAATCACTCCCGATGGGAAGGGGTTCACGTTGATGGATACTCCGCTCGAAGAAGTGCACGCGATCGCCCGTGACCGCTTCGGCACGATTTATGCCGTCGCTTCTTCCACGAAAAGCACAGGCGCCACGACCGCCCCAAAACAGGATACCCCCTCGGTGACGAGCGCATCCGTTACCGTCACGACGGTTGTCGTCGATTCCGCAGGCAGTGCGGCGGAAAAATCCAGGAATTCCAAGATTGTGGCGGCGCCGGGCGGCGAAAAAGAATCCTCCGGCCTCAAATCGGCCGTTTACGCAATCTCCAAGGATGGAAGCACGGAGACGGTCTATAGCTCCGGCGAACAGATGGTTTTCGGCGCGTCCGTTCGGGATGATGGAACACTGCTGCTGGCAACGGGACCCAAAGGCCGTCTTCTGTCCGTCAACAATGAAAGGCAGGTGAGTGTGATTTCGGATTTTCCGGAAGAGGAGCTCACGCAACTGCTCCCGGCCGGAGATGCGATTTATCTCGGCGGCAGCAATCGCGGGAAAGTGTATAAGCTGGGAACAACGCCGGCTTCCTCCGGGATTTTCGAGTCCGCAACACTCGATGCCAAAACGGTTGCATCCTGGGGGAAAATTTCGTGGCACGTCGCTAATCCGGGTGGCGCATCCGTGGAGCTTTCCACCCGGGCGGGAAATACGGGCAAGCCGGACAGTTCCTGGAGCGACTGGAGCGGACCGTATGCCGCACCCGGCCAGCAGATCACAAGCCCGCGCGCGCGATATTTGCAGTGGCGCGCTTCCTTCAAGACTGGTTCCGGCGCAAACCTGGCCCCATCCTCGGATGCGCTGGATCGTGTCCAGATCGCGTATTTGCAGCAGAATTTGAGGCCCCAGGTCCTCAGCATCGATGTGCTGCCATTTGGCATGGAGCTTCAAAAGCAACCGTCGCTTGCCGCAAGCGGCATCAGCATCATTACCCAGGCGACCGCGCCGGACGGCCGCTCGCTCAACGCGCCGCGGGAGCACGGGAGAGACCGGCAACCGCTCCCTCCCCGCCAGGCGCTGCAGCCCGGAGCCCAGTCCTTCACGTGGAAGGCAACGGATGGAAACGATGATTCGCTGGAGTACTCGCTGTATTTCAGAGGCGAAGGCGAATCCGAGTGGAAGTTGCTGGAGAAGAATCTGAGCGACACATTTTACACTCTGAACACGGCATCTCTCCCCGAAGGTTCCTATAGGCTGAAGGTAGTGGCGAGCGACGCTCCCTCGAATCCCTATGATAAGTTTCTGGTCGGCGAACTGATCTCGGATCCGTTTGTAATTGTCAACGCCGTTCCGCAGATCGAGATAGCCGCCAGCAAGGTCAGCGGCAAAAAAGTGGAAGTGCAGTTTCGGGCGCGGGTGCTGACAGGGCAGATCGCCACGGCGGAGTTCTCAATCGACGGGGGAGAGTGGCACCTGATTTTCCCTGTGGACGGGATAGCGGATTCCGCACAGGAGGAATACAAGATCCTGACCCCGGAACTGTCCG
>Ga0335071_10006340_pt1 | contig 12211 bp, 13 predicted proteins | sample Lox_Sample_15_FD_206724 | JGI IMG/M metagenome (GOLD analysis project Ga0335071, IMG submission 206724) | Soil microbial communities from Loxahatchee National Wildlife Refuge, Florida, United States - Lox_Sample_1.5 | ecosystem: Environmental > Terrestrial > Soil > Wetlands | place: USA...
TTCGCCCATTCCGCCTGCGCCGAGCGGAGAGCGAATTTCATACTGCCCCAGGATCGTGCCGGCAGTCAGGGCCATGCGAGTGGCAGGATTATATCCCGAGATTCAGTCGATGATGCCGGATGTGGATGGGAGATTCGGGAGTGCGAAAGGACGCAGGACGTTGTGATAAGAGCGGGTTCCACGATTCATCACGGCGGCGAATAGGAAAGAACGCTGCTCCGCGGCTGGGGTTCCGATGCCGGCGCTGAAGGCCGCAAGCACCTGCAACAGCCGCTGCAAGTTGGCCACACTGAGGTCGACCCAGAATAACGTTCCAGGCACGACCAGAAAGCAGTCGATGAAGACCCCGATGCGCTGGGGGATTGGCGAGCCGCCAGCCAGACCGAGGGCGGTTGCAGCGGCGGCGAGAAGGCGGGTGCCGTACATGCCAACAAAGAGCCCAAACCACAGCAGCACGCGAAACTCGCGGCAGTGCCGGATGGCGGCAATACTGCAGGCGCGTGCCCCGAGAAACAGGAAGACCGGGCTCAGAAGCGGTTCCGGCAGGTGCACACGAAGCATCGCAGCGCATGCGTCTTGCGGGGTCATGAACGGGCTGCGGCGGTTTGCGACGAGTTGCGCCGCGTCCACTTCACAATCCGGCCCTGCTGCCACAGCCACATCCCACTGGCGAAAATCATCGGCACCACTACCATTTGCGCGACTCTGGTGGCCCCTGCGTCGGCGTGGAACTTATAGACGTAGCCGACCAGAAAGATGCCGGCAGCAATGTGAACCCAGCGAAGAATCATTCGCAGGCGCGCTTGGTTGATCATGGAAATCTCCTGGTGTGTGTTTTTTCAGAGCCATTACTGCACGGCGACCACGCGGCCGGCTGTCGAAACCCGAGCCAGGCCACAACGAATGCTGCCAGCGCGCTGAGTGCCCGTACGTGATTTGCAGCAAGCCAGGTGGACAACATTCGCGACAAATCGGGAGGCGGGCTTGTCGCGGCGATGATCGCATTATTGATACCGGCCTCCACCGCGAACGTGGTACCGATTACGCCGATTCCATAGAGCAGGGCGAAGCCCAGGCACCAGTATCGAAGTCGTGAGCGCCACGCAACCGCACCACATGCGACTACCAGTACCGCAGTGCCGAACGCGGTTCCGGCGAAGAGTGGATTGTGTACGGCCGCGTTGATCCCTTTCCATGCGGCGAGGGCGTGCTCGGGTGAGAGAGTGTTGATGGCCGGAGCCGTTACTACCGACATATTGAAGAGGAACCCAGCCATCAGGGCCAACCCGGTGGCGGTGAGCAGCTCCAGCCACATGGGAACTCCGGGACCTCGGCGAGCTTCGATCAAGAAATGCATGACACTCGAGTTCCTTTCCGATAGCGATCAGGCAACGCAGATTCCCGGCACTGCGATCTTCTGAAACAAGTGCGGCATGGCGACGGCCGAAGCCGGATAAGCCGAAAGCTTTGCCCGGAATGTCGGGTTGCTGAATGCGGCGCGGAAGTGAGCCGTGGTTTCCCAGACCGCATAGTTGAGATAGGTCGGACTTTCGCCGATTGCGTGGTGAAGCTGGGTGGAGATGAAGCCTGGCTGCTGTTTCATGAACTGCGCATCGTCTCGCCAAGCTTCTAGAAAGGCTTGCTCGTCGGCTTTGTCGAGAGTGAAGACGTTGACCAGCACCACGGGACTTGCATCGACGGCGAGCTGGCGTTCGATTGGAAAGGCGGGATTCAAGGGGCGTAAGAGCGGCAAAGCTGCCTCCTTTTATTTATTGTTGTATATTGTCAATATGGTGCTATGCATACGAGTGATTGACAGAAATATAGCAGTATGACATTATAATGTCAATATAAATTTATGGTGACATATGGAATTTAGAGGCAAGCGGACACCGGCTGGGGAAGCTCTTACCGGCCTCATCCTGGACTTATTCAGGCTCAACAGCTTACTGGTAACGGCCGGGGATCGATTGGTGGCGGGGCTGGGGCTCACCAGTGCCCGCTGGCAGATCCTGGGCGCCGTCGCGGCCTCCGAACGCCCGGAGCCGGTTGCCTGGCTGGCGCGAAATATGGGCGCCAACCGCCAGAACGTGCAGCGGATCATCAATGACCTGCATGAGCAGGGGCTGGTGGCTTTTGAGGCCAATCCGCATCATCGGCGAGCGCAGCTTGTGGTACTGACAGACAAGGGGAAACGCACGTTCGACGACGCGATGCGTTTGCAGGCACCCTGGATCAACACGCTTGGGGAGGGGCTTGCGCTGAAAGACATACAGGCATTTCACCGCGCCATCGTTTTACTACGCGGGAAGCTGGAGCGGGAAGAGGCGAAGTAGGCGGGCAGCGGAAAAGCGTGATCCCCAGGGGGCCCATGCGCACCAGTGGAAAGGACGCCGCTCCGCGGCTGGAGTTTACTCGTAGGTTCTCGAATCCCAGGTTAGCGCCCAAAACAAGGGCGCGAACCTGGGGCACCGGGCGGCCTAGCCGTGTTGGGTCGCTCGAATAACCTAATAGAATTGACACCGTCTCCCAACGTCATAAAAAACTCTATCTGTTACGCTGCAGGGCCAACCTCCCAGAGATTTTGGAAGCGCGCCCACTGGACATTGCTGAGGGTTTGCCGCCCCCCACTGACAGCGTCCAGTAATACCGTGACTGGTGAAGCAATTTCCATTTAGTTTGTTTGTGGTCTGGTCGACCGCACAATTCCCCCATAGTTGGAATTTGTTAGCATCGGGGCGATTATCAGCGATGTCGGAAGCAGCGCCACTGCTACATTCGGCTAGGTTGCTTGTACCGTCTAGCGTGTCCAAATTCTTCACAAGGTTGCTATTGCTTTGATTATTGTGCTGTTCCGTTGTAGCTCCCCGGCCAATCAACCCGAAGCCCAGCAGTTTCTGAAGTCGCTCGCGAATGTTCTCGGGGAGAACGATCCGGGGGCGTTCGTTGTTCGCCGGCACGACGCTTGCGTCCGTCGCGGCTTCTTCCCAGCCGTCGACGCCCGCATGGTTCGCGTCACAGGGGATGGCGACGGCGGCGTGGAATTCGCCGCTACTTTGATCGAAAGCATAGAAGGCGATCTCGCCCCGAGAGTTGATGTCGTTGCCGAAGAACAGGTACAACGGCGTCGAGCCAGGCTTCACCAGCGTGTTGAGGTCGGTCATCACACCGTCTTGCCAGAGGAAGGCACGGCAGTCGGAGTTCTGGTCGCATGACCCGCCGACCACCTGGCCTGCATCGTTCAGGCCAAAGGCAACGCTTCCGAAATCTCCGGGGATCTCGCCAAGATCGGTCATGACACCCTTCCACCAAAGGAATGAATGCAGCGTGGTGTCGCCTGGCGGCGAGGCCTGTCCTACTACTTGACCTTTGGAATTGATCGCCCAAGGAAAGGTGTAGGAACCACCCAAAGTCCCAATGTTTGTCGCCGTACCTTTCTGCCACACCACGGCATGCCGTGGTATTGTCGCACCTGGAGCGTTTTGGTTAGGCGACATGCAGTTTCCGGAGAGACCCACGACCTGCCCAGCGTCGTTGATCCCGATTCCCCAGGCTGAGATATCTCCCGGCAGCGGAGGCAATATGTGTATCTCTCCTTCCTTCGGCCCCCAAACTACTGCTTGAATGTCGAGAACCTGAGGGGTGATACAGTTAGGGTCTTGGGTGCTCTGCTCGGCCATTCCAACCGCCTGTCCCCGATTGTTGATGCCCAACGCTTGTGCATTATTGCCACCCAGAGTCGGGAGAGCGGTCATGACCCCATTCCGCCAGAGGAACCCAACACAAATCAGGCCCGATGAGGGAACGCCTGCATTGTAATCAAAACCGCAGAAGTCTTCGTCGAAAGGATCCTCAGCTGCGGTTTCTGCATCACCCACGATCAGGCCTCGATTGTCTTTCACTGGCCACTGTTCCTGGCTGTTCACACCCCCCAGCGTGCCCAAGTCGGTGACCACCCCGTTGCGCCACAGGGTAGCGTGAACGCTCTGGTCGCCTGGCAGGTCGGCATCACCGACCACCCAGCCTCGGTCGCTGATGCCTTCTGCGACTGCATTCGCACCACCCAGCGTGCCCAGGTCTTTCACGACGTAGTAAGGCAGTTTCTGCGCGTGCTGCTGATCTTGGGCTACGAGTGTGCCCGGAATGGCCACTGCTGCGATTACAGCCATGGCAATTGTGAACGTCAATGTCCTCGGTTTCATATGGCCTCCCGTCGTGGTTGAACGTTCCTCGCCTTCACCGCCGATTACGGGACCACTGCTTGGCGCCACGCAAAGCGCGAAGTCTATACGCCCGGTTAGCGCAAACTGACGCGCCGAGCCCCTACTGTCAAGAACCACTTCGGGGGTTTCTTGGTTCCGTTGCAAGCTGTTGATTCCGAGGCTTCAAACGCGTCTGGGTTCCAGTCGAACGTCAAGGCGAATAGCCCCTCCCCGTGGTACACTCACGGTCATTTCTGGGGTGAGTCAGTGGAAAGCGCGTCTCACCAAACGCGTGTTATCCGGTTCGGGGTGTTTGAGATTGACCTCGAAGCCGGGGAACTGCGCAAGTCCGGTGTGCGCCAGAAGCTGGGCGGCCAGCCGTTCCAAGTCCTCCAAATCCTTCTGGAGCATCCCCAGGAGATCGTCACCCGAGAGCAACTCCAGCAACGCATCTGGTCGCAGGACACGTTTGTTGATTACGATCTGGCACTCAAGAAAGCAGTCGTTCGTATCCGTGAAGTATTAGGCGATTCCGCCGACAGCCCCCGATTCATCGAGACAATTCCTCGCCGGGGCTATCGCTTCATTCCGCCGCTGAACGGAGGCGGCAGTGCCGGCGGCGTGAAGGAGTTGCCTCTGGAAGCGCCGCGGACGAGTAGCCGTCGTCCACGATTCAGTTTGCAGGCTAGCCTGATGCTCGTCTTGGGAGCAACGGCGCTGGTGGTCGCAGTCGTGGCATTGGTGCCCTCCGATTCCTGGCGCCGACTGTTCGGCAAGCCTGCTGCTCCGCAGATTCGTTCTCTGGCGGTTCTGCCGCTGCAAAATCTCTCTGGTGATCCCAGCCAGGAGTACTTTGCCGACGGCATTACTGACGCGCTGATCACCGACCTCGCGCAGATCGGATCGTTGAAGGTGATTTCGCGCACCTCCAGCATGACCTATAAGGAAAACAAGAAGCCGCTGCCAGAAATTGCAGGTGAACTGAATGTCGATGCGATTGTCGAAGGCACGGTGCAGCGCTCGGGCGATCGCGTGCGGATTACCGTACAAGTGATCCACGGCCCCTCGGACAGGCATCTCTGGGCCAAGAGCTACGAGCGAGACATGCATGACGTCTTCGCGCTCGAACGAGAAGTGACCAGTGACGTCGCCGCCGAGGTGCGGGCGCAGATCGCGGCACAGGGTCGATGGTCGTACAGTCAAATCCAGCCGGTTAATCCGGACGCTTTAGATGCATACCTTCAGGGCAATTACCACCTGAACAAAGGTAATTTTACGGGACCGCGAGATGAGGAACTAAGAAAGGCGGGGCAATTCTTCCAAAAGGTCATCGATGCCGAACCGAATTTCGCGCCTGCCTACATCGGATTAGCCGAAGCACATCACGATGTCTTCTTTCCCTCAAGCCAAGACTTTGCAATCATGCAAGCATCGGCCGCAAAGGCGTTAGCGCTTGCCCCCGCTTCTTCGGATGCGCACCATGAGGTAGGAGTCACCAAGTGGGAGGACTGGGACTGGATAGGAGCAGCGGAGGAAGCCAGGCGCGCCATTGACCTCAACCCAAACAACGCTGCCGCTCATGGCCTGCTTGGGGCTGCTCTCGAAGCAATGGGGCAAATGGACGAGGCATTGAAGCAAGACGAAATCGCTCAACAACTCGACCCGAACCAGGATCATCTTTCAAAGATCTTGTATCTGCGTGGAGAATATGACCGCTCGATTGAGCTGCTCCAGCGGATGGCCGAAGCCCATCCCGACAATGGGGAATATCCCTATTTTCTATCGGTAGACTACGCGCAAAAGGGCATGTATGCAGAATCGGTAAAGGAATTAGGGAAATTCCTGAGGAGTTTCGGTTTTTCGGAGGAGGCAACCCGAGTAGAGCGTGCCTTCGCTAATTTCGGATGGAGGGAAGCGCAGCTCCAGTGGGCCAAAGAGTTGGAGGAATTGATGTTGGCGAAGCAAGTTAATGCTCCTGGCACCTTGGCACAGGTGTATGTTCGGTTAGGCGAGAAGGATCGTGCCTTTTACTGGCTGGAGCAGGGTAATGAACATCGTCACATGGCCCTCTCTGATTCTGTTGTGCAATACGTCAAAGTAGATCCCTCGCTTGCTCCCCTGCATTCCGACCCAAGGTTCACGATCCTACTTCAAAAGATGGGGCTGCCGGAGTGACGGTGGCTGGAAACGGGAGATAGCCGCACTCTCCGCCGCGCTGAAGCGCGGCATTACCCGATTAGCCGCGGACGATTACCCCGTCGAGGTTGCGTTCGAGCATGGGGTCGCAGGTGCGGCCGAGGACTTCGCCTTTCATGACCTTTTGGAAAGCCGTCTCGAATTGAGTCATCTCGGATTGTGTGCCTACGGTGATGCGGACCCAGTCGGGCAAAGAGGGCCAGGGGCGTCCGATGAAGACTTTTTGCTTGGCCATGGCGGCGATGACTTCTTTGGCGGGTTTGCCGGCCTTGAGCATGAAGCAGTTGGAGACGGACGGCGAGTACTGGTAGCCGTTCTTGTCGAGCCAGGCAAAGGTAGCTTCGCGGACCTTGGTGTTGGCGGCCTTGCGCTCCGGGACGAGGCTCGCATCTTTCAGGCTGGCGAGGGCGGCGGCGTTAGCGGTAATGGGCATGGGATCCATGCCGCCGTAGGCTTCGATTTTCTTGAGCAGGTCGGGGCGGGCGATGGCGAAGCCGCAGCGCAATCCGGCCATGCCGTAAAGTTTGGAGAAGGTACGAAGGACGACGACGTCTTTGCCGGCTTTCACCAGGTCGATGCAGGAGGGGGCGTCGGAGAAGTGGATGTAGGCTTCGTCGATCAGCACCACGGAACCGGCGGGCTTGTGATCGACGAGGTAGTCGATGTCTTCGTGGCTGGTGAGTGTGCCGGTGGGATTGTTGGGGGTGCAAACGTAAAAGACTCCGGCGTCGGGGGCAGCGGCGATCATGCCTTTGACGTCGTGGGCCCAAGTCTTGGTCAGCGGTACGGGGATGACGCGCGCGCCTACGGCTTTGGCGGCTCCGGCTCCGGCTTCGTAGCCGGGCTCGCCGAAGACGAAGCTGGCTTTCGGCGAAGTGAAAGCCGCAACCGTGTAGTACAGACCCGGGGTTGAGCCGGCGAAGGCGAGGATGTTCTGCGGTTGCAGGCGCTGTTGCTCGGCGAAGAGGTTGATCAGCAGTTCGGTGAGGTTGAAGTGATAGCGCCCGGCTTCGGGGAGGACGGAGATGACGGCCTGGCGTGCGGCATCACAAGGGCCGAGGGGATTCTCGTTGGCGTTGATGCGGACGGCGCCTTCGGGGAAGGCGACTTGTCCACGCACAACCTGGGCCAAGAGATGTTCGCTCAACATTCCGGTGACGAGCGCGGCTGAGGAAAGCTGGAAGAAGGAGCGGCGAGAAAAGGGCAAGCGTGGAGATGGATTGGACATGGTTTCCCTCGGCAGGGAGTATCTTAGCGCACGGAAACCGAGCCGGGCGGAATATTGGCCACTCAGGCCGACATGCGTACTCTGCGCGCAAAGTGGACACGATACCAAGATGCTTGCTGCCCCAGTCGCACATCGATTCCATGATGGGGATCAGGTCCCAGCCAGCGGAGGTGAGCTCGTAGTCCACGCGTGGCGGGACGAGCGGCGTGACGATGCGGCGAACCACGCCGTCTTTCTGAAGCTGACGCAGTTGCGCGGTCAGGACCTTGTCACTGACGCCGGGCAGCAGGTCGCGGATCTCAGCAAAGCGTTTGGTTCCAAAGGAGAGATGCCAGATGATGGCGACCTTCCACTTGCCGGCCACGACTTTGGTTGTACCTTTTACCGGGCATCCGTAATTCGGCTGCAAATTTTCACCTCGTTCCACACTTACAAAATTGTGCGTACTTCCGCGCAATGCAAAGTCAGGATAGAGTCACGGCATACAAGATGCCGGACGCGATAAGCCGGATCGATTTTATGTCGAGTGAGGGTCAGATGATTCTGGTAACGGGAGCATCGGGAAATGTGGGCAGCGCGGTTCTTACAGAATTGCTGCTGGCGGGAGCGCCGGTGCGGGCGATGTACCGCTCGGCGGAGGATGCGGCGAAGGCGCCAGCGGGAGCGAACGCGGTGATCGCCGACTTCGCCGACCGGGGGAGCCTGGATCAAGCTTTGCAGGGAGTGGAGCGCGTGTATTTGGTGTGCTCGCCGATTCCGCAACTGGTGGAGCTGGAATCCAACATGATCGAGGCCTGCGAGGAGGCAGGGATTCGGCAGGTCGTGCTGAACTCCGCGCTGGGCGCGGGAACGTTCGACAAGTCGTTTCCCAAGTGGCACGCGGCGGTGGAAGGGAAGGCGAAAGCGTCGGGTGTTTCGGCGACGATTCTCCGGCCAGAGAGCTTCATGCAGAACATCACGATGTATTTTGCAGGGAGCATCAACTCGGAAGGCGCGTTCTACGCGGCGGTTGGGGATGCGCCGATTGGATTCGTCAGTGTGCGCGACATCGGGGCGGTCGCCGCCAAAGTGCTGACGTCTGACGGCCACACCGGTAAAACGTACACGCTCACGGGTCCGGAACTGCTGACATACGCCCAAGTCGCGGCCAAGTTAAGCGACGTGCTGGGGCGGTCAGTCCTGTATGTGAATATCACCCAGCAGCAGTTGCGCCAGTCCATGCTGGACATAGGGATGCCTTCGTGGCAGGTCGAGGCGCTCGCCGATCTGCAGCTTTACTACACAGAGGGGCCGGGAGGGGTGGTGACGGGAGACGTGCAGGCGGTGCTAGGACGTGAGCCAATCGGCATTGATGAGTTTCTGAAAGACAGTGCAACCGCGTTTACGCAGGCGGCAAGGGTTTAGGAGATTCGCATGTCAGAGGTCAAGACGGTCAATTCAGTCACCGGATTCACGCAAGCCGAGATGAAGGAGTTCGTGCGGAATCATTTTGAGGAGTTCGTAAACCGGCAGAACATTTCCATCGGGGAAGTGAATTTTGCGCCAGAGTTTGTGGATCGCGGCTCGGACGTGCCGCCCGGGCTGCCGCAAGGACCGAAGGGCGCGATGGAGTATGTGGGTGGTGCGATCAAGAGGTTCCCCGATCTGCAGGTCAAGATCGAGGACGTGATCGCGGAGGACGACAAGGTGGTGGTGCGCAATACCTGGCGGGCGACGGATCCGGCGAAAGGAGCGAAGATACAGTTTTGCGGGATTGTGATCTGGCGGATCGCGCACCGCCAACTGGCGGAACGGTGGGCTTACCTGGAAGCGCCGTATCCAGCTTGAGCTAATGACGGCGCAACTGTTGCCAGCGGTTGGTGAGGGCGCGGCTGATGGAGTAGGGGATGGCGATGAGGACGGGGCCGACGACGAGAGCGGCGCCGGGGAAGACTTGACGCAGGATGAGGAACTGCGAGATGCAGTCGAGCAGGATGGCGACGCCGACAAGGGTGGCGAGCTGTCCGAAGGCTTCTTTGAGGAGGCTGAGGCGCTCGCCGCTGCTGCGGAAGAGGCTGAAGATATAGGGCAGGCGACCGGCAGCGGCGTCAGCCTTGCCGGCACGAAAGCCGATAAGGATGGCGGCGATGGGCTGCAGGATGAAGCGGAAGCGGCCGGGGCCGGTAAGGCGTTTGGGCAGGTCGCGGAGGAACTGGTCGGAGAAAAGGTAGAAACCGCCGTGCTGCCAGGCGTAGCGCAGGGAGGACGGCAGCGCGGCGAGAACGACCAGCGCGAGCAGGGTGTAGACGATGGTCTTAGGGTTCAGGCGAGACATGGTGTCGGAACGTCGCCAAGGCTAAAGCCTATCGCGAATGAGACGTAAGTTCACCTCGCTCAAGCCGGGTGCTTGGACATTGCGCGGACTGAAGTCCGCGCGGAATTTAAGAAGAAACGGCTTCGAGGCTGGCGTAAACGCCAGCTCTGCCTATTCGTCGAGTTATTCCGCAACTTATCAAGTCGTGCCTCGAAGCAAAACAATCTTAAACACCAGCATTGGTAGTTTCCAGATTTGCCAAGGGCGGCAAATGTGGGGCACCCGAGAGTCATCCCGTCATGTCACTTGGGCATAAAGACGACGAAACCGACGATGGCTCCGCCCGCCACCAGCAAGGCAGGATTGATTTTTCGCCACATCATGATGAGCAGTACGGCGAGGGCGATGCCGCCGGTAGTCCAGCCGGTGACCGCGGTCTTGGCCATGCTCAAGGTGCCGGCCAACAACAGGCCGACGGAGACGGGAGCGAGGCCCTGCTGTATGGACTGGCGCCAGGGCCACTGTTCGAGCTTGTTCCAGGCACGTCCGACGACCAGGGCAAGCAGCGCGGTCGGGCCGAAGAAAGCCGCGATCACGACGAGTCCGCCCAATATGCCCAACGTCATGCTGTTGGCCGCTTCCCAAACCGCCCAGTCGCCGATGGAGACAATCATCATCATGTTGGGGCCGGGCGCCAATTGGCCAACGGAGTACAGGTGTACGAGTTGGGCGGACGTAAGCCATTGGTGGACGTTGACGGAGAGGTGTTCCATTTCAGGGAAGGCCGCCATGCCGCCACCCACGGTGAGAATGGAGAGGTAAGCAAACACCCGAATGAGGACAGGAAGCTGGTTCATTGCGAGATGCTCGCTTTCTCGCTCTTGCGGGGATAGTGGAAGAAGATGGCCGCCAGGCCGACGATCACCAGGGTTTTTGGCACGCCGAGATGGAGGCGGTTCACGGCCAGCACCGTTACCAGTACGAAGACGAGGTCGAACTTGTGAGAGAGGGACTTCTTGCCGAGCTGGATGACGGTGGCGAGCAGCAAGCCAGCCGCAGCTGCAGCGACGCCTTTCAGCATGTAGGTCACATAGGGGTGGTCGCCATGGATGCGGTAAAACATGCCAACAGACAACATGATCAAGCCGCCCGGCAGACACATTCCGATGACGCCCGCGACGGAGCCCATCCAGCCTTTGAGGCGGTCGCCCAGAAGCACGGCCATGTTGGTGGCGTTGAGTCCGGGGAGGCTCTGGCTGATCGAGAGGAGTTCGACGAATTCCTTATCGTCCACCCAGTGGAGCTTGGTTACCAGGCTATTACGGAGGTAAGGGACTACACCGCCGAAGCTGGTGGCGCCGATGATGAGGAACTGCAGGAAGACATCGAAGACGGTAACTTTGGCGCGAGCCGCGGCTACCAACGCCTTTTCGTTTGAAGGAACTTTGGTTGCGTCACTCATGACTTTGTGGAGGGTTTCCTTTCAATCGATAGACCATCGCGGTTTTGGTTACGCCGAGGGTGAGCCAGTTTTCGACGGCGAGCTGCAGACTAATGTAGAACTGTTCGGCCAGCTTCTTGGACTTTTCTGCGACAGCCTTGAGGTTGGAAAACTTTACCTGGAAAGCGAATTCGCCGACGAGGGGCTGATGCTCGCCGCGGGTGCGCCAGAGGGAAATGTCGCACTTGGCAAGCTGACCTTTGCCGAAATCGAGCTGACCCAGAGGAAGCAGGATTTCTTCAACGATTCCTTCGTTCACCAGGCTGAGGTGCTCGTTGTCGGATTGCTTGAGCGATGCGAGAGCGGGGAATACCTTGGCCAGGGTGGCCATCGAGGTCTTGTCGGCGTCGTGCATCTGGCTGAGGCCGAACTGACAATTATGCGAATACAGGATGCGATAGCCGCCCACCTCGTTCTTGAGGGGAAGGGCCTCTGCCTTGAACTTGATGACGTATTGGCCGGCGATGTTCGGCCTGACATCGAGCCGGGCAGCGGCAAGCTCATCGGGGTGACGGAACTTGCAGACAATTTCGGGGTCACCGACCTGGAAGCCGTCAACGTAACTGATGCGGCGACGCAGAATGAATGCGTTGTTGTAGAGGCGGAAGTCAGGAGTGTCGAGGAAGACGATCTCGCGGACGTCGGGTCGGCGATTGGTGGCGGGGTCAGGGATGAATCCGACTCCGACTTGCCTGGTGGTTTGCTGGACAATCTTGCCGAAGTCACGAAAGCACTGCACGGACGTGAAGCGGTCAGGCTTAAGGATCAGTTTGGCCTCGAGGTAGGTTATG
>Ga0335071_10006342_pt1 | contig 12211 bp, 14 predicted proteins | sample Lox_Sample_15_FD_206724 | JGI IMG/M metagenome (GOLD analysis project Ga0335071, IMG submission 206724) | Soil microbial communities from Loxahatchee National Wildlife Refuge, Florida, United States - Lox_Sample_1.5 | ecosystem: Environmental > Terrestrial > Soil > Wetlands | place: USA...
GCCATCACGTCCACCACCGTGATGGGTCGGAAGGCGCTCGACAGCTCCTGGGATATGGCGGTGAGGCGGTCCAGCACCGCCACGGCGGCTTCGGGGACCGCCCGCTTCAACCCACCGCCTCCGCGAATCCGCGGAACAGCCCGGCCTCGTCGAGGTCCTCGGGGTGCCACTGCACGCCGAGCAGCCATTGCCCGTCCGGGTCGCGCAGCTCCACGCCTTCCACCACGCCGTCGGGAGCGCGCGCCACCACCGCGAGCGCCGGCGCCGGCTCTTTCACGGCCTGGTGATGCCGGCTGTTCGCCGTGATCTCGCCGCGGCCGAGCGTGCGGCGCAGGAGGGTGCCCGCGTCGACGCGGACGCCGTGACGGCCGGCGGAGTCGGCGTGGTCGATGGGGCCGGGGCGCTCGGTGGCCAGGTCCTGATAGAGAGACCCGCCCAGGGCCACGTTGAGGATCTGCACGCCCCGGCAGATGGCGAGCACCGGCATCCGCCGGGCCCGCGCGGCCCGGACCAGCTCGGCCTCGACGGCGTCGCGGTGGGGATCGATGGCGCCCAGCCGCGGATGGGGCGCGGCGCCGTAGCCGGCGGGATCCACGTCTTCGCCGCCGGACAGCACCAGCCCGCGCACCGCGTCCAGCGCCGCCCCGGCGCGCGCGGGATCGAGCACCGTCGGGAGCACGAGCGGCGTCAGCCCCGCGCGCTCCAGGGACTCCACGTACGCCGCGTTGAGCGCGACCCGGGTGCGCCCCGCGTCGGTGCGCCGGGGAGCGGAGACGGCGACGACGGTCATCGCGCGGCGGGCACCGAATCGCCGAGGAGAGGGCACTTGGGGTTGCTCACGCCGTTCCAGTCGACGCGGACCCCGAAGAGCGGAATCGTCGCATCCCCGCCGACGACGGTGCCGAGCTTCGGGTAGTCCCGCGGCGCCGGGGATTCGTACACCACGACGCCCTGCACGCGGGACGACGTGTCGTCCACCACCAGGAGGCCGTAACCGCCCGCGCCGGCCAGGGGGAAGCCTTCTCCCTGGAACCCCAGCACCAGGCTGCGCGACTGGTCGTAGGCCACCAGCACCTTCCCCTGAGCCCGGCCCGCCACGCGCGCGGGGAGGGACTGCGGGAGCCCGCGCGGCGCCTCGGGGAGGATCATCCGCGCGTCGGCGAGCTGCTCCTGGATGACGGTCGGCCCCACCACCATCGCGAGCCCGCAGACGGGAGATCCGGTCCGCCCGGTCCCGCAGGCGGCCAGGGCGATCGCGCCCAGAAGGAAGGGGATGGCACGCATGGGGCGAAAGGTACTAGTAGACATAGGTCACCGTCATGGTGACCGTCGCCACCGGCTCGAGGGTCCGGGGCACCAGGTTGTAGATGTAGTTGAGGGCGTTGGTCGCCAGGATGCGCACCTCCACCGGCCCCGCGCGCCACCCGGCCCGGAGATCGAGCACTTTCGCCCCGACCCGGGGATCCGTCTCGTACAGCTCCACCCGATCGAACCGGGAGCTGTACCGGAAGTCGGCGCCCACGGAGGCCGGTCCCAGAGTGTAGTCCGCGGACAGCGTCAGGAGGTGACGGGGACGGAAGGCGAGGGGTTGCTGCGGCAGACCGTCGGCCGCCAGCTGCTGCGCGTCCAGGTACGTGTACGAGAGCGTGGTCGTGAGATGCCTGACCGGATCCGCGGCCACCGACAGGTCGAGGCCCGCCAGCCGGGCGCGCTGGACGTTCTGGAACTGGATCTCGAGTCCGTTTCCCGCCACCTCAGGCTCGATCAGGTCGGACGCTTCGGTGAGGAACAGCGCCGCGTCGGTGCGCAGCCAGGACGTCACCGCCGCCGCGTTTCCGAGCTCGAAGTTCCAGCCGGTCTCCGGGACCAGGCCGGGGTTCGGCACGACCGTGAACGGCGAGACCACGGTGGTGACGTACTGCTCCCCGAGGGACGGCGCCCGGAACCCCTTGCCGACCGATGCCCGCCAGACGCCCAGGTCCGTGGAGAGGACGCCGCCAAGCCGGGGGCTCACCACGGCCGAAAGGCCCGCGCCGTCCACCGCGAGCAGGTCGATCCGCGCGCCCGCCGTGAAGCGCGCCTGTCCCACCACCCGCTCGGTTTCCCCGTACCCGGCGAACAGCTCCTGCGTGTGATTGTGGAAGATGTCGCTCGTGACCTGCGACTCCGTGATCTCGCCGCCCACGGTCACCGTCTGGTCCGGGGTCGGCTCCACCACCACCCGCCCCTCGGCGCCGAACCGGTCCGCGATCGCGAAGTCGTTGTTGCCGGGCTGGAAGTCCGTGAAATGCGTGCGGAGCCAGGACACCCGGCCCATCCACGTGAGGTTGTCCTCGGGCGTCCGCGTGATGGTCGCGCTCAGGTAGCCGTGATCCGAGCGGGTGTGACTGCCCAGCCCCGTGGTGTCGATGAGGAAGGGCTGGAAGCTCTGGCCTTTGTCGTCGCACTGCCCGCGCACGCACCAGATCAGGGGCACCTGGTACTGATGACTGTCCCAGGTTCCGGAGACGAGGACGTGGGTCACGGGGTCGGGGAGCCACTCGCCCTTGCCGGCCACCTCGTAGGCGTCGCTCTCGTCCTGTTGCCGGTACCCGTCCGAGTGCCGGCCGCCCACGGTCAGCGCGCCCCGGAACTGGTCCGTGCCGAACGATCCGGTGACGTCGCCGCCGCCCTGGAGACCGGTGTAGTTCCGGAACCGCCAGATCGAGTCGGGGGGATTGGCGAAGCCGCCGCCGAAGAACCGGACCCGGCCGTGGACGCCCTCCGGAATGTCCCGCGTGATCAGGTTGACGACCCCGCCGAACGCCGACGACCCGTAGAGCGACGACCCGGCGCCCTTGACGACCTCGATCCGCTCCACGTCGTCCACCGGCACGAGGTCCCAGTCGATGCCGCCCCGGTCTCCTTCGTTCATCGGGACGCCGTCCACGAGGAGCAAGACGCGGGCGCCGAGACCCTGCACGTAGCCGGAAGAGCCGCGGATGTTGACCTGGCCGTTGAGGAACTGCACGCCCGGCGCGCGGTCCACCGCTTCGTCGATGGTGTTCACCGCGTGCCGGGCGACGACGGTGTCCGACAAGACGGCCACACTGGCCGAGACGTTCTCGAGGGATTCCGGCCGCTTGCCGGCGGTGACCACGACCACCGGCATCGAGATCGCGCCGGCCCGGAGGGTCACATCCCAGCGCACTGAATCACCGGGGGGGACGGTGAGCAATGCGGAGTCCGGACTGAACGTGAACGCCCGGGCGCGGATCCAGACCGTGCCCGCGCGGACGTTCGGGAGGCGGTAACGGCCGTCGGGCCCCGACAGCGTGAAGGCGTCTCCGGCGGTGATCCGGGCACCGGAGATCCCGGCCCCGCTCGTGTCCCGCACCGTTCCCACCACGACGCCCGCCCGCTGGGCGGCGGCGGGAACGGCCACCAGGCCGAGCGCCAGGATCGCGGCGGCGCGGCTCACGGCGTGCCCGGGAAGAAGTAGGAAACGGAGTGCATGTTCCCGAAGTCGACGACGAAGTCGATGTGATCCGTGCCGGTGGCGTTGACCTGGACGATGCCGGGCAGGGTGGAGTCCGCCGGATCACGGTAGTAGCCGGCCTCCCGCAGGAGGGAGTCGGCGGACGCCGGGTTCCCCGGGTTCAGCGTCCCGACCTTCTTCCAGACCGCCAGCACCCAGTGGTACGCCCCGTTCGGCAGGGGCAGGGTGTAGTGGACCACGGAATCGCCGGACGCGGGGAGCGGAAGCGTGGACGGCGGGAAGGGCAGGAAGTCGAACAGGTCGGACGTGGATTGCGGGAACGCGGCGTACGCCACGAGGTACAGGGCGTCGGTGCTGTCGGGCAGGGTTCCCCGGAACGTGACCTCGCCGCAGATCCCCACGAAGCCGGTCGGGCAGGTGGTCGGGACCGGGGTAGGCTTGAGGCCGTCGTTGCACGCGAGCGCCGATGCCAGGAGCAGCAGTCGAAGGGGCCGCATCTCCAAGCAATCTGGCCACTTCCAGCGAGCCGTCAACTTGACCCTCGCCTCGGGGCCTCGCACCTTTGGGCCATGCCCCTGTACGAGTACCGGTGCACCAAGTGCGGTGAGGTGTTCACGGAACAGCTCACCATTTCGGAACACGGGAAGCGCCGCCCGGCGTGTCCCGCCTGCGGGTCCCACACGGTGGAGCCCGTGCTCTCCACCTTCTTCGCCAAGACCATCCGCAAGAGCTGACCAGGGTGTTCGAACGCCTGCGGGACGCCCTTCGGGCCGCGCTGGACGCGGCGACCCCGCCCGCCGATCTGCGCGACCTGGCGGGACAGATGCGCGAGGCGGTGGTGGACGCGAAGGTGGCGGTGCGCGAGGTCCGGGAGGCGCTGAAGCGGACCGAGCTCGAGGTGGCCGCCGAGCGCCAGCGCCTGGCGGACGCGGAGCGGCGGGGCCGGTTGGCCGGAGAAATCCAGGATGCGGAGACGGTCGAGGTGGCGAACCGGTTCGCCGCCAAGCACCGGGAGCGCCTGGCCGTGCTGGAGCGGAAGTACGAGTCCCAGCAGGCGGAGCTGGCGCTGGCGGAGAAGGAGCTGGCCGAGATGCAGACCCAGCTCTCGGCCGCCGACCAGGGCCGGGTGGGGGCGGAGCGGAGCACCGAGGCGGCCTGGCGGGAGATCCAGCGCGCCGGCGGCGCGCGGCCGGGGGTCGACCCCGAGGACGATCTGCTCAAGTCCCAGATGGAGCGGGCCCAGCGGGAGGCGGCGGCGGACCGTCAGCTCGACGAACTCAAGAAGAAACTGCGAAAGGACTGAGGCGATGCTCCTGCTTGTCCTGGCTCTCCAGCAGCCCGTGCCCCTGCCCACCGCGGCCCCTCCCGACTTCGAAAAACGCGCGCACACCTACAGCATCGTGGCCTACGACTCCGTCACCGGCGACCTCGGGATCGCGGTGGAGTCGAAGTTCCCGAACGTGGGCGGGATCGTGCCCTGGGCCCGTGCCGGCGTGGGCGCGGTGGCGAGCCAATCCCTCGGCAACACGCATTTCGGCAACGAAGGGCTGGACCTGATCGCGCAGGGCGCCACGGCGGCCGAGGCGATGCGGATCGTGATGCGGTCGGACCCCCGGCTCCAGCAGCGGCAGGTGGGGATGGTGGACGCGATGGGAAACAGCGCCAGCTGGACCGGCGACTCCTGCTTCGACTGGGCGGGCGGCCGCACCCTCGGTGCCGACGGCACCGTCATCCTGGGCGGGAAGGGCCAGATGATCGTGGGGCACGGCTTCGCCGCGCAGGCGAACATCATGGTGTCGGACCAGACCGTGAAGAACCTCGCCGACGCTTTCCTGGCGGCGAAGGGATCCCTGGCGGACCGGCTGATGGCGGCGCTCCACGCGGGGCAGGCCGGGGGCGGGGACAAGCGGGGGATGGAATCGGCCGCGCTGCTCGTGGTGCGGAAGAACGGCGGGTACCTGGGCAACAACGACCGGTACATCGACATCCGCGTGTACGACGACACCAATCCGATCCGTGAGCTCGACCGGCTCTACCGGCTTCACCAGCTGTACTTCTTCACCTCCAAGCCCGAAGACCTGATCCCCATCACGCCGGACATCGTGAAGCAGCTCGAGCCGATTCTCCTCCGGGAGCCGCTGAACCAGAAGGAGAAGTGGCTGGCGGCCCCGCAGGGCGCGGCCACTCAGACCTTCCTCGAGGCGCTCGCCAACTTCATGTACTGGGAGAACTACGACGTGCGCGTCCGGATGGACGGAAGAATCGATCGCGTGGTGCTCGAGGATATTCTGGCCCGGAGAAAGAAATGACCGCACCCGCGGCTCCGCGCGATACGTCGTTCTTCGGGCACCCCCGGGGCCTCTCGACGCTGTTCTTCCTGGAGCTCTGGGAGCGCTTCTCGTACTACGGCATGCGGGCGTTCCTCATCCTGTACATGGTCCACCCGCTCGGCTTCAACGACGCGCACGCCGGCCGCATCTACGGGAACTACACGTCGAGCGCGTGGGCCGCGGCCGTCTTCGGCGGGATCCTCGCCGACCGGTGGCTGGGCCAATACCGGAGCGTGCTCTTCGGGGGGATCATCATCGCCCTCGGCCATTTCACCCTCGCCTTCCATCCTCTGCCCTTCTTCTACACGGGTCTGGGACTCATCGTGGTCGGCACGGGCCTTCTCAAGCCCAACGTTTCAGGCATCGTCGGCGCGCTCTATGAGAGCGGGGACGAACGGCGGGATGCGGGGTTCTCGATCTTCTACATGGGGATCAATACCGGCGCGTTTCTCGGGCCCATCATCGCCGGATACCTGGCGCAGGAAGTGGACTGGCACATCGGCTTTCTGTGTGCGGGCATCGGCATGACCCTCGGACTCGTTCAGTTCGTGCTGCACCGGGATCGCCTGCGCCCGGCCATCGAGCGGTTGGCCCACCGCCCCAGGGCCGCCGCGGTGGTCCAGGCCGCCGCCACCGGCGAGGCCACCTTCTGGGCACTCACCAAGGTCGAGTGGAAGCGCATCGCCGCGATGGCGTTCTTCTTCGTCGGCGCGGCCATTTTCTGGGGCGCCTACGAGCAGGCGGGGTCGAGCCTGAACCTGTTCGGGGACCGCTACACCACCCTCACCATCCTGGGATTCCACTTCCCCTCGAGCTGGTACGTGTCGGTGCAGGCGATCTTCGTGATTCTGCTCGCCCCCGGCTTCGCGTGGTTGTGGATCCACCTGGGCAAGTACGAGCCCTCTACACCCACGAAATTCGCGTTCGGCCTGTTCTTCGTCGGACTCTCATTCCTGTTCCTCCTGCCCGCGGCGTACGCCATCCAGGCCACGCCCGGGCTTCGCGTCTCGCCGTTCTGGCTGGTCGGGTGCTACTTCATTCAGGAGCTGGCCGAGCTGTCGATCTCGCCGGTGGGGCTGTCGGTGTTCACCAAGCTGTCTCCCGTGAAGATCGTGGGCATGATGCTGGGAGTCTGGTTCCTCGCGGACGCGATCGGCAACAAAGCCGCCGGCTTCGCGGCCGGTTTCATCTCGTCCGCGCCGATGCAGGAGCTCTTCCTGGTGGTCGCGGGCGTCTGCATCGGGGCCTCCGTCATCGCCTTCATCCTGGTGCCGCCGGTGAAGAAGCTCATGGGGGGCGTGCGCTGAGCCGGTTCCCGTCCCCGTTCCCGCGGGCTGACAGCCCGCTCTCGGCGCGGGCGCGGCCTGAAGGCCTTGCACTGCCGGAGCCTCGTGCATTGGCGAGTCCTTCAGGACTCCATCGAGCCGAGAGCGGCCTTCAGGCCGCGCGAACGATCCGCAGCCCGTGGGTCTTGGTGATGCTGATCCTGGTACTTCTCTCCCCTGCCGTGTCAGCCCAGACCAAGGTCGTCCTGCTCGGCACCGGCTTCCCGCGCCCCGACCCGAACGCCTGGGGCCCGGCCACCGCGGTGGTCGTGGGCGACCGGGTCTTCCTGGTCGACGCGGGCGTCGGCGTCGAGCGGCGCCTGGCGGCCGCGCACCTCCCCATCAACGGCGTCACCGCCCTCTTCATCACGCACCTCCACTCCGACCACACCCTCGGCCTCGCCGACCTGATCCTCACCAGCTGGGTGATGCAACGCCGTGGCCCGCTGCAGGCCTTCGGACCCGCCGGGCTCCAGGCCATGGTGAATCACCTGATGGCCGCGTACGCGGTGGACGAGAAAGCGCGGATCGAGGATCTCGAGCACGAGTCGGCCGAGAACCTGCGGGTGGCGGTCCACGAGATCGCGGCGGGCGTGGTGTACGACAGCGGGGGCGTGAAGGTCACGGCCTTCCGGGTGCTGCACGGGCCCCTGGAGGCGTACGGCTACCGCTTCGATACGCCCGGTCGGGTGGTGGTGATCTCCGGGGACACCCGCCCGAGCGAGGAGCTGGTCCGGCAGGCGACCGGCGCCGACGTCCTGGTGCACGAGGTCTACGCCGCGTCCCGCCTCAAGGTCGAAGACCGCCCCGGCGGAGCCGACTGGCCCGCCTACATGCGCTCTCTCCACACGTCGGATGTCGAGCTCGGGCAGCTCGCGGCCCGGATCCACCCCAAGCTGCTCGTGCTCACGCACATCATCCGGATGGGCGCGACGGACGACGAAATGCTGGCGGCGGTGCGGCAGAACTTCCGGGGTGAGGTGGTGATGGGGAAGGACTTGGGGGAGTACTGAACAAGAAGCAGGTCCTTCGCGCCTTCGGCGCTCAGGATGACACTCGCCTTTTTTCATTTCCTTGTTCCAAAGGGACCCTGCCATGTCATCCTGAGCGAGCGCGCGAATGCGCGCGCGCGAAGGATCTCTCGACCGAGTTACATCGGCTTCTCTCCGAAGTGGCAGGCCGCCCGTTGATCCCCCCCGAAATCCCGCAGCTCCGGTGCCTCGCGTGCGCACCGCTCGCCCTTGAGGGGATGCGGGCACCGCGGATGAAAGCGGCACCCGTCGGGCGGCGAGACCGGGGACGGCACGTCGCCCGACAGCACGATCCGGTTCCGCGGCGCGTCGGGATCGGGCACGGGCACCGCTGAGAGCAGTGACCGGGTGTACGGGTGCCGGGGGGCGGCATAGAGCCGGTCGACCGGCGCCTCCTCCACGATCCGCCCCGCATACATCACCGCCACGCGGTCGGCCACGTTGCGGACGACGGCGAGGTCGTGGGCGATGAACAGGTACGTGAGTCCGTGCGCTTGCTGGAGATCCTTGAGCAGGTTCAGCACCTGGGCCTGCACCGACACGTCGAGCGCGGTCACGGGCTCGTCGCAGATGAGGAACTGAGGCCGCAGCGCCAGGGCGCGGGCGATGCCCACCCGCTGGCGCTGTCCCCCCGACAGCTCGTGGGGATATCGCGGGGCGAATCCGGCGTCGAGCCCCACCTCCGCCAGGAGCTCCGTCACCCGCGCCGGCCGCTCGGCCCGGGACGCCAGCCGGTGAATCACCAGGGGCTCGGCGATCGCCTCCCCCACGGTCATCCGGGGATTGAGCGACCCCGAAGGATCCTGGAAAATCACCTGCATCCGGCGCCGCAGGGCCCGCAGCTCGGGGCTTCCCAGTCCGAACACGTCGATGCCGTCGAAGGTGAAGCGCCCGTCGGTGGGCTCCACGAGCCGAAGCAGCGCCCGCCCCACGGTGGTCTTGCCCGACCCGGTCTCGCCGACCAGCGCGAGCGTGCGGCCCGCCGGGATCTCGAACGAAACACCATCCACCGCGCGGACCACCTCACGTGCCCCCAGTCCGAAGAGACCCCGGCGGACGGGGAAGTGCTTGACGAGTCCCTCGACCTGAACGAGCGCGCTCACGTCGCCTTCCGGCGTCCGGGCTCGGTCACGAGCCAGCACCGCGCCGATTGCCCCGGCGCCGGACCGTCCAGCAGGGGGGGCTCGTCGGTCCGGCACCGGTCCCAGGCATGGGGGCACCGCGGATGGAAGCGGCAGCCCGAGGGCCACGCCGTGGCCGGCGGCACGCCTCCCGGAATCCCCGACAGACGCCCCCGCCCGCCGTCCAGGCGGGGGACCGAAGCGAGCAGGCCGGCCGTGTAGGGGTGCAGGGGGTGGGCGAAGAGATCGCGGGTCGCGGCGGTTTCCACCACCTGGCCTCCGTACATCACCGCCACCCGATCCGCGACACCGGCGACGATGCCGAGATCGTGCGTGATCAGGAGGACCGCCATGCCCAGCTCGGCCTGCTTCCGCTCGAGGAGCTCGAGGATCTGTGCCTGCACCGTCACGTCCAGGGCCGTGGTCGGCTCGTCCGCGATGAGGACCTTGGGGTGGCAGATCAGCGCCATCGCGATCATCACGCGCTGGCAGGTGCCGCCCGAGAGCTGGTGCGGGTACTCGTCGGCGCGACGCGCGGCGTCGGGCACGCCCACCTGCTCGAGCATCTCGACCGCGCGGGCCCGCGCCTCCACCCGCGACAGACCCAGGTGCACCCGCGCCACCTCGGCGATCTGGTCGCCCACCGTGAACACCGGGTTGAGCGAGACTGTCGGCTCCTGGAACACCATCGCGATCCCGTTTCCGCGCACCGCGCGGAGCTCGGGGGGCGACAGGGTGAGCAGGTTCCGGCCCTCGAACTCGATCAGGGACCCCGGCAGCACGTGCCCGGGCGGCTCCGGGATGAGCCGGAGTATGGAGAGGGAGGTCACCGTCTTCCCCGAGCCCGATTCGCCGACCACGGCCAGGGTCTCGCCGGGACGGAGCTCCCATGACACGCCGTCCACCGCGCGGGCCGTACCCGCGGGCGTGACGAAGTAGGTCTTGAGGTCGCGGACCGACAGCAGCGGCGCCGTCACGACACCTCCGGCCGGGGATCGAGCGCGTCCCGCAACGCGTCTCCGACGGCGTTCCAGGACATCACCACCAGCGCGATGGTGAGGCCGGGAAAGAAGCTCGTCCACGGTGCCGTCGCCAGCTGGCCCTGTCCGTCGGCCACCATCGTGCCCCAGCTCGGCGTGGGCGGCTGGACTCCGAAGCCCAGGAACGAGAGTCCCGACTCGAGGAGCATCACGTTCCCGACCGACAGGGCGGCGGAGACGATGATCGGGGCGGCGGCGGCGGGCAGGAGGTGGCGGGAGATGATCCTCCAGGGCGACGCGCCGAGCGCCCGGGCGGCTTCGACGAAGGGGCGCTCGCGGATCGACAGGGCCTCGGCCCGCACCAGGCGGCTCATGGTGAACCACCCGGTGAGCCCGATGACCAGGACCAGGACCCCCACGGAGACCCGGTTCCAGAACGTCACCACGAACAGGAGCACGAAGATCCTCGGGATGGCGAGTCCCACGTCCACCGCGCGCATCAGGAGCGAGTCGGTCCAGCCCCGCGCGTATCCGGCGGTCGCCCCGACGGCGACGCCGACCGTGAGCGCGATCAGGGTGGCGAGGAGCCCCACACCCAGCGACACGCGCCCGCCGTACACCAGCCGGCTCCAGATGTCCGCGCTGTAGAGGTCGGTGCCGAGCGGGTGGGCCCAGGAGGGCGGCGCGTCCTGCAGGGTGACGATGCCGGGCTGCGCGGCCGGATCGTAGGGCGCGACCAGCGGCGCGGCGAGGGCGGCCAGCGAGAAGAACACCAGGACCCGCAGGGACCAGGCGGCCGTCGGATGGCCGAAGAACCGACGCCCCGCGCGGGTGGGAAGCGCGAGCCGGCGCGCCAGGGCGACGCCCGCCCCCGCGATCAGGAGCAGCGCGAGGGCGGCGGCGGAGGCGCGGGCGGTCAGGAGGCCTCCCGGGCGCGGATGCGCGGATCGGCGACGGCGTAGAGCAGGTCGGCCACCAGGCTCCCCGTCACGACCAGCGTGCTGGCCACGATGGCGACCGCCGTCACCAGGCTGTGGTCCCGCGCCAGCACCGCGTCGGTGGCGAGACGCCCCATCCCCGGCCACGAGAACACGTCCTCGATCAGCACCGATCCCGTGAGCAGGAAGGGCAGGGAGACGCCGACGAGGGTGATGAACGGCAGCAAGGCGTTCCGGAGCGCGTGCACCAGCAGCACCCGGCGCTCGGCCAGTCCCTTGGCGCGCGCGGTGCGAATGAAATCACGGCCCAGGGTCTCGAGGAGCGCGGCGCGCTGAAATCGGGCGGTGCCGGCGGCCCCGACCAGGCCCAGCGTGCAGGCAGGGAGGATCAGGTGCAGGAGCCGGTCTCCGATCCGGCCCAGGAACGAGAGCGATTCGTAGGCCCCGGGGGTCGTGGTGCCGGTCGGCGGGAGCCAGCGGAGCCAGATCGAGAAGACGAAGACCAGGACCAGGCCCAGCCAGAAGGTGGGCACGGAATAGATGAAGAGCGTGGCGTTGCCCAGGGCGACGTCGGTGGTGCGCCGAGCGCGTGCGGCCTGGAGCAGTCCGATGAAGAGGCCGCCGCCGAGGTCGAGGACCAGGGCCGTGGCGGCGAGCAGCAGCGTGTTGGGAATGGCGGCCGCCAGGGCCTGGGCCACCGTGATCCCCTGACTGAACGCGAAGCCGAAATCCCCGTGGAGGAGGCCGCGGAGGTAGCGGAGGTACTGGGTGGTGATGGGCTGGTCGAGGCCCCAGCGGTGAACGAGCGCCGCGATCACCCGCGGGTCGACGGGGCGGTCGGGGCCGGGCAGGAACGGCGAGCCCGGCGCGAGATGAATGACGACGAAGGTGAGGGTGACGACCCCGAAGACGATGGCGACCGCGGCGGCGAGGCGCCGCACCAGCCAGACCGCCGCGGCCGTCCCGCGCACGTCAGCGGACCGCGCGATCCCGATCGATCAACCGGTC
>Ga0335071_10006344_pt1 | contig 12210 bp, 10 predicted proteins | sample Lox_Sample_15_FD_206724 | JGI IMG/M metagenome (GOLD analysis project Ga0335071, IMG submission 206724) | Soil microbial communities from Loxahatchee National Wildlife Refuge, Florida, United States - Lox_Sample_1.5 | ecosystem: Environmental > Terrestrial > Soil > Wetlands | place: USA...
GCGGCGTCAGGTTTGTACATCTCATTGGGGAATACGGCTGGGAGGAATAGCGCATGAAAATCATCGATATCACACGGCCGCTTTCCGGCACAACTGTTTCGTTTCCCGGGGATCCACCACCCCGGTTTACCCAGAGGGATGCCGGGCTGTACCTGATCAGCGATCTTTCCATGAACAGCCATTCAGGTACCCACATCGATGCACCTGCCCATTACCTTAAGTGCGGCGATACCATAGACACCATCCCGCTCGATCACCTCATCGGCCCATGCCGGGTCCTCGATGTTACCGCCGCCGGCAGCACAATTACCGCAGCGGACCTCATCCACCGGCTCGGGGATGCTCAAAGGATCCTGTTGAAAACAAACTATTCGAACAAAACAATGTTCCGGGAGGATTTTCCCCATCTCGCCCCTGATGCAGCGCTCCTGCTCCGGGAACATGGCGCACTCTGTGTGGGGATTGATTCCTTTTCCATCGAAGCGTTTGTCTGCGATGGCTCGGTGCACCGCTGTCTTCTCGGCGGGGGCTGTATCATCATCGAACTCCTGAACCTTGAAGGGGTTGATGAAGGGGACTACGAACTGGCTGCCCTGCCGCTGCGGCTCACCGGTCTTGACGGAGCGCCGGCACGGGTTGTCCTTACCCGGAAGGAGGAGAACTAATGGACATTATTACGGATTCAGTTAACCGTCTCGAAGAGATCCTCTCGTGCAGCGGGTGTGAGGAGACCGGGGTCCGCCTCGATATAGACCCGGACGCAAAGACCTGCCAGTTCGAGCGGGGCGCCTGCATGACGGCTTCGTTTGGAGGGCGGACAGCAGAATTTGTCACGGACAACCCGATGCAGGCCATGACCAAAATCTCCTTCATGTTCGGGGCATCGCTCGATACACCGGCGGTCCGTAGTGCAGCATGTGCAATCATCAATGTTGCCACGGCATTCTTCTGCTTGTCAAGGGTGCGCCGGGCCTGCCCGGTGACCTCCCATGCCGCATGCTTCAGGGAGCTGACAGAAGAGCTGGCCGGGCACCGTCTGTTCTGTGCAAGGGCTCTGCCGGCCCTGCACCGTTCGCACGGCATACATCTCACAGACGATATCCGTGAAGCGGATATCATCCTCGTGAATAACGAGACTATCCTTGCTCCCGATCTCGGGAACACCCTCGCAGCCCGGGGAGCAGGAAAACGTGTCATCTGGCTGGGGCCCTCGACTGCAGGGGTCTGCAGGCTCCAGCAGGGAGATCACTGGTGCCCGTACGGGCAGCCAATGCCGGAGTTCGTGCCGGATCCCTCACGGCAGAACAGCTAAACCCTTTTTTATCCGTACTGCCCAATTCATGTATGCTTTTTGGATCTTCAGGGATACGCCAGCGCTTTGATCAGCGGCTGGTGAACACAGCACTGGCTGTCGGTGCGATCCTCGGAGAAAAATTTCCTGACTGCATTGTGGGGACCGATACCCGGACCACCAGCCCTCTGCTTGCCCGTGCCCTCATTGCAGGTATTGCCGGTGCCGGGGGATCTGCACGCTCCGCCGGGATCGTTCCAACACCCACGGTCGCCTATTGTGCCAGAACGGCCAAAGCAGGGTGCATGATCACCGCCTCCCACAACCCCGAAGAATATAACGGCATCAAGCTCTTCAACCCGGACGGTTCATCGTTCACGCAGGTGCAGCAAAAAGCGATGGAGGCGTCTCTGAAAAACCTGTGCTGGTCCGATTGGAAACACCAGGGGACTGAATCGGCCTGTGATGCACTCGCACCTCATAAAAAGGCTATTCTTGATGAAGTGTCTATCAAAAGCGGGATCCGTGTTGTCCTTGACTGCGGTAACGGGGCCGGATCGGTCCTGACACCCGGTCTCCTGGCAGAGGTCGGGGTCCATACCACCTGTCTCAACTGCAATACCACCGGGCAGTTTGGCCGGCCGTCCGAACCCTTAAAAGAGCACCTGGGTTATGTGGGGGATATGGTCAGAAAGACGGAGGCTGCATGTGCAGTAGTCCACGACGGCGATGCAGACCGCATGATGGCGTTTGACAACCGGGGCAGGTATATCGACGGCGATCGCATGCTCCTGTTGTTGACCGAACATCTCGGCGCAAAAAAGGTGGTCACCACCAGTGACGCTTCCATGATGATCGAGGAAATAGCAGAGGTGCACCGTACCCCCGTCGGGGACGCTTTTGTTTCCGAGGAACTGCTTTCTTGGGGAGCGTTTGGGGGCGAGCCCAGCGGGGCATGGATCTTCCCGCAGGTCTCGTATTGCCCGGACGGCCCTTTTGCCGCAGCTCTCTTCTGCGAGATTGCTTCGGGATGCGATGTGGCCGAACGACTGGACGCGATACCCGTCTACTCTGTTCTCCGGGAATCGATCCCGCATGAGCGGGCACGGGTGGTTGTCACGGCCCTTGGAGCCACTAGCCCAACGGATGGAATACGGGTAGCGGACGAAACCGGGTGGTACCTCATCCGGGCCAGCGGTACCGAGCCCAAGATCCGGATTACCGCTGAGGGGACCACGCCCGCTGCAGCAAAGGCCATGATAGATCGGGCGAAGACACACCTCCGGCAGGGGAAAACTGCTTAAATATTGCAGGATTAGCTGTACTTATGGAGTGCATTGTGCTGGCAGCCGGTGAGGGGAAGCGTATGCGCCCCCTCACGGCCCGGCGCCCAAAAGTAATGCTTCCGGTAGCAAACCGCCCGATGATGGAACATCTGGTGCTTGCAGCCCGTGACGCCGGGATCACCGATTTTGTTTTTGTCGTCGGTTATGGGGAGCGTGAAGTCCGTAGTCACTTTGGCGACGGCAGCCGGTTTGGCATCCACATAAAATATGCACCGCAGCGACAGCAGATGGGAACCGCCGATGCCCTCCGCTCCGCAGAGGATCTCGTCAGCGGCCCGTTTCTGGCGATGAATGGCGACATGATCCTGTCAGCCGCCGATATTAAACGGATAATGCGGGCACCGGTACCCTGCATGGGGACCAGCACGACAGACCATCCGTGGGATTTCGGGGTAGTCCTGGTGGAAAATGACCGGGTAACTTCCTTGGAAGAGAAATCAAAAAACCCCAGATCAAATAGCATCAACGCGGGTGCCTACCATTTCACCCCGGAGATTTTCGAGCTGCTTGCGGGTGTCGGCCTCTCTTCACGGGGCGAACTCGAACTTACCGACGCCCTTGGCGTCATGATTGGGACCAAAAGCCTGGGGGAAGTCCCGCTTTCGACATGGATGGATATCGGATATCCTTGGGATCTCCTCGATGCAAATGCAGCCCTCCTGAAAGGACTTTCAACAGAGAACAAGGGAACGATAGAGGAGGGGGTCAGTATATCCGGCCCGGTTGTAATCGGAGAGGGTACCGTAGTAAAATCGGGGACCTACATTGAAGGGCCCTGCCTCATCGGGAGCAACTGCCGGATCGGGCCGCATGCCTATATCCGGGGTGCAACAAGTATCGGTGATGAATGTCATATCGGTCACTGCACCGAGATCAAAAACACAGTGGTCATGGCAAAAACAAAGATCCCCCATTTCAACTATGTCGGGGATTCGGTGATCGGGAGCGGGTGCAATTTCGGTGCCGGTACAAAGATCGCAAACCTGCGGCATGACCATGGCCCGGTAAAAGCCGGCGGGAAGGATACCCGGCACACTAAGTTTGGCGCTGTTGTCGGGGATAACGTGCAGTTTGGGATCAACTGTTCTATCAATGTGGGATCGGTGATTGGCAGCAGCGCACAGTTTGCACCCAATTCGTATATTGAAGGAAGTTTCGGTGAGGACGCAGCAATCAGGTAGGTGGAGACATGCAGGCAGTCATTCTTGCAGCAGGAGAGGGAAAACGGGTCAGGCCGCTCACGTGGAGCAGGCCAAAGGCGATGATTCCGGTGGCAAACCGCCCCATCATCGCGTACACGATCGATGCACTGGTGGCAAACGGCATCCGCGATATCATCGTCGTGGTCGGGTACCGCAGGGAGCAGGTGACCAGATTCTTGAACCAGCTCGATCTTCCCATAGAAGTCGTGGTCCAGGAAAAACAGCTCGGAACCGCACATGCCCTCCAGCAGGCGGAATCAAAGATCACCGGTGATTTCTTGCTCCTGCCTGGGGATAACTATATTGACACCCAGTCGATTGCAAAGATCAAGGAGAATACCAATGCGGTCCTGGTAAAAGATCATCCCAGCCCCTCAAATTTCGGCGTGATCACCCTCCGCGAAGGCTGTCTTGAGAGCATCGTGGAAAAACCTGAGCACGCACAGAGCTTCCTGGTCAGCACCGGGATATATTCGCTCACCAGGGACGTTTTCCGATACATGCAGGGCAATGATATCACGGAGGCGATTGCAAACATGATCGGCGAAGGTGTAACAATAAAGGGAATTACCGCCGATGACTGGCAGGATGCCATTTATCCCTGGGATCTGCTCCGCCTCAACCAGCGCCTCTTAAAACATATCCCTGCCACGCGGGAAGGGACTGTGAGTCGCCACGCCACGATCCAAGGGCCGGTCAAGATTGGCGAAGGTACCACCATTGGACCAAATACCGTGATCGCAGGACCGGTTATTATAGGAGATAACTGTATAATCGGACCGAACTGCTGTATCCTCCCCAATACCAGCATCGGATCGCGGGTTACTCTAGAACCCCTTTCCCTGATCGGGAACTCCATGGTGATGGATGATACCGTGGTCGGTTCCCATTCCCGGGTCGTGGATTCCGTTATCAGCGAGCGGTGCAGACTCGCCGATCATACCTCTGCCGGTATGGCAAGTGGTATCGTTGAGATCGAGGAAACCCCGATCCGCTCCAGGTTCGGAGCCATTCTCGGGAACAATGTCACTTGCGGTTCATTTGCCCGACTCAGCAACTGCATTGTCGGAAACAATGCCACCCTTGAAGGAAACAGCGATGTGCGCTCACGGGTTATTCCGGATGGCGCCATGGTGATATAACGTGTGCGGGATTGTTGGATATATCGGGAGAAGGCAGGCGGCTCCCCTGATCCTGGAGGGACTAAAAAAACTCGAATACCGAGGGTACGATTCTTTTGGGATCGCAACTCTGGGAAACCACATTGAGATAGAGAAACACAAAGGCAGGATCTCGGAGCATGCCGGCGCGATCCGTCTGCACGGTACCGCTGGCATCGGTCACACCCGTTGGGCAACACACGGGGTTCCCAATGACGTCAACGCTCACCCCCACACGGACTGTACAGGAGCGATCGCCGTCGTCCACAACGGTATCATTGAGAACTATGCCGAATTAAAAAAACAGCTCGAAGGCCGGGGGCATACGTTCCGATCAGAAACCGACACTGAAGTAATTGTCCATCTTATTGAGGAGCAGTATGCGAAAAGCACGGATCTCATGAGGGCAGTACGGGAAGTTCTCCCCCACCTCAAGGGATCCTACGCGATCCTTGTCATCGCTGCCGGCACCGAGGGCATCATCGCAGCCCGGAACGGTAGCCCGCTCGTTCTGGGGATCGGTGACAATGAATACTTCGCTGCATCGGATATGACACCGGTCCTGGAATATACGGAGCGTGCTGTTTTTCTCGAAGATGGTGATATTGCCCGGCTGACAAAGAAAGGCTGTACGGTTTACCACGATGACAGCCCGGTGGATCGGCCGGTGGAACTGATCGACTGGTCACCCGAAGAGATCCGTAAGGGGGGATTTGATCATTATATGCAAAAGGAGATCTACGAGCAGCCGCAGGCTTTCTTTGCCACATTGCAGGCGAGCGCCAAGCATACCTTCCCATCCTTTGTCTGCAAGGCATCCGCCATCTCCCTTGTCGCGTGCGGTTCGTCATACCACGCCGGACTAATCTTCAAATATCTGATCGAAGTGTCCTGCGGGATCCCCGCACGGGTAGATTTCGGCTCGGAGTTCAAGTATTTCTCCCCCCCGCTGGAAGGGCTTGTGATCGGGATCACCCAGTCCGGGGAAACTGCAGATACTCTTGCCGCCCTCAAACAGGCTCGAAACCATAACTGCCGCACCTTGGCCATCACCAATGTTCTTGGCAGTTCCGCAAGCAGGATCGCCGACGCTACCATCTTCATGAGGGCCGGCCCTGAGATCAGCGTTGCCGCCACCAAATCGTTTATCGCCCAGCTGGCGGTTCTCATGCAGATCATCGATGCACGCTGCGATGGTAGGTACGATGACGTGCTCCAGCGTGCGAACCAGGCAATTGAGGATGTTCTCCTGATGGATCTTTCGACGGCAGTCGACCGTTGCACAGAGGCCTCAAGTATATTCTATATCGGACGCGGGCCGTTCTACCCGGTTGCGCTTGAAGGGGCTCTCAAGATGAAGGAGATTTCCTATATTCATGCCGAAGGGTATGCTGCCGGGGAGCTCAAGCACGGGCCGTTTGCTCTCCTCTCACCGGAGACGCCGGTTATTGCAATCTGCATGCCAGGAGAGACATACGGTGTCATGGTTTCCAATATCAAGGAATGCAAGGCCCGGGGAGCACCGGTTATTGCGCTGGGGAGTGAAGGCGATTCGGACCTTCCTGACATCGTCGATGTTTTCATCCCGTTACCCAAAACACACCTTTTTGTTGAAATACTCACGAGTCTGGTTGCACTCCAGATCATCGCCTACCGTACTGCGGTAAAACTGGGACGGGATATCGACAAGCCTAGGAATCTGGCAAAGAGTGTGACCGTAGAATGATCGAGTATGGCATCAACAAAACCGGGCATGGACTTCAGGTCTTTGAACCGGTGACACTGGGATTCCCCTCACGCGAATATATAGGAAAGACGGGATTTATCGGGACAACAATCGGAAATGATGCGGTGCTCCGGTCTGGCACAGTCATCTACTGTGACGTGACGATCGGGGATCGGTTCCAGACCGGACATAATGTCATGATTCGCGAAAAGACCCGGATTGGAAACCAGGTCTCGATCGGTACCGGGGTTGTTATCGAAGGAAACACGTGCATTGGAGACCAGGTGAACCTCCAGAGCATGGTGTATATCCCCACCAACACTACCATTGGCGACAGGGTATTTATCGGGCCCAATGCCGTACTGACCAACGACCGGTATCCACCCTCGGGATTTGGCGGACTTGTAGGACCGGTGATAGAAAATGATGCCGCAGTCGGAGCCAATGCAACCCTCCTTCCGGGGGTCCGGATCGGTAAAGGTGCACTTGTTGCAGCAGCTGCTGTGGTAACACGGGACGTACCTGCACACATGCTTGCGGTGGGGTCACCGGCAAAAATACGTGCACTCCCCACAACACTCACCCGGAAATCCTGAATACAAACACATTGCAACCGTATATTCCAACATGTCCGGTAAAACGAGGGCACCATGAAGATTCTTCTTGTCTCCACCCAGGATTATATACATCATCCCGTTCCCTCACGCCATCATTACATCTTTGAGGAGCTGGCAGAGCGGCACGAAGTGCACGTGGCGCATTTCCATGTCAGCCAGGGAAAGGCCCGGCCAACCAGGCTTATTGTGGAAGAGGCCACACAATTCCCAGTAACAAACCCGCTTCTCCACTATACGATCAATGCACCCTATCACTACCATATCTTTAACAGGATTATCCGCGAGAAAAAGATCGATATCGTTGTTGCCGCCCATGTCCTTGCCGGGGCCGCGGTCATCTCTGCAGCAAAGAAAAACCATGTCCCGGTGATCTTCGATCTCAAGGACTGGTTCCCCGATTCTGCCGCAGCCTATTTCAAAAACAGGTACCTAGCAGACATTGTCCGGAACGGGGTCTGGGAGATCACGAAAAGAAATCTTTCGCGCAGCGACCGGATCACCACGGTTTCACCGTCGCTGGTGGACAAACTCAAAGGACTGGGTTTTTCGGCAGAACTTATCACGAACGGTGTTGATAGGGATCTCTTTATGCCCCAGGACGGTTCCCAAATGCGGCAGAAGCTGGGGATCGGGCCCGACGAATTGGTTGTCGGTTTTTCCGGCAGCATTGAGCGATGGTACGCGATCGACGAGATGATCCGGGCACTTCCCGAGCTGCTCCGGCACCGTGAAAGGATCCGTCTCCTTATTGTCGGAGGATCCCTTTTTACTGATTACGAGGGAGAACTACGAGCGCTTGCACAAGCCCTGGGGGTCTCCGACCGGGTGATCTTCACCGGGACAAAACCTTATGCCGAACTCCCCCGGTATATTGCCTGCATGGATGTCTGCACAATACCCCTCTCCCCGCCCCGGTGGATGGATATCGCCCTGCCCAATAAGTTCTTCGAGTACTCGGCCTGCGGTAAACCCATCCTTATGCGGCCCATCCCGGATGTCGCCCGTATCGGGGGTCCGAACCTTTTTATGTACCGAACCCGGGACGAGTTTGTCTCGCAAATCGAGGACCTGATGGACAAACCTGCAGTATTTCAGATCGATATGAAAAATTACAGCTGGAAAGAAAAGGCCCGCCAGTTTGAATCCCTCTTTTTTGAACTGGTGGTTTAAGAACATCCAAATCATTAATGCCCAAAAGTACGACTTTATATCCTGTAAGGGGATTTGATGTTACAGATTGATTATAAAAACCGCCGGAACTGGATGATCGCCGGATTAGTCGGTATTTTTGTCATCTTTGCCATATGGCTCCGTCTGTTGCCCATGCTTTCCATGGGCCATACCGATGTTCTCTCCCTGGTAGGGAGTGATGACCCGCTCTATAACCTGCGCCAGGTCGAACAACTGCTCGCTAACCATTTTACCTACAGCTGGTTTGACCCGATGACCCAGTATCCTGTGGGCGGCAACGTCTACTGGGGGCCGTTATTTATCTATATTTCCGGCTTTGCCTGCTGGATTGCAGGTGCCACAACACGTCCGGAGATTATAAGCGTCTGCCTGCTCGTGCCGGTGGCTATGGCCGCAATAACCGTTGTCCTGATGTATTTTATCGGAAAGATCTGCGGCGACTGGAAGACCGGTCTCCTTGCTTCAGGATTTACCGCAGTCGTTACGGGACAGTTTTTTTATCGATCCCTGTACGGGTACTTTGACCACCATATCGGAGAGGTGCTCTTTTCAACCCTCTTCTGCCTCGTGTACCTGTATATCCTCATCTCAGAGAAGGACGCCGCAGTAGACCTAAAAAAATTTACCACATGGAGAAAAACAGCTCTGTTGTCAGTGCTTGCCGGTATTGCCTACCTTCTCGGCTTGTTTTTAATGCCAACGATGATTGTATTTGCCCTCATTGTTGTCCTCTTTACCGTCATCCAGTTCGTGATCGGTGTCTATCGCGAGAAACCGGGAGAATATCTCCTTATCGCGAATATTCTTATCTTCACCGTTGCGATTATCGGACTCCTTCTCTTCGGGTTCAAGAGTCCGGGTCTGGATCTTTCCAACTATTCCATCGGCCATGTCTTCGCATACCTTGCCATTATCGCAGGAACCGGTGTATTGTATCTTCTTTCCCGGTACCTGATGGGAAAACCAAAATACTACTACCCAGTCTCGCTTGTCGGCCTCGCAGTTATTGGTGCAGCAGTTTTGTACCTCATCGGCCCCCAGTTCTTCGACCAGCTCGTTAACGCTGCGGTCCAGTTCTTCGGGCAGGCCCCCGTCACAAATACGGTCCAGGAGGCCCGCGGATGGTCATTTGCAGCAGCATGGACGACGTTCAATTATGGGCTCATTCTCATGGCCGGCGGCATACTGATGGTGCTGTACAGTATCTGGCGCGAGGATCGCCCCCATGAGGTCTTTACGCTGGTCTGGTCGGCAATTATTTTCTACTCGACATGCCAGCATATCAGGTATGAATACTATCTCGCCGTGAATGTGGCATTGCTTTCAGCCATCTGTGTGAGTTTTGCCTGGGTGTGGGGCCGGGACGATCTCAACCGCCTTCTTGCCGGTAGTACGAAAAATGCGGGTCTTGAGAATCCTGCAGACAAATCTGACGAAGCGCAAACAAAAAAGAAAAAATCGAGAAAAGCCCAAAAGCAGGATGCCGGAGTTACCCCGTTACGATATGCCGTTCTTGCTCTCGTAATTATTACGGCGGGACTTGGCATTCTCTTTGCATATACCTCTGCCTCCTACAGTTACCTGAATGCATCCGAAAATCCTCTGGTTATGAACCAGGACTGGAAGGATTCCCTGATCTGGATGGGGAACAATACACCGGCTACCGGGGTCGATTATTACACCATCTATGACAAGAACAGCTTTGTATACCCCAACACCTCTTACGGCGTGATGTCTTGGTGGGATTATGGCCATATGATCACCTATATCGCACAGCGGATCCCCAACGCCAACCCGTTCCAGGCTGGGGTGAACGGCCCGTATGGATCTGCCGCCTATTTCATGGCCACAAACGAATCAACGGCAAATACCATCCTCGATCATGACGGTACACGGTATGTGATCACCGATATCGAGATGGATACCGGCAAATTCTGGGCGATGGCAACGTGGTTTGACCCGACTGTTGCGGCTGCACCCTACCAGATGACGGTACTCATTCCCGGCCAGACGGAATCCAGTGGCTACCAGTCTGCGTCCCTCAATGAGGCCCCCTATTACGAGACGATGGTCTCACGGCTGCATAACTTCGACGGGTCGATGGCTACACCGACTGCGGCTTACTATGTTGAATATGCAGACGCAAACGTCACGCATATCTCCTACCCGGTCCTGACCGATGCCAAGGCAATGACCGTGTCTGCCGCTACAGCGCAGGCAACACAATACAACCAGAATGCTCCTGCAGGGTATCATGCTGCAGTGCTCAGCTCGTCAATTATCCTCCCCCTAACCGATATCCCGGCCCTGCAGCATTACCGGCTGGTCCACGAGTCGGCCACAAGCGAACTGGCCACGAACACGACAGATGTGAAGTATGTAAAAATTTTCGAGTATGTCAAGGGCGCACACATCAAAGGATCGGGGATTATCGATCTCCCGGTTGTGACGAATACCGGCAGAAACTTTACCTACCGCCAGCAGAGCGTGGATGGTGAATTTGTCGTCCCCTACTCCACAACCGGCAATCCCTATGATGTAAAGGCGACCGGTCTGTATCAGATTGAGGGCACAGGACAGACGTTCGATGTGCCCGAGTCTGCGGTCATGCAGGGATTAACCATCAATTAATTTTTAAAAAGAGACCCGCAAAGGCAGAGACACAAAATAACTTTCAGATCCTATCGACACTTCCTGTCATCGGATGCATAATCTTTGTATAGTCTCATGGACCACTCATTCTCTTGTATGCCCGCAGATGAGATCGCACTTGGCATGAGAGTGAGATATCCCCGTACCGGGACCACCGGTGCCGTGGTCCATATCGAACAGGTTGCGGGAAACCGGTTTGCCGAACTGGACAGCACGCATCTTCTCTATCGAACCGATCTTTTGATCCCTGCAGAACAGGCTAAACCCTCTGCAGCCGCCATGCGGGAAGATGCAAAAGAGATCATCCGGCGGGAAAGGGAGTTTGCTGCCGGAAGTGAACTTCAGGATGCCCTGAAAAATATCGATCAGAGCTGCGAAGGCGGGGGATAATCTCCCAGGGTTCCCTCTGTCCCAGAGGATTCGGCTCTGGTATATTCACATTTTTTCTGCATGATCCAGGATACCGGTTTGGATCCGGAGATGCCGGTTTTCGGGTTATGTATAAGTATGCCTATTAGATATAGGATAAGGAGGTTCGATTTCATTTGCATGATGTGACAATACCCAGTGTGAATATCGGGGTGGTGGGCCATGTGGACCACGGGAAAACCACGCTGGTGAATGCGCTCACCGGTACCTGGACTGACCGGCACAGCGAAGAAGTGCGGCGGGGCATTTCCATCCGGCTGGGTTATGCGGATGCAACATTCTATAAGTGCGACCAGTGCGAGGGCACGGATGCTTACTCGACCACGCCGGTCTGTCCGGTCTGTGGCGGGGAAGGTAAACCTTTCCGATCCATCTCCTTTGTCGATGCACCCGGGCATGAAACCTTGATGGCGACGATGCTGTCCGGGTCGGCCCTGATGGACGGGGCAATGCTCGTTATCTCAACAACGGAAAAATGTCCGCAGCCCCAGACAAAAGAGCACCTGATGGCACTGGGGCTGGTCGGCATCAAGAAAATCGTGATTGTCCAGAACAAGATCGATGTGGTCTCCCAGAAGGAGGCCTTGGAAAATTAC
>Ga0335071_10006345_pt1 | contig 12209 bp, 8 predicted proteins | sample Lox_Sample_15_FD_206724 | JGI IMG/M metagenome (GOLD analysis project Ga0335071, IMG submission 206724) | Soil microbial communities from Loxahatchee National Wildlife Refuge, Florida, United States - Lox_Sample_1.5 | ecosystem: Environmental > Terrestrial > Soil > Wetlands | place: USA: Florida...
GCGCTGAGCTTGGCGCTCTTCAACGGAAGCTACGAAGTCGCATCCCTGCTGATCGCGAGCCACGCCGACGTGAATCACGCGGATGCGCAGAGGTTTACCCCTCTGTTTTGGGCCGTGGATCGGCGCAACATGGAGACCGCTCCGAACTTTCCCTGGATGGTCACGCTGGATCCGATGCCGGTGATCCAGAAATTGCTCGACGCGGGCGCTAACCCGAACGCCCTAGTCAACAACACGCCCCGGGCCCGCATGCGCGAAGGCTCGCCGCGGATCGTGTTTGCCACCGCGATCATGCGCGCGGCGTTCTCGGGCGACCTGGAGCTCGTCAAACTGCTGCTCGCGCATGGCGCAGATCCCCATATTCAATCCAGCGATCGGGAGACAACGCTCGCGGCCGCTTGCGGGCTCGCATTCATTAACGGGTATCACCGGCAAAAGCCGCCCGTTGATCGGCTGGAAGTGGTGAAGCTCATGGTCGATCTGGGCGAGGACGTGAACCACGCGGACAGCTACGGCATCACGCCGCTCATGGCGGCGGCGAACCTGGGCGACATCAACATCGTTCGGTACCTGATCGACAAGGGCGCCGACCTTGGCGAGCACGATCTCGGAAAGAAGAACGATGGAGCCTTTGGTTCCAGCATCGAGCCGCTCATGCCCATCGACTATGCGATCGGCGTGGGAACATTCGTTCCCAACAACGCCGTGATCATGCATACTGACGTGGTGAAGCTGATGAGCGACGAAATGAAGAAGCGCGCCATCCAGCACACCACCTCCGAGTGCACGCTGCGCGGATTCACGTGCGCCATCGCCAATGTGGATCCCAAGACCGCGACGCCCGCCGAAATCGCCAAGATCCGCAAGATTCAAACCGGATATCAGGTGGACGGAATTACCGGCGGCCTGGCCGTCAAGGATAAAGACTCCAAGAAAAAGTAGGCCGGGCGAAGGCGATTTCAAACTTTGACCGGCATCGCAGCCCGATACTCCGTTTCATCCAGGCTGCTCAGGACATCGCGGGTTGGATCGAAGATCCAATTCAGCAGTAATCCCGCAAACAAGAGGGCTGCAAAGCAGGTAGCCAGAAGGAACCCGTACTTCGGGTGCCCCATTGCGTCGCTCACCGCTCCCATCGCGAGCGGCCCGAGCACAGCAGCGGTGCAAGTGAAGAATAGAATCACTCCCGCGATCGCGCCATGTTGCGATTTCGGAAAGCAGCTAATTCCCTTGGAGTTGATGCTGGGATAAATGACCGACATGAACAGGCCCGACACAGGCAAGAGGTATACAGCCGAACCAGCCCCGCCCACGGAGGCGCCGACAAAGCATGCCAGTATCACGCCGCTGAAGAGCGCGAGCACGTTCGTCCAGTAAAAGCGCTCCAGCATCCAGGCGCCGATAAATCGCCCAGCGGCGCGAAGAATGAAGAAGATCGAGACGCTGTAGACAGCGAGCGAGGCCGCCGCGCCGCGATATCCAGCGAGCAGAGTGGGCATCCATACGTATATGGCAGCTTCGGTAACAACGTAAAGGAAAGCGCCCAGCGAGAAGACCAGACCATAGCGGCTCTTCATTGCCGCAACCGTGTGCCTGTGGTTCGTTCTTTCCGGGATGGGCCTTGCGTCATTCGGATATCGCGCTCGCAATGCGATCAAGATCAGCATGACGCATACCGTGCCGGCCAGAACATACAGTCCTTTCCACGATTTGCCTGTTGCCAACAGGCGAGCGAGGATGGCCGGGCCGATGATAGAGCCGACGCCGAAGAATCCTTCGACTGTGTTCATCAGGCTGGTGTGCTCCTTCGTCGATTTCGAGAGATCTCCGATCAAGGCGAGGGCGCCTGTTTTGAAGACGCCTATACCGATGCCGGATACGGTGAGCAGTATCGAGAAGTAGACGAACGAATTTCCTGCCACAAATAAGTAGGACGAGGCCGCAAACAAGGTGAGTCCCGCAACGATGGCGGGCTTCCGTCCGCGCGTATCGGCAAGGTGGCCGAGGAAGAATCCAGCCAGCGCAATTCCCGCCATGCTCGCGTATTGAAAGGTGCCGGCCGTGGTCATATTCAGCCGGAATGTCTTGATGATCTCGGCGATGATGATCCCGACCGAGTCGGTCGTCATGGCGAACATCATGAACATCACGAACGTGAGCGCCTTGATGCCCGTCATGCGTTGCCCTCGTTGCAGGCGGGTTGGGGTCAAAACTCTACCTCGACCGCCGTTCCCAGCGCTTTCTTGCGATCGCCTGTGGGTGTGGAATATGAAATCATCGCTCGGCGAGGGACCAAGTCGATCTCCAGCCGCGCCCAATCGGAATGCTTCCTCCATTCCATCACGATTGAGCCGGGGTCGGAACTGCAAACCTGAAAATCGCCATCGAAAGCGGGGTGGGCATTGCGAAAACGGATCAGGTCCAACAAAGACCGCACGACGGGAGTGGCGAGGCGCTCGTCCAATTCGGCCGCTGAGTAGTAATGGCGATTGATGTCGCGGCCTACGCCGCTGCGCCGCAATAGGAGCATGTCATTCGTTCCGGCCAGAAGCCCGACATAGTAAACCTGAGGCACTCCGGGCACAAAGAATTGGATGGCGCGCGCGATTAGGTAGTCATCATCACGGCGACCGAGGGCGTCGTAGAAAGTGCAATTCACCTGATAGAGATCGAGGTTATTGGCAGCTTCGCCGGTGGCCTGCCTGCTTTCACCGCCGCTCCGATCATGAATCGTGTCGACCAGTCTCTCGATTTCATCCGGGCTGAGCAGACCTGGCCGCTCATCCGGAGTTCTTCGATCCGGTCCAACATCAATGACGCCGATTCCATCGTGCGTATCGAGCACCGTGATGGCATTGCACGGGCGGAGGGAAAGCCATTCTTTCAGACGGCGCGCGTCGCCCGCATAGAGCGCGTGCATCACGAGCGGCGGGAGTGCGAAATCATAGACCCAATCCACCTGTTTCGCAATTTCGATCTGATCGAGATAGTGGCCGTGGACTTCCACCAGCACTTCGATGTTTCGTTGCCGCGCCCGGTGCAAGAACCCGGTGATGAACTCGAAAGTCTCGGGAATCATGAAACAACTGGTGCCGCGCTTCTTGGTGGCATATCCGGCAGCGTCCAGCCGGATGGAGCGAATACCGGCCGCGTGAAACTGATCCAGGATCTGATTCAGGTATCGTTCGCCCGGCAAGGAACGAACATCGATGTCCACTTGCTCCGAGGTAAATGTAGTCCAAAGGAGCCGCTCGCTTCCGTCGTCAAGGCGCATTTTCGTGAATGGCAGCCCAGGTCGCGGCCGGTAAATCTGCAACAATTCGCTTTCGGACGCCCCACCCGGGAAGATCCGGCCGAAGTCGAGAAACAGGGATGCGTACCGGGATGAGTCGCCGAGCTTTCGAAAATCAGTGAATTGCGGCGACCGGCTTGATATGTGATTTACGATTAGATCGACCATGAGATCCGTGTGCGCGGCCAGGCTGCGCACGTCGTCCCACGAACCCAGCCGCGGATCTACCTTGGTGTGCTCGATCGGATCAAAGCCCGCGTCGGCGCCGTCTATCGGCCAAAAGAACGGCAACACGTGAACGCCTCCGAACACACCCGCCAGGGGGCCTTCCAACAGGGCATCAAGTTCGCGAAAGCCGCCTCCTGAGAGACGATCGACGTAAGTGATCAGATGGACCCGGTTCTTCAAAGCGCAGCAACCTCTTCGAGCCTCCAATCCGGGATCGCACCATGACGACTCGCCACAAGGGCGCCCATGCGATTCGCGAATTGTGCGATTCGAGCGACGGGCCAGCGGGAGATGAGGCCATGGAGAAACGCCGCCGCGAATGCATCGCCGGCCCCGACCGGATCCGCTACCACAACACTGCAAGCGGGGGCTTCCACATAATCGTCCTCGCACAGCATTGCACACCCGCGCGCTCCTGACGTCACGGACACCGCCTTCCAACCGTACCGCTTCGATCCTTCGCGGCAAAACGCTTCGACTTCGGCCGGCAGCCGAAGATACTTGCGCACCGCGGCGAGTTCGTCCTTATTCAGCTTGACCACATCGGCCAACTCCACCATCTCCGCAACGAGTTGGGCTGAATAGTTGCCTGGACGGAGGTTGAGGTCATAAAAGCGAATCGCGTCAGGCAACGCCGCCAGAAGTCGGTCGAGGGTCGCCTTGCTCTCTGGAGCTGACGCAAACAGCGTTCCAAAATACAGATACGACGGGCGCCGTGCGACCAATTGTGCGATTTGGTCCTCACGAAGTCGGATCGCATCGTAGGCAGCAGGGTGTTCGATCACGAAACGCGTTCGATCGTCGGGCCCCAGTACCACCCGCGCGGTCCCGGTGGGGTAGCGGCTGGTGGTCTGGACAAAGGAAGTGTCCACGCAGAGGGCAGCTATCTCCGTGCGCGCCGAATTCCCCAACGAGTCGGCGCCGACGGCGCTCACCAACAGCGGGTTGTGTCCCAGGCGCCTCACGTGGGCCGCAAAATTCAATGGGGCGCCGCCGAGGGCGGTGGAGTTTTCAAAAATGTCCCAAAGCACTTCGCCTAGGACCAGAACTGACAGGGATTGACAACCAGTCTGTAAAGACAGGTTGTGCTGATTTGTCAGGGGGGGCATTTCCGCAACTCAGTATGGTTGGGTTTATAGCGACCTGTCAACTTTTTCTACGAGAACCGCAAGACTGGCGAACGACCAGGCGGAAGTCGAGCAGGATGTCCCTGGCCGGCAGTTGCGGATTCCGTAGCCGTTCCAGCATGGTGCCGACTGCAATGGCGCCGATGTCGGCGCAGGGTTGGTGGATCGTCGTCAGCGGAACCGAGAGAAGGCTTGCATACTTGACGTCGTCAATTCCGGCCAGGCGCACCTTGGCAGGCACGTTCACTCCAAGGTCGGTAAGCGTCTTCAACAAATGCGCGGCCGTGAAATCGTTGGCGCAGACGATCCCATCCGGACGAGTTTTCGCGAGCGCCGCCTTTACTTGGTCCCGGTCTTCCGGATTGATACGGCAAACATTAGGCTCCGGCCTGGGCCGCCTGTTTCAAGGCATCCGAGTAACCAGCGATTCGTGCATCGACAGTGGGAGCCGACCCGGGCCGTCCGAGAAACATCACCCGGCGGCACCCGCAACGGAGCAAATGAGCCGTAATTGTGTACCCAGCCCTGCGACTATCGATGCCGACCAGATCATATCGGCTTCTGCCCGGATAGGGCAGCAGGTCGCGATCCAGCAGCACGATCGGAATTCCGGCCTTGTCGAAAACTGCTGCGATCTTGCGATTGATGGCGTCTTTTTGAGGTGTGAGTTCGAGCGGTGCGAAGAAGACGCCGGAGACGTTCTTGGCCACCAGTTGCCGGCAGGCTAGGGACGCCTGCTGTTCCATATTGGCCGAATCGCTCAACGAACTTCCCCACAACAACGCATGCGGGCCGTTGTGCTGCGCATCCGTCATCCCGCGGCAAATCGGCTCGAAGATTTCGGTGCGGCCGAGCTCGGGGATTAGGAGCCCGAAGGTATAGCCGCGAGCAGAGATGTCGATGCGAACATAACTGCCCGAACCGGCGCGGCGCTCGATGACGCCGGTCAACTGGAGCTCGCGCAGAGCTCGGTTGACGGTGGGTCTGGACGCGCCAAAGGTTTTCACCAGCTCGGATTCGCTCGGAAGGCGCTGCCCTGGCTCGTATTCGCCCGACGCGATTGCTTCGGCCAAAGTCTGTCTGACCCTTTGGTGTTTTGGCAGCAAGGATCCAGCTTGCACAACCTGATAATACAGCCCTAGCGGTCCTAAGTAAATCCAAGTCTGCTTGACAGTAGGGATTGCGAGAGTTATAGTTCGATCTGTTCATCGCCGTGCGCACACCACTGAGGTATCTGTCATGACAGGTGTAGAAAGGGAATCCGTTGAGACAGGCACGCTGCAGCCCAATGATCGCCATCTTCGCCGCCGCTCTCGCTGCAGTGGCGTGGGCGGCAGGCCATGAAGTAGTGGGTACCGACGGCACTTTGCAAATCAAGGACCTCTCGGTTCCTCTCTCGAGCTTCCTGAGCCCGGAAGCCCGCGCGTACATGCTTCATCTGCTGCGAGACCAGCCTTTCGCCGGAGGCCCAAGCGCCGGACAAGACATCAAGGGTTACCGCGCCCGGCAGGACGAGATCATGAATTGGTTTCTCAAACCGATCCGTGAGCGATACCCGGTAAGCATTGAGCACAGGACGATCGGTGGAATTTACACCGACATCGTTACGCCCAAGGACGGTGTCGCGGCCAAGAATCGAAACCGCGTTCTCCTGAACGTCCACGGCGGCGGCTTTGTGTCGGGCGCGCGGACAGCGGCGCTGGTGGAATCCATTCCAATCGCCTCCGTTGAAAAGATCCGGGTCATCACGATTGACTACCGGATGGGCCCGGAATACAGATTCCCAGCTGCCAGCGAGGATGTGGCTGCCGTTTATCGACAAGTCCTGAAGGAGTACCAGCCGCAGAATATCGGTTTGTACGGTTGCTCGGCTGGGGGCATGCTCACCGCGATGTCGATCGCCTGGTTCGAAAAGAATCACCTCCCGAAGCCCTCCGCCGTCGGGGTTCTCTGCGCGTCGATCGGCGATATCGGCGGGGGCGATGCGAGCTCTACGGCCGGTCCACTGAACGGTTTCCCAACCCAGCCTGTAAGCCCGAGCCCGTCCGGCCCGCCGCGGCGAGGCCCCGATTATCTGAGCGACGTCGATCCTAAGGAACCGCTGGCCTATCCCATCAACTCGCCGGAGTTGGTGGCGAAGTTTCCACCGACGTTGCTCGTCACAAGCACGCGTGGGATGGAGTACAGCGCTGCGATCAATTCACACAACGCCCTGGTGCGCGCGGGAGTAGACGCGGAATTGCATGTGTGGGACGGGTTGCCGCACGCGTTCTGGTATAACTCCGACCTCCCGGAATCGCGCGAAGTCTACGATGTAATCGCCCGCTTCTTCGACCGGCATTTTGGCAATAAACCATGAGAAGCGCGCTGGCGTTGCTGACCTGCAGCCTGTGCCTGTCGGCTGCTGACGAGAGAACCGCTTCCGCGCCTCGCGAACACTGGGTCACCACCTGGGCCACGGCTCAGTCTCTGGCTCCGGTCCCGCCACTGGCCGCACGTCCGCCCCGCTCTGACGCTGGGCAGACCCGACCTTCGCCGATCAGTCAAATTCCCGATACCTTGAACAACCAAACGGTGGAAATGATTGTTCGCACCAGCATCGGAGGGCGGCGAGTCCGCGTCCAGCTTTCAAACGCTCTCGGAACCGCACGTCTCACGATTGGTGCTGCTCACATCGCTCTACGTCAAAAGGACGCTGCGATCGTTCCGGAATCGGACCGCGTGCTTACGTTTGCCGGGCGGGCGGCCATCAACGTTCCCCCAGGAGCACTGATCGTCAGTGATCCGGTGGACCTGGACGTGCCACCGCTCTCGGATTTAGCCGTGTCTGTTTACCTTCCTGAAAACACCGGCCCCCCGACCGTCCACAATCTAGGTCTTCACACAACGTACATCGCCGAAGGAAATGCGCTCGGAAGAGCATCCCTGGATGTTTCTTCTACCAATACGGCGTATTTTTGGCTCGCCAGCGTGGAGGTCTTGGCCCCTTACAACGCCGCGGCGATTGTGGCTTTCGGGGACTCCATTACGGACGGCTTTGGGACGACGCCCAACAAGAATCAGGCTTGGCCAACTCTGCTGGCGCGAAGGCTGGCCGCTCAAAAGACAACCAGCCGTCTGGCCGTGTTGAACGAGGGAATCTCGGGCAACCGCGTCTTGCGTGACGGCGCCGGTCTGAACGCGCTGGCCCGCTTCGATCGCGACATGCTGAGCCACAGCGGCGTCCGCTGGATGATCTTACTGGAGGGGATTAACGACATCACATTCTCCGCGCTCCCGGGAATGTCATCGACGGAAGCCGTAACAGCGGACGATCTTGAGTGGGGATACAGTCAGATGATTGAACGAGCGCACTCACACGGGATCAAGGTGGCGGGTGCAACAATCCTGCCGGTGGAAGGGGTTCCAACGTACACGGAGAGCGGCGAAGTCGTTCGCCAGGCTGTGAATCAGTGGATTCGGACGAGCAAGGCCCTCGACGCCGTCATCGATTTCGACGCCTTGATGCGAGACCCCGCAAACCCAAAACGTCTGCGTGCAGAGTTTGATTGCGGCGACCATGTCCATCCCAACGACGCCGGGAATCAAGCCATGGCCGACGCGATAGATCCGGCTGTTTTTCTTCGGTAGGAGGAATCGTGCGACTGAGAATGCCGTTTGGTTGGATGCTCCTCGTTCTGAGCGCGGTTTCTGCTGCGGCGCAGCAGCAGGAGTCCCGCAAGCCGGTGGTAGTGGATACGGATGGCACAGTTCACGTACCGGCTCAGGCCGTGCCGATGTCGGGCTTCCTGAGTCCGGAGGCTAAGGCCTACGTCACGGAGCATCTGAGGGACATGCAAAACCCGGCGATGCTGGCACAGGACAACGGCGTGCCACGCTTCATGAAAGGCTATCTGGAACGCCAAAGAGTGCTCTATCCTGTGGCTCGGGAGGATACCAGGATCGCGGGAGTCCATGCGTACGTGTACACGCCGAAAACAGGAATTTCCCTCGCCAATCGTGACCGCGTGCTGATCAATCTGCATGGCGGCGGATTCTCCGGATGCTGGCCGGGTTGCGCCGAACTGGAATCCATTCCAATCGCCGTACTGGGGAAGATTCGCGTCATCAGCCTGGACTATCGAGAAGGACCGGAATACAGGTTCCCCGCGGCTAGCGAAGATGTAGCCGCGGTTTATCAGGCGCTCTTGAAAGATCTCGCGCCGCAAAATGTGGGTATCTACGGCTGCTCCGCGGGCGGCATGCTGACGGCCATGTCGATTGCCTGGTTTGAAAGGCACAACCTGCCACGGCCGGGAGCCGTCGGCATCTTTTGTGCTGGAGCGGGATCTCCTGGCGGGGCGGGCTTTGGCGGCGACGCGGCGTATACTGCCGGACCGCTCGGCGAAGCCCGGATCATGACGCCGCCTCCGCCACAGAAAGGTAGTGCGGCTCAGGGATCCGGTGGGTTGGGGTACCTGGCAGGAACCAATCCCAAAGACCCGCTCGTAGCGCCGATCAACTCGCCGGAGGTCATGGCGAAGTTCCCTCCGACGCTGATCATCACTGCAACTCGCGGCTTTGAAATGAGCGGCGCTTTATACACACACACGCAACTCGTCAAGTTCGGCGTGGATGCGGAGTTGCATGTGTGGGACGGGCTGTTTCATGGATTCTTCTACAATGCTGATGTGCCGGAGTCGCGCGACTGCTACGACGTCATCGTCAAGTTCTTCAGTCGAAAACTAGGAAGAAGCGGTTCCTAACGCACGCGGCTTCGGATTACCCGCTTACGGCCAGCTTGGCGCTTTGTACACTACTTGACCACCAACCACTGTTTCGAGTACCTGGGTCTTGGCGATCTCTTCCGCCGGGACCTTCAGCGGGTTGCGGTCCAGCACGATGAGATCGGCGAACTTACCGATCTCCAGTGACCCCGTGGCATCGTCCTCGTGCAGCTCGTAGGCCGCATTGATCGTCGCGGCACGCAAGACATCCTCGGGTGTCAAGCCTGGGTCCTCACCCAACCGGCCCTTAAACTCAGGAGGCGCGTCAGGAGCGTTGGTGCGAGTCACGCCCACTTTCAAGGCGAACCATTCATCCAACTTGTCCACCGGCCAGTCGCTGCCGAAAGCCACGCGGGCGCCTGCTGCTCGCAGCAATCCGGCCGGCTCGATAATCTTCATGCGGGCTGGACCAAAGTAATTCGTGAGTCCTACTGTGTCGCCAGCGCGCTTTTCCCACTGCATGGATAACACCGGAGTCGTGTTCAATTGTTTGAAACGCGGGAAGTCTTTCGGATCGACGATCTCGTCATGCGCGATGGCCGGGCGAATGTCGGCGGCGGGCAGTGCCTTCCGGAGTGCCTCGACGCCATCGAGCCCAGCGTGGACGGCGCCATCTCCGTCGGCGTGCATGTGGGGATCGATGCCCGCGCGTCCGAGTTCCACCAGGATTTTCGCCAGTGGATCTGCGGGAAAATACACGGCGGGTCCGCGCGAGGGGCCCGGCCCCCAGTCCGGCTTGGCCGCCGTGCCCGAATTGACAAAGTATGGCTGAACCATCGCGCCGGTAAATGCGGGCGCCGCGATCACTCCATCCAGAAAGAGCTTCGCGTTTCGCACGGTGATTCCAGGTGCTCGCGAGATCTTGCCTTCGTCATAACGTTTGGCCAACCCGATTACCCGCGCCAAGGCAGGGGCCGGATTACCGGCTTCGGATGGTTGGATGGGCGGCGCAAAGTGCGCCCGCGCCGTCAGCTTGCCGGTTTTGCGAACCGCCGCGAATGCGGCGATGTCCACTTCGGGCGCCACCGCATCCAGGAAACTGGTCACTCCCTGCTGATTCATTGCGTTGAGGGCGGCAGTTGCGCCGGCCACATTGTCCGCAGCCGTCGGTTTCGGAACAAGGGTAGCGAAGACGGCAAACGCTGCGTCTTCGAGAAGGCCCGTCGGTTGGCCGGAAGCATCCCGCCAGATTTTTCCGCCGGCCGGATCGGGCGTGCCGGCTGTGATCTTTGCCAGCTCGAGCGCCCGTGTGTTCGCGAGCACAGTGTGTCCGAATGAAGAACGGACGATGATCGGGCGTGTGGTTTTCAGTACATCCAGCGTTGCCCGGCTGGTCTTCACTCCCGGAGGCCGCATGCTCTCCTGGAACCAGTTCACTACTTCGAGCCAGGCATTCGGGTCTTTCGAACTCTCCTTGTCCAGACAGGTTCGCACTCGCTGTTGCAGCTCAGGGACGGTCAACGACTCGTAATTGAGGTTGCACTTCAGTAGCTGTAATCCAGCTTCGAGCGGATGCATGTGGCCGTCGATCAGGCCCGGCATCAAAAAGCGTCCTTTCAAGTCGAGCACCACAGTCGCCGGGCCGACAAATTTCGCCAGTCCCTGATTGTTGCCGACGTAGACAATTCGGCTGTCGCGAATCGCCAGCGCCTCGGCCGTTCGATGCTGGGCATCGGCGGTGAAGATGACGCCATTGCGATAGACACGGTCGGCGTTACCAGCGGGCGAGACCTGCGCCCAGGCGAACAACACTGATAGAAGCGACAACAGGCAAAGCAGCCGCGTGCAATCGTTAAGCACGTTCGTACAGCACCTTCCCGCCGACGATGGTTAGGTCGACCTTCATGTTCAGTATCTTCTCAGGAGAGACATTGAGAATGTCCTCGGGCAGAACGATCATGTCGGCCAGCTTGCCAGCTTCCAAAGTTCCTTTGATCTTCTCTTCCCGGGTCAGAAATGCGCCGTTGCGCGTGTACATGGTGATGGCTTCCTTGATGCTAACAGCCTCGCCACCACCGAACACTTTCCCGCTTTCGCCCTTACGCGTTACCGCCGCGTACAGGCCCACCATCGGGCCAATGGGCAGGTTGTCGCTGCCGAAGGCCATAAACAGCCCGTATTTCTTGACCGGCGTCGCGATCGCGTTGTTCGTCGTGAGCCGATTGCCCTCCAACGTCTCGACGTAGCGGCCCTCCAGGTTGTAGGTGAAGTTCGGCTGCTGCGCGATGTGGATCTTGTCCTTCGCCATGACTTGCATGGTCCGCTCCGGAGGAAGAACAGTGAAATGACAGAGATAGTGGCGATGATCGTTGCGCGGATAGTCATGCAGCACAGTGTCGAGCGCGTCAACGGTCATCGCGATGGCAGCATCCCCGATGGCGTGAATGCCGAACTGCCAGCCGAGTTTGTGGCCTTCTTCGATGTTGGCGTGGATCTCCTCGGGGTTGAAGAACGCGCGTCCGCGGAAACCCGGTTGTCCTTTGTAATCAATTAGCGACCAGGCGGTGGGACCGGTGAAGCCCCCGTCGGCGGCCATCTCGCCAATCGAGCCGACTCGCAACCGCTCATTGCCGTCGCCAGTCTTCTTGCCGAATTCCTTCAGCTTCATCGCGCCGAGTTTGGCCTGGCCTTGCGGCGACGGATATCCGACCTGAACGGATGCGCGGGGCAGCTCGGTACCGTGTTGTTGATAAAGGAGTTCCCACTCGGCGTAGGACCCGACGACATCCGGTTCGACTGAGGAGCCGGCTTCGATCACACTGGTAATCCCGAGCTTCAACTGCTCCCGAACGTTCG
>Ga0335071_10006346_pt1 | contig 12207 bp, 5 predicted proteins | sample Lox_Sample_15_FD_206724 | JGI IMG/M metagenome (GOLD analysis project Ga0335071, IMG submission 206724) | Soil microbial communities from Loxahatchee National Wildlife Refuge, Florida, United States - Lox_Sample_1.5 | ecosystem: Environmental > Terrestrial > Soil > Wetlands | place: USA: Florida...
AAAGCACTTAAAAGGTGGGCAAAACGGGCAGACATAAAAATCGATTTATCGTTTCACAAGGCACGGCATACATTCAGTACACTCATGCTCACCAAAGGAATTGATATTTATACAGTTTCAAAGATTCTGGGTCATAAAAATTTAACAACCACACAAATATATGCAAAAGTCATCGATGAAAAGAAGAAACAAGCGATTGATAAATTGCCTTCATTTTCTTTAGGAAAAGGAGACTGATAAACAAACATCCGATCGTACATCGATTCAAAACCTGACGGGGGTCTTCCGTCCTTTAGAAATGAATGTCTCATCGAGGATTTTAGCTGCATTTTCTTCATCTATTATCTTTGATGCTTGCAAATACTTCACCGCCCAATATGTACCACCAACCGATTTTAGAATACTCACATCAAATGGTTCACAAAACGAAATTTGTTTTAGAACTCTAGTGTTTCGATAATCCATTGGATTTGTCCATGGTTTTTTTTCAGTGTGTTCTCCTAACACCCCTCTTGCTCCACACAGGCTTTTATTGTCAACCTTAACAACCAAAAAAATAAGATCACCCTCGGCAGGCCCATTACCCTTAAAACCTGCAACATGTTCATCGATACACTTGTTATAATTCTCAATGGATTTACCGCAATGAAGAATCCTGTATGCCATTTTTCTTACCGTGGTTGTGAATAATTTTATACAAATCTAGAATCACTAACAAAAGAGTATCCTATACCACTGCGTATGCGCTATGTCTACTGTCTTCATACTGTCGAAAAATGTGGCCAAAAACCATCTCACTCTTCGCCTCCACCTCAGCAGGTGTAAAACTTTGCGGTGATAGTCCGGTGTTTTCGTTCCACAGAAAGTCATGGATAAAGGATCGGACGGATGCCCGTGTTGCTTCCTTTTCCCTCCAATCTTGGACGCTCAGCTGTTCCTGTTTGAGCCGGTCAAGAAGTCCTTTGGCGACCTCTTTAAGGTGATTGCGTTCACGCGTTGTCAGGTTAGGTTTTTCCAGTAAATCGAATAATGCCAGTGTCTCTTCATCGAGACCCTCCCGCATTGCACGCTTTTCTTCTTTATTGAGCTGGTCAACAAATCGAAGCAACGCTGTGAATGTCTCTTCGATCTTCATGCGGTCCTTCTCACGGTTGTACTCTTCAATGATTTCCTGGTATCTCCTGTACAGATCGGACCGCAATGGGTTCCGGGCGATCATCGACTGGAGCCGCTTTTCAACTTGCGTCTTTAGCTCATAGGTCACGGTATTTCTCCGCTCATACCGCTTGAACTCTTCCTTTAATCTATCAAAATCAATTTTGCTGATATCAAATATACGGTCATTCACGTCCGAAACAGCTCTGGTTATTATCGCTTTATCAATTATACTCTGAAGTTCTTTGATAATTGTTGTAATATCCGCCTTGCTCCGATCGTCCTGAAGCTTCTTATAGATAATATCAATCGCCCCATACCGGTCGCGGAATCGATTGATACCCTTTGTCGCAATGCAAGATTTTACCTTCCTGAATACCTCGCGGGCGTATATTTCGAATTTCTTGCGTGTCTCTTCACTCTGGTTGATAATTTCCTTTGCCTGATTTATAACCGCAATTTTATCGAACCCTTCTGCCTCAACCACTCGATGAAGTTCGAAGCCTCGTTCAGCAAGGAAGGATTCCGTCGCGTCAATCGCCTCTCCCAATTCTTCCAATAACTCTTCCTCCGGCTTCACCGGGTCAATCTCGATTTTCGGCTCTCCGGGCGGAGTAGTTGAAGCGAATGTCGCAAGAGCTTCACGGAGGTTCCTCAGTATTCCGCAATAGTCGACGATGAGACCGTTGTTTTTCCCTTCGTAAACCCTGTTTGCGCGAGCAATCGCCTGCATTAGTGTGTGAGCTTTTAATGGTTTGTCGAGATATAAGGTCGATAACGATGGTACGTCGAATCCCGTCAGCCACATTGCACAAACGATGGCGATTCGAAATGGGTGATCCGGATCCTTGAAGGCGAGGTCTACATCAATCCTTTTATTGTCCGGGGTTTCATATCCATTTTTTATTTTTTCCCGATGAGGAATAATATCGAGACCCCACTTCCGGAAAAGGTCAACTTCCCCCTGCTCTTCACTGATGACGACGGCTATATCTGTCTCCTGTAACCATTTGTGCCGACGCCGCAGATACACTTCATCCTGCTCATCTTTGGCTTTGCTGATCTGTGATGCCGCTTCCTGAACCCGCTTCTGCCATTGCGACCGTATGAGGTTGAACATCCTCACCGTTGTGATCTTGTCGATACACACGAGCATCGCCTTACCGGTTTCCCACCGCTGCGTGTAGTGATGGACGAAATCTTCCGCGATTGCTTCAAGCCGTTTCACCGCCGTGTAAACGTGATAATCCCGCCCCAGCTCCCGTTCGAGCGCCGCCTGTTGGTCGGGATCAAATTCTAATTCCTCTAATTTTGCCGCCACTTTTTCATTGATGTCGGCCATTGCGATGTGAAGCTTTTCACCCCTGTTGTCATAAAAGAGCGGCACGGTTGCTTTGTCATCGACCGCACGCTGGAAATCGTAGGTCGATACATATTCACCAAATATGCGCCGCGTGAGTTCATCATCCTTAAAAAGCGGCGTCCCTGTAAATCCGATATAGCTCGCATGCGGCAAGGCATTTCGCATGTTTATCGCAAGGCGCCCATATTGGGTCCGGTGTGCTTCGTCGGAAATGACGATGATGTTTGGACTCGGATTATAGGGATCGGACGGATCAACATTTTTATTGAATTTGTGAATCATCGAAAAGACATACGGGGTATTTAATTGCATCAGTTCTTTCAGATCTTCCCCCGATGCGGCACGACAGCGGACCTTATCGTTGTCGACAATTCCACAGCCGGCAAATGTCTTGTATATCTGTGTATCAAGATCCTCCCGGTCTGTTAAGACCAGAAAAGTAAAACTGCCCTCTAATTTTCGGTGAACTTTCTGTGAAAAGAATACCATCGAATAGGATTTACCGCTCCCTTGAGTGTGCCAGAATACCCCGAGCTTACCGTTTCGTTGCTGTCGATCCTTCAATGCATCGATGCCGCGGTTCACGCCCAGGTATTGATGATTGCGTGCGAGGATCTTGATCAGTTTTCCTGTGCTATCATCAAAGAGAATGAAATTCTCAAAAATGTCAATCAGCCGATTTTTCGCACCGATGCCTTTCAATAGCGTTTCCATGTCGACAACACCGGCATCCTCTTCGGCAAGTCTTTTCCATTCGTGGAAATGTTCGTATCGCGCTGAGACCGACCCAATTTTCGCCGCGCTGCCGTTGCTCAGGACGACAATCGCGTTGTGATGGAGAATCTCCGGAATGGTGTCCTTGTAATCGCTCAGATTTTCGTCGTAGGCCCGGCGAATATCTTTATGGACGTTCTTCAGCTCGATAAACAATAAGGGAATACCGTTGACAAATCCGATCAGGTCTGGCCGCCGTCGATAGAGCGATCCCTGAACCCAGAGTTCCCGTACAACGAGAAAATGATTTTGATTCGGATCAGTGTAATCAAATACGCGCAGGCGTTTTTTCTCCGCAATCCCGTTCCGATTTCTGACGTTAACCTGCACGCCATTCTTGTACAACTGGTATTTATCCCGGTTTATCTGCAGGTTCGATTGCGCGGCACTTGTCTCAGCAATCTGGTTTACCGCGGCATCATACGCGTCAGCCGGAAGGCCGGGATTGAATTTTTCAAGGGCAGACCGGAGGTAACGCTTCAGAACGATCTCGCGTTCGGAAATTCTTCCAAGGGTTCCGTTGATTCCGAGAATTTCGTCATTGTATGCGTAAACTGATTCCCAGCCCAGTTTATCGTGAAAATATTGTGCTGTCGTGGCCTGAACCAGTCTGTCTTCTGAATAGTCTTTGCTCATTTACTCCGATCCTTTATTTCCATCGACCAATTCGGTAGTCACGGACAGTTCGTATCTTTCGGCCTCCGCGCGATCCACATAGACATCCTTCACATCTTCAACTGCTTCCGGATGATTTAACGGATTTTGAAGTATAAGTAACACATACTTTGTCGAGCTTTCCAGGTAGAAACGATATAAGAAATATTTTTCTCCAAAGGTCTTTGCTGCATCGAGCTCATTTCCCTTCAGGCTGATCGGGGTATTTTCATGAGATCTGCCTTTTACTTCAATGAACTTGAGGACCAGGGACAGGTCTCGTTTCTTCGAATTCGTCTGAGCCATAAAGGTGGCACAGTCGCCCTCGGTTGCGAATGAAAGTATATCACAACGCGGTCCGTCATATCCCGTCACATTTGAAACCCTTACTGGGAAGTGAGAATCGAGTTGTTCAAATTGCATAGCCCGATTTTCACAGACATTTGGGTCAACAACTCTTTTCAGCCCTTTCCGTGGCCCACCGGGATGTTTGCCGGTAAATCTTCTAACAACCACATCGCGCTTTTCACCGACCGCCGTAGGTTCATGATCGGTCTTTGTCGGGGTGATTTCTCCTGTTCCAGGGTCGGTTATCGCCTTATCTTTTGATGTCCCGACTTCGGTCTTTGGACCAAGACCCTCGGAAGTCACTGGACCGGGCATCTCCCCTCCTCCGCCCATTATCACCATTGTATATCCCTTGATCGTCTGATCAAACTGTGCTGCGATTTCAAGGAAGCCGGGTATTTCGGTTTCACCGACGATGCGCTTAAGCAGATCCTCTCTCTCATATTCAGCACATCGAATAAGTCTTGCAAAATCGCTGCCCTGTGCCAGATTAAATATACTCGCGAGTATGGCACCAAGGGCATCTGTAAGAAGATCTGAATCCAAGGAAGGTCTTTTAACATCAGCATACAGGATGTAAGCGGTTTCTCCATCCAGCGTCCACTCCAAGTGTCGCTCGAACGCCGACGAGACCTTCACATCATCATACTCAATATCAACCTCCACTGTTGAGCAAAGAACCACCTGCAGCTTCTGCAACGTATTAAGTTCGCTTGTCTGTTTTGAACGAACATTTCGGAGGTAAAATAAATAGGGTTTTATACGGTGAAATTGAACCTGGATATCCTGGGTTTCAGGATGCTCCACAACCCTTCGGATTTTTTGAATAATTTTCCTCCGATCGACAGGTTCGATCCCAAACAGTCTGCGCACTTTAAGGGAGCCAACTCGTTTCGGCAAATCCACCAAGGTGAGATGAGTGCAAAGCTGTTCTGGAAAATCTTCAGAATCCGCATGAAGTAAATCACGAATCGGATAGTACTTCGCTCCATCGGGGCCAAGTCCCCACATCATAGCTGATTCGATAAATGTCTGAGACACTTCGGGCCAGAGACGCATATCGGTGTCGACCCTTTCCAAGAGCGTGCGGTAAAAAATTCTCGCATGCTTGCCGGTGGGATCCACATTTGGCATCCGTGCAATCATCTCATAAATTTGCTCGGGATCGAGGTGGGAAATATCAGGAGTAACGCCCGCATTCTCCAGGGCGTTTCGCTTTAATCGTGTGTTGATTCCATAGATGTCAAACAGTTCATGTCGGAAATCGACAGGGGGAGGGAGTAGCTTCTCCAGTCCACGCTCCCCGAGCATACATCGTCGAGGTTCAACCAATTCATTGTTCACCGTCGGTACCCACGCAGTATGCTGAACTTTCCATTTCACATATGATGGCAATAAAGTCGAGAAGCGATACACATATTTCGCACCTTTTGGATCGTCCCACAACTCTCCATTGTCACTCGCAGGAAAGGACCAACTGTTAGCCCGACCATCCAACGCAAACCACGTGATTATACCAGCCGGATGGGATCTGAGGATGTCGGTGAGACCATCAATGGATTTGACGGTTTTCAAAAATGGCCGATAGAACTCTGACCGTGAAGTCCTAAGATACCTTTCGCTCTTCATTGGATATGTGACATTATCAAGGACGTATTGAACAAATTTGGTTTCCACGTTATCTGTTATCACCACCCGAGGCCATGAGGCAACGCCGAGCCATTGAAGAAAAGCGATAGTGTGGGTCGATTGACCGTCTAATCCCAGTGCATGGAGAGGTGCCACAAGCAGATCAGGTCTATATTCATAGAGCGATGCGAGAAGCCTGCCATTTCCTGCGTATTCTTTACTAAAATACAATTGCCGGGAATCAGAATAACTCCCTGCAATCGTCAAAAGCGGAACCGCTGTTGTCTCAGGCAGTTTTGCGATATCTCCTTCAGATGGGAATAGGTCAAATAATGCGATGACCATATCTTGCTGATAATTCGCACTCCGTGTCGGATCAGAATCCATCTGTTTCCGCGTGTCAACTGCGATCGCCGAAGCGACGTTGGCGAGTGAGTATTCCTGAACTCCGTACGGCTCTAATTTCTGACGAAGTTCTCGCCGATCTGAGACGTTAAGTTTTTCCGCCAATTCCTGCCGGAAGGGTTCATTCAGAAAATGCAGTTTCAACCAGTCCGGTTTGTTGTATATCTTCTGCTCTTTGTCTGGAGAAAAATATATCCGTTCGTTTGATGGTATGATTCGGCCTGTTTTGTCGATAAGAAGGTTCGGAGCGGGATCTTTCGGAGTAAGATTTTCTGTGATAAGACCGGTGACAACCTCGATTCTTTGCTCCACCGATTGAAATGTCACCTCATTAAGACGACGACAGAGGCTGGTGCTTGGAAGTGTCTCTATGCCTATTTCATCCAATAACTGTCGCACCGGGTTACTCAATCCAGGCAAACATATATCACCAAATCCCTGGACGGGAAGCCAGTCCAGGTTTTCTGCAACTAACCGGACACATTTTGCCGGCTCCCTGTAATCTCCATGGATGACAGGGATAATTTTTTTCTCTTGAAGATGTTGCAGAAGCCGCTTTCCAAAATTCACTCTTTCCAACGGCGTATCGTAGGATTGCTGGCGGGCGACTATCTCAGCCCTAAACCATGGATTAGATTCCGAATCCTGCGACTCTGCAACCCTTGCCAGTAATTCTGCAATCTTCCCGAAAAGGAAATAATTAGGCTGCCCTTCGGTAGGGTATTTTCGATTTGAATCCAATTCCATTGTCGCATGACAGACCACTGGGAAAGGAAAACGAACATTGGTGGGAAAAAATGAAAACAATGTCTGCAAATCTCGCGGAGTGCCATCTTGTGGTACAGCGAGGATTATATCGTACTCGCTCGCAGTTAGTTCACTAATCAGCTCTGCCGGAATACTGTTATGGTCACGAAATATTTCATATCGACGAGTAGAATTAGATGATCCCTTGATGTTGAGTTCAAGAATACTATTACCCGAAATTTCCCACGTCTCTTCCGGGACATTTGGAGAAGTCATCGAAATGGATCCAAGGTTTTCGGCAAAAAGAAGAATCTCTGGACGGAGCTCCTGAAGCTCACCTTTGGCAAGGTCCAAGATGCTAGCGTCGTTAAACGGCATTCCAATAACAGTATCAAACTCACCCCTCAGAAAATCACATCTGTCCATAATCTTCCTGTGGTGCGCAGGTAAACCCTGGCGAAAATCAATTTTATCATCTATCACCATTGGAAAAGGAAGGGACGGAAGAATCACATCTTCAGAATTCCCTTTCTCCGCAGCGAGAAGAGTCGCAATTTGGGGATTAGATCCTTCCAGATCATGGCAAATGGATCGTAGCTTTCCATCGCTGAAAACCAGTCGAAGATATCCGCTTTCGATATAGGGTTGGCGAGACCAATTTAATACTGCGCGGAATCCAAGCCCCTTCTGGCCAATCAAATGCGTTTTCCGGCGTAGCTTTGGGCTGAGGTCTGTGATACGTAGCGAATTCACACCCCCGGTGGTGAAGGGACGTCCCGTGTTTGCAACGATGAGACCTTCAGTGGAAAGCTCAATACGCACCTTGCCTCGAACATTCCCTTCCGCGGCCGCATCGTTTGCATTCTGCAAGAGCTCAAGAATTTCCCGTCCCTGATATCCACGGGATATCTGCCGCTCTCGGCGATAGTCGGCGATAAGGCGATCTGGATCTTCCTTATAGACTCGCAACGTGCGAGCCTCCTGCTCTGCGACCCAGTCAGACCACTCAGCTGTAGACGCAGGGATCCAGTCTTCGCTCGGTGAAGCTTGCTTCATACTTCGATTTCTCCGCTCATCAACCTCGGAAGTAAGATATCGCGCGCCTCACTGAGTCTGATATTTTGCTCAAGTAACGTTCCAACCTGGGCATAGATAGGTTGAGCGATTCGTTCAAACTCCTGCACAAGATGATCACATGGCACTACAACGGGAATAAGTTTAAATGTATCAACAACAATGGCATCGAACACTGCACCGCTTGCATGTTGTTTAAAGTGCTGTACGGCATCCTTCAACATACAAAAGAGATATTTCTGGGGATAGCCAGGTTTTCCGACCAGGGCATAACAAGATTGATTCATCGCCATTGGTCTATAAGACATATTTAGATTACCGACAGTACCGCGAGCCGTTATAAAGATCGTGTCTTTTGGATATAGTCGGCTATTACAATTTGCCAGGCCAGTTGTGGTAATTGTTTTTTCCGTTTCGATCACATAAGACTCAACGGTTGAATCCTTTGGAGTATAAAACGGGATCTCTCCATCCCAATAATCTGGAATGGTGGTTTTGGGCGTACCGCCACTCATCACCTGCATTAAATCGATCGCAGTTCTTTTCTCCCACCCCTCCGGCATTCCATTGATAATCTCCGCATTCTCATATCCAGGGAACCGGAGCCGTACAAACCACTCCTTATAAATTTCCCGCGCAGCATCTTCCAATAGAGCAATTCGTTTACGGTTGTTTTCGATGAGGTCGTCGTAGTTACATAGTATACATGCAATTTTATCTTGTACTTTCTGACTTGGCAATTTGAATTTGAAACCACCAAGTATTTGCGCGTTGGCATTCGGTTGAGCAGCGCCTCCGACCTGTGACAAAACATATGCTTTGTATAGAGTAGACTCAACCAGTTTACCGACATATCTCCAATCGGCTTTTCTCCGATCAATACGAAATCGAACCAAATATGACGCAAACACCGCATCAACATTTTTTCTTATCATCTTTGCATATCCAACCGTCGCTCCAGTTCTCGCAATGACAATGTCGCCAGCAACGAGTGAATATTTCTGCCTTGTCTCATCGTCGATTTGACAATATGGAACAGACCTCCATTCAATTGAGTCAGGGACTATATCTGTGATCCGCAGAAATTTCGGCCCGATGGGGTCCTCCGTTGCGGATGCAGTATACCCATAGTTGATTGACTCAGAAATTTCGCTTAGTGTAACTACCGAAAGCTGACTCACAAAAGCTCCTCAAAGTTACATTGGATCAAAGTAGATAATTTGTTCGCTTCTCGGATGAGTTCATTGAGTTCGGTATGAATTTCTCGCATGCGGTCATTAAAATTGAAATCTTCAGCATCCTCAATAGGTGCAATGCCGACATATCGTCCTGGGGTAAGGCTCCAATCATTCTTTTCAATTTCCTTTCCAGAAACCAAGCACACAAGTCCTTCTACATCACGATACGCTGCTTCCGGAAATTTATCCTGCAACCAATGGATTTGCTTGTAATAATAGACTCCCTGATAAAGAGGATAGACCGCTAACGATAGTAATGTGCCTTCATCTTCTTCATCTTTTGGAAGCGAAAGCTGGCCTGCATATGCCGCGAGTTGCTTGCGAACCGTTTTATCAAAAAGATCTTCGGATCCATTCACCAGTTTTTGAAGCTGATTAACCGCCCGCAACCCGACCTTACCGATGTGTAGGAGTCTATTTTGTAATTCTCTCAAATCACCGGCGATCGCTTCAAATGTTTTACCAGCCTTAATCTGCTGAAAGTTGGTTGACAGGGGGTTTCTTATGGCATCAGTAGAAAATGCTTTCAGCTGACCCAGAACTTTCTTCCTGTCGGCGTTGAACCTCTCTCGCTCTTCTCGTAAGGTCGCCAGATCACACTGAAGCCCATCCAGTCCCTTGGTGTCACTCCCCTTCTCTTTAAGAATTCCGGCATATTTATCGAAGGTCGTCATCATATCGATAAGTTGCGTTCCGAACTTTTCCATCTGAGTCGGTATTTTTTCACACTCCATTAATAATGACTTGAAGTAACTCTCAATAAGCTGCAGATATTTACCTGTCTCATCGCGATAGAGCCAGACAATCGCGGCAATATTGCTCATCTGCTCTGGCGAGAAGTCGTAGATCTTCCGCGTCACTTTACGGTTGGTATTTCGCGCGTCGATCATTAGTATCTTGTCCTGCTTCTCCTTTGGCTTACCTTTATCAAAGAACCAGAGTTCGCACGGAACACTCCGGGTATAAAAAAAGTTAGGCCGAATGGCGATCATGACATCCACATGACCGGACTGGACGAGTTTGCGACGAACCTCCATCTCGCCGTGACCTGCGCTCGACGCCTGTGACGACATGACAAATCCTGCGCGTCCCTTCGCATTGAGATAACTGTAGAAATATGAAATCCACAAATAGTTACCGTTCGAGACCGTTCCTGCTTTGTTAACCCCCGGTAATCCGAACGGCAGCCGGGGATCTTTTTTAATTTTGTCGGCATCGATGCTATCAACATTGAAAGGCGGATTGGCCATCACGAAATCGGCCTTACCGAGCATTTCGTGATGATCCTCGTAGAATGTATTTCCTCTGATAATCTGCCCTTCGAGGCCGTGAACGGCAAGGTTCATTTTCGCGATCCTGATCGTCGTATCGTTCTTTTCCTGTCCGTAAAAGGTCACGGAGCCGGTCACGTCTTTATGGAGACCTTCGAGGAAATGACTCGTCTGCACAAACATCCCGCCCGAGCCGCAGGCCGGGTCGAACACTTTACCATGGGCCGGTTCGATGACATTGACGATGGTCTGCACAATGGAGGGAGGTGTAAAGAATTCCCCGTTATCGTGCGCACCCTGCATAGAGAATTTCATCAGGAAATATTCGTAAATGCGCCCGAACACGTCGCCGGCCGCTTTGCGCAGCGTTTCGTCGTTGAATATCCGGACGAGGGAACTCAATAGCTCGTCGCTGAGCCCCTCATAGTTTCGCGGAAGGATGCCTTTCAGACCGTCGTAATCTTTTTCAATCAGGTCCATTGCACGGCTGACGGCTTTCCCCATGCTCGAATCGCCCGGTAATGCGAGAAGGTAATCGTATTGAGATTCGGGACGAAGGAAAATTGACCTGCGTTTGGTGAAATCATCCTTTGCCAGCGTTCGTTTTTTTCCGTCGCGTGTGGGTAACGACGCCTCAACCTCGATGAGAGCCGCGGCGTAACGCGTCGAGGCATGCCTGAGAAACAAAACGCCCAGAACAGGCATGAAATATTCATTGGAACCGAGGCCTGAATTTGCCCGAAGTTGATCTGCGGCGGCCCAAAGTCTCCGTTCGAGGGCTTCAATGTTTTGCATTATATGTTCTCAGATGTAATGTTTGAAAGATAGCGGGGGAATGTCTTCTAGTGGACCAGCCGTAAGGATTTCACCCACTGCATCTGCAAATCGAAGCGTAACAGGGATCCCATCGGCGTAAATACAACTATTATAGTTCAGTTTTGTCAGTGCCATTATATCGCTGAGCACGAGATTGATTTCTGCATCTCCACGGCAGATATCTATAAGCAACGGCTTGGGGACTTCGCGTCCAGGATAGGTCAAGATTCTAGGAATATAGCCATTCGTCCAAAGGAAGGCTTTCTTCGTTCCTGCGACATAGGCCATTCCCCGCAAAATGGGGCATGCCTCCTTGCGAAAGAGCTTCAGACCGTTCTCCTCTCGTATTCGAATTCCAACAAGGTTTGTTCTCGCATCCACAGCGGATTGAAAAGCTTTCCATTCTTCATCACTATACCGAACTTTACCATGGATGAACATCTCTCTTGGAGGAACGCCTCCGTTGTTCTGTTTGTAGGTCTCCATTGCAAGGCTGATTAATCTTTCGGCTTCATCCTTCTTGAGGTGAAACTCATCTTTGTTGGGACTATAGTATGGTCCGACAGCTCCTTTGAATACAACCCCGTCTCCAGAGTCAAGGAACATCTGTGCCGCACAACATGCAGCTCTTGGATCTTTATTTCGCTCATCCCGTTTGAAAACGAGCCCTACATAACATACACCGTCTCTGATATCGGCGATTTTCCATGGTCTTCCTCCAAGTTTATAATAG
>Ga0335071_10006347_pt1 | contig 12207 bp, 11 predicted proteins | sample Lox_Sample_15_FD_206724 | JGI IMG/M metagenome (GOLD analysis project Ga0335071, IMG submission 206724) | Soil microbial communities from Loxahatchee National Wildlife Refuge, Florida, United States - Lox_Sample_1.5 | ecosystem: Environmental > Terrestrial > Soil > Wetlands | place: USA...
TCTCCCCCGCTCGCGCGGGGGCGAGGGTTTTGCTCTTGGGAGACGCGTCCCCAAGAACCCTCTCCCTCCGCGGGAGAGGTCCGGGGTGAGGGGCGCTCCCCGGCGACGATTGCGTCGTGAGGCGGATTGACCGCCCCCTCACCCTTGCCCTCTCCCCCGCTCACGCGGGGGCGAGGGTGTTCTTACTTGGGAGACGCTGCTTTACTTGGGCGGAAAAGACGCACCCGGTGGGATATCCCACTTGGCTTTGTTCCCACCTCGCGCTAGAGTGGCGAGATGAGCGAAGCGACGAAGGCGAGCGGCGCCTGCCGACTCCGGCCGGACGCCAAGGGCCGGATCACACTCGGCAAGCTCGCCGAGGGTGTCAGCAGTTATCGCGTGCGCAAGCAGCCGGATGGGAAGCTCGTTCTCGAGCCGTACATGGAGATCCCCGCTGACGAGAGCTGGCTCTGGGCAGACAAGAAGGCCCTCGAGAGCGCGATGCGCGGGATTGCCGACGCGAAGGCGGGGCGCGTCACCCGGATGTCCTTCAGGAAGCGCTCGTAGCCGCGCTGGTTCGTGACGTTCCTTCTCGACGTCTCCGACGCGGCGCGGGAGGCGCTGCGCGAGCTCGAACGCGACAAGGGTCTCGCGAAACGGCTCAAGGCGGTGCGAAGGGCTCTGGCCAGGCTCGAGAGCAATCCGAAGTACCCAGGGCTCAGGAGCCATCGGTTCTTTTCTCTTTCGGGGCCGAACGGCGAGGACGTCTTCGTGTCCTATGCGGAACAGAACACCCCGGCCGCGTATCGCGTCCTGTGGTGCTACGGACCGAGGGAGGGCGTGATCACGATCCTGGCCGTCGTTCCGCACCCCTGACGAGCCAGCGCCTCACCCGGCTGCCCTGCCAGCGCCGTTGCTGCGCCCGCTTCCAGACCCCCTCACCCTTACCCTCTCCCCCGCTCACGCGGGGAGAGAGGGAAATCGCGTGAGCACGGACTCGACCAGGGACTGCGGGAGCGCTCCGGCCATGATTGAGTCGTGAGGCGGACTGCCCCCCCTCACCCTCCCCTCTCCCCCGCTCGCGCGGGTGCGAGGGCTGCTCAGGCCGCGCCCGCGGTGACGAGGAGCTTTACCCGCGTCTTCTTCTGCAGGGTGCTGACGATGGCGAAGAAGTTCTCGGTACTCGGATTGCCGCCCGGCGCGAGCATGCGGTGCAGGCTCTTGCTTGGCTTCTTGACCGCCGCGGCGAGGCTTTCGAAGCCCACCGTGGCGTTGACCAGGTCCCGGAGGATGGCCTTGCCTTCGCCCGTCTCGCCAGAGAGATACGCGTTGATGGCCTCCGTAAACAGGGCTTCTCGGAAGCGGGGATCCCGGCGCGCCCGAGCGGCCACGGATTCCTTGAAGCTTCTCGTCAACGCCATGTGTCCTCCCCCCTCACTTGGACGCTTCCGCTCGACGCCTGTAGTCATGCCAGCGCTCCTGCGCGGCAGCAATCGCCGCGCTCTGGCGCCGCTTGCTGCTGCCGCCCAGCAGAATCACGAGCTCCTGTCCGGCTTTGCCGAAATAGATGCGATAGCCGGGTCCGAAGTCGATCGTCCGCTCGAACACGCCCGCGCCGACCCCCTTCACGTTCGAAAAGTTCCCCATCTCGAGCCGATACAGCGCAGCCGTGATTTTCGCGGCCGCCGATGCGTCGATGCTGCCGAACCAAGCCGCGAACGGAGAATGGCCGCACCCGTCGAGGTACTCGAGAACTCTGACGCCCGGCATCGGCTATAGTAACATATACGTTACCATCACTGTTCGTGCTCTCAACGACAACTCTCACTCGCGCGACAGACAAGTGATGTCCTCACGCGGTAGGGCGAAGGGGACCGTTCTGCGGAGCTGGCGCTCTCCCACGGCAGCGGGCCGTCGACCACGGCGCCTGTCAAGGGCGGTCCCGGCGGTCCCGGGGGCGGTCCCGGGGGGGGTCCCGGGGTCAACGCTGAATTCCTGCGTTGCGGCGCGATTCGATTCAGGAATTCAGCGTTGACCCCGCTGCGTCGCCGCCGCGGCGAAATCAGAAATCAGGACTGACCCCAGAAGGCGGCCGGCTACTCTCCCCCGCGCTCCAGCACCGGCTCGAGCAGCGTCTTCAGTGCCTGCCGCGCGCGGTGGAGGCGGACCTTGACCGCCGTCGGCGTCGTCCCGAGGGCGCGTGCCGCCTCCTCGGTCGACATCTCGTCGATGTCGCGCAGCATCAGGACCGAGCGGTACTTCTCCGGCAGCCGGTCGATGCACTCGCGCACGCGCGCGCGCACTTTGCCGCGGTCGAGCCGCTCCTCCTCGGGCTCGCCGGCGGCGGCCGGCTCGAGGACGCGGTGGCCGGTCTCGTCGAAGGTCGGCAGCAGCCCCTCGATCGACTCCTCGGGCTTGCGCCGGGAGGAGCGCAGGCGCATCAGGCAGCAGTTGATGACGATCCGGTGGAGCCAGGTCGAGAGGCTCGCGCCGCCCTCGAACCGGCCGATCGCCTTGTACGCGCTGATGAACGCGTCCTGCACGGCGTCGCGGGCGTCTTCCTCGCTCCGGAGGTAGCGCCGCGCCACCGCGAGCAGCCGGCCGCCGTTGTCGCGCACGAGCGTCTCGTACGCCGCCTCGTCGCCCCGGCGGATGCGCTCGATCAACCCCGGCTCGACCGAGGCGCCGCCCATTCCGACAGGTCCGGCCCAGGTCTCCGCCCGCTCTCCGATGGTCTCGCCGATCATGACGTCGAACCTCCGAGGACCGCCGCGACGAATCGCGACGCGCCCTTCATCTCCACACCCTCCGTCGCCAGAGCGCGCAGCAGCGCCGCGCCCTCCTCGTTGACGAACGTCACCCCGGACAGGTCCAGGGTCAGCGGGCGGCCGAGGGGCCGGTCGTCGACGCACTTGCGGACTTCGGAGACCCAGGGTCCTGCCACCCGCCCCTCGAGCCACAGGCATTCTTCCGACTGCGTGATCTTCAACATCGTCTGTGCTCGGTCCGTCTGTAGAGCAACAGCCGGGCCACGTCTGGCGCGCGAGCGCCGCGCGGCAAATCACTGACCTTGAATGACTTGGGATTCCCGCCTCGCGGCGCCACGAAGGCGCCGCCACGACCCTTCGTGGGCCCTACGAAATGTCGTGGGGCTGGGTCGTGAGGCCGAGCTTCTTCAGGCGGCTGCGGAGGGTGTTCGGGTGCAAGCCGAGGATCTGCGCGGCGCCGCGCGGTCCCTCGACGACGCCGCGCGTGGACTTCAGGACGGCGGCGATGTGGCTCTTCTCGACGTCGGCGAGCGTCGCCCCTTCGCCGTTCGAACCGCCGGCGCCGGACGATTCGGCCGCCGCGCCGGCGAAGAAGCTCGCGTCCGCCTCGAGGAGCGGTCCCTGCGCGAGGATCGCCGCGCGCTCGACGATGTTCTCGAGCTCGCGGACGTTGCCCGGCCACGAGTACGCTCGCAGCCGCTCCATGGAGCCGACGCTGAACCCGTCGAGGGGCTTGCCGAGCTTCTTCGCGAGGCCCTCCGTGAAGAACGCGGCGAGGAGCGGGATGTCCGAGCGCCGCTCGCGCAGCGGCGGCACCTTCACCGGGAAGACGTTCAGCCGGTACAGGAGGTCCGCGCGGAAGCGGCCCTCGCGCACGGCCTGCTCGAGGTCGCGGTTGGACGCTGCGATGACGCGCACGTCCACCTTGATCGTGCGGCTCGAGCCGACCGGCTCGAACTCCTGCTCCTGCAGGACGCGCAGGAGCTTGACCTGCGTCTCGAGCGGCAGCTCCCCCACTTCGTCCAGGAAGATCGTGCCGCCGTTGGCGACCTCGAACCGGCCGACGCGCTTGTCGAGCGCGCCCGTGAAGGCGCCGCGCACGTGGCCGAAGAGCTCGCTCTCGACGAGGCCGTCGGGGATCGCGCCGCAGTTGACCTTGACGAGCGGACGGCCGCGGCGCGCGCTGCGGCTGTGGATCGCGCGCGCGAAGAGCTCCTTGCCCGTGCCGGTCTCGCCCTGGATGAGGACGGTCGCGTCCGTGCCGGCGACCTTCTCGACGCGCCCGAGCACCGCGACGAGCGCGGGGCTGTTGCCCACGATCTCCTCGAAGTTGTGCTCGCCGCGGATCTCCTCCTGGAGGTACACGTTCTCGGCCTGGAGCCGGTTCTTCAGCGCCTCGAGCTCCCGCTGCGTCTTCTCGCGCTCGAGCTCGGCGGCCGCGCGGGCGGCGAAGATCTTCAGGGCGGGGATCTCGAGGGAGCCGGAGTCCATCGGGCGCTCGTCGAAGATCGCCAGGTGGCCGACGACCTCCCGCGAGCGGCCGATCATCGGGATGCCGAGGAAGCTCTGCGCGTTCCACTCGACGAGGCCGAGGTCCTTCGGGAATCTCTCGAGCAGCCGGTCGGGATGGAAGCAGACCTCGCCCCGGATGACGGCCTCGCATGGCGTGCCGTCGAGGTCGTACTCGAAGTTCTCGGCGTGGCCGCCCCGCTTCCAGACGGCGAGCGTGCGCACGGCCTTGCCGCCCTTCAGGCACTCGGTGACGAAGGCGTACTGGACGCGCAGGCCCGTCGCGATGTGCTGCACGAGCGCGCGGAAGTAGTCGGCGCCGGTCGAGGAGACGGTCGACTCCGTCAGCGTGCGGAAGAGGTCCTCGGAGCGCTTGCGCTCGGTGACGTCCCGCGAGACCGCGAGGATCGTCTCGGGCCTGCCCTGCGCGTCGAGAATCGGCGAGACGACCACGTCGAACCAGCGCGGCCGGCGCGTCTGGACGGTCTCGAAGTAGCCGACGAAACGGCCGGCCGTCCCCGTGCGCGCCGCCGCGACCGCGGCCCGGGCGGCCTCTCGGTCCGCGTCGCCTTCCCAGAAGTCGACCCACGGCCGGTTCGCGACCGTCGAGAAGTCGCAGATCTCGAGCGACTCGCGGCCGCCGGCGTTCATGGAGAGGAGCCGGCCGTCGAGGTCGAGCAGCTTGATGCAGTCGCGGCTGCCGTCGATGATCCGCGCCTTCAGCTCCTCGCTCGCACGCAGCGCCTCCTCGGTGCGGCGGTGCTCGAGCGCCGTCGCCTCGAGGGTCCGGCGCGTCCGGCGCAGCTCCAGCTGCGAGACGACCTCGCGGGCGAGGGCACGAAGCGCCTCGGCCTGCTCCGGCGCGATGCGCCGCGGCTCGACGTCCAGCACGCACAGGGTCCCCAGGGCGCTGCCGTCGGGGGCGATCAGCGGCGCGCCGGCGTAGAAGCGCACCCGCGGGTCGCGGACGACGAGCGGATTGTCCTTGAAGCGCGGGTCAGAGAGAGCGTCGGGGACCACGAAGACGCCGTCCTGGAGGATCGCGTGCGCGCAGAAGGCGTCCTCCCGCGGGGTCTCGGTGAAGGAGATCCCGACCCGGGCCTTGAACCACTGCCGGTCGGCGTCGACGAGGCTGACGAGAGCGGTCGGCGTCCCGCAGACGAGCGCCGCCAGGCGGGCGAGATCGTCGAAATCCGCCTCCGGCGCGGTGTCGAGGACCGCGTAATCCCGCAGCGTCCGAAGCCGCTCGGGCTCGTTTTCCGGCTGGCGCGGCATGGGTCTCACGAGGTTGGACGGAGGCATCGAGGGGAAAGATTCAGCCCCTGCCCCCCTCCTGCGGGAACGTGGCGAGGGGTCCCGGGGGTGGGGGTCCCGGGGGTCAACGCTGAAATCCTGGGGGCGCTGCCGGGGGTCAACGCTGAAATCCTGCGTTGCGGCGCGACTCGATTCAGGAATTCAGCGTTGACCCCGCTCCTTGTCCCGCCGCACGGTGACGTTCTTGCCGCGGATCCCCGCGGTCCGCAGGGCGCGGATGACGTCTTCCGTGATGGCCTCGGGCACCTCGACGATGGAGAAGCGCTCCGCGATGCGGATCGAGCCGACCTCGCGGGGATGCACCTTGACGAGTTTGACGATCGCGCCGACGAGATCGCCCGGCTTGACCCCGTCGTCGCGACCGGCGCCGACGAAGATCCTCCCGCCGCCCTTGCGCGATCTCGGCCCGAACTTCCCCTTTCCGCGCGGCTCGGGCGCGGGCGCGGCCGCGACCGCCGGAATCTCGTGCTCCTCCGCGCCGCCCCCGGCCGCCGACGGGTCCGCCATCTTCACCGCCGCCGCCGCAATGTCGAGCGGATCGAACTCCTCGGCGAGGGACTCGACGACGACGCGGTAGCCGTCGGATCCTCCTGCGAGGAGCGTCTCCCGCAGCGACTCCCGGATCAGCTCCAGGCGCTTCGCGCGCAGGTCGGCGACCGTCGGCACGCTGCCGATCTCGATCTTCTGCCTGGTCGCGCGCTCGATGTTCTTGAGCATCCAGTGCTCGCGCGGCTCGGCGAGCGTGATCGCGACGCCCTCGCGTCCGGCCCGGCCCGTCCGGCCGATGCGGTGCACGTAGACGTCCGGCGAGGACGGCACGTCGTAGTTGACGACGTGTGACAGGTGCCCGATGTCGAGGCCGCGAGCCGCGACGTCCGTCGCCACGACGAGCTCGAGCGTTCCCGCGCGCAGCTTCTTCATCACCCGGTCGCGCTCCGACTGCGAGATTCCCCCGTGCAGCGACTCGACCCGCAGCCCCCGCGACTTCAGCGCCTCGGTCAGGTCGTCCACCTCGAGGCGCGTCCGGCAGAAGACCAGCGCCGCCGTCGGCGCCTCGATGTCCAGCACCCGCCCGAGCGCCGCCCGCTTGTGGCCGCGCGAGACCACGTAGGCAGTCTGCCGCACCTTCGGCATCTTTCCCGCCGCCGTCGTCTCCCGCGCGATCGCGATCCGCACGGGGTTGCGGAGGTGCTTCGCGGCGATCGTGACGATCCGCGGCGGAAGCGTCGCGGAGAAGAGCGCCGTCTGCCGCTGTGCCGGCGTCGCCGACAGGATCGCCTCGAGGTCCTCCGCGAAGCCCATGTCGAGCATCTCGTCCGCCTCGTCGAGCACCAGAGTCCGGATGCCGTCGAGCTTCAGCGACTTCCGGTTCACGTGGTCGAGCGCGCGCCCCGGCGTCGCCACGACCACGTCCACGCCGCGGTGCAGCCCCCGCAGCTGCGAGTCCATCGAGGCGCCGCCGTAGACCGGCAGCACGCGGACCCCGATCGTCTTTCCGTACCGATGGACCGCCTCGGCGAGCTGCATCGCGAGCTCGCGCGTCGGGACCAGGATCAGCGCGGCCGGGCCGGATCCCTTCGTCGCCTCCGCCGCGATCGCGTGCAGGATCGGCAGCGCGAACGCCGCGGTCTTGCCCGTCCCCGTCGCCGCCTGCGCCAGCACGTCGCGGCCCTCGAGAAGGGGCGGAATCGCCTGCTGCTGGATCGGCGTCGGCTCCTCGTAGCCGAGGGCCGTCAGCGCGGACAGCAGGCGCGGGTCGAGGGAGAGCGAGGCGAAGGTCGGCGTGAGCGCGGTCGGCATGGAGGGCATTGTGTCGCAGTGGGGTCGAGGCCGGCGAGCGAAGCGCGGGAGAAGGTCGGGGTGAGCGGCTCTCATCTGAGGGAGAATCCCCCCACCTGGCAGGAAAAGGAGGTCCTCTTGATCACTCGTTGCCGGCGCTCGCTCGTCTCCACCGCTTTCGCTATCGCCGCGTTCGCCGCGGCGGGCGCGCTCCATGCCCAGTCATCCGGCGCTCCCCTCGAGGCGGACCCCGACGTGTACGGGGTCGGCAACAACAACTGGACGACCGTCGCGGCGCTGTCGTTCAGCGGCACGTCGTACATCCCGGTGGCGCCGCTGAGCCGGGCCGGCGTGCACAACACCGTGCAGCACTTCTACGCGACCGTGAACATACCGTCCAACGTCGTCATCGATTCGATCGGCCTCAACAACTACAACGACGGGACGCCGGGCATCATGAACGTGACGCTCTATCGCCGCACGATCCTCGGCGCGACGGTCAACCTGTTGAGCGTCGACAGCACGCCGCACTCCTCGTGGGTCACGGACTCGAACCCGACGTCGGCCGGGATCCCGACGGATCCACAGCTCCTGATGTTCGACGTGACGATCGGCTCGAGCCCGAACGATCAGTACTTCGGCTACGCCGAGGTGCGGTGGCACCGCGTCGTCAGCGCCGCGCCCGGCACTCCGTCCTTCGCGGACGTGCCCACGACGCATCCGTACTTCCAGTTCATCGAGGCGTTGAAGGCCTCCGGAATCACCGGCGGATGCGGCAACGGCGTGAACTACTGTCCCGACAATCCGGTCACGCGCGGACAGATGGCGGTGTTCCTGGCCAAAGCGCTGGGACTGTAGGGTCCTGCCCTCTCTCCCCGTTGGGGGGAGAGGGTCGGGGAGAGAGCCCCCCGCTGGACTTCCACCGGAAAGCGAGGCGATCCATGGCTTTTCTTCGGACTCGAAACCGTTCGCTGATCTTCGCCGCCGCGGCGGCGCTGGTCCTGCCGGCCGCCCTGCTGGCCGCACCGGAGCGGCTGCACGCGGGGCAATGGGAGTTCACGACGTCCCACGTCGACGGCGAGCCGGATTCCGTCAAGTTCTGCGTCAGCGCCGAAGAGGCGGCGAGCATCAACGGAGGCACGAAGACGGCCCGCGCCTACGCCGAGAAGCAGGTGAAAGCGGGCTGCAGGATCAACGAATACACCGTGAGCGGCAACCTGGTCACGTCGTCGGTCTCCTGCGGCAAGTCCACCGTTCGAACCCGGTTCACGTACGGCGGGGACACGTCGGAAGGGGACCGGGTGATCCAGAGGGAGGGTCAGCCGGAGATCGTGATCCACGTGAAGGCCAGGCGGCTCGGCCCGTGTCCGCCCGGGGAAGCCGGGAAGCCTTAGAGAGCTCGCGCGACTGGCCCGGGCCCCTACTCCCACCAGTATTTCGCGCGCTTCTTCTCCCGCGCGCCCGTCTCGTTCAGCGTCGCGGCGTCGTAGAGGCGGCCGTTGACCATGGTCCAGGCGACCTTCTCGGACTGGCGGATGTCCTCGAGCGGGTCGCCGTCGATGACGACGAGATCGGCGAGCTTGCCGGGCTCGAGCGAGCCGATGTCCTTGTCCATGCCGAGGCTCTTTGCGCCGTTGAGGGTGGCGCAGCGGAAGACCTCGAGCGGGGTCAGGCCTCCCTGCGCGAGCATCCACATCTCCCAGTGGAAGCCGAGCCCCTCGCGCTGGCCGTGCGCGCCCGCGTTGACGAAGACACCGTCCCTGTCGAGCTTCGCCGCGATCTTCGCGACGTTGAAGTGGTTCCACTCGTCGTCCGGCGCGGTGGTGCGGCGGCGCGAGCGCGGATCGAGGACGAACGCCGGGACGAACTTCGAGAGGAGCCGGTCCTCCCACACGTTGGTCTTCGCGTACCAGTAGTTCTCGCCCCACAGTCCGCCGTAGCCGACGAGGAGGGTCGGCGTGTAGCCGACTTTCGTGGGCGGCCAGAGGGCCTCGACGTCCGGGTAGATGTTCGCGACGGGGACGGTGTGCTCGACGGTCGTGTGGCCATCGACCACCATCGTCATGTTGATCTCGAAGTCCGATCCGCCCTCCGGCACGACCATGATGCCGGTGTCGCGGGCGGCGGCGAGGATCTGCTGCCGCTGCTCGCGGCGCGGCTGCTGGTAGCTCTTGACCGAGATGGCGCCGGCGGCCGCCATGCGCCGCAGGTGCGCGAGCGCGTCGTCGAGCGAGTCCACGTCCGCCTTGAAGTCGCCGGCGGCGCCGTAGAGGATCGTGCCGGTCGAGAAGATGCGCGGGGCGCGCAGCATGCCGGCGCGCGCGAGCTCGGCCGCCGAAAAGACCTCGGCCGTGTCGTTGGAGGGATCGTGCACGGTCGTGACGCCGAAGGCGAGCGAGGCGTCGCTGTGCCAGTTCTGCTGCGGCAGGACGCCGTCGGAGCCGAAGGCGCCGTGGTAGTGCACGTCGACGAACCCGGGCAGGACCGTCTTTCCGGCGACGTCGACCGTCTTCGCGCCGGAAGGGATCGCGACCTCTCCCCTCTTGCCGACCGCCTCGATCCGGTTGCCACGAACGAGGACGACGCCGTCCTCGATGACCTGGTCGCCCTTCATCGTCACGACGCGTCCGCCGGTGAAAGCGATCGTGCTCGAGGCGGGCGGCACGTCGACGGGCTGCGTGAAGGAGACGTTCGTGCCCTTCGCGAGCGCGACCGGCGCGGGGAGCTTTTCGGGCGCGCCGGGCAGGAACGCGAAGGCGTCCTTCAGGTCGCGCTCGTAGAGGTCGGGCCCGTAGGACCAGTAGAGGCGCGTGGAATCGCCCGAGAAGTGGAGATTCTCGCCCGCTTCCTTCGAGACCCGCGCGACGGGCACGGCCTTGCTCTTCGGGCCGACGTCGACGCGGCGGCCGGTCTCGACGAACGGCGTGACGTAGGCGTTGAAGCCCTCGCGGAACGCGAGCCACTTGCCGTCGGGCGAGATCGCGAACTCGGTCGCGAGCTCCGAGAGGTAGTACTCGTGCGGCTCGGAGCCGTCGAGCCGGATCGAGGCGAGGATGCGCTTCTCGGGAGCGATCTGGTCGCCGCCCCCCTCGGTCTTGACGAAGAAGACGCGGTCGTTGGCTTTGCCGAAGCGGGGCGCGGCGCCGTCCTCCGTGATCAGCGTGGACTTGCCGCCGCCGGACGGCACCTGGTAGAGGCCGGGATCGGCGGACCAGGCGGTCGAGACGAGGTAGCCGCCGTCGGCCCTGCGGTAGACGACGCGCGAGCCGTCGGGCGAGAAGACCGGATCGTAGTAGTGGCCGGGCTTGTCGGTGATCGTCTTCGACGCTCCGGTCGCGACGGTGGCGATCCGGATGGAGCCGAGCGCTTCGTCGTTCCACGTGACGTAGACGAGCGACTTCGAGTCGCGCGACCAGGACGGGAAGTACTCGTACGCGTCGGTCTGCTTCGTCAGGCGGCGCGGCGTGCCGTTGGGGAGATCGCGGACGTAGACGGAGCCGAGGGCGGAGTAGGCGACGTGCCGGCCGTCGGGCGAGACGGAGACCCAGCGGAGCATGCGGACGGGGAAGGTCGGCGCCTTCGCGGTGCCGACGATGTTCGGCGACGCCGACGCGGCCATGACGCCGGTGAGCACGTCGACCGGAAAGCGCACGGCGGTCGAGGTCTTGCGCGTGTCCCTGACGTGGAACGGGATCTCGGCGACCTGCTTCGACGCGACGTCGACGCGCCGGATCTTGCCGGCCGCCCACAGCACGACGGACTTCGAGTCCGGCGTCCACGCCATGCCCGGATAGACGCCGTGGATCGCCCAGGTCTCCTGCATGTCGCGCTCGAGACCGTCCCAGACCGGCCGCTCGATGCCGGACTCGACGTCCTTGACGAAGAGCGTCGACTTGTAGCGAACGCGGCGGATGAAGGCGAGCGACTTCCCGTCGGGCGACGGCGTGGGCCGGATCGAGCCGCCCGGGCCCGTGACGAAGTCGACGATCTTGCCCGTGCCGCGGTCGAGCCGCTTGATGACGTAGATCTGCCCGTTGACGTCCTTGTTGTACTCGAAGACCTTGCCAGGCGTCGTGTCCGCGGACCAGTAGAGGAAGCGGCCGTCCGGGGAGAAGGCGGGCTCGCCCTCGTCCTTCTGCTCGGTCGCGCGCTTGGTCATCTCGAGGCCGTCGCCGCCGGTGCGATGCCAGATCCAGATCTCGCCCGCGCCGCCCGAGCGTGTGCCCGTGTAGTTCTTGCGCGCCGCGATGTACTGCGAGTCGGGCGTCCATGCCGGGCTGTTCGGCAGGCGGAAGTTCTCCTTCGTGACCTGCTGCGGGTTCCTGCCGTCGCGGTCCATGATCCAGATGTTGTCGCCGCCCGCGCGGTCGGACGTGAACGCGATCCACTTGCCGTCGGGCGAATAGCGCGGCTGCATGTCCCACGGGATGCCGGAAGTCAGCGCGCGCGCCTCGCCGCCGCCGATCGGGATCGTGTAGATGTCGCCGAGCAGGTCGAACGCGATCTCCTTGCCGTCCGGCGAGACGTCGAGCGACATCCACGTGCCGGCCGTGACGTCGAGGTTGACCGTGACGTCGAACGGGTACGGCGGGTTCGCGACGTCCCACTTCGGCTTCTCCGCCTCCTTCTCCTTGGGAGGATCGGCGGCGGCGAGCGGGAGCGCGACGAGCAGGACGAGGGCGGCGCAAAGACGCGTCTTCATGAGGTCCTTTCGCTGGAAGTCGGCGAATTCTACGGGAGAGCCGATAGGGAAGAGGGGTCAACGCTGAAATCCTGACGGCAACGCGGGGAAAGGAGGTCAACGCTGCGGGGAAAGAACGCAGAAGGGGGAAAAGGGGTCAACGCTGAAATCCTGACG
>Ga0335071_10006348_pt1 | contig 12206 bp, 9 predicted proteins | sample Lox_Sample_15_FD_206724 | JGI IMG/M metagenome (GOLD analysis project Ga0335071, IMG submission 206724) | Soil microbial communities from Loxahatchee National Wildlife Refuge, Florida, United States - Lox_Sample_1.5 | ecosystem: Environmental > Terrestrial > Soil > Wetlands | place: USA: Florida...
CCCCTTGGCTGGCGGCACTCCGCGCCGCAATCTTCGGCTGGATTGCCGCCAATCGTTCCGTTGTGCTCGCCTGCTCTGCCCTCAAAGCGTCCTATCGCCGTGAACTTCTGGTCGGCCCCGAGGTCAAGCTCGTTTTTTTGAACGCCCCGTTTGAGGTGATTGCTGGGCGGCTACGGACACGCCCCGGGCACTACATGAATCCGGCGCTTCTGAAGAGCCAGTTCGACACGCTCGAACTCCCGCAAGGCGCCGTCACCATCGATGCCGCCCAAGACAAAGATGACGTTGTCATCGCCCTCCGCGCGGCGCTCGGTTTTTAGGTTCTTTCGTGGCCGACGCGGTTCACCACACTGTAACAAAACCAGCTGCTGCGCCTTCAATGAACGGCCAACTGCGCTGTCTCGTAACCGACACATTTTCACGTTACGGACTCCAAAGCTCACCGCAAAAAGTGATAGGCTCAAGAGTCCTGGACGAAAGGAGAATCGCGATGTCTACCAGCGCCCCGGCCGCCCCTCAGACCCTCGTTCCACTCACGGAACGGCCAGCCTGGACGGCCCTTCTGTCACATCATCGGGCCATCGGGAACGAGCACCTGCGAAAATTCTTCGCCGACGATCCGCAGCGCGGCGAGCGCCTCACTTTGGAAGCCGTCGGACTCTTCCTCGACTATTCAAAGAACCGCATCACAGACGAGACCATTAAGCTGCTGCTGCAACTGGCGCGCGAGTCGGGCGTGGAAGAGCGGCGCGACGCAATGTTTCGTGGCGAAAAGATCAACATCACCGAGAAGCGCGCGGTGTTACATGTCGCCTTACGCGCTCCCAAGGGCGAGGTCATAGAAGTGGACGGAAAGGATGTGGTGCCGGAAGTCCACGAAGTGCTCGACAAGATGACCGCATTCGCTGACCGAGTTCGCAGCAGTGAATGGAAAGGTCACACCGGTAAGCCGATCCGCAATGTCATCAACGTCGGAATTGGGGGCTCCGACCTCGGTCCGGTCATGGCGTATGAAGCTCTGAAGCATTACAGCCGCCGCGACATGACGTTTCGCTTTGTCTCCAATGTGGACGGCACCGATTTCGCCGAAGCGGTCATCGATCTCGATCCTGCGGAGACGCTGTTCATCATCTCGTCGAAGACCTTCACCACGCTGGAGACGATGGCCAACGCCCACACCGCGCGCGACTGGGCTCTCAACCGCTTCGGCGGCGACGAGAAGGCAATCGCCAAGCACTTCGTAGCGGTCTCAACAAATACTGGTGAGGTCGAGAAGTTCGGTATCGACACCGCCAACATGTTCGGCTTTTGGGACTGGGTCGGCGGACGTTACTCGATGGATTCCGCTATCGGCCTCTCCACTATGCTCGCCATCGGGCCGGACAACTTCCGCGCTATGCTCGACGGCTTCCACCAGATGGACGAGCACTTCCGCACCGCCCCACTCGAAAAGAACTTGCCGGTCCTCATGGGGCTGCTTGCTGTCTGGTACAACGATTTCTTCGGCGCGCAGACGGTTGCAGTGTTGCCCTACGAGCAGTACCTCAAACGCTTTCCGGCGTATTTGCAGCAGCTCACCATGGAGAGCAACGGCAAGTACATCACCCTGCAGGGCACGCGTGTAAATTACAGCACTGGGCCCATTTACTGGGGCGAGCCTGGCACCAACGGACAGCACTCGTTCTACCAGCTTATCCACCAGGGCACGCGGCTCATTCCGTGTGACTTCATCGGATTTGGCAAACCGCTCAACGCCGTCGGCCGGCACCACGACCTGCTGATCTCCAATGTTTGCGCGCAGGCCGAGGCGCTTGCTTTCGGCAAGACGCCCGAGCAGGTGAGGGCTGAAGGCACGCCCGACTGGCTGGTTCCGCACCGCGTATTCGAAGGCAATCGCCCATCCAACATCATCTTTGCCGAGCAGCTAACCCCCGCCGCGCTCGGCAAGCTGGTAGCGCTGTACGAGCACAGTGTCTTCACCCAAGGCGCGATCTGGGACATCAATTCCTTCGATCAGTGGGGCGTGGAACTCGGCAAGGTCTTGGCGCAACGGATTATTCCTGAGCTCGAGAGTCCGACGGAGCCGAAGCTTAGCCATGACAGCTCCACCAACAACGTCATTCGCTATTACCGCAAGCTCAAGAACAGCTAGCCGAATTCAATTGCAGCTGGTTTCAGCGGTCGCTGCCAGAACTTATCAAGGAGAACGCCATGCAGCTAGGAATGGTTGGATTGGGAAGAATGGGCGCCAATATGGTGCGCCGTTTGATTCATGGTGGTCATGATTGCGTCGTGTTCGACGTATTTCCGAAAGCTGTCCAGGAACTTGCTGCCGAAAAGGCGACGCCATCGTCCTCGTTCGAAGACCTCGTCAAGAAGCTGGTCAAACCTCGCGCAGTGTGGCTCATGGTTCCCGCGGCCGTGGTGGACGAGACCATCGCCAAGATTCTTCCCAGCTTGGAGCCGGGCGACATCCTCATCGACGGCGGTAACTCGTATTACATCGACGATATTCGCCGCGCCAAGGATCTCGCGCCCAAGGGCATTCACTATGTCGATGTCGGCACCAGCGGCGGCGTCTGGGGCCTGGAGCGCGGCTATTGCATGATGATTGGCGGCGAAGATGACGTGGTGAAGCATCTCGATCCTATCTTCGCAACGCTCGCACCGGGAATCGGCGATATTCCTCGCACCCCCGGGCGCGACAAAATCGGGGGCACCGCCGAGCAGGGCTATCTCCACTGTGGTCCGAACGGCGCCGGACACTTCGTCAAGATGGTTCACAACGGTATCGAGTACGGCATCATGGCGGCCTACGCCGAAGGACTCAACGTGCTCAAGAATGCCAATGTCGGCAAGCAGCAGCATGACGTTGATGCCGAAACCACACCCCTTCGCGACCCGGAGCATTATCAGTACGACCTCGATTTGCGCGATGTCGCCGAAGTTTGGCGCCGCGGCAGCGTCATCTCTTCCTGGCTCCTCGACCTTACTGCTTCGGCGATGGTCGAGGACCCCACGCTCAGCAGGTTCGCCGGTCGAGTTTCCGATTCCGGCGAAGGCCGTTGGACCAACAAGGCCGCTATTGACGAAGGCGTGCCCGTCCCCGTGCTGACTTCCGCCTTGTTTGAGCGCTTTAGCTCCCGCGGCAACGCCGAATTCCAGGACAAGGTCTTGTCGGCCATGCGCTTCGGCTTCGGCGGACACCTGGAGAAAAAGGACTAGTCGCAACCCGAAGAAAGCGAGCCCAACATGGAAATTGAAGTCCTTGCCGACCCCCAGGCGGTAGCCTCGCGCGCTGCATCCCTTATCGCCGAGCAAGCTCGTGCCGCTGTGAAGGCTCGCGGCCGCTTTTTAATTGCCGTCAGTGGCGGTCATACGCCTTGGATCATGCTTCGCGAGTTAGCTCACGAACAAGTTCCATGGGAAGGCTTTCATGTCCTGCAGGTGGACGAACGCATCGCCCCCGCCGGAGACCCCGACCGCAATCTCACCCACCTGCGGCAATCGCTTCTCGAACATGCGCCGATTGATCCCTCGCACATCTATGCCATGCCCGTCGAAGAGCCCGATTCTCAGGCCGCTGCTGCGCAATACGCGCGCACACTCGAGAGTCTCGCGGGAGTGCCGCCGGTTCTTGACCTCGTTCACCTCGGCCTCGGTCCAGACGGCCACACTGCTTCGCTCGTGCCTGGCGATCCCGTGCTACAGGTCATGGACAAGGACGTCGCTATCACCGGCGTGTACATGGGCCGCAAGCGCATGACGCTCACCTATCCCGTCATCGATCGTGCGCGTCACATTCTGTGGGTGGTAACTGGCGATGAGAAGGTGAAGGCCCTGGCTCAACTCAAGAATGCCGATCCATCGATCCCCGGCGGGCGAATCAATCGCGAACACTCTTGGTTACTGGCTGACCGGGCCGCAAACGCGTCGGTTATCTGAGGGTTCGTGATCTAATTGTGGTATAGTGACGTTAAAGTATACAGGGTTGGCTCTGTATACGCGTCACTTCCCGGGTTGCGTAATCTCAGGGTCTTGAATGGTAGAGCCGCTAGCGCGGCCGAATGCTACTTGAAACGCTGGCTAGTCCAGCGGCGAGGAGAGCATGACACTCTGCCTGGGAAAGTACCCGCTGTTGGCTGTCGCATTGGTGCTCGTGATCTCGCTGCTGGGAAGCCCTTCCCGCGCCGACGAGCCGAAGGCAAAGGCTGCAACAGCATCATCCGCAGACACGGCTGGAAGTGGCGCCTACGCCAGTGACGACGTCTGCCAGACCTGCCATCAGGAAGTCTGGGACAAACATTTCGCAAACACGCCGCACCGCGCTCTGCTCACTGGCGGCCGCCACGGTTGCCAGGCCTGCCACGGTCCCGCGCAGGCGCATGTCGATGGCGGCGGTGACATCAACAAGATCGTTCGCTTCGAGACGTTGACACCGGCACAGACGTCCGCCATCTGCACGCAGTGCCACCAGTCGAGCCTCGAAACCCAGAACTTCGCTAAGTCCGCCCATCTCGCCAATGGCTTGGCCTGCACCAGTTGTCACGATCCCCACAACTCTAAGGACGCAAACTTCCTGCTCAAAACCAGCCAAACCGAGCTCTGCTTCAGTTGCCACAAGACCAAGCAGGCAGAATTCTCGCGGCCCTATCGCCATCGAGTGGATGTCGGGCTCATTCAGTGCTCCGACTGCCACAATCCCCACGGCTCGCAAACCGGCGGTCAGCTTCGCACCGCTGCCGGCCAGTTCGCGGTGTGTACCAAATGCCACACCGACACCATGGGGCCTTTTGTCTTTGAGCACGCTCCCGTGAAGACCGATGAGAGCTGTTTGTCTTGTCATTCGCCGCACGGTTCCACCAACCCGCGGTTGCTGAAGGTTAACAACGTGAACTTCCTTTGCCTGCAGTGCCACACGCCCAACATGAACGGAGCGGCGGGCAGGCCGTTGGGCCCGAATCACGACCAGTCCACCAAGTACCAGGCATGTACCATGTGCCACACCCAGATTCATGGGTCCAACTTCAGTCCGGTGTTTTTCCGCTAACTGGAGGCCGACATGCCGACGATACGCGCAAATTCTGCATTCCTCGCGACAGTCGCCCTCGGTCTCTTGTGTGTGGGCCTCGCGACTGCCCAGAATCCCTCGACGCCACAATCTTCACAACCTGCGCCGTCGGCGCCTTCCGACGCCCAGGAGGGTAAGGACATCGGCGGCTTTCACGTCATGCAGTCGATCGAACTCGGTGGCCGCATTACCAATGTCACTGGAAGCCAGCCGATGTATGACACCCTGGTTGACCTGCAAACCGGTGCGCGAATCCTCGATCAGTCGCTCACCATGCAGTCCATCAACCACCACGACGTATTCGACACCCTGACAGTCAACAGCTTCGGGTGGGGCGGTGATCCCGAGCAAGCTCTTCGCATGCGGGTTTCCAAGTACAACTGGTACAACTTCAGCGCTTCGTACCAGCACATGCAGAATTACTTCGATTACGACCTCTTCGTCAACCCGCTCAATCCATCGGCCAACGCGAACCCGTATCTCCCCATCCTCACTTCGCCCCATGCCTACTATGACCGCCAGAACCTGTACAACTACGACCTCGTGGTATTACCGATGCACCGCCTGTCGTTTCGCGTGGATTACAGCCGCAATCGCATCACCGGGCCGTCCTTCAGCAGCGTTCATCAGGGCACCGATGCGCTCACCAGCAATAACTGGGACACCACGCTGAACAGCTACCGCTTTGGCGCGGATTTCCGTGTGAACAAGCAGACGACTCTCAGCTATACGCAGATGCTGCAGTACTATGATGGCGGATCGACCTATGCCCTCGATCCCTTTAACTCGTGGCCGCTGTCCAACGGAAACCTGGTTAGCTTTGGCCTTCCCTGGTATAACGGCGGGAGCCCCTGCACGACGCCACAAACCAACGGCATCGCCAACCCTACCTGCAACGGCTACTTCAACTATGGTCTGTATCAGCATCTCAACACGTCGATTCCCACCGAGCAGCTCAATCTGAAATCTTCGTCACTGAAGTGGCTCGATTTCAATGGACAGTACCAATACAGCCATGCCAGCATGAATACCCCGTTGTATGAGAGCTACTACGGGTTGACCAGCAGAACGAATGAACTCGGCTACACGACCCCCGGCAGTTCCTCAAAAGCCAGGTGGAACTCCTCCTCGGCAGACGTTTCCGCGACAATTCACATCAACGATCAGCTTCGGTTCGTCGAAGCATTTCGCTTCCGCAATTACAGCGTGGCGGGAGACTTTTTCGACCAGGAGCAGGCATCTTTCACCGCGGCCAGCTTGGGTTCAGCGACGTTGCTCAAGCCAATTGCAACATTTCCGCCGACCATCCTGACGCACTCGACCAGTTCGCCTGCCGACGTCACCAACGAGATTACCAGCAACATGACCGGCCAGCGGACGTTTCAAAATGACTTTCAACTGCAATACGACGTCTCGCAGTTCTTTGGCGTGCGTGTCGGTTTCAACTGGAAGAACTATCTCATTCAGCCCGGCGACACCTTTGAGGCTGCTCTGGGAGATGTGTATTACCCGAATAATCCCAATCGCGGAAACTGCGCTGGCCACCCATTGAATCCGGATGGGAGTTGCACATTCGTCGGCGTGCTCACTCCGTGGGGCAGCCCGACTACGGAAATCAATCGTTTCTCTGGCCTTCTCGGCGTCTGGTATCGCCAGGGCGCCCTGCGCGCAAACGCCAACGTTGAAATCGGCGGCGCAGATAATTGGATCTACCGCATCGATCCGACCACGTTTTTTAACGTCACCGGCAGTGTTTCCTACACTCCTCGCCCCTGGCTCATGGTGGGCGGCAACGTGGTCTTCCAGCAGGCGCAGAACAACAGCGGCGACATCCAGTACAACCAGCACAACTACCTTGCTATGGCGACGGCTTCCATCATGCCTGGTAAGCGTTGGGGCCTCGACCTGGCTTACAACTTCGACGCCATCCAGCAGAACTCAATTCTCTGCTTCCAAAGCACCGCCCCGCCCGCCGGTTCTGTCCCTTGCTACGGCGACAGCAGCTTGCTGCAAACTTACGGCATCTACCAGACTCATACCCAATACGGCTATTTTGCATTCACTCTCACGCCCATCCAGCGAGTGAATATTCGGTTGGGTTATAACATCGTCGACAACCAGGGTACGACCACCAACTTCAACGCCCTTCTTCCCTTGGGGCCGCTCGCCTCCACCTACCAGACACCACTTGCGGCAGTCGACGTCTTAGTCCATAAGAACGTAACCTTCAAGGCCGGCTGGAACTACTATCAGTATGCTGAGAACGATTTTGTCGGACCGACTGCGCCGCGCTACTTCCACGCCAACAACGCAACGCTTGCCTTGCGTTACGCCTTCTGACCTGCAGTTGCTGTCAGGACTGCCAGAGAAATGTCTGGCCCTGACCCGAACCATTGATCGCGAGCTCAGCGCACGACCTTTTCAACGCGGTGACGGACACCCTCCCCTGCGCGCGATCGACAATCGACGCCCGGCTGGAAATCAGTTATGCTGGCTCGTCTCTGACCAGGCTCCGCAACAAGCCGTATTCACACTCCGTGAACAATAGGAGGTCTCATGCTTCCGCTCCTTCGACCCGACCAATGGAAATCGCTGCGCACTCGCTATGAAGCAGACCGCCCTCACCGCATGCTCGCGCTCGATGGCGGCGGCATTCGCGGTCTCATAACGCTCGGCATCCTCAGCCGGATCGAGGCGCTGATACAGCAGAAGACCGGCAAGAAGCTCTGCGAATACTTTGACTACATCGCCGGCACCAGCACCGGAGCCATCATCGCTGCCGGGCTTTCGCTCGGGAAAAACAGCTCCGACCTGGTCGACTTCTATCGGTCGTGCGGCGAAGAGATGTTCGAGTCATCAAAACTGCTGGACCGCCTGAAGTCCCTCTACACCGCTGATCCGCTGAAGGCCAAACTCAGCGATGTATTCGGCACGAACACAACTCTGGAAGCGCCGGCGAAGGACACCGACCCCGGCCTGAAGTGCCTGCTTCTGGTCGTCACCAAGAACGTCACCACCGATTCCCCGTGGCCCATCAGCAGCAACCCCGACGCCAAGTACAACGATCCCACCAAGGACAACAACAATCTGAAGATTCCGTTGTGGCAGTTGGTGCGAGCCAGCACGGCCGCGCCCGTATATTTTCCACCCGAGATCCTGCAGTGGAATCCGAACAACTCGAAAGAGACCTTCGTCTTTGCCGACGGCGGTGTCACGCCCTATAACAATCCGGCTTTCCTGCTGTATCGCATGGCAACGGAGCCTGCATATCGCCTCAGTTGGAAGACTGGCGAGCGCAATCTCCTTCTTATCTCGGTCGGCACCGGCGCTGCCGAGTCCAAGGGCGCCTCCGCCGCCAAGCCCAACACCAACATCGTCTCCACCGTTGCCGGACTTCCCGGCGAGCTGATGTACGGCATGCTCATCGACCAGGACATCAACTGCCGCACCGTCGGCCGCTGCACCTTCGGCGCTCACCTTGACAGCGAAATCCTCGACCTGGTGCCGCGCCAGGTAAGCGACGGCATGACCAGCGCCCAGCAGTATGCGGCTCCACTGGTTCCTATTTCCCAGGACTTGGGACGCCGTTTTCTCTACGCCCGCTACAATGCCGATCTCAGCGAGTCGGGGTTGCGTGACCTCGGATTCCCAAACGTCGTGCCTGCCAACATTCAAAAAATGGACGCAGTCGAAAACATAGCGACCCTGCTGGACATCGGAAAGGCTGCGGGCGGCGCAGTGAAGGCCGAGCATTTCGGTACATTTCTAGAATAGGAGGTGACGGCAGCAGTGGACATCGGCATCCGTCTGCTGCCGCGATTCTAGAGCGGTCCCTGAGTCGCCGTAGCTTGGCGAACCGGTACAGCCGCGATTCAGCGCCGCGTCTCCTCCAAATTCCCGCCTGCTCTTCAGCCCGGCGTCGCCTCTGCGCCAGAGATACACCGACACTGAAATCGTTTTAGGCTATGGCGTTAAGCTCCCGCGAGGTCACGTTCCCCTTCAACCTGCGCGTCGTCCAGATCGTGATGATGGTATCGACGCCTCGGACCTTCATACCCGCTTTCGTGCAGCTTATCTCTCGCTGGTCACCGGCTCGGGTGTCCGCTCGCGCGCCGAGTCCAACCGGCTCAATGCGGCAATTGGAGGCGCATAAGATTTGCGTGCCTGTCCGCTATACGCCCGCAATAAGTGATAAGTGATCAGCAGCTGAGTCAGAGCCAGTGGGTCGCTATGACGCACCTCCAAGCCGTGGTTGTAGTCGCCAAACTCGTCGGCCCGGAGCGGCCGCAGGTCCGGCAGATGCCTCCAGATCGTTTCCTCTAACTCGGCGGCGTGTTCTCGGCTCACCGTGCCGTCCACTTTCAGAAAGTCCGCTGGACGCCCTTCGTCTCGGCCGAGCTCCAGCCGCACCCCCGGGGAGCGAGTGCCGTCGTCATGGAAAAGGTAGCTTAAGTCGGGATGCGGGATTGTCGGACGCAGCACGAGTTGCACGTTCAGGTGACTATCGACTTGCTCCGCCTGGGGCTCGGCGGCAGGGTAGAACCGCACCACGATGTCGGCGTACTCTCGCTGCGGACGAATGAATTTTCCCGAGTCCGCTTCGCGTTTTTCCAGCTCCGCCAGCACCTGCTCTACGGTGTAGCCGCGTTTTGTGGTGTCGCGCTTGATCTTCCAGTTGCACCGCAAGTCTTCCGGCGGATCGAGGTAAACCTTGACGTCATAGAACTGGCGCATTGCTGCCGAATGGAATCCCAAAAGCCCCTCGACAATCACGAACTCTAGTGGCCGAACGTATTCCGGCCGGACCAAAGACCCGGTGGAGTGGTCGTACACCGGCTTCAGGATTGGCTGGCCGTAGTGCGCCCGCTCGAGGTGCAGCTCCAGAATGTCCAGGAAGTTGCAGTCGGGGTGTAACGCCGTGATGTTCAGTCGCGCCCGCTCAGCCCGGTCATACTTGTGGTAGTCGTCGGTGCAGATGTGTGTCACCCGATCCGGCCCGAGCAGCCTGGTCAAGCCGTTCGTCAGCGTTGATTTCCCGGCCGCGCTGTCGCCCACGATACCCAGCACGATTGGTCTTCCACTGTTCATGATGTCGTCCCCGTAGTTGTCTGAAGTTCTTGCTGTTCCTGGTCAGTTCCCAATGTGGTTTCGTGAATCCCGTTCGGTTTCACCCTTCAGCCGTGCTTTTGTCGCCAATGTCCGCTTCTTCCTCCACGCCACCGCGAAAGACGCGGCTGGCACGTACATCTTGCTCGGTGATGAGCGAGAGCTGTTGCCGGAGGACGCAACCGCCGGATGCGACCAGCCGGCTGGCTTGCCGCAGTTTCAGGCGATCGATCGCGTTGCGCACGCTGCGTGCATTCGAGAAATGCGGCTGGCCCATCCTCAACTTCAGGTATTCCGTGAACGCGCCGCGCGATGCTCCGTCCAGCGTGTAGTTCTGCTCGTGCAGCATCAACTCGGCGATCTCCATCAGCTCGTCCAGGCTGTAGTCCGGAAAACCGATGTGATGAGCTATGCGTGATCGAAAGCCGGGATTGTACTGGAAAAAAGTGTCCATGCGGTCGCGATAACCGGCCAGGATGACGACCAGATCTTCCCGCTGGTTTTCCATGACCTGCAGCAGCATCTCGATCGCTTCCTGCCCATAGTCCCGCTCGTTTTGCGGCCGGTAGAGGTAGTATGCTTCGTCGATAAACAGCACGCCTCCCATTGCCTTTTTGACCATCTCTTTCGTCTTTGGTGCCGTGTGACCCACGAATTGGCCTACAAGGTCGTCGCGCGTTGCCACCACCAGATGCCCTCGCCGCAGGTACCCCAGATGGTGCAGAATCGAAGCCATGCGCATGGCAACCGTTGTCTTGCCTGTGCCGGGGCGTCCGGTGAAGCACATATGCAGGGTCGGGCGCTCCGTCGCCAATCCGACCCGCTCGCGCAATCTTGCCACCAGCAGCAGCGAGGCCAATTGACGGATGTAAGCCTTCACCGGCTGCAGGCCGACGAGTTCGCGATCCAGCTGATTCAACACCTCCTCGAGCTTGGCATCGCTGTGCGCCGCACTGATGTCCACCAGCGCTGTATCGGTTTGCTGCGCAGTGGTCTCGTTGGCTAGGTCATCGGTTTCCGGTCGTGGCATTGCGTGTAGCTCCCGGGTCGGTTCAATTTCTAGGCGTGCGGCTGGGGCAAGCGGGCCCTGGAACGCAACGTGTAGTGAACCCGACGGTCCGAGCCCTCCGTGCGCTCCAACTCAAACCCGGGCTCCGTTGCCGGACGATTCACGATGAAGCTGACCGTAGTAGTTTGTCTCCCCTTCGTGCGGTCGTAGCCGTTGACTTTAATGTAGTGGTCGGGCAGCGCTTGCCGGCAAGCGCTGATCTCGCGCATCACGATTCCGGCATCGCTCTGGTCGAACATCGGCAGGCCCCACATCTCCCAGTACGCATTTCTCGGGTGCGGGTCGTCAGTGTATTCAACCGAAACCGGCCATCCATTACGAAGGCAGTACTGCACCTGGGCGGCGATTTCCTCGTCGGTCAAGTCCGGCAAGAACGAAAATGTACCTTGGGTGATTCGCATGATTTATCTCCAATGCCGTCGGCTCTGCCGGCGGCGGGCCAATTACATCGTCACTGTGGCGACCGCATCCGGCACATCGGTCGAGGCGAAATCGAACGTCACGTCCTTCCACACCTCCAGCGCCTTACGTAATTCCGGCGACCAGCGTGCGGCTTTCAGCAGGATCTCCGGGCCCTCCGCAAGGTAATCCCGGCCCTCATTGCGCGCCTGGATCATGACCTCGACCGCCACCCGGTTGGCCGTTGCTCCCTGCGCGATTCCGTCCGGATGGCCGATCGTTCCGCCCCCGAACTGCAACACCACGTCTTCTCCCAGATAGTGCAGCAGTTGATGCATCTGTCCCGCGTGAATGCCTCCCGAGGCAACCGGCATTACCCCAGGCAGCGACGCCCAGTCCTGTTCGAAGTACAGGCCCTGCAATGGGTCGGGCTCCAGCGTGTTTGATCGCAGCGTGTTGTAATACCCTCGAATGGCGTTGGGATCGCCTTCCAGCTTGCCCACGACCGTGCCGGCGTGGATGTGGTCCACTCCAGCCAGTCGCATCCACTTGGAGATCACG
>Ga0335071_10006349_pt1 | contig 12206 bp, 10 predicted proteins | sample Lox_Sample_15_FD_206724 | JGI IMG/M metagenome (GOLD analysis project Ga0335071, IMG submission 206724) | Soil microbial communities from Loxahatchee National Wildlife Refuge, Florida, United States - Lox_Sample_1.5 | ecosystem: Environmental > Terrestrial > Soil > Wetlands | place: USA...
CATTTGGAAGGTCGAGGCGAACGGCGTGTTTGCGCAGATTCCGCAGCACTCGATCGAAAAAATCAAACAACGGTACTTCTTTTATCCCTGGATTGAGGAGGAGTGCATCGTGCGCTGGATGTGCTCGTTTGATACGACGGAAGAGGATGTGACGGAGTTTGCGGGAGTGGTTGCAGAGGCCGTAAGAGGATGATTTTCGTGTGTCTCTCCGGCTGTTGCCTTTGATCTTGGATTCACGAGAGTGACTTTTCCCCCGCCGGAAGGCCCCGGCAGCTCATCCCCGCCTGTAGTTATTCTTCTTTAAGCAATTTCTGCAGCGTCGGTTTGTACTTCTCCGGCTTTTTCTTTTTCTCCAACACAATCTTCCCGGACGGAGGCGTTCCCACGCGCTCTCTGGCGAGTTCTTTCACCGCGGTAACGGCTCGAAAACGTTTCTGTTTCTTCTTGCGGGGCATCTGGTTAAATTTTGCCTGAATTCGTTTCTAGGACAAAAACAAATCGCTATGGAGTACACGGAGGAACACGGCGGAGTGTGCAATAATTTATCACTGGAGTGGAGAGGACGACACAGACGATGGAAGAGCGCGATTTTTTTGACGAGCGGCAAGAAAAGAAACCAGCTTCACTGAACTGTCCTCACTGCCACCAGTCCGCGGAATATGAAGTGACCTGGATCGTCCGCACTAAGAAGCGCCAGCTTTCCGGACGAGCCGACGAGCGGGATCGGGCGCGTTTCGCCAAAGCACGATCGTACATGGTCCGCAAAGACGACATGATGGCCTGCAAGAACATGCGCTGCCGCAAGCGGTTTGATATTTCCGGTCAATCGACTGTCATTACCGAGTAACGCAAATGTAGAAGTGAGAAGGCAGAAGTTAAGAGGTGGCTCGCGCCTGCTCGCCCTGCCCTTTCAAACATTTCTCTCGGTAAGAACTCCCGCTAGTGTGCCCGTGCTTTCAATACCAAATAAGCGCTTGTCAGGAATGCCAGGCAGGCCAGGCCGCTCCATAGATTCATGCGTGGAGAGAGCCACGTCTGCACGAGGGCGATCATGACGAGAATCAGCCCGACGACTGATCCGGCCTGACCGAGCGGCGAGCGCAAGGGTAGCGCGGCCAGTTCTTGGCGCGAGCGTCGGCTGCGGAAGCGGATGTGTGCTGCCAGAGAAACGAGCCAGGAGAGGATCATCCCGGTGAAGGCCGCTCCGAGAAGGTAGCGGAAAGCATTTTGCGGCGCCCAGAGTACGAGGGCTAAAGCAAAAAGAATTCCGAACGAGGAGTGCAGGACGGCGTTCTGCGGCGAGCCTTCGTGATTAAGGCGGCCGAGGCTGGCTGGGGCCCATCCGGTGCGGGCGAGAGAGAAGATCATGCGTGACGCAACGTAGAGAGTTGCATTCGCTCCGGAGAGCGCGGCGGTGAGCACGACGAAGTTCATGATGCCCGACGCGTGCGGGATGTTGGCGGTGCGAAACGTGGTGACGAACGGGCTCTCCGTGACACCGGCGTGATTCCAGGGCATGACACCGACGAGGATGACCATCGCTCCGACATAAACAAAAGTGAGGGTCAGAAAGGTCATCCAGACAGCGCGCGGAGTTTCTTTGGTGGAGCGCGATTCGCCGGTGGTGACTGCAACCATCTCGACTCCGCCGAAGCTGTAAACGGCGTAGGTGATGGCGGCTAGTGGGGACCAGAATCCCTTGGGGAAGAATCCGCCTTGCGCGTTGTATTGCGGGGCGACGTGGCCACCCAGCAACAGGGTCGCGCCGATTACGATAAAGGCGACGATGGTGGCCAGCTTGATCATCGAGAGCCAAAATTCAATGCGGCCATAGGAGCCGACGCTGCGCAGGTTTATGAAAAGCAGGACCACGGAGAAAACGACAATCCAGATGTACGGGCGCACGCCGGGAAACCAGACAGCCATGTAGGTAGCAGCGGCGATCATTTCTGTGCCGATGGCGAGGGCCAGGCCGACCCAGTATCCGGCGCGGGCGATGAATCCGGCGAAGTCGTTGAGATAGAGATCACCATAGACACCGAACGACCCGGCGGCCGGGTGAGAGCAGGCGAGTTCGCCGAGGGCCATGGCGACGGTCCAGTTAATGAAGGCGGCGGCGATGAAGCTGAGAATGGCGGCGGGGCCGGCCGCCTCCATGGCAGCGCCGGAGCCGAGAAGGAGACCGGTGCCGATCGAGCCTCCGACGGCGACCATGGCCATCTGTCCGGCCGAGAGCTGATGGCGGAGGCCATCTTCATTCGTCGCGGGGATGCGAGTGGAAGCGTTGGAGGACAAGGCTGCACGATAACAAAAAGCGAGAGAACGACAAAGGGAAGAGTCAGCCGTAGGATTGGGCAAGAGCCTAAAAGGCTACGAAATGCAAATACACCGCGAACGCAAGCGCGTAGGTGAAGTAAAGCGCGCATAGCCCGGTACCGAGGAACAAGGCGCGCTGGCGGTTGTAGGGGACTTCACAAAAGCGTGGCGCGTTCGCCGGCAGGGCCGTGATCATTCCTTGGGAGGAGGCCTCGCGCTCTTTGCGCCATTCTGGATGAACCTGCAAGTATGTAGTCGTTTCCGACTCCGCATTCGACATTTCGGTGTCAAAGACTTCGACTCGAATGCGCAGATGATTGCGCCACCACACGGCTGGGATCGCGACCACCAAGCCGGCAGCAGCGGTAACCAGAGAGTTCGCCAGAGCGGACGCGACCATCGGTAGACCACTGGCTTTCGAATGGCCTATTCCCCGAAAGGAATCCAAGATGCCGTAAACCGTGCCCAGAAGTCCGATGAAGGGTGCGGAGGATGCGATGGTGCTGAGCGTGCCAAGCCCATGCTTCAACTCAAGAATGAGTGTGGCGCGGGTGCGTTGGAGAGCGTGTTGGGCAACATCGAGCGCCTCTGAGTTTGTGAGGTTGGCAGGCGCGAACGCGAACGCGATCAGGCCGGAGCGGATGACATTCGCTATATGGCTCTTCTTATTTTCCGCCGTAAGCGACAGCAGTTGACGGAGCTTGCCCTCACGCAAGGGACCAGCAGCCTCGCGGAGAAAGATACGAGATCGTCTCTGGGCTCGGTGATAACGGTAAAGGCGGTCACAAGCGATGAAGAGGACATTGGCCAGCATGAGCGCGAGGAGGCAGACATCGGCGCGGCTGAGCCAGTCCATCGAATTCCAAAGGTAGGCGAAGTTCCAGGGACATCCGTCGGCATGCAATGAGTTGAAGCAGCCCTCGGGCATTGGCGGCAGCGCTCCCGGCTGGCCCTACAGTGGTAGAGACACCGTCTTCGGTTCTATCGTTCCATGCGATCCTGAGCAGCGAAGTTCTGCTTTCTCCGAAGTGCCAGGCGTGGTGGACCATTAGCGGAACTCAGTGAATTCTAAGCAAAGGGGGGATGACCTTCGTAATCGCGGGTCGGCCTTACCGCATTGCTGGGGGTAAGGGCGGCTCCTAGAATCGGAGCAGGGATAGTCCGCCCAATTTCCGCATGCCTGAGATTACAAGACGACTGGACCGGGCCGAAGTGGCCAAGCGTGTCGAACGCGCGGAGAAACTCCTGCAAAAAGGGAAGACCGCCGAGGCCCTGGAAGAGTACCTGCTGGTCCTGCGCGATGATCCGGAAAATGACGTGGTGCGGCAACTTTCGGCAGATTTGTGTCTTTCTCTCAGCCGGAATGCCGACGCGGTAAAACTGCTGGGCGAGTTGTTCGAGCGGCAGGTGGCGGCCGGGGACGCGACCCGGGCCAGTCTTACGTATAAGAAGCTGGCGCGGCATGGAAGTCCTACCTGGCAGCAGAAGTTCCGCTTCGGGCAGTTGCTGGAAGGCTCCAACAAGAAGCTGGCTGTGGGCACGTATGAAGCGGCTCTGCTCGATCTGATCAAACTGGGCAAGAAGCAGGAATCGTCGGAGTTGCTCGCGCGGATTGTAAACCTGGAGCCGACGCAGGCGAACTTCCTGCGGGTGGCGGAGTTAGCGTCGGAAGCCGGCAATCGCAAAGTCTCGGCGGAAGCGTATCAACGGGTCGCGCAACTGACGGCGGCGGAAGGGGGAGACGCGGCCCAGTGGTATGAGAAGGCCTACCAGGAAGATGCTTCGGATCCCAGCATTGCACTGGCCTACGGGAAGTCACTGCTGTCGCAGGGGCAGGTTGGTGCGGCGATTTTCATTCTTGAGCCGCAACTGAATTCAGGGCAAGTAACGCCGGAATTGCGCGAGACGTATGCGACGGCGCTGATGTCGGCTGGGCGTTTCGCCGAGGCCGAGCCGCTGGTGTGGCAGCTGTTTGAGGCGAATCCGGCGCGCGTGCAGCAGGTCATCGGTCTGATTGGAAGTTTTCTCGATGGCGAGCAGGACGACGCGGCCGTGGAACTGGCGCGCAAGTTGGAGCAGTTCCAGCGGCGTCGCGGCGAGCGGCGGCAGTTCATCGCCATCATGGAAGACATCACGGCGGGGCACCGGGCAACGCCGCAGATTCTGGAATTTCTGAGCGAGCTGTACAACGCGTCCAACCGCGAAAATGACTACTGCCAGACGCTGCTGAAGTTGTTCGATCTCTATTGCAGCCAGGGAGATTTTGCGAAAGCGGCGGAGTGCCTGGATCGTGCAGCGGAAGTCGACCCGTACGAACCTGGGCACCTGAAGCGGCTCGACATGTTGAAGGGTAAGGTCGAGGATGGGCGCTTCAAGGTCATCGCGTCGCGCTTCAGTTCGGCGGCCAAGCCGGCAGAAGAGCCGGCGCAGGTAGAAAGTCCGACCCTGGGCGCCTCCACTCTTCAGGACTTAATGTTGCAGGCGGAAATTCTCGTGCAGTACGGCATGCGGAATAAGGCGGTCGAGAGGCTGCAGCGCATCCAGGAATTATTTCCGCGCGAGGAAGAACGCAACGAAGATTTGCAGCGGCTGTATATGGCTGCTGGGGTGACACCGCGCTATGCAGGCTCGGCGCCGTTGCCTCCTGCAGCCGCCCCGGCTGCGCCCGCCGCTCCAGTGGCTGCCGCGCCAGCGGCGCCGGTGGCTGATCCGGCAGCAGATGTGCGGACGTTCACGCGGGTCGCCGAGATTACGCGCAAGCTGTATCACCAGGGTACGGCGCCGGCTGTTCTCGGAACCGCCGTGAAAGAGATTGGCTCGCATTGGGAAGCGACGCGCTGCATAGCGGCAATGGGCAAAGCCGGACTTCCTGCTACCGCACTGGATGAGTACTGCGCGGAAGGGACGAAAAAGGGAAGCGCGGCCTCAATCGCCGAGCTGATTGGGTGCCTGCATTCCGCGATTTCAGGACATGATCCGCTAGTGATCGCGGACGCGCCGAAGGCAGCGGAACTGCTGGCGGCGAAGAAGGCTGTGTCGGACCTGGGGGCCTCTTCGTTATTGGCCATCCCTTTGACCGATGGCGATGAGATTGTCGGCATTTTGGTTTTGATCAACAAGGCATCGCATAACTGGGCGTCGTCCGATCTGGTCGTGCTCAAGACTTTGTGTGAGCAGATGGTGATCGCGCTGAACAACGCGGGACTCCGGCGGCTGGTAAAAAACCTGTCGGTGACGGACGAGAAGTCCGGACTACTCAAGCGGGCCTCGTATCTGGATCTGCTGCTTGCCGAGAGCAAGCGCGCGGTGCAGAATTCGTCGGCTTTGTCGGTGTTGCTGATGCAGTTCGGCAAGAGCAATCTGATGATCAAGGAGTATGGCGAGGCCGAAGTGCAGTCGGTGATGGAGCGTGCCGGGCAACTGTTCGCGGCGAATATCCGCTCGAACGATCTCGCCTTCCGTTACGACACCACGACGATCGCCATCATTCTGGGTGAGACTGCTGAGAAAGAAGCGTTGCTGGCCATTGAGAAGTTGCGGAAGATCATTGGCGAACTGAAATTTCCAGCGAAGGACGGTGCGACCGGGCATCCGGCAGTGTTCTCAGCGGGGTTGGCTGAGGCTGTGGTTCGGTCGGAATATGATCCTGTCGACGTGGTCACAGAAGTGATCAATCGTGCCGAGCAGGCTTTAGGTCAGGCGATGTCGCAGGGACCGGGAAAGATTGTGGCCCTGGGTCCCGCTGCGCTGGCGGCGGGAGCGGTAGCTTAGGAATTTAGTCATTCAGCGATTGAGTCATCGAGTGATTTGAATTTGGGCGCCCCAGCCCCGTTATCGACGGACGTATTTTGATGCTCTCTCTTCTTTACTCCTGTCTCCATGCCTCTGTGGTGAATTCTTCTTCGCGCTGATAAACTGAAAAGTTTGGCGAAATGACTCTGACCCATCCGGGTGGAGTTCGGCGAGAAAATCCATGTTAAGAGCAGGCGATATTGCGATTGTCAGCGGGGCAAGAACGCCCTTTGGCCGCTATTGCGGCAAGTTGAAAGATTACACGGCGCAGGAGTTGGGAGCCGTGGCGGCGAAGGGCGCAATTGAGCGCTCAGGGATCGATCCCAAGGAATTCGATCACGTCGTAATGGGGAACGCGCAGCAGACTTCGGGCGACGCTTTGTATGGTGCGCGCCATGTGGGATTGCGGGCAGGAATCCCTATTGAAACTCCGGCGCTGACAGTGAACCGGCTTTGCGGTTCGGGGATGCAGTCGATTGTGTCGGCGGCGCAGATGATCCAGACCGACGAAGCGAAGATTGTGCTGGCCGGTGGAATGGAGGCGATGTCGCAGGCTCCGTTTGTGATCCGGGGGCGCGATGGCTTTACGCTGGCTCCGGGCGGCAAGCTGGAAGATTCGCTGATGGTGGCGCTGCTCGATTCGTACTGCGGATCGTACATGGCGAATACCGCCGAGCTGTACGGTTCGGAGCAGGGCATTACCCGCCAAATGCAGGATGAGTTTTCGTTGCGTTCGCAGAAATGCGCGGATGAAGCGTATAAAGCTGGACGCATCCAGGAAGAATTGGTGCCGGTGCCGCTGCGTAATCATAAAGGCGAATCGACAGGCGAGTCGCTGACTGAGGATGATCACCGGCGTCCGCAGACCACGATGGAGGGGTTGGCGAAGTTGAAGCCGGCGTTTGGAAAGAACGGAACGGTGACCGCAGGGAACGCGAGCGGCATTGTCGACGGAGGCGCGGCAGTGGTAGTGATGGCGCTGGAGAATGCGCAGAAGCGTGGATTGAAACCGCTGGGCAGAATTTGCGGCTGGGGCATTGCAGGCGTGGAGCCGAAAGTGATGGGGCGTGGCCCGGTGCCGGCGTCGAAGATTGCGCTGCAGAAGGCCGGGCTGTCGTTGGATTACATCGACCTGATTGAAGTGAACGAGGCGTTCGCCGCGCAGTATCTGGCGGTGGAGAAAGAGTTGGGGCTGGACCGTGAGAAAGTGAATGTGAACGGCGGAGCGATAGCGCTGGGACATCCATTGGGCGCGACCGGGACTCGGCTGGTGATCACGCTGCTGTACGAATTGCGACGGCGGAAAAAGAAGTATGGGCTGGCTACGGCCTGCATTGGTGGCGGGCAGGGGATTGCTATGGTGGTGGAGAGTATGAATTAAACTTCTTTGCCACGGATTTGTACGGATATACACGGAAACGCCGTTAAGAGAATCCGTGATGATCCATGAAATCCAGTTTATTGTTTCGGCATGGCGGGAGCGCGGGGCGGTGATGAAGTGGCGATATAAGGCTCTTGTGATTTCGCTTGTTGCCAATGTGGCGGTTGCAGCGTCGATACCGCTGCTTGCATTCTTCAGCTCGTGGTTGTTGATTCCCGGAGCTTCGCTAGCATTTTGGATCTGTAATTCGTTCGATCCGGGCTGCAAGGGCGGGTATGAGAATGCGGCCTGGATTGTTGGTTGGTTTCCAAACGTGATCTTTTGTTGGGCGGCGATTTGGACTGTAGGATTGCTACGCATGAAGCGGAAGATATGAATGGCGGAGCAAATTGCAGCCCGGGCTTTCGTATCCCCGGTGCCTCTGTAGTGAATTGATTTTGATCCGTGAAAATCCGCGTTGATCCGCGGCGAAGGAATTTCTGAATGGCAATTGAAAAAGTTGGTGTTCTAGGTTGCGGGCTGATGGGATCCGGCATCGCGCAGGTCGCGGCGATGGCGGGTTTTGACGTCACCGTGCTGGAGGTTGAGCAGAGGTTTCTCGACAAGGGGTTTGCCGGGATTGAGAAATCTCTGGCGAAGTTTGTGGAGCGCCCCGTGGAGAAGGGCGGGATCACGGCTGAGCAAAAGAACGCGATCCGCGCTCGCCTTCGCGGTACGACGAACAAATCGGATCTGGCCGACTGCGACATCGTGATTGAGGCCATCATCGAGAACGTGGAAGAGAAGAAGAAGATGTACGCGTCGCTCGATGGCATCGTGAAGAAAGATGCGATCTTCGCCTCGAACACGTCTTCGATTTCGGTGACAGAGCTCCTGACTTCGGTGAAGCGACCGGAGCGGTTTATTGGGCTGCACTTTTTTAATCCCGTGCCGCTGATGAAACTAGTGGAAGTGGTGCGGACCATTGCGACTTCCGACGAAGTGTACCAGACCGCTTACGAGTTCGGAAAAAAGCTGGGCAAGGTTCCGGTGCGTACGTCGGACAAGACGGGATTCATCGTGAACCGGCTGCTGGTGCCGTATTTGCTCGATGCGATTCGCGCGTATGAAGAGGGCGTGGGGTCGATTGAGGACATCGACAACGCAATGAAACTGGGCTGCGGGTATCCGATGGGGCCGTTCACGCTGCTGGATTTTGTCGGGCTTGATACGACTTACTACATTACGCACGTGATGTATGACGAGTTCAAAGAGCGGCGGTTCGCTTCGCCTCCGCTGCTGAAGCGGCTGGTGATGGCGGGGTGGTACGGGCGGAAGTCGGGCAAAGGGTTTTATGATTACTCGGACCCCAACAATCCAAAAGCGCAAGACCTTTAGCCACGGATCAACACGGATTCTACGATTTCTCAAATCAGGTGAGAATGGAACCTCTTTGATCCGTGATGATCCGCGGAAATCCGTGGCAGGTGTGAATTTATGAACTTCGAAAACATCATTTTAGAAAAGAAGAATTCGATTGCGTATGTCACCGTCAACCGGCCCAAGGTACTGAACGCGCTCAACATGGCGACTATGGAGGAACTTCGGGCGGCGTTTCATGACATCAAGAATGATGCGGCGATTCGGGTCGTGATCTTTACCGGGTCGGGCGAGAAGGCCTTTATCGCCGGCGCCGATATTGCCGAATTGGCGAAACACGATGCGGTTTCGGGTAAGGAATATACGCATCGCGGGCAGAATGTGCTCAATCTGATCGAGAACCTCGGCAAGCCGGTAATTGCGTGCATCAACGGATTCGCGCTGGGCGGTGGATGCGAGGTCGCCATGGCTTGCACCATGCGGCTGGCTAGCGAGAACGCGAAGCTGGGTCAGCCCGAGGTGAAGCTGGGCATTATTCCGGGCTACGGCGGAACGCAGCGGCTGCCGCGGCTGGTCGGCAAAGGGATCGCGATGCAGATGGTGCTGGCGGGCGAGATGATCACGGCCCAGGAGGCGCATCGCATTGGTCTGGTGAATGAAGTGACCGCGCCAGCGGAGTTGATTCCGCGCGCGGAGGCGATTGCGGCGAAGATTGTCGCGAACGCGCCGTTGGCCGTGCAATACGCGATGGAGGCCGTCAACAAAGGCATGGAGATGACGTTGAGCGAAGGTCTCTATCTCGAGGCGGTGCTGTTCGGTGTTGCGTGCGCCACGGAAGACAAGAAGGAAGGGACGACCGCGTTTTTGGAGAAGCGTGCGGCGCAGTTCAAGGGGAAGTAACTTCTCCGACCACGGATTCGCATATATTTCGTGGATCAGATCAGAACATTCACGACAGAGGGCACAGAGATCGCAGAGAAAATCAAATTCAAGCTTGAAGGCGTGCCGGAGACGATTGTGAGCTCGATCGAAGGCAAGCTCGATGCTTCCGGAAAGCGCTTCGCGATTGTTGTTGCCCGCTTCAACTCATTTATTACGGAACGGCTTCTGCTGAGTGCTTGCGATGGGTTGATGCGCACCGGGGCTGCGCAGAAAGATATTGATGTAATCCGCGTGCCTGGCGCGTTCGAGATTCCGTCTGCTGCGCGCGCTCTCGCCGAAACCAAGAAGTATGACGCGATCATCTGCATTGGATGCCTGTTGCGAGGCGACACGGCGCACTACGACGTGATCGTCAATGAAGTGACGCGGGGGATCGGCCAGTCGGCGCAGGAGACGGGAGTGCCCCATGCCTTCGGCGTGCTGACTTGCGAAACTCTGGAACAGGCGATTGATCGCGCTGGTCTGAAGATGGGGAACAAGGGATTTGAGGCGGCGCTGGCGGCAGTGGAAATGGCGTCGTTGAAGGGAGCGATCGGCTCTCAGGCACCGGCTGTCAGCTCCAGACGGGTTTCTTCTGCTCGCTCTGCGAAGGCTCGGAATGTCCGGTCACACAGCAAATCTAAGAGGCGCAGATAGTCCCTTCCTGTAAACTGACCTGAAGTAAATTGATAGATTCCGAAAGGTGGCGAGGGTAAACGCGGGCTGCGCCCGCGGGACGAACGAGGGCGTCCGTCCCTACACAAGCAATGGGCACACGACGTAAATCTCGGGAGCTAGTCTTGCAGATGCTTTTCCAGTCGGATATGGGGAAGCAGAACGCGGACCATGTGCGAAAGACATTTTGGGCGGAGCATAAGGGCGCTTCGGAAGACGTCCGGGGATTTGCCGACGATTTATTTCGCATTGCGACGGATCGTTGCCCTGAGATCGACAAATTGATTGAAGGCCATGCCGAGCATTGGCGCATGGAACGCATGGCGGCCGTCGACCGGAATCTGCTGCGCGCGGCTGTGGCCGAATTTCTTGCTTATCCGGAAACTCCCAGAGCAGTGGTCATCAATGAGGCGCTCGAGATTGCGCGGAAGTTTTCTTCTCCCGAGTCCGTGCAGTTTGTGAATGGCGTGCTCGACAGCGTCGGAAAAGAACTGGAAACGAGCAAGCGCTGAGCCTTCGTCGGAGTTCTGTCCGATCTTCCAGCTCTAAAACGCAACCTCCCACCCGATCTTCACTCCCGTTACCGCAGCTGAGCAGGATTCCCGAAAATCATTACGGTTTCACGGCGACGAAATCGAGCAGGCACGGAATCGGTAGGACGTTGTTCGTGCAGAACGCGTTTATCGAGTTGGGGAGAGATGGAAACGGAGCCTGCACCAGATCGGCTCCACCATTCGACGTGCTCAATTCGTGAACATAGCCATCGTCGCCGGCGATGACAATCGTGCCTCCATCAACCGTCATATCTGCGGTGACTGGACTGGGGTTCACACCGCCCGGGGTCGAAAGCAGTTGAATGCCTCCGGCAAGGGACTTGGTTTCGAAGTTGTACACAAGAACGCTGTTGAGATCGCTGACCACCAGGTAGAGCAGGGCGCCGTCCGCCGACATGAAGAAGTTGATCGGCTGCACGTTCCCAAGGTTCAGGTTGATCGTGCTGATGGAATTCGTGACGTTCAAGGCCAGCAGTCCACCCTGGCTGGTGGTGGAACAGAGAAACGTAGCTGGACTGGTCGGCGTCGCCGCAACCGCCTGGCTGGGTACGGAGAACTTAGCGGTGATGCTTTCGAGTACACCGCCATTTTCCAGTGCGACGAAATGAACGCCATCGGGAAGCGCGCGGAATACGATGGGCGGGGCGGTGAGCGGAATCGGCGTTGCCAGGGAGTTGTCGCAATTATTCAGCACGCTTACCGCTGGCCCCGCGCCACCGGCCGAGGGTTCAGCGATGTAAACGAACGCCCCGTTAGTCGAGAACGTGATGGTGCTGACCGTCGTGCCCGGTGGCAGCGGTATCGTCTGGATCGCTTGCACACTCGAGTAGACATACAGGTTCGGAAGGTTGTTCGTGTCGAGACCGAAAATGAAGGCCTTTTGGTTGTCCGGAGAAAAGGCCGCAGCCGATGCTTGTTGAATCGTCAACGGTGTAAGAACGGGCGCTTGGGGATTCGTCTCATTCACGACGAATACCTGGTTGGGCGTATGCAATACATCGGAGAAGATGGAAAGATTTCCGTTGGGTGAAACCGCGAGCACGCGGCCAGTGACCGGCGAGATCGACGAAAAAGCCGGATTCGACGTGCCGAAATTCGCAGGGTTGACGATCTCTGCGCCGTAGTTGCTGCCCATGTAAAGCTTGTCGCCCGTAAGCGTAAACATCATGGAGTTAGGCGCATTCGGCGACATGTTGGCCGAACCACTC
>Ga0335071_10006351_pt1 | contig 12205 bp, 10 predicted proteins | sample Lox_Sample_15_FD_206724 | JGI IMG/M metagenome (GOLD analysis project Ga0335071, IMG submission 206724) | Soil microbial communities from Loxahatchee National Wildlife Refuge, Florida, United States - Lox_Sample_1.5 | ecosystem: Environmental > Terrestrial > Soil > Wetlands | place: USA...
CGAGCAACAGCTTCTCCATGAATGGGTCGCCCACCTGCACGTTGGGGCGCTTGGCCTCGGATTCCTCGCTAAACTCCTCACTGGCCATGGTGGCCCCGTGAATGCCGTCGCGCCCGGTCTTGGATCCCACGTAAATGACGGGGTTGCCGGCACCGGCGGCTTTCGCATAGAAGATCTGGTCGCGCCTGACCAGCCCGAGGGCGAAGGCGTTCACCAGGGGATTGCCGGAATAGCACGGCTCGAACTTGGTCTCGCCGCCCACGTTGGGCACGCCGAAGCAGTTCCCATAAGACGCTACACCGCTGACAACTCCCTCCATCACGGAGTGGTTCTTGTGGAGCGTCGCCCGGTCAATTCCGGGCTGGGGCGTGATTGGGCCAAAGCGCAGCGAATCCATCACTGCAACCGGCCGCGCACCCATCGTGAAGATGTCGCGCAGGATGCCGCCCACGCCTGTGGTTGCACCCTGAAACGGTTCAATGAACGACGGGTGATTGTGCGATTCGATTTTGAAGGCGCACGCCCAGCCGTCGCCGATGTCGATAATGCCTGCGTTCTCCCCCGGCCCCTGTACGACCCGCTTACTGTGCGTGGGCAGTCGCTTCAAGTGTGCGCGCGAAGACTTGTACGAACAGTGTTCGCTCCACATCACGCTGTAAATGCCGAGCTCGGTGAGCGTCGGCACTCGCCCCAGCGACTTGAGAATGCGCTCGTATTCCTCCGGCGTAATGCCGTGATCGCGCAGCAGTTGAGGAGTGATTTCAGCGGGAGCGGTAGCGTCAGACTTAGCACATTCAGCTGGGGTCATGGTATTTCGGGATGGAAGTTTTATTTTCGCATGCCGGGGCAAGTGAGGGAAGCGGACCAGAATCGGATTTCTATTCGTCTTCTTCCCACTCGAAGCCGCACGCCAGGCAGCGCCAGCGCTCGGTTTCCTGCCTGGGCGGCTCGGGAAATGGGACAGCCGACGACCACAGCGAGATCTGGGTCGAATCGGAGGCACTGACCAACCGAATTTCGAGCGATTCGCACTCCGGACAACACCGAATCACGTCCTCGTCCGCCTCGTCTTCGGCTTCTTCCTGAACAGTCGGACCAAAGTCGTCGAGCACTTCCAGGGCGCGCACCACTTGCCTGTCAGGTACCTGCAGCTTGATGCCCCACAATGCCATGCCGATATGCAGGTTCATCGCGTTTTCGTCACGCATGATGGCGGAGATTCCCGCGGCGGAGAGCTTGCCCTGAGCGAGTTTCGCTTCCCCGAGGTTCAGGAAGGTGGCGATGGTGACGAGTTCTTCGGACATGGGAGACCGGAGCCGCGCTTGGTCTAGCTTACTCCACTCGTCAATTCGTCGAGATGAGCACGATGGCTGTGCTCGCCAATGGTCTTTACGATTTGCAGCGCGACGGCGAGGGCAGCACGCCCCTGTGCGAGAGAGACCCCAGGGGTGCTGCACGTGCGCACGGCATTCAGGAAGCTCAGTAGTTCAGCGCGGAGCGGCTCCACCGGTTCAACTTTGGGCTTGAACGGTATGATGCCGGGCAGGGCGCTGCTGACCGCGGCTGCCGGATTGAAGGGATCGTCGACGGTGGAAGCGTTCTGGTCTACGGTCAGGACAAGGACGTCCTGTCGCGAGAAATCGAGTGCCACATACTGCCTGGGCTGGAAAAAACGCAACTTGCGAACGCGCTCAGTGCTGACGCGACTGGCAGTAAAGTTGGCCACACATCCCGACTCGAACTCTAGACGGACATTGGCGATATCTACCTTCTTGGACAGAATTGGCAGGCCAACGGCGCGGACTTCTTTCATTGGCGAATTTACCAGAGTGAGAACGATGTCGATGTCGTGGATCATTAGGTCGAGCACTACGTCCACATCAAGCGAGCGCGGGGTGAAGACGCTGAGCCGATGCACCTCGAAGAACATCGGTTTGGTAAGCAGTGGCAGTGTGGCTCGCACCGCGGGATTGAATCGCTCGAGGTGGCCGACTTGCACGATGCGGTTGTGTGTCTTCGCTAATGCCAGTAATTCGTCCGCTTCCGACAGAGTCGCGGCCAACGGCTTCTCGATGAGCACATCGACACCCGCCTGTATCAGCTCGCCCGCTACAGCGAGATGCGCCACCGTGGGCACGACCACGGAAACCGCATCAACTCCCGCTGCCACCAGGTCGGCGATGGAGGCGAACGCTCGCGTGTCAAAATCAGTGGCTATGCTGTGGGCGCGGGACTTATCGGCGTCAACAATGCCGGCAAACTGTACGTTGAGTGAGGCCTCCGCGGCTAGATCGCGATAGACGCGCGCGTGATTCCGGCCGAAGGCGCCCGTTCCGACGACGCCGACGCGCAGTGGGCGCTGGTTTTCAGCCATAGCTGGATTGTCGCGCAGCAGCGCTGGGGATGCAAAACCAGGCTAGACCGTGTGTCCTGGAATGTGGGTAACCGGTGTCTCGGCGACAATGCAGATGCCGGCGGCGTTGGCCGCCTCAATCACCGCAGGTTTGTCGAATATTAGACAGCGCCCGGCGTCTAGTGCCAGGCATGTCGCGCCGGCCTGCTTCATGGTTTCGATGGTGTTGAGGCCTACGACAGGTACATCGAAGCGCATGTCCTGGTTCGTTTTCGCGACCTTAATCACAGTGAGCGCCCGGCTGAATGTCGAAGGCTCCTTGCCGAGAGAGCCCGACTTCATAATCTCGCCCGCCCGGAGGATGGTTGCGTCCGTACCTTCCATGGATTCGACGGCCACGCAGGCGGTCTCAGCGATGATGACGGTCTGGCCGATGTCGAAGCGCGAAAGGTGCTGTGCGACGCCGCGTCCGTAGGTGATGTTGGTCAGCTCGCTGTCGGAGGGTCCTCGTGAGGTCATTACTCCATCATCGGCCAGCATCGGCTCCAGCAACGAGGTCGAACTGATGAGGTGGATGCCCTCGGACTCCAGCACCTTGGCGATTGCGCCGATTAGCGAATCCGTATTTCGTGTGGCGAGTCCAAGCAATACTTTCGCCAACCGCCAGTCGGGTTTGATGCTGCTGAAGATCTGCTTGTGCTTCACCTGTCCGGCCATGACGGCCCTGGTGACGCCCTCGTGCTGAAAGGTTTCGATGAGCCTCGACAACTCGCCCAGCGAAAGCCAATGGACTGAGGCGGCGCCGTGCTGCTCGATCTCGGGTGCCGTTTCTTCCTTGATGGCAGCTACGACGACTTGAATGCCTTGCGACCGCGCAGCATCGAGGACAAGGAAGGGGAACTTGCCGTTTCCTGCGATGAGGCCGAGTTTGAGCGGCGATGCGGATTCCATAATGCAGATGTTGCCAGCGAGGCTGAACCGATGCCAGCTACTTAATCACACCCCGTTGTGATGTTTCAATGAAGCGCACGAGCAATTCGAAGTCATCGCCGGGGTCGGGTTCGGCACGGAGTTTGTCCAGCGCCTGCGAGGTGTTCAGCTTCGAGGCCAGCAACACTCGGAACGCATGGTGCAGCTTCTTGATTCGCTCCGGCGTGAATCCGCGGCGCTGCAGGCCGACCTTGTTGAGCATAAAGGCGTGTGTATCGCGCTCGGCGCTGGTCATAGAGTAGGGAAGCACGTCCTGCGTGATCGTCGTTCCCCCGCCCACGTACGAATGCGCGCCGATGCGCACGTATTGGTGCACCGGGCAAAGCGCGCCGACAACCGCCCACTCCTCGACAATGACGTGTCCGGCAAGCGTCGCACCGTTGATGAGCATGACATGATCGCCAATGACGCTGTCGTGGCCGACGTGCACATAGGCCATGATCAGCGTGTCGCTGCCGACTCGCGTCGTACCTCCGCCTTTCAGCGTGCCGCGGCTTATGGTCACGTATTCGCGGATGCAGTTGCGGTCGCCTACCTCCAAACGCGTAGGCTCTCCGTCGTAGGTGATGTCCTGGGGATCGGCACCAACCGAGGAAAAATTGAAGATTTCATTGTCGGAGCCAAATCGTGAGGGTCCCCCCAACACTACATGCGAGTGCAGCCTGCAGTTTTTGCCGAGCTCGACGCCGGCGCCGACCACACAAAACGGGCCGATGCTGCAAGACGCAGGGACTTTGGCAGCGGGATCGACGATGGCCGTTGGATGGATGCTCATGGCCGGGTTACGAAGCTTCCGCTCCGGCTTCCGGCCTGGCCGAGCGGCGGTCGAGCAGGCGGCAACTGATGACGGCTTCGCAAGCGACCTTGTCGCCGAGATAGGCTTTGCCGAGCATTCGGCCCGCGGTTCCGCGCCAGACGAGAACGTCGACCTCGATGCGAAGCTGGTCGCCGGGAATCACCGGGCGGCGGAACTTGGCGCGCTCAATGCCGGTGAACAGCAGCAGTTTGTGCTCGCGGTCAGGGAACTCAGTGAGGAGCAGGACGCCGCCGGCCTGCGCCATGGCCTCGACTACCAGCACGCCCGGCATGATGGGTCCCTGGGGAAAGTGGCCGACAAAATAGGGCTCGTTGACGCTGACGTTTTTGACGGCCACGATGCGCTTGGTGCGAACTATTTCCGTCACCCGGTCGATCAGCAGGAAAGGATAGCGGTGCGGCAGGATCTTCGTGATCTCGTATATGTCGAATCCCGGAGAAACCGAGGTTTCCGCGGGCACGGGGTTCGCGGTTTGACTCATAGCTTGTCTCGCAAGACTGTCGATTATACATTTCGAAGGTGCCCGAGAAGCCGCACAAGCGTGGCCGACCAAGGATTGCAACCGCCATGAACCAACGAAATGCCGCTGCTTCGCAAGCGACCAAGAACGCTGTTTTCGACTGGCTCGTCGCACGCCAGCCTGAAATGGTGAACCTAACGCGCGAGCTTGTGACTCGCGAGTCACCCACACAAGACAAGGCGGCATGCGATGCCCTGTGTGAATACCTTGCGAAGCAGTTTCGTACCCTCGGCGGCAAGGTGAAGGTGCATCGGCAGAAGTCGGCGGGAAACCATCTGCAAGTGGACTTCGAAGGCGCGAAGGGACGCAAGCCGGTCCTGCTGCTTGGTCATTTCGACACCGTCTATGACCCGGGCACGTTGAAAACGATGCCTTGGCGCGATACAGCCGGCAAGCTGTGCGGCCCTGGTGCGTTCGATATGAAGGGCGGCATCGTGCAGATGATGTATGCCATCCGCGCGCTACGGGAGGTGGAGGGAGGACTGCTGCGCCCGGTGAGAGTGTGGCTGGTGTCGGATGAAGAAGTGGGGAGCGAGAGTTCGCGGGCGCAGACCGAGAAGCTCGCATCGCAATGCGCAGCGGTATTCGTTTGTGAGCCTTCCGGGCCAGGCGGAGCGTTAAAAACGGCGCGCAAGGGCGTAGGCGATTTCACTGTCAAGGTGACTGGGCGCGCGGCGCACTCGGGACTGGACTTTGAGAAGGGGCAGAGCGCGATTCAGGAACTGGCGCACCAGATTCACGCCATCGCCAAGCTCACCGATTTGAAACGCGGCATCACGATGAACGTGGGGGTCATCCGCGGCGGCACACGCACCAATGTCGTCGCCGGAGAAGCCGTGGCCAACGTCGATTTGCGGATATCCAGGAAGGCCGACGGGCCGGTCATGGAGCGCAAAGTGAAGGGGTTGAAGCCGGTGAATCCCAATTGCAGCCTGGAGATTACGGGCCAGGTGAACCGGCCTCCGCTGGAGCGGACAAAGGATGTGGCGGCGCTGTTTGCGAAGGCACGGAGGATTGCGGCCGAGTTGGGTTTCGAGTTGAACGAAATCGCGGTAGGCGGTGGCTCCGACGGCAACTTCACGGCGGGCATCGGGGTGCCGACACTGGACGGGCTGGGAGCAGTCGGCGATGGGGCGCATGCGGCGCACGAGTACATTGTCGCAGCCGAGTTGCCGAAACGGGCGGCACTGCTGGCGGGGCTGATCGAGGCGGTGTGAGGGCTGGTTGGTGGCGCTTTACTGGCACCAAAGTCTTTTGACGCGCCCCTGCGAAAAGCCTAGAATTTAAGCGAGAAGCCCGCAAAACGATTGTGCCTAGCCGCTAATTGACCGGGCTGTACGACCGGAGGAGTTATGTTTGGTGGAAAGATCGGTCTGCCCGAACTGGCGGTCATCGTGTTCATCGCCCTACTGATCTTCGGCCCCAAGAAGCTGGGCGAACTAGGAAAAGGCCTCGGTGAAGGGATTCGCAATTTCAAGTCGTCGATGAATGAAGGCGCTTCCGGCGCCACCGGCTCGACTACGAACGAAGAGAAGAAGTAGCCGCTTTGAGTTCACGCGGAGTCTGCCAGAACGGGGGCTCCGCGTTTGTGCGTCTGCGTCAGATGAGGCGAGCGCCGGTAGCGGCTTGGAGCTCGCAAAGCATGCGATAGACCCGGGGCACGGGCAATCCCACTACATTGAAATAACAACCGTCGACGCGCTCGACCCAGCGCGAAGCGATACCCTGGATTGCATACGCTCCGGCTTTGTCCATGGGCTCGCGAGTAGCAATGTAGGCGACTATTTCGCTGTCGCTAAGTGGAGAGAAGCGGACTTCGGTAATTTCCGCATTGGTCTGCTCGAAGCCAGGCGCGAACAGGCAGACGCCGGTGATGACCTGGTGGGCGCGGCCGGAGAGGATGCGTAGCATGCGGGCGGCATCTTGTTCGCCAGTGGGCTTTTCCAGCAAATGTTCATCAGCGACGACGATCGTGTCTGCGCCGAGTACTACACTGTCGGGGTGTACAGCGAATATGGCTCGCGCCTTATCGCGTGCCAGTCGCTGCGCATACGGTAGGGGCAGCTCGCCTGGTAACACCTGCTCCTGTACATGCGCGGGTTCTATCGAAAATCTGATACCGGCGTTGTGGAGCAGTTCCGAGCGGCGCGGCGAAGCGGACGCGAGAATGAGCGGCATGCAGAAACGATTCTAACAATGCCGGTGAGGCTTATGATTTCCATCGCGGTATCCACCGCGGCACGCGGCAACAAGATTTCTCGTACTCACCGTTGAATTGTGCGCGCAACGCCGGCTCTTCGTAGAAAACCACAAAGAGGTGAAAGCCGATCGCGATCGCCGCTTCGTACACGGCTACAACCCAGTACTGATAATAGATCGCTTGTCCGAAGACTGCCGCGAGCACTGAGATGTACATGGGGTTGCGGTTGACGCGATACGGCCCGGTCACTATCGCGTGCTGAGCCGGAAAGATCGGAGCGGGTGTCCCTGGGCCTTTACAAACAGCGCAGCGCACCAAAAATAGCCAGCTACGCTGAGAGCAACAAAGGCTTCGCCCGCCACGCGCAAGGTCATCGAGCTAGATGCGGCGACGTGGTCCTGCTGCACCATGGCCTGCGGGATGCCGATCGCGACCAGCAAGGGCACGAGAGAGCAAACAGTGCCGTCTTGATGACTTTGACTGCCGTACTCATGCCCGCCTCCATCCTACGCCCGCTGAAACGGCGCTTGCCCTGATAAAATTGAACCGGTTCCCGAAGCCGCATGGACCCGTCACTCATCCGCAATTTCGCAATCATCGCGCACATCGACCACGGAAAAAGTACCCTCGCTGACCGCCTGCTCGAGTTGACGGGCGCTCTAACGGCGCGCGAGATGCAGGCCCAGGTGTTGGACGCGATGGACCTGGAACGCGAGCGCGGCATCACCATCAAGGCGCACTCGGTGCGCATGATGTATCCCGCGCACGACAGCAAGACCTATCAGCTCAACCTCATCGATACCCCGGGACACGTTGATTTCAGTTACGAAGTCTCGCGGTCGCTGGCGTCGTGCGAAGGCGCGCTACTAGTTGTCGACGCTTCGCAAGGAGTTGAAGCACAGACGCTTGCGAACTCCTACATCGCCATCAACAACAGGCTCGAGATCATTCCTGTCATCAACAAGATTGACCTCCCTAGCGCTGACATCGAGCGCACCAAAGAGATGATCGAAGGCGCAGTCGGCCTCGACGCTTCGCACGCGCTCCCCATCAGCGCGAAGACTGGCGTCGGTGTGCCGGAAGTCCTGGAAGCGATTGTGCAGAAGATTCCTCCGCCGAAGGGCAAGGCCAGTCATCGTTTGCAAGCGCTCATCTTCGATTCATGGTTCGATCCGTATCGTGGTGTCGTCGTGCTCGCGAGGATCGTCGAAGGTACGATTCGCAAGGGTCAGAGAATTCGGCTGATGTCGAACGGCCGCACCTTCGATCTGGAAAATCTCGGCGTACTTACTCCAAAGCCGGTCGAAGTTGAGGAACTGACTGCAGGCGAAGTAGGCTTCCTGGTCGCCAACATCAAGAATGTCGCCGACACCAAGATCGGCGACACGATCACCGACGAGTCCATTCCCGCGCTGGAACCGCTGCCCGGTTTCGAAGAGCTGAAACCGATGGTGTTTGCGGGCCTCTACACGGTGGACGCGCACGAACACACGCTGCTGCGGGAGGCGCTGGAAAAGCTGCGTCTAAACGACGCCTCATTTTTCTTTGAGCCGGAAAGCTCCGCCGCGCTTGGCTTTGGGTTTCGGTGCGGCTTTCTCGGGCTGCTGCACATGGAGATCATCCAGGAGCGCCTGGAGCGCGAGTATAACCTCGACCTGATCACGACCGCGCCGGGCGTGCGCTACAAGATCACGCTGACCGATGACAGCGTCGTGGAAGTGGACAATCCCTCACGCTGGCCCGACCCCACGCTCATCGAGAAGATCGAAGAGCCCATTATCACGGCCACGATTTTGACAAACGAAGAGTTCGTAGGCGGCATTCTGAAGCTCGTCGAAGAAAAGCGCGGCAAGCAAAAGGCATTTGAGTACGTGAGCCCCACGCGGGTGATGCTGACATATGAACTACCGCTCAACGAAATCGTGCTCGACTTCTACGACAAGCTCAAGTCGGTGTCCAAGGGCTACGCCTCACTCGACTACCATCTCGCCGGAATGTGGGAGTCGCCGATGCTGAAGCTGGACATCCTCGTTGCCGGCGATCCCGTGGATGCGCTCTCCATAATCGTCCACAAGGATTTCGCCTACGAGCGTGGACGTGCTCTGGTGTCGAAGATGCGCCAACTCATCCCCCGCCAGATGTTCGAGGTTCCGATTCAAGCTGCCATCGGCGCCAAGGTCATCGCCCGCGAGACCGTCGCTGCCCTGCGTAAGAACGTTCTCGCCAAGTGCTACGGCGGTGACATCAGCCGCAAGCGCAAGCTGCTGGAAAAGCAAAAGGAAGGCAAGCGCCGCATGAAGCGCATTGGCCGAGTTGACATCCCCCAGGAAGCTTTTCTCGCGGTGCTTCGCGTTGGCGAAGACTAAAGCCGGTAACCATCCCCGACGCACCGCTGAGTGGTTACTTTCTGTGCAAATCCCACAGGTTGGCAGTCAGATACGAAACTTCGGCGGTATCTCGTGCTACTGCGGATCAGGCACTTCAAGGTATTGATTTGGAAGATTATTAATTCGGTAGCGGTTTCTGGTACCGTGGAATTCCGTGTCGCCGCCCCGGCTCGGCTCTGTACCTGGGCCTGTCAGCTCTCCACAGGGATTTGCACAGGCCTGCTAGTGCCGCTATGTGTCTAGTAACTACCCAGCAAAACGGCCACCCGATCAGGTGGCCGCTGCACCAAAAGACTGGTCCAGCTTAGTTGGGCTTGCTCGTGGTCGTGGTCGCTGGCTTACTCGCTGCCGGAGCCGTCGTCGCAGGCTTCGCTGCCGCCGGGCTTGCACCTGCCGGATGTGGCGTCGTCGCCGCTGGGCTCTTTGCAGGAGTGGGCACGCCGGACTGGGCATTATATGCGTCCACCACGGCCTTAGTGATGTCCATCGCTGGGGTGGCCACCACTACCGGGCCTTGCGGCCAAGGTGACGACGCGTCGAATACCAAACCGTACCCATTGTCTGCCAGATACTTGGTCATCACCGGCACCAGCTTCTGCATGATCCGTTGGGCAATTTCATTTTGCTGCTGCTGGAACTCGGTCTGCGCGTCTTCCGCCGACCGCTGCAGCGACTTCTGCTTGGTCTCGATCGACTTCACCAGGTTGTCATGAGCTTCCGGGCTCATCTTGTCGCCCTGCGTGTTGAGCTGCTTCTTCAGGTCCTCGATTTCGGTATTGAGCCTCTGCAGCTCCGTGCGCTTTGGCTCGAATTTCTTGGCCAGAGCCTCAATGTCACGCTGACCTTCGTTGTTGCCGAAGATCGCTCCCTGCATGTCGATCGCGGCGACTTTCGTGCCCGTGGCGGTGGAAAGTGGATTCGTCGAAGGCGTGGTTGCAGGCGCAGCAGCGGGTGCCGACTGGGCCATCATGGCCATCGAAATCAGGACGAGGACGAGCAGGGAAATACTGGCAAACTTGCGCTTCATGTGTTTCGCTGTAACTCCTTGGCTTGCTCCGGGAATTCCTCAGGTGTTCCAGTTGCACCCGATGACAAGATCGGTGCTAGCCCGGACGACCAGCGTGCCTCTATCGAACTGACGTCTTTCGTGCGGCAACGCCTGGCCGGAAGATTCGGCGGTGCGGATAGCAAAATTATAGAGACGCGAAGCCATTAGCGTCAAATGCATCCACACCGCATCCGCGTACTTTCGAAATGCTGATGTGCCTCGCCAATCCGAGCCCGCCGCTCCCGCAAGTCTAGAACGTCGTCGCAACCGTGAAGCGGAACGTTTTGCGGGGCTCGCGGATTAGGTAACCGGGATTGTAGAGTGCCACGGCATTCTCGTACGTATAGTCACCCGCTGCGCCTGCTGGGAACATCGAGCGCGTAATTGGCGATACCGGCGCAATGGTCTGGTCCAGGCGCAGTGGATTGTACGCGTAGTAAATGCGGAACGGCGCATTCACAATCGGCACGATCACCTGCAGCTCTATGCCGGTCGACATGCGCGGCTGGTAGTTGGTTCCCGGAACTGCGCTCAGCGTTGCTGGCACCGGCACGCGGACCGTGCCCGCGCATGAGTAGTTCAGGTTCAGATACGGACAACCGTAGTCGGTCGCGTTCAGCGTCACCACCTGCTGGTTCGCAATGCGCAGCTGGCTGTTATTGGTTATGAAATCCATGCCCGTATCGACGAACGGCGCCAGTGTTACTGGTCCGACAATAGGCACGCGGTATTCCACGTTTGTCACCCAACTTGTATCGCCGCCGGGGAAGATCAGCTGGTTGACTGGAATCGTGACATTCCAGGTACCGCGCCGCGGGTTCGCCGGATCCAACGGTACGGTGGTGCCGTCTGGGTTTTGCAGCGGAATCGTGACCGCCGTCGGAAATAGCGTCACGGGCGAAACCGCACGGATATCGAAGCCGCGCAAGTCCTGGTCTCCGCCCATGTAAAAGCGGTCAAACGGGGGCGCTACGTCTCCGGCGTAGCCGCTGATCCATGAACCCTGTACGCGGAACCCGAGCGTATTGCGACCCTTGTTCATCGGCCTGAACCTCTTCCACTCCACCACCGGTCGGAAGTAGTGGGTGTTACCTCCGAGACCCGCGATATCCGTTGCAACAAAAAGGCTCTGCCCCGTGTGCGGCCGCTGCGGGTTGTCGATCTTGTTATACGAGAAGTTCGGAACAATCTTGCTGGTCTGGATTCCATTGAGGGCGTTCGGGCCGTATAGTCCGCGGAACGCGAGGCTTTGGAAGTACAGTGTGGACGCGGCGCTGTAGGTCTGCAGCGTCGTATCGTCGAACGAGTAGGTGATACCGACGCGTTTGAACGATCGCTTAATCGGATAGCTCAGCGACGTAGAAAATCCCGTGCTGGTCTGGGTGTAGTTCTGGAACAGCGCCTGGTAGCTCGAGGGGAGATTGATCGACTGGCCAGTCTGCGCCTGCAGTTGTTGCTGCTGGTTGTAGTTGTAGCTGTTGTGGTACACCGTCCAGCCGAACTGCAAGGGCCGGTCCCGCAAGTAGGGCTGCGTGAATGACAGCGTGTAGGTCTTCTGGAACTGCCCCACCGAGATCGCCACAGTCAACGATTCGCCTTTGCCGAACAGGTTGTTCGTGGTGTAGTTCACGCCGATGAAGCCGCCGTACAATCCACTGACGCCGCCGGTCAGACCGATGCTGTTTTTGCCCTTCTCCCTTACCTTGAGCAGGATGTCCACCGTCGCCTCCGTCGCGTTCTGGGTGATCTGCGAGTCCTGCTCAGGCTTCAGCGTTTCGAAGTACTGCAACTGGTTCAGTCGCAGGAGGCTAAGTTCCCATAGGTTGCCGTTGTACACCTGGCCTTCCTCCAGGGCCAGCTCGCGGCGGATGACCTTGTCGCGCGTCGTGG
>Ga0335071_10006353_pt1 | contig 12204 bp, 12 predicted proteins | sample Lox_Sample_15_FD_206724 | JGI IMG/M metagenome (GOLD analysis project Ga0335071, IMG submission 206724) | Soil microbial communities from Loxahatchee National Wildlife Refuge, Florida, United States - Lox_Sample_1.5 | ecosystem: Environmental > Terrestrial > Soil > Wetlands | place: USA...
CTCCACTCAGAGAATCCTGAACTCAGGGCGATCTGGGAATCTGTTCTCAGGGAGGCGCGGGAATGGTCGGATGAAATCGAGGACAGTCTGCAGGAAGCCCTCGAGAGCCATGGCTACCGGGTGGAATAACCGGTACCGGAAGATCACGAAAACAGGCGAAAGGAAAAAAATTGAGGATCTGAGATTAAAACCGGGGGCGCCGGTGCTTCGGGAGGCACTCCTGACAGTAAACGGGCCTTCCCTCGGTCGGCTTGAACGGTACTTCGCATTCCTTTCCACAGTCTGAACAGATGACCTTCGTCATCTCACGCGGGCCGAAGTTTCTCTGGCCACCAAAATCTGATTTAAACATGGCTCTACTCAAACAGTCTTTTCGAAAAACTGCAATATATATTGAATTCCCGGAGGGATGAACCTTTGTATGGTCCGGGTTCAGATATAGCGGTTCCGCCTGAGCCACTCGACCTGGGGCGGCAGGTACCGGTACAGGATATCGCATTTCTCGTCCTGGAAGGACCAGGGAGTCACGATCAGGATATCCCCCTCGCGGATCCAGACCCTCTTTTTTATCTTTCCCTTGATCCGGCCCATCCGGGTCACGCCGTCGTAGCACCTGACCCGGATGTGGTTCGCACCCATCATGAGTTCTGCAGAAGCAAACTGTTCGCGGTTCCATTTCTTCGGGAGCCGTACGCGGACGATTGGCTGGCCCTGAGCATCTACTGCGTTGGGATCAACTGGATCGTTCTTCTTTTTTGGATTTCCCGGAATTCAATCAGCTCCGTTGGGATATATCAAGGTCGTCTGACGAGATGAAGGTATTGGAAGGGCCGGATCGCGGGTTCGAGCCCGGGGGGCGCTGCCACGGCACGCGGTCATCCCGGAAAAAGCGGTGAGGGATCAGATGCCTCCCTGGGCGAGCCTCCCGACCCGCCGGGCATAGAGGTGGGTGACGTACCCGAGGAGGGCCGCCACCGCGGAAACGAGGAGGATGGCCCCCCAGGTCTCCATGCCCGCGTTCCCCACCGATGCCCGGACGATCAGGTTGAGCGGGTTCCCCGGGATGGCGACGACGAGGAGGATGACGACCACGAGCGCGGTGGAGTAGATGAACTGGGCGGCGGTCCGCTCCCGGTAATGAAGAGCCGTGAGAGCGGACAGGAGTATCAGTATCAAAGATGCGACGGTGACGAGGACAAGGACGGGGACGGGGTTCGCGATCCTGATCCCGTTCAGGGCGAGGAGGACGAGCCAGGCGCCGGCCTGGGCGGGAACCAGGATCTCGCAGGCGAGGATCTTTCCCCAGACCATCTCGGCAAAGGTGATCGGGGTGGAGACCAGGGTCTCGAGGGTTTCGTGCTGGTACTCCTCGGTGATCAGGTCGATGATCAGGGAGGCGGAGATGATGGCCGGCATGAAGACGAGGAGGGGGATGAGGAGGCCGAAGACGAACTCGTAGAACCCCTCGGTCCTCGCCGCCGGCGGGAAGTCCACCGCGACCGGCTGCTCCGTGATCCGCTGCGCCCTCGCATCCCGGAGGTCGTTTTCGAACCCGAGGAACACGTCCTTCAGTTTCACGCCGACGACGGTCGCCTGCAGGTCGTTCTGGACGGTATAGAGGGTGACCTGGACCGGGTCAGTTCCCCCGGGGTCGGTCGCGGGGACGAAGATCACGGCCGCGAGCTTCCGTTCCTTCAGGGACTCGAGGGCCGGCGAGAGATCCATCTCAAAGACGGTGAAGTCGTCGGAGTCCTGGAGCCGGTCGAGGAGGCTCGAGTCATTGCCCGCGTAGGCGATGCTGTACCGGAACCTCGCGTACTGGGAGACGGACGAGGGGTCGTACATCGAGGTGAGCCCGACCATGAGGAAGGAGGAGAACATCGCGACGAAGAGCTGGAGGAGGATGGCAAACACGATGGTCTTCTCGTAGTTGATGCCCCTGAGCTCCTTCCTCGCAACGATCCAGACGTTTCTCCCGTTCATCGCATCGCCCCGAGGATGAAGTGGAGGTTATAGAGGCTGTGCACGACGGTCGCGGCGATGACGCCCGGGAAGTACCAGCGCCGGCCCCCGAACCGGATCGAGAGGGTGACGATGAGCACGCCGGTGAAATGGAGGAGGAGGGGCATCCAGAGGAGGAGCAGGTCCTGCTGGAGGAAGAGGATGGAACCGAACACCGATTCTGTGATCTGCGAGAGCATGGCGACGAGGAAGAGCTTCTCCCCGACGAGGAACCCGATGGCGGTGGCGGCGCAGGCAAGGACGAGGGTGCGGATGGGGAGGGTCGGGAACTCGGCGGCAAAGAGGCTGTACACCCCGACGGACTTCGCGAGCTCCTCGACGAAGGCGGCCGCGACGATGAGGAGGACGAGGGATAGGGGCATCGGGAGGTTGAACAGCACGACGAGCGCCATCATCTGGAGCATGAAGATGAAGGGGATGAGGAGGAGGTTTGCGATGAAGAGCGACCGGTAGGGGTGCGCACGGGACATCGCCGAGCCGACGAACTCCCGGAGCCGGGGGATGAAGGGCCGGAGGTCGAAGAGCCGCTCGGCATTGAAGTTCACCACCCCGATGTAGAGGAGCACCCCGCTCGTGAGGTAGAAGAGGGAGGTGGAGTACAGGTAGTCAGACGCCGAAAACCCGGTGCCCTGGAGCTGGAGGATGATGAGTGTGAGGGGCGAGACGAGTGAGACCACGTGGACGTTTGCAAAGATGGAGGGGAAGAAGAGGTACGAGGTGGCGACGGTCGAGAAGAAGATCGAGATGAAGGAGAGCTCCTTGAAGGAGCGGGAGAGCATCCCGATCAGGAGCGCCGAAGCAAGGAAGAAGAGGATGACCGGGACGAGGGGCAGGAGAATGAGGAGAGAGGCCTTCGCGGTGAGGATCACGACCGTCGAGGTAACGAGCATCCCGGCGAGGTAGGGGAGCATCTTCCCCGCGATGATGACGAGGGGGTGCATCGGGCTCGAGAGGAGGATCTCGCCCTTGCGCCCGATCCGCTCGTTCATGACGGACATCATGAAGAACTGCGAGGTGAAGTAGAGGGGGAAGATGAAGACAAAGACGAAGATGATGGAGTCAAAGGGCAGGGAGGGGGAGAGCTGGGACGGGGTCTTGAAGTTCTCGTACGAGGGGAGCTGGGTGAAGAGGTTCGTGTACCGGGCGAGCTGGTCGTTCTTCCCGACATCCTGCTGGAGGTTCTTCCTGAGCTCGTCGGCGGTGTAGGGGATTGCCGTTGAAGGAGGGGTCACCTGCACGACCGGCTGAGAGGGAACGGGCGGGGCGGCGGAGCGCTGTCGGACGGAGATATACTGGCCGCCCTGCGTCGCCTGGAAATCGAGCTCGCTCTGCACGTACTGCAGGTCGATCCAGAGGGGGTAGGCGGCGAACAGGTCGGGCTCCCGGTTGTAGACCGATGCAACGTACTGGGAATAGTCCCGGCTCAGGGTCTTTGCCGCCGATCGTCCCCGGTCGGTGAGCGGCGCAAGCACCGTCCGGTTCACGATCACGAGGTCAAAGGCCCCCCGCTCGGAGAGGATGGTCGCCGGGTCGGCGAAGTAGACCGTGAACCTCCCGTCTGCCGAGAAGATGTCCCCGAGGTCACGGTCATCGGTCGCGAGGGTATACATCCCGTCCTGGAGGTGCATGCCGCTCCGGGCGACGAAGCCGGTGGCAAGGATGAGGAGGATAAAGAGGATGATCGCAAGGGGGAGGACGTTTCTCCCCATGGCGGAAAAGGATTTTTTCACCTCCCACCGCGCGATCGTGAATATATCCGAAAAAATCCCCATAAATATCAAATATACCTTTAAATATCGTTTATATCATAACATAAATTTTATCAATTTGATCGGTAAACTATAATGTGCACCATGATCTCAGCCCGAGGCATCACCAAGAACTACAATGGCTGCACGGCGCTTGACGGGGTGAGCTTCGAGCTCCGCGACGGGGAAATCCTCGGCATCGTCGGGCATAACGGGGCAGGGAAGACGACCCTCCTCAAGATCATGACCGGCCTCGTCCCCCCGTCGAAGGGGGCCCTTTCCATCAACGGGATCGATGTCCTCGAGGACCCGGTCGGGCTGAAGCGGATCCTCGGGTACCTCCCCGAGGACTCTCACCTGTACGAGACGATGACCGTCCGGTCTTATCTCACCTTCTTCGGCGAGATCTACGGGATGGCCGGCGGGATGATACGGGAAAAGACCGACCAGCTGCTCGGGACCCTCAGCCTCGACGCCGGCGAGAAGAAGATCGGCGAGCTCTCCAAGGGGATGAAACGCAAGGTGGCCATCGCCCGCTCCCTGCTCCACGACCCCCGGGTGCTCATCTACGACGAACCCTCCTCCGGGCTCGACCCGATGACATCCCGGACCATCATCGAGTTCCTGAAAGACCTGAGGAACCAGCAGAAGACCATCGTGTTCTCGGCCCACAACCTGTACCAGGTCGAGGAGATCTGCGACCGGGTCATCATACTCCGGCGGGGAAAGGAGGTGGCCTGCGGGTCCATCCGGGAGCTCAGGGAGATGTTCGGCTCCATCACCTACACCCTCACCTTCTCCATCGGTGACCTTGCCCGGCTCGGGAACCACCGGAACTACCGGAAGGACGGTATCTACTGGGCGGTCGACGGCCTCGATATCGACGGGATGAACGATCTCTCCCTCGCGCTCCCCGGGGCAGGGGGCCGGGTCGAGCGGGTCGAGTCCCACTACCCGAGCCTCGAGCAGATGCTCGTGAAAATCGGGAACTGAATCTTTTTTCAGGAGATCACCGGGGGACGTGAAAGACCCGGAAATAAAAGGAATTACGGGGTGGGCGCCCTGAGGGTGAGGGACGCGGTTACAAATCCCCCGTACATGTTGATATGATACTTGCCAGGCGACGAGAAGTAGAGCCGCTTCGGGCTGTTGCTGCTGTAGGTCCGGAAATACCCGTCCTGGGCAAGGAGCTTCTGCGTCGTGTTGTCCCTTACCGTGATCAGGAAAAAGGAACGGATGGGGCTGTCCGACCCCGGTGACACCGCGAAATCGACGATGAGGGGGGCCTGGACCACGTTTGCATACACCGCCTCGTACTGGAAACTGAATGTATAGGACTTCTGGAAGATCGTGGGGAAATACTGGCCCCTGGGGTTATACACCGTTGAGTAATAGGGGAGGACGTACGGGTTCGGGTCCCGTATAGGCGTGGCATCGACCGCCCAGGTTTTATAGGGATCCGGCGTCGGGACCGGGGTCGGTGTCTCAGGGGTGGGCTCCGTGGTCGGGATCGTCGTTTCCGTGGTCGGTATCTCGGTGACAACGATGGTATCGACCGGGGTCGGGGTGACCTTCGCAGCCTGGGTGGTCCTGAGGTACACGTTCCCGAAAACGACCATGACGACGATAACGATGATGACCGCAAAGGCGATGGCAATGGGCTCCATTAACCATTTCATGCTATCACGTACCCGAAGGCCTGTACATAAACTTGGGAACCGGGGAGGATAACCATTTCCTTAGGAAAACCCGGTACAGCCTGTCAAGGGACCGGGCCTGACCCGGTTGATCACCGGGGGCAGGAAATACGGGTCCCGAAACCGGGGTGCCGTTGGAAATGGAGACGGGGCCCTCTCCCTCGTTATGCCCCGAGAAATTTCAACACTCCATACACGAGGAAGGCGGGCCAGAGCACCGCCTTGAATACCCCGATGACCCCGCCAAGGATGGTGGTGGCGGTGGTGAGGTAATACACGAGGGCCCCGAGGAACCCCAGGCCGTACATTGCTCCTCCCGAACCATGGCAGTGCATATGTCCCTTCCAGTTACATTTCGGGCCCTGTTCGGACGTCCCTGTCTCCATGTTCACGCATCCTTCCTGTTTCCTTCACAACAAAATACAACAACGCCCTGTTTATAATTTCCTGCATATCTGCATAACTGCTGTCAGAATCAAGAAAGGTAAAACGGGCCTGAAGGGATTTGAACCCCTGGCCGATGGATTAAGAGTCCATCGCTCAACCTGACTAAGCTACAGGCCCAAATGAACGCATAACGTGGTCGATGAATTCAGATAAGGATTTCGTATCCCTCCGGGATTCTCTCCCCGGAGGTCCATCGTCCCTGCGACTGGAGTCGCAGGACTCCTCTTCCTTCGGGAATAGTCGTCCCTGCGGGGACTCTGCACCTCCGAGTCGCAATCCCTTATATCGGGGGACGGCGCAATTCTGTACATATGGCGGGTACTGGAGTGGAAAAGGCGAAAAAGAAGGTCAAATACCTGATATTCGGGTGCGGGAGCACCGGCTACAATGTCGTGGAGGCGCTCTTCCGCGAGACCCCGGATATCCTCATCGTTGACCATGACGAGAAACGGGTCGAGGACCTCCGGGTCCAGAAGTTCAATGCCATCGTCCGGGACCTCACGAGCCCCGGGCTCGTCACCGGTCTCCCCGAGCCCGACGTCGCCTTCGTCCTCTCCAATGACAAGGACGCGAACCTCGCCGCCCTCCGCACCATCCGTGCCGCGTACCCGAAGGCCCATATCATAGCCCGGGCCACCGACCCGGTCTCCATCGGCATGCTCCAGGAGGCCGGCGGTGACCTCGTCATCTACCCGCAGGAGGTGGTCGCGAAGGAGGTCGAGGCCCACCTCGCCCGTCTCCACTCGTCCCGGCTCGCCCGCCGGCTCTTCGAGCTCCTTGCCGGCTGGGAGGGCACCCTCGGGATCGTGACCCACACGAACCCGGACCCCGACTCCATCTCGAGCGCCATGGCCCTCGTCGCCATCGCCGCCGAGGCGAACCCGAAGAACCTCACCTGCCGGATCCTTTACGGCGGGAATATCGGGCACCAGGAAAACCGGGCCTTCGTGAACCTGCTCGACATCAACATGGAGCGGATCACCCCCCAGGTACTCAAGGAGTGCGACTACCTGGCCCTCGTCGATTCCCTCGCGCCCGGGATGAACAACGACCTCTCGAAGAAGACCCAGGTGAACCTGGTCATCGACCACCACACGAACGGCGAAATCCCCGAGGTGAAGGGGGACTTCGTGGATATCCGATCGGGTATCGGGGCCACCGCGACGATGATGGCCCAGTACCTCAAGGAGCTCGGCATCGTCGTGAACAAGAAGGTGGCGACCGCCCTCCTCTACGGGGTCCAGGCCGACACCCGCTACTTCCGGCGGAACGTGACCCCGGCCGACTTCATCTACGCGGCCTTCCTCCTTCCCTTCACCGACCTCGAGCTCCTGGAGAAGATCACCTCGCCCGCCATCTCGCAGGAGACCCTCGACGTGCTCGGCGCGGCCATCCGGAACCGGAAGATCAGGAGCGGTTACCTGTTCTCGAATGTCGGGTACGTGCGGAACCGGGACGCCCTTCCCCAGGCGGCCGACCTCCTCATCAACCTCGAGGGGGTGAACACGGCCCTTGCCATCGGCATCGGCGACTCGGCCATCTACATCTCGGCGAGGAACAAGGACATCCGGCTCCACATCGGGAACGTGCTCTCCGAGGCCTTCGGGGACATCGGCGAGGCCGGCGGGCACCCGAACATGGCGGCCGCGACCATCCCGCTCACCTACTTTTCCCTCGTGAAGGTGAAGGACGACCTCCTCTCCCTCGTGCTCGAGCCCATCATGCGCAAGTTCATGCGGGTCGTGGGCCTCGAGAAGGAAGAGTCCCACGAGATCTTCGAGGTCTGACGGAATAATCCATGAAATCCCCGAAAACCGGGTTCATTTTTTCGAGGTTCGAGGACTGGGAACCGTACTACCTCCGGATCATCGGGCACTTCGGCTTCGACCGGGCCCGGGACGAGGAGGCGGCCCGGCTCCTCGCCGGGCTCCTCGCGAGGGACGACCTGCCCCTCCTCGGAGAGCATATCCGGGGCAGACCGGCGACGGTCTGCGGGAATGGCCCGAACCTCGTGGATGAACTAGACTGGGTCCGGGGCACGGTCATCGCGGCAGACGGTGCGGCCAACCAGCTGTTCGCCCGGTGTATCCGCCCGGCAGCCATCGTCACCGACCTCGACGGGGCGACGGATGCGTTCATTGCCATGAATAAGGAAGGCACGGTCATCGTCGTGCATGCTCACGGGGACAACATGCCCCTTCTCAGGAAATGGGTACCCCGGTTCCCGGGCCCGCTCGTCGGGACGACCCAGAGCCGGCCCTTCGACGGGATCCATAACTTCGGCGGGTTCTCGGACGGCGACCGGGCGGTCTTCCTCGCGCACGCCCTCGGGGCGACGGAGGTCGCTCTCGTCGGGTTCGACCTTGACGACCCCACGGTCGGGCCGGTAAAGCGGGGGAAGCTCCTCTTTGCCCGGGAACTCCTCAGGCTCGCAGGCCATGACCTCTGACGCGGTCCTTATCGACGGGTACGTCGACGAGCCCGCCTGCCTCGGGGTCCCCCCATACATCGCTCCCCAGGTACGCTCCGTGGCAGGGGTCCTCTCGACGCACGGGTTCCGGGTCAGATACCATACCATCGACCAGCTGAGGGAGGACCCCTCCCTCCTCCTCGCCATCGACGGAGCGGACCTCGTCGTGATGCTGGCCGGGGTCACCGTCCCGGGGAAGTACCTCGCGGGAACCCCTGCAACGCTCAGGGAGATTGAGCAGGTGGGATCCACCCTCCGGCACCCGAAGACCCTTATCGGGGGACCGATCCTGTTCGGGTACTCGCCCCGCGGTGGGACCCGGGCCGGCCAAAGGGAGATCGCCGGTTTTTCAGACGTTCTTACCGGCTCCCCGGATGTTGCCCTCGACTCGTACCTCTCCGGCGGGGAGCCGGAGGGCGGGGGAGATTACCGGCGGATGGCCGGATGGCTGGTAGCCGGCGCCCCCGTGATCGGGCAGCACCCGTCCTTCCCCCACCTCATGTGCGAGCTCGAGACCGCCACGGGGTGCGCGAGGGCGGTCGCCGGTGGGTGCTCCTTCTGTACCGAGCCGTTCTATGGCCCTCCCCGGTTCCGGACGGTCGAAGAGATTGCCGATGAAGTGGCGGCCCTCACGGCGAGCGGCGCACGCCATTTCCGGCTCGGGAGGCAGCCCGACCTCCTTACCTATGGCGTCACCGGCGGGGAGTTTCCACGACCGGATCCTGACAAGATCAGGGACCTGTTCACCTCGGTCCGCAGGGCCTCCCCCGATCTCCTTACCCTGCACATTGACAACGTGAACCCCGGGACCATCTCCCGGCACGAGGAGGCGGCGAGAGAAGCCCTCCGGGCGATTGTCGAGGGTCACACCCCCGGTGACGTTGCTGCCTTCGGGATGGAGACCGCCGATCCGGCGGTTGTGGCCGCAAACAACCTGAAGGCGATGCCCGGCGAGGTGATGCAGGCGATCCGGGTCGTGAACGAGGAGGGAGGGATACGGAAGGAGGGCATCCCCGAAATCCTGCCCGGCCTGAACTTTGTCATCGGTCTCGCCGGAGAGACGGAGGAGACCTTTGCCCTGAACGAACGGTTTCTTTCGACGGTCCTCGCGGAGGGCCTCCTCGTCCGCCGGGTGAATATCAGGAAACTCATGGCATTCCCCGGCACCCGGGCATACGGGGAGAATACCCTCGGGAAGCATGACCGGCTCTTCCGGAGCTGGAAGGAGCGGGTGAGGAGGGACTTCGACCGGCCGATGATCGAGCGGGTCTTCCCGCCCGGGACTGTGCTCCGCAGGGTTATCGTCGAGGAGACCGGGCCGGTCTCGTACGGCCGGCAGATGGGGTCCTACCCGGTCCTCGTCGGGATCCCTCTCCCGCTCCCCGTCCGTGACGTGATCGATACCATCGTCATGGACTGGGGCATGCGGTCCATCACCGCCCTCCCCTGCCCGGTTGAAGTGAACCGGCTCCCGGTGCAGGCCCTCACCTGGATCCCGGGGATCGGGAAGAAGAAGGCGAAGGCTATCGCCGCCAGGCGCCCGTTCGGAGACCTGGGGGCGTGGAGAGCGGTCGCGGGGGAGACCCCGCTCGACCGTGAGCTTTCGTTCCGGGCCTAGGCCTCGCGGAGCTCCATTACCTTCAGGACGTCGGTGCGGGTGACGATCCCGAGGAGCCGGTTTTCTGCGACGATAGGGATGCGCCCGACATTATACCGGGACATGAGCCTGAAGGCGTCGGAGAGCATGGCCGTCGGGGGAAGGGTGATCAGGTTCCTCGCCATGATGTCCCCGACCTTTTTTGCGTCACGGTCGATCTCGGAGGTGCGGTGGACGTCCTCGAGGGTGACCATGCCCGCGAGGATGCCGGCCTGCATGACGGGAAAGCCGAGGTGCTTCGTCGCGTACATGAGCTTGATCACGTCGGGGACGGTCATCTCGGGGGGGACGGTGATCAGGGTCGTGGACATCACGTCCTTCACGGCGACGTCCTTCAGGAGCACCTGGGACCGGATGGCATAGAACTCCTGGTCCGCGCCGAGGTAGATGAAGACCCCGATGATGATCAGGATGAAGTTCAGGGTAAATAAGCCGAAGATCACGAAGAGGAAGGCGAAGGCCTTCCCGATGTCGGCCGCGATCTTCGTCGCCCGGGGGAGGGACATCCGTTTCGCGAGCCATGCCCGGAGCACCCTCCCGCCGTCCATGGGGAAGGCCGGGAGGAGGTTGAAGACGAACAGGATCACGTTGAGGAGCGCGAGGTACCCGAAGAGGAAGATGACAACCCCTGCAACAGCGGGGTTCCGGATGAACGGCACCCCGGCGAACACGACGAGCCACGACAGGATGCCGAGGCCGGCGCTCGTCAGGGGGCCGGCGAGGGACATGGGGAGCTCATCCACGGGGTCCGGGATCTCGTTCTCGATGGATGAGACACCCCCGAGGATGAGGAGGGTGATGCTGTTGATCTTGATCCCGCGGCGCAGGGCGACGATGCAATGTGCGAGCTCGTGGACGAGGACGCAGGCGAACAGCCCGAGGGCGACGACCGCCCCGAGGATGTAGGGGTTCCAGCCCTGGACGATCAGGGTGGTATCGGGGTTTGCCACGCCGAAGATATCGAAGACGAAGCCGCTCGAGATGGAGATGTCGGTCCCTATGATCCAGGCAAAGAGGGGGATGGCAAGGAGAAAGGACCAGTGCAGGAGGACCGGAATCCCGAAGATCCTCCCGATCCTGATGGAACCGGCCATGCGAGACGAGTATCTTTTTAATGTTTAAGAAACTATGCTCCTCTGATACGGATGATTACGCAGATAACGGAACTGTTCGGGCTCTCCGTCTACACCGATAAGGCGATCTACGTGGGGGATGTCGAGGATGTGGTCATCGATGTTGACAACAAGAAGCTCGACGCGCTCGCCATCGGGAACCTCAACCCGGAGCTCGTCGACGTGAAGGGGTTCAAGGGCATCAAGATCCCCTTCCGGATCATCAAGGCCATCGGCGATATCATCGTCATCCGCCACCTCTCCCAGCAGTTCAGGCAGGAATAAGGGAGCGATCGGAGGCCGCCCGCGGTCCCCCGGCCCAGGGTGACCGTGCCCCGTTTTCTTGTTTTCCATGGAAGAGAGAGAGATCTTCGGGAACCTCGCCATCGTCCCCCCCATTTTCGTCCGTCTCGACGGGCGTGCCTTCCACCGGCTCGCGGCCCGGCGTCGCCTCGAGCGACCATTCGACGAGGACTTCTCGAAGGCCATGGCCCGGGTCTCCTCCCGTCTCCTCTCGGAAAGCGGTCTCTCCCCTCTCTTCGCCTACACCTTCTCCGACGAGATCAGCCTCTATTTCCCCGGTCTCCCCTTCCGCGGACGGGTCGAGAAGATCGACTCGGTGCTCGCCTCCTTTGCGGCGAGCTGCCTTACCCTCGCCCTCGGGGCCGACCAGCCTCTTTCCTTCGACGCGAGGGTCATCGTCGCATCCCGGGAGTACGCCCCCGGATACCTCGCCGGCAGGCAGCAGGAGGCCTGGCGCAACCACCTGAACGCCTACTGCCAGGAGGCGCTTCTCAGGGAGGGGATCCGCCCGACGGAGGTGGCCCGCCGGCTCTCGGGCATGCGGAGCGAGGAACTCCACGAGTTCATGTTTTCCCGCGGGGTGAACCTCGCAAAGACCCCGGCCTGGCAGCGGCGGGGGACCCTCGTGTACCGCCGGGTCGAGGGGAGGCCGGCGACCGACCGGCGCTCGGGTAAGCCCGTCGAGGCGGTCCGGAGGGTCATCACCATCGACCGTGACCTCCCGGTCTTCTCCACGCCCGAGGGGCGG
>Ga0335071_10006354_pt1 | contig 12203 bp, 7 predicted proteins | sample Lox_Sample_15_FD_206724 | JGI IMG/M metagenome (GOLD analysis project Ga0335071, IMG submission 206724) | Soil microbial communities from Loxahatchee National Wildlife Refuge, Florida, United States - Lox_Sample_1.5 | ecosystem: Environmental > Terrestrial > Soil > Wetlands | place: USA: Florida...
GTCAAGATTGAATGATTGGCAAACCAGGCGGGGCAGCCTGCCCACCGTTCACTCGGTGGGCAGGCGTTGTGATCCGCCGTTCGTGCCGGCATCGCCTGACAACAGCATCAGCTGCGGCTTCGTCATCATATCGGGGCGGACAGGTCGATCCCATGCGCGCCCATTGCCGACGGCTCGATCAAGATGACGTGGTTCCGAAGATGGGCACGGTCCAGTCGTGCCGAGCGCTCACAGGTGCCGCGCTCACCTTGAAATTGCATCGGCATCGGGCAGGATCAGCCGTCGGGCCGCGCGGCAGCCAAATGTCGACCGTCGTTGGATGTGCCGCGGGACTATCCGACCAAGGGTCCAATCGCATGACACCATGGGAGGCATCGAATGTGTCAGCTTTGTCGTGAAGGACGATTACAAGCGCATTTCGGATCAAGGCGCCAGTTCCTGAAGGGCGTCGCCGCGGTCGGGGTCGCCGCGGCAGGCATGAATTTGTTCTCGGCACGCCGCGCGATGGCCGCGGATCCGCCGCTGGAAGCCGGTCGCCCTGGCATGCGCTATGTCATTCGCGGCGGCTCGGTCATGTCGATGGATCCAAAGGTGGGCGATTTTGCCAAGGCCGACGTCCTCGTCGAAGGCGGCAAGATCGTTGCCGTCGGCCCCGATCTCGGCGCTGGCGGTGGCGCTGAAATCGACGCGACCGGGCGCATCGTCATGCCCGGATTCATCGATACGCATCACCACCAGTTCGAGACGGCGCTGCGTGGCTGGCTCGCCGATGGCGTTCTGATCAATGACGGGTCCGGCTCGCCGAGCGGAAGCCGGACCTATTACGAAAACATTCTGCTCAAATTTGCCACGGTGTACCGCCCGCAGGATGTCTACATCAGTGAACTGTTCGCGGGGCTCTCGCAACTCGACGATGGCGTGACGACGGTCCACGACGTCTCGCAGATCCACCACACGCCGCAGCACTCCGACGCGGCGATCCAGGCGCTGTTCGATGCGGGGCGCCGGGCAGCATTCGGCTATTTCGAGGGCGCCGGCGAGGGCGTCACCGTCAACACGCCCGGCTACGCCTATCCGCAGGATGCATTTCGAATCAAGCGGAAGTGGTTCTCGTCCAACGACCAGCTCGTCCACATGATCATGGGCGGCGAGGTCTATTTGGGCACTCCGACCTATACGCAATCCTGGACGATCGGGCGCCAGCTCGGCCTGCAGATCGCGGCGCACGTCCTCTCGCCCTTCGGCATCACGCCGATCCTCGATCAGCTTGCCCAGGGAAAGGGAGGCACCGGCCAGAATATCGGGATCGGGCCGGACAATCTGTTCATTCACATGACCGGTCAGTCAGACACAGGCTGGAATGCGGTCAAGAAGGCCGGCGCGCAGGTGTCGATCGCTTTTCCGATCGAGATGAACATGCGTCACGGCGCACCACCGATCCTGAAGATGATGAGCCTCGGCATGGAGCCGTCGCTCTCCGTGGACGTCGAATGCACGATGACCGCAGACTTCTTCACCCAGATGCGCGTCGCCATGAACATGGAGCGCATGGCGGTCAATCAGATGATCCTCGAGCAGGGCAACTTCTATCCTCCGAATCAGTGGCCGACGCCTGCGCCGGGTACGCCGGCGCTGCTGACGACGCGCGACGTGTTGCGCTTCGCGACCGTCAATGGCGCCAAAGCGCTTGGGCTGGAGGCCAAGGTCGGTTCTCTCACGCCGGGCAAGGAGGCCGACATCATCCTCCTCGACGCCACCCGCATCAACGTGGCGCCGCTCAACCATGTGCCAGGCGCCGTGGTCTCCCTGATGGACCGCACCAACGTCGAGACCGTGATCGTGGCAGGCAAGATCCGCAAATGGCAGGGCAATCTGCTCGGTGTTGATCTGCCGCGGCTGCGCCATGAGCTCGAGGCCTCGCGTGACCATGTGTTCGAAGCGGCCGGCATCCAGCAGGACCTGTTCAGTCCGTTCTGACGACGCCCGAGCGCGGCTGCCGCGCAACGAAGCTTGGTGGGCCGGATAAACCTGCCCACCCTCGTCTCGCCGTCGCTTTGGTCCTTGGGTCGCCCGGCGAAACACTGGCCGCCGCGCAGGGGGCATGCACTTTTGCCACGCAAGAAACTGCGATCGCGGTGACTTGCTCATGCCGAGACCGAGCCCGCACATGGCCCACCTTTTTTCGTGCTATACTGCTGGCCTGAACAAAGAGGCCCCCATGAAAAATCGTAAAGTCATTGCCGCGCTGGCCGGGCTGGGTTTCGCCTTCCCCATCGTCGCGCTGGCGCAGGACCAGCCGGTCGAGGAACAGATCGTCAATGCCATGAACAAGGTGTTCGGTGTCCATCCCGGTTACCGCGCCAATCATGCCAAGGGCGTCGTGGTCGAGGGCAGCTTCAAGGCCTCTCCGGAAGCCGGAGCGCTGAGCCGGGCGACCCTGTTCAGCGGCGGCACCATCCCGGTGACGGTGCGCTTCTCTGATTCGACGGGGGTGCCGAACCTGCCCGACGGGTCTGGAGACGCCAATCCGCACGGGATGGCGGTCAAGTTTCATCTGCCTGATGGCAGCGACACCGATATCGTGATCAACTCCCTGAAATTCTTCCCGGTGTCGACGGGCGAGGAGTTTCGCGACCTGCTGCTGGCGCTGGCGGACAGCCCGCCGAATGCCGCCAAGCCGACCAAGATCGAACAGTTCATCGCGGGCCATCCCTCCGTTCCCGCGGCCTTGGGCACGGTGGCGACGCCCGACAGTCTTGCCGACGAAAACTATTTTGGCGTCGACGCGTTCGTTTTCGTCAACAAGGCGGGCGAGAAGCAGGCGGTCCGCTATCAGATGCTGCCCGAGAAGGTCGTCCATCTGGAGCCATCCGACGCGGCGAAACGCGCACCGGACTTCTTGATGGACGAACTGCCGCAGCGCTTGAAGCAGGGACCGGTGACGTTCCATTTCAAGGCACAGCTCGCCGCGGCGGACGATTCCACGAAGGATCCGGCGAAAGCCTGGCCCGAGACTCGCAAGGTGGTCGAGCTTGGCACCCTGACAATCGACAAGGCTGTGGCGGACAACCTCGAGGCCCAGAAGAAGCTGCTGTTTCTGCCGGGCCAGCTCACCGATGGAATCGAGCAGTCCGACGATCCACTGATCGACATCCGCAACGCCGCCTATGCGATCTCGTTCGGGCGGCGTCAGTGATCGATCACCTCGTCATGCCGGCGCGGCGGGCCGCGCCGCCAGCGGGTCCAACTCGGAAACGTGCCTCCCGCGCAGGCGCCGTCCGCTACTCCTACCGACATGCTCATCAAGATCGTTAATCGTCGGCTCGGGGCCATGAACACCGTTCGACCGATTCGCGGGCAGTTGAGTATCGGCCTTTCGAGCCTCAGGATGCAGGGCGTGCCAGGACCGATTGCCATGATATTGCGGCGACAGCAGCATCGACAGCGCCGGCAAAGCCAGCGAAATCGAAGTCCTTCGGCTTTCTATGTTTTTCTCCTATGCGCAGGATTGCTGAATTCACGGTGCTGCGGAGTGCTTCCAATTGTTCCTCTGCAGACCGATGCTTGATATTCGACCAGTGAATCTGACCGACACTTAACAGCTCCTTCTTTTTCGGCCTGTAGCTTGTGTAGCTGGCAGTCGCTCGGAACCAATCGCCATATGCATCCAATTCGCCAATATCGAAGCCAAAGATGAAACACTCAATGGATTTCCCGAAGGAATGTCCATCGAGTGATGCATCAACAATATGATCAAAGGCGGCAATATCGATTCTCCAACGACCGGTTTCACGTACCCATTCTTCGGGCTGGCGCGCATTGCCGCGCTCGTGACCTACGAATAGAACCTCTTTCGACGAACTAACGGCGGTCTTGAATTTCATTGCGAACACTCAATTCGACGGGACGCCCCGCTCATGGCGCCAGCGCGATCCGGATCATGCGCGCGAGATCGGCCGACAGATAGGGTTTCGGCAACAGCAACACGCCGGGATCGAGGCGCCCATGATGCACGATGGCGTTCTCGGTGTAGCCGGAGGTGTACAAGACTCTCAGTCCCGGGCGCCGCTTCACGGCCTCGATCGCGAGCTGGCGGCCGTTCATGCCGCCGGGAATGATCACGTCGGTGTACAACAGATCGATGCGCTCGGGACCGTCGATGATGGCGAGCGCCTCGGCGGAATTGCTGGCGGCCAGCGTGCGGTATCCAAAACGCTTGATCTGGGCCACGACATAGTCGCGCACCAGTGCATCGTCCTCGACGATCAGGATCGACTCGTCGCCATGTTCGCCGCCCAGAAGGCCGGCCTCGGCGACCGGCGCGACCGGCACGCCCGCGGCCTGCGGCAGATAAAGTTTGACGGTCGTGCCGTGGCCTTCCTCGCTGTAGATCTTGATGTGTCCGTTCGACTGCTTGACGAAGCCGTAGACCATGGACAGGCCGAGCCCGGATCCCTTGCCGACCTGCTTGGTGGTGAAGAACGGCTCGAACACTTTTTCGAGCAGGTTTTGCGGGATTCCATGGCCCGTATCGCTCACCGCGACCATGACATAATCGCCCGGCTTGACCTCGCGGTTCATCGCCGCGTAGTTCTCGTCGAGCACGACGTTCTTGGTCTCGAGCGTCAGCTTGCCGCCGTTCGGCATGGCGTCGCGCGCATTCAAGGCGAGATTGAGCAGCGCGGTCGAAAGCTGGCTCGGATCGATCAGCGCCGGTGCGGCATCATGCGCCAGCATCGATTCGATCTCGATCGGTTCGCCGAGCGTCGGGCGCAGCAGCCGTGCAACGTCGATGACCATGCCATTGACGTCGGTCGCGCGCGGCTGCAGCGGCTGGCGGCGTGCAAAGGCCAGCAGATGCTGGGTCAGGTCGGCGCCCCTGGCGGCCGCGGCACTGATCAGCTCGGTGATCGGGACGAGATCGCGGCGATGCTTGACGGCATCGGCAAGGATTTCAATGGATCCGATGATCACGGTCAGGATGTTGTTGAAGTCGTGAGCGACGCCGCCGGTCAGCTGGCCGATCGCCTCCATCCTCTGCGCCTGCCGGACCTGGGTTTCGGTAGCCTCGATCTCCTGGAAACGCTTGACCATGGCCTCGGCGCTGCGGCGATGCCGCATTTCCTCCTCCAGCGCGGCATAGGCGCGCTGGAGCTGAACGTGCGTCGGCATCATCAGCATGCGGGGCAACATCAGGAGGAGCCCCGCTGCGATCGCGGCTCCGGCCGGCGCCAGCACGCCCTTGGTGGCCGCCTCGACGCCGTAGGCCGGCACCCACACGACGAGGATCGACAACAGGCGGCTGATCCCACAGAGAGCTGCGAAAGTTGCGTAGCCCCAGAATGCGGCGCGGAACATCAGCTGCATGTCACGCTGGCGCCGCCACACGAAGTACCCGAGCAGGAGTGCGGTCGCAAACAGCGCGAGCGCGACCATGGCGTCCGAGACGACGTTGATCCAGATCAGTTCCGGCTGCCACTCCAGGCATGCGCCATGCGGGATGAGGGTCGACATGTCCAGTTGATCTCCAAGAGGCAGGCGAGGCGGGGTCCGGAACCGGACGACATGAATTTTAGTGCGATTTGGCTCAGAAGTCCTCCTGAACGGACTCGCCGCAAGGTTGCGGGGACATCTGGACCGCCGGGCCTCCCGGCGAACCGGGTCTATCCCCTCATCCTGAGGAGCTTGCTTTAGCAAGCGTCTCGAAGGATGAGGCCCGGATATTCGCATCGGGCCTCATGGTTCGAGACGCGCGCAAGAGCGCGCTCCTCACCATGAGGGTCTCGCAGCGGGTTTAGGTGGCGCACCGACGCCGCGAATCGGGACGTAGCGCGCGGCCCCCACGGCTTGTCAGCTCACGACGCGAGCGCGGTCCGGAGCATCCGCGCGAGATCGGACGACAAATAGGGTTTTGGCAACAGCAGCACGCCGGCGTCGAGCCGGCCGTGATGCACGATGGCGTTCTCGGTGTAGCCGGACGTATAGAGAACTTTCAGGCCCGGGCGTCGCCGCACGGCCTCGCGCGCGAGCTGGCGGCCGTTCATGCCGCCGGGGATGATCACGTCGGTGAACAACAGGTCGATGCGTTCCTCGCCGTTGATGAGCGCGAGCCCTTCGGCCGCATTGCTGGCGGCGAGCGTGCGGTAGCCGAACCGCCTGATCTGGGTCGTGACGTAGTCGCGGACCAGCGCGTCGTCCTCGACGACCAGAATGGTTTCGTCGCCGTGATCTCCGGCGGAGACACCGGGCTCCGCGGCTTGCACGCTCGGCACCGAAGCGGCCTGCGGCAGATAGAGTTTGACCGTGGTGCCGTGGCCCTCCTCGCTGTAGATCTTCACATGTCCGTTCGACTGCTTGACGAAGCCGTAGACCATGGAAAGCCCGAGCCCCGATCCCTTGCCGACCTCCTTGGTGGTGAAGAACGGTTCGAACACTTTTTCGAGCAGGTCCCTGGGGATCCCCTCCCCCGTGTCGCTCACCGCGACCATCACATAGTCGCCCGGCCTGACCTCCTGGTTCATGGCTGCGTAGTTGTCGTCGAGCGCGACATTCCGGGTCTCCAGCGTCAGCTTGCCGCCGTCCGGCATGGCATCGCGCGCATTCAACGCCAGGTTGAGCAGCGCGGTCGAGAGCTGGCTGGGATCGATCAGGGCCGGGGCGGCATCATGCGCCAGCATCGATTCGATTTCGATCTGCTCGCCGAGCGTCGGCCGCAGCAGCCGCGCGACATCGATCACCATGGCATTGACGTCGGTCGAGCGCGGCTGCAGCGGCTGGCGGCGTGCGAAGGCGAGCAGGTGCTGGGTCAGGTCGGCGCCCCTGGCGGCGGCGGCGGTGATCATTTTCGCGATCGGGGCGAGATCCCTGCGATGCTTGACCGCATCGGAGAGGATTTCGATCGAGCCGGTGATCACGGTCAAAATGTTGTTGAAGTCGTGCGCGACGCCCCCGGTGAGCTGGCCGATCGCCTCCATCTTCTGCGCCTGCCGCACCTGCGCCTCGGTGGCCTCGAGCTCCTGAAAGCGCCTGACCATGTCCTCGGCCTTGCGGCGCTGCCGGACCTCCTCCTCGAGTGCGGCATAGGCCTGCTGCAGCTGGTTGCGCCCCGGCAGCACCAGCAGCCGCGGCAGCACGATCAGCAGCAGTGCTGCGGCAATCCCGACCGACATCACCGCCTGGACGCTCTTGGCGGCGGCCTCGATGCCGTAGGCCGGCACCCACAGCGTCAGGATCGACAACAGGCGGGTCAGCCCGCAGACCATGACATAGGCGCCAAAGCCAAGAAACGCGGAGACGAACTGCAGATCGCGGCGGCGCCACACCAGCAGGCCCAGGAACAGGGCGGTCGCGAAAAAGCCGCCGCCGATCAAGGCGTCGGAGACGGCATTGATCCAGATCAAGCCCGGCTGCCACTCGAGGCACGCGCCATGCGGGGTGAGCGTCGACATGTCGAGATGATCTCCAAGAAGCGGCCGAAATTTGGCAACCGCGATCCGGTCCGTCGGGCGGCACGATGGGCCAGATCATTCAGTTTTTCGTAAACCGCGCAAGCGCGGGCGGCCGGCGCGTGTCGCCGCGGCGATCTGGAGACATCCGCGGTTAACGGGCGGCGGGACGCCACAATTCAACCATAGGTTACATACATACACACCTCAACCGCGGAAGCGGCTATTCGGCCGCCTGTGCGGACCTCGCCGCCTTGCGTGCGCGCAGGGGAGCAAACTGCTCCGCAGTCAGCGTCTCGTTCCTGATCAGGAGCACGACCCCGGCCTCCAGATCGCTCCGATGCGCGTCGAGGACCTCTCGTGCCGCCTGATCACCGGCCTCGATCAGATCGCGGACCGCAAGATCGATCTCGCGACCCGTCGCCTCGGCGGCGGACACGATCTGGTCCTGCATCGCCGGGATGAAAGATTGGGGCTTCGGCGCATAGGTCCGCTGGCCGACCTTTGCGTCCATGCCGTATTTGGTCACCATCTCCAAGGCGATCTCGGTCGCGCGCTGCAGGTCATCGGCCGCTCCCGTCGAGACGTCGCCATCGAAGATCAGCCGCTCCGCCGCCCGCCCCCCCATCAGCACCGCGATGCGATCCTTCAGCTCGCGCGCCGACAGCAGGAAGCGGTCTTCGGTCGGCCTCTGCATGGTGTAGCCCAACGCGCCGATCCCGCGTGGGATGATCGACACCTTCTGCACCGGGTCGACGTCCGGAAGGTTGGCGGCGACCAGCGCGTGGCCCATCTCGTGATAGGCGACGCGGCGGCGCTCCTGCGCGCCCAGCACCCTGCTCTTCTTTTCGACCCCTGCAACGATCCGCTCGATCGCGACGGTGAAATCCTCCGATGAGACCTCCTCGCCGTTGCGCCGCGTCGCGGCGATTGCAGCCTCGTTGACCAGGTTGGCAATATCGGCGCCGGTGAAGCCCGCGGTGAGGCCGGCGATGTTGTCGAGATCGACGTCGGCGCGGGTCTTGATCTTGCGGATGTGCACTTTCAGGATCGCGAGGCGGCCATTCTTGTCGGGCCGGTCGACCAGAACCTGGCGGTCAAACCGGCCGGCACGCAGCAGCGCCGGATCGAGGATCTCGGGCCGGTTGGTGGCAGCCAGGAGAATGACGCCGAGCCGCGGATCGAAGCCGTCGAGCTCGGCCAGCAGCTGGTTCAACGTCTGCTCCTTCTCGTCATAGCCGCCATAGGCGCCCGGCGTCCGGCTGCGTCCGAGCGCATCGAGCTCGTCGATGAAGATGATGCAGGGCGCCGCCTTGCGCGCCTGCTCGAACAGGTCGCGCACCCGCGCGGCGCCGACGCCGACGAACATCTCGACGAACTCGGATCCTGAGATGGAAAAGAAGGGGACGCCGGCCTCGCCGGCCACCGCGCGGGCCAGCAGCGTCTTGCCCGTGCCGGGCGGCCCGACCAGCAGGATGCCCTTGGGCACATGCGCGCCGAGACGGCCATAGCTCTTCGGATCCTTCAGGAACGACACCACCTCCTGCAGCTCGAACTTGGCTTCCTCGACGCCCGCGACGTCGGCGAACGTGACCTTGGTGTCCTTCTCGACATAGACCTTGGCCCGCGACTTGCCGATCGACATCAGCCCGCCGAAGCCCTGGCGGTCGGCGAAGCGGCGCGCCAGAAAGATCCAGATCAGATAAAACATCACGCCCGGAATGACCCAGGACAGAATGGTCTGCAGCACCCCGCCCGAGGGAACGCCGGTCACCGTGACGCCCTTGGCCGCAAGCTTCTCGGCGAGCGCCGGGTCGACACGCGCGGTGACGAACGCCTGCTTGCCGCTCGGAAGCTTGTCTTTCAGCTTGCCCTGGATGACGTCCTGGCCGACCGCGACCTCGCTCACCTGACCCTGGGCGACGAGCTGCTCGAACTGGCTGTAGGGGATGTTCTCGACCGTGTCGTAGGTGGCGAGAGCCCATTGCAACCCAACCAGCACGAGACCCGCGACGAAGATGTAGCCGATCGTGATCGCCTGCTTGCGTGATGACGGGTCCGTCGCCATGTCAGTCTCCACTCAACCCTTGAAAATATTGAAATATTAGCGAAATCGCGCCGCGCTGATCTTGCGGAAGATCAAGCTCCGACCCGCAGCCCGGCTCGCTGCGCCAACTCCGCGCCGAAGGGAGAGGTTCCTTGCCGGCGGCCAGGGCGCTGCATCCGACCCGATCGCGCCACTTGATCGAAGTCAACAGCGCCGTTTCGAAGAGGTGGAAGAATATTGTCGTCAAGCTGGAGGAGCCACCATGATCAGAGACATTCTCGTCCATCTTCCGACCGAGCGGCAGGTGAGGCCCGTCGTCGATGGCGCAGTCTCGCTCGCGGCAAGCCACGGCGCCCATGTCGATGCGGTCGCGGCCGGCTATGTCTCCGAAAGCACGGCCTATGTCATGGAAGGCGGCGCCGCGCTGGCGACAGTATTCGAGCTCGAACGCGAGCGCGCCATGAGCCGCGCCGAAGCGGCGCTGAGCGTGTTCGAGACCGAGGCGAAAGCGGCCGGCATTTCGTATCGCTGCCAGGCAAAGGGAGCGTTTCCCGCCGAGGCCTCCGCATCGCTCGGTGCCGCGGCTCGGCTTTACGATCTTGCGATGGTCGTGCAGCCGGAGACCGACCGGCAAACCTACGACAACACGCTGCCGCAGGAAATTCTCTTCCACGCCGGCGGGCCCGTGCTGTTCATGCCCTACATTTTCAGGGGCGCCTTCAAGACCAAGCGGATCGGCCTGTGCTGGGATGGCAGCCGGCTGGCCGCGCGGGCCTTGCGGGACGCCGCGCCGTTCCTGGCCGCGGCCGACATGCTGGTCGTCATCACGATCAACGAGGAAGCCGGGCTCATCGACGAGGCCTCGGCAGGGAATCTCGCAAAACATCTGGCAAGGCACAAGGTGCCGAGCAAGATCGTCGCACTGACCGCCGCGCGATCCGACATCCAGCCGACCATCCTGTCGCTGGCCGCCGAGGAGAGCATCGACATGCTGGTGATGGGCGCCTACGGGCACTCGCGCCTGCAGGAGATGGTGCTCGGCGGCGTGACGCGCGAAATGCTGCGGACCATGACCGTCCCCACTCTGATGTCGCACTGATACGGAGCCCGACGACATGGTCAAGCGCAGCCAACCTTGGGACAGCCGCTCGGCGATCAGCCGAATTGCCCACGTCGTGGAGCGGATCGGACTTGCCTTAACCGGCGGATCATGCGGGCTCTTCGTGGCCGCTCATGTCGCGAGAGCCGATATCAACCTGATCGGCTCGAGCATCAGCGTTCTGGCCATGATGTTCTACGGCGCCGCCGGCTTCTATCTCGGCATCGACCTGCCTGCGATGCGGCTGCGCGAGCTGTCGCTCCGCAGGTTCAGCCCGCACCCGGACATCGTGGACCTCTTGAGCGCGGTCGGCACCTTCCTGGCTGCCATCGCGGCCGTCGTCTCGGTCGGCAACATCATTCTCGACGAAGTGGCGCAGCACGGATCAGCCGTCGCGATCACGCTCGCCTGGGCGCTCGGCGCCTCCATGCAGATCGCGGCCGGCATCATCGCTCGGCTGCGCGCCGAGGCGTCGGCGGCATCCTGATTTCCTCAAGCGACCTGCCGACGCCAGCTCTCAATCTCGTTCTGGAAGGCATCGAGCCGCTCGGTCTCGATCCATCCGCGGCCACGAAAGATCGTCCCGGCTTCGCCATCGATGGAGAGCCAGTCGCCTTCCCTGATTGGCTGGCCGGCAAGCTCGACGGTCTGCGCGAGAGGATCGACTTGGAGTGCGGCGCAGCCGACGATGCTCGGCTTTCCCATCTGACGCGCGACCAGCGCAGCGTGGGCGGTACGCCCGCCGATCGCGGTCACGATACCGGCCGATGCGGCAAATCCCGCCACGTCAGCAGTCGAGGTGTCGCGCCGAACCAGGATCACGGGATCGCCCGACGAGGCGATGCGTTCGGCACTCTCGGAGCTGAATGCCACGCGGCCGACGGCAACGCCAGCCGAAGCACCGATGCCGTGCGCCGCGGGATCACCGACATCCCGCAAACGCGCGCGGCAGACTTTTGAGACATCGATGCCGTCAAGCAGCTGCAGGGCTCGCGCGGGCGATATCACCCCTTCACGGACGAGCTCGACGGCGAAGCGCAGCGCGGCGGCCGGCGTGCGTTTTGCGGCGCGCGTCTGCAACAGCCACAACCTGCCGGCTTCGATGGTGAATTCGATGTCCTGGACGTCGGCGAACTCCCGCTCGAGCCGGTGCAGGACCTCGCGCAATTGCGTCGCAACAGTCGGCAACCGCTGCTCGATCGCCTGCTCGTTCGCCGGCGTGCGGTTGCCGGACACGACGTCCTCGCCCTGCGCGCCGAACAGTACTTCGATGACCGGCTGCGCCGCGCCGGTCGAGGGATCGCGCGAGAATGCAACACCGGCTCCGCTCTCACGGCCGGCATTGCCGAACACCATCGCCTGCACCGTAACGGCGGTGCCGCGGAGATCATCGAGCCCCTGGAGCTTGCGGTAGGTCCGCGCGCGATCGCTCATCCACGACCGATAGACGGCGCCCGCGGCCATCTCCAGCTGGTCCATCGGCTCGTCGCAAACGAACTCGCCCCGCTCTTCGATCACCTGCTGCTGGGCCAGGGCAAGCCGCTCCATGGCTTCGCCGTCGAGCATGGCCTCGTCGCGGCATTTTTCGCCGGCCGCAATCTGTGCGATGCGC
>Ga0335071_10006355_pt1 | contig 12201 bp, 10 predicted proteins | sample Lox_Sample_15_FD_206724 | JGI IMG/M metagenome (GOLD analysis project Ga0335071, IMG submission 206724) | Soil microbial communities from Loxahatchee National Wildlife Refuge, Florida, United States - Lox_Sample_1.5 | ecosystem: Environmental > Terrestrial > Soil > Wetlands | place: USA...
TCGGCGTAAGCTCGCGCCGTCTCCGATCCGCGAACCATGGTCTGGAAGATGAGTTGTTTCCCGACCTTTTTCACGATGCTGTCGAGCGCATAAAGCGGATAGCGCAGGTGATAGAAGACACCCATAAATATGACGTAGTCGAATTGGCCCGGTAGATTTGCCACTTCATAGACCGACCGTTTCTCGAACTCGATGTCAAGCCCAAGTTGACCCGCAGCAAAGCGCGCCTGGTTCAGGTAACGATCGTCAACGTCGATCCCCAGAACCCTCTCGGCGCCACGTTGTTTCATCTGAATGCAGTAGAAGCCGCCATTACAGCCGATATCGAGCACGGTGGCGCCAGCGAGATTTTGCGGGATAGCGTCGGCCAAGTGTTTCCACTTAATGCTGGGAAAGTCGCCCAGGAAATGTTCGGGGGCCGTTTGCACTCCGTGCAGATCGATATTGTGAAACCAGTCGCCAAGTTCGTGGATGCGGCGTTGTAGTTCCCCTTTATCCACTTCGCCGGCCGCAGCGTCACGTTCAGGGCCGATTTCCCTTTCGGAAACATTACTCAGTTCGGTTGGCATTATTGGTCGGCAAGGTCTTCGTTAGTCCTTGCTGCGGAGGTTAGAAGACGGCTAAGGAACTTAGGATGTCTTCGGACAGGACAAGTGCCGCCAAATCATGAAATTGGAGTGATTTGCACAGGCCAGTTGCTGGCTGGCGCATCTTGGCACATGTAACAATCCTGTTAATTATGTACAGCCACTTGGCGAATGCCCAGCGGTCCCTTTCTTCGAGCCGCTGGGCCGATTCTCCTCACAGCATCTCGCCCTTTAGTCGGGAACGAAGGCGGCGCGCCGTTTCCAGCACTGCTTTTACTCTTTCCGTGGTTGTCGCCGATAGCCCTTCTGCTTTCAGCACTAACTCCGACTGAATCAGTAAGCCTGTGATGTCACTCTTCAACTCGCTTTCGAGGTCAAACCGCGCACGCTGACGTGCCAGTTCATAGTCGAAGACGCGACGGTTGCGGCTGGCCAACACCAGAGCTGCCACTTTCTCCGGGCGCAGACAAGCTAAGTCGAGAATGACCGGCGCAGCTGATTCCATCCGCTGGATCAGTGCATCCCAACTGCCCGGGGTACTCTCGATCAGATTCTCGTCTGCTACCACAAGGCCGAAGGTTTCCGCGCGGAGTGCGGCAAGAGCGAGACGAATGTTATTTACAGTTTTTACGTCATCGTGCGTTGCACGCTGGATTTGCGCGGCGCAGAATGGCGCATTTTGATACGGCGATATGAGAAGGATCATGTCCTTGTTAATGCAAGCCATTGGCCAGAAAGCGCGGATTGCAAACAAAGGACTTTTGCAAAAAGTAACAGCGGCCGATCCCTGTTTGGGAAAAGCCGCCGGGGTTGGAGTTCCGTTTTGGACCGATTAGCCGACTAGATGGCGCTGTATTCCTTCAGCTTGCGATAAAGAGTAGTTTTGCCGATGCCAAGCAGTTTAGCGGCCATCAACTTGTCGCCGTGTAACTGTTCGATCGCCTGCAGAATAGCGTTTCGCTCCACATCGACGAGCGGGAGTATCTTCGGGGCAACGGCAGCCGCAGCGACTTTTTTCTGGTGCGTGTTCTTGATGTAGGTCGGAAGATCGGGGAACGCCAAAGTTGTTCCGGAACAGAGTGCCCAAGTCCGCTCGATACAGTTTTCGAGTTCGCGGACGTTGCCGGGCCAGTCGTAATTCAGCAACGCCTTCAAGGCATCTTCGCTGATCGTTTTGCGGGCATTGGTTGCTCGCGCCATGCGCTCGAGGAAATGTTCTACCAGCGAAATGATGTCCTGACGACGTTCGCGGAGCGGCGGCATGCGCAGGGTGAGAACGTTCAGCCGGAAGTACAGATCGCGCCGGAAATTTCCTTCCGCCACCTCCATCTCCAGGTCGCGATTCGTTGCTGCCAGAATTCGCACATCAATCGGTATGCGCTTGGTGCTACCCACAGGGCGAATCTCGTGTTCCTGAATTGCGCGCAGAAGTTTGGCTTGCAGGTCGATGGGCAACTCGCCGATTTCGTCGAGAAACACGGTTCCGCCGCTGGCGACTGTCAGCAGTCCGTCCTTTGACCGAACCGCGCCAGTAAAGGCTCCCCGAACGTAGCCAAAAAGCTCGCTCTCGATCAGAGTGGGAACCAACGCGCCGCAATCGACCGGGATGAAGGGCCTGTCTCGATTAGGTCCGCTGTAATGAATGGAGCGGGCGACCAACTCTTTACCGGTTCCGCTTTCGCCGATGATCAGTACGGGGTGGGAACTCTGTGCCGCCTTAGTAATGATGCGGTAGATGCGTTCCATCTCCGCCGATTTGCCGATCAGCGAACCGAAGCCCTGGCGCGACCGCAAATCTTCCCGCAGCACGCGCTTCTGAGAAACCTTGTGCAACTCCTGCGCCGCGTGTTCGAGAAGCAGGCGAAGTTCCTCGAGCGTAAAGGGCTTGGTAAGGTAGTCGAAGGCGCCCTGCTTCATTGCCTGCACGGCCGAAGCAACGGTGGCGAAGCCGGTGATGATGATGACGACGGAATCGGGCCGGCGCTTCTTCACTTCGCGCAATGCTTCCATCCCGCAGGCGCCGGGGAGTTTCAGGTCGAGAAGGACGATGTCGATCGACTGGCTATCGAGAACCCGGTAAGCCTGTTCGGCATTCTCTGCGACCCAGGTGTTGAAACCTTTCAGTTGTGCTGTTTCCTGACAGCTTTCACGAACTGCTTTCTCGTCGTCCACAATCAGGACATTGAGCAGTTCCGCTCCGTTACTCTGCTTGTGAGTCAGTGCCGGTTCCGTGGTCTGCATCGCAACTCCGTGCTGCCGCCTAATTCGATTTCGACGCCGACGTCAAGTGAAAACGAACGTCTCGAGAGCAACTGTACCGGAATGGGAAAAGCGCGGCTGTGACGCAACACACAGCCGCTTGTGCCGAAGTGGGAAAAATCTCCCGTTGGGAGCGCAGATTGAGACCGGCTGCGATCAGAGCGGACGAAGTGACGCGGGCAAGAACGGGGCCAGCGACCATGGACCAGGCCCGGTCAGAAACAGGGCAAATGCTATGAGGAACTCGGTGAGCGCGAACTCGTATCCACCCTTGGCCACGCTGAACCCGTGTGGGAGATGCACGAGAAAGATCGCGCCGAGCATAACAATCATGATGCAGACCGTCCCAAAACGGTGAAAGACTCCGGTAAGTACAGCGAGGGCACCAACCACCTGTGCCAGCCCAACCAGGTAACCGATGATCACGGGGGCATGCATCACGCCGGCGAACGCTACTGGCCCCGGACCTCCCAGAACGCCAAAGAGGATGGCGGTTCCGTGATAGAGAAAGACCGTGGCAACCGCAATTCTTAAAATCAGCAGCGCAAGCGCAAGGCGAGGGGACGCCGATAGCGAATCCATGAATTCCGCTCCTGGAGTGCTTTGATGTTGAAGTGTTTACCCGGATTCAGAAACTTGCTCAACCCTCGCCTGGACTGCGTCGTTCCCGCTTTTTGTAGAGATACAACATACGTCGAGAAATGTTGGCAACACGTTCCAGGCTGGAAGTCGCCATCTCCAGTAATTGGCGTGCCTCATCATCAAGTGATTTGTTGTGCCCCAACAGATAGATTGCATTCATCGCGGCTGCAAGTGGATTGTTGATCTCATGCGCCAGGTTTGTCGTGATCTGCGCTGCCGAGGCTCTGGTTTCTGCGTCGCGCAAGGCAGCTTCCGTTTGCTTCTGCTGGGTGATGTCGCGGCTGATGCACAGCACGTATTCGACCTCTCCTTGCCCATTGCGCTCGGGAACCATGCGACATTGGAACCACCTCGGTCCTTCCGCGGAATCAAACAGGATATCGAATCGTGTCTCTTGGGCCGTGGCGAACACTTGCCGCAGGTGATGGTTGATCGTGGCTGCCGTCTCCGGCCGGTGCCCGAGATCCTCCATTGTCTTGCCAATAAAGTCGGAAGCGGGCCGATTATTCGCGCGTGCCGTTGCCTCGTTCACGTAAACATGTCGCAGTTGGCAATCAAACCGCCCAATCGCATCTGGCGCGTGATCGAGCAACACGCGCAGGTCCTGCTGCGACCACTGGTCAGACCACTGATCGATGGGGATGGGCCATGGTTCCGGGGAAAACTCGCGGGACATAGTTCAGTTCGTCTCGCTGTAGAGAATCTATCCTCGGAGAAGAAAGATGTAGCAATCGACCCGCCCGGTTGGCCGTAATCCGAATGGACTAAGGTCGAAGGTTTAGGCCCAGTAGGTCCGGTCCAGTGTCCGGTACTGAATTGCTTCGGCAATATGTTTTGCCTCAATGTGTGGGGCGCCTTCCAGATCGGCGACGGTTCGCGCCACCTTCAGGATGCGATCGTGCGCCCGCGCACTCAGCCCCTGCTGCAGCATCGCCCGTTCCAGCATGCGTTCGCAATCGGTGGACAGGTCGCAATAGGTACGAATCTGCCGCGAGGTCATCTGCGAATTGCTGTAGATCTTTTCGCGTGCCGCGGCGAAGCGATTGAGCTGCACTTCTCTGGCGCGCATTACGCGCTCGCGGATTTCGGCCGATCCCTCCGGACTGGCCCCGCCGCGCAGTTCTTTGTAGTTCACCGCCGGGACATCGATGTGGATATCGATACGATCGAGGAGCGGCCCCGATATTTTCGATACATAGCGTTGGATCATCGGGGGCGTGCACTGGCATTCGCGTGACTTGTCATTGTGATATCCGCAAGGGCAGGGATTCATCGCTGCCGCCAGCATGAATCGGGCGGGGAAGGTCAAGGACATCGCTGCCCGGGCGATGCAAACGGTTCCGTCTTCCAGGGGCTGACGCATGACTTCGAGTACATTCCGCGGAAACTCCGGCAATTCATCGAGAAAAAGCACTCCATTGTGCGCCAGAGAAACTTCACCCGGGCGCGGCACCGCTCCGCCGCCAATCAGGCCGGCATCGGATATGGTGTGATGGGGCGCTCGATACGGTCTCGTGCCTACCAATCCCGCGGCAGAATCGAGCACGCCTGCGACACTGTGAATCTTGGTCGTCTCTAAAGCTTCTTCGAAGGTCAGCGGGGGCAGAATCGTCGGAATTCGCTTGGCCAGCATCGTTTTGCCCGATCCAGGTGGCCCGATCATTAATATGTTGTGACCGCCGGCACACGCCACTTCCAGCGCGCGCTTTGCTGTCATTTGTCCACGCACATCCTTGAAATCGACGGCAAAGTACTGAACCTTTTCCAGAATCGCCTGCGGATCGAGTTTTACCGGCGCGATGCCGTTGCCGGTGTTGAAAAGATTGATTACCTGCATCATCGACTTCACCGGCAGAACGTTGATGCCGCTGACCACCGCCGCTTCGTTGGCATTCGCTTCGGGGACAATGAGATTTTTTATTTTGTTCGAGCGGGCGGCCACCGCGATGGGTAAGGCGCCTCGGACGGGGCGCACGCTGCCATCGAGTGATAATTCGCCAACCAGCACATAGTCCGTAACGTCTGCTTTCGTCAGCCCGCCGTACGCGCCGACAATGCCCATGGCCATGGGCAAGTCGAATCCCGATCCTTCCTTCTTCAAGTCTGCGGGCGCCAGGTTGATGGTGATACGGGTTGGGGGGATATCGTAGCCGCAGTTCTTGAGCGCAGATCGCACGCGCTGACGGCTTTCCTTCACTGCCGTATCGGGCAACCCGACAGTGCAGAACTGCTCTTCGTTCGTCTTGACTCCAGAGATATCGACTTCCACTTCGATCAGGTTGGCGTCGATTCCGTAAACAGCGGCGCTTAGGGTCTTGTAAAGCATTGCTGGATGCCGATTTTCAGGGCATCGCAGTGTAACGCCGAAGTTCTGTTCCCGATGTGCGTCAAGCCACAGCGCTGTGTGACGCGGAGGTGGTTTGCACGAAAGTACACCGTGAGTCGGGTCTTAGGATATGTGGTGACTTGGTTCAGGCAGAGATTGTTCCGATTGATTCCCCGTCCAACGCGCCGTACCATTCATTTTGCTTCCCGATAGGCAATCAGTGGAACGCTCCGTTTGATGGATCTGAAACGGCGTCAACCCGAGGACGAAGCCAGCCGTCTCTCCCGTCTCGACCTCGAGGAGAGCCGCCTCTGGCGTATCGCATTGCTGTTTATTGCATTGCTGGGTGTTGGCGTGGGCGCTGCCGTCTGGGACAACCTCACACAAATCGCCGCGCACCTGGCAGTATTCACTATCCCGGTAAGCGCTGCCGTCCTGGTGATTGTGTTCGTAATCTTTTCGGCGCGGAAACGCCGCGAGATTGCTCTTCTGCGGGCGGAATTACGCGGGGTCGATCGTGCCATCGCCGCGCCACCGACAGAAGGCCAGCTCGAGCAAATGCTCGAACTTATTCGGCGATCGCAGAAGGGCTTTCGTGATCTGGTCGACAGCTTCGACGACGTCGTTCTTGCGCTCTCGCTCGACGGGACAGTTCAGGCGGGCAATCGCGCCGCCACCTCGCTACTCAAAACCGATTTTCAGAACCTTATCTTTCACCCCATTGGGGAATTCGTCGTCCGGCCCACCGGGGCCGACGCGCAACGTATGCTGCCACGCCTGCTGGAACGGCGCAGTTGGTCGGGAATTGTCGAAGTGCAGCTTAAGGACGAGGTCAAGCCTCGGTTCTTCGATTGCTCAGCACAACTGATCCGGAAAGATGGACGCGACGCCGGGGTTAGCGTCTGGGCCCGCGACGTCACTGACCAACGAGAGCGCGAGTTTCGTTTCACTGAGCTCTTTGAGAGCCTGCATGAAGGCGTGTACTTCAGCACTCCAAACGGCCAGTGGCTCGACGCGAACCAGGCGCTGGTCAACATGCTCGGATACCAGAGCAAGTCGGAACTCCAATCGGTGCCGGTGGAGCAGATTTATGTCGATGGCAGCGAGCGCGCCGGCTGGATCGAAGATCTCAATCGCTACTCTGTCGTTCTCGATCGCGAGATTCATCTACGGCGCAAAGACGGACGCGAGATCATCTGCCTGGACTCAGCCCGTGCCATTCACAACGCCGAAGGGCGAGTGGTGCGCTTCCAGGGCACGCTGATCGATATCACGCAAAGGCGCGAGATCGAAAGCAAGCTCCGCGACCAGCAGGAATTCAGTCGCCGCTTGATTGAGTGTTTCCCTGACGCAATTCTGGTGCTCGACAACGAATTGTCGTACACCTTTGCGAGTCCCCGCATTCGCGAGATTACCGGCTTCGATCCGGAGAACGTGATCGGCAGCGATCCGGGCCCGATTGAAACCGAACCGGCTCGCCTCTACCACGATGTGCTGACGGGCGCCGAGAAAATCGGCACCACGGAATACATCGCACGCCATCGCAACGGGAAATGGCAAACGCTGCGCTGCACTGCCAGCCCTCTGGTCGGCGAAAACGACGAGATTGTCGGTGTCGTTGCTTCCATCCGCGACATCACCATCTCCAAGCAACTGGAGCAGCAACTCGTGCAGGCTGAACGCCTCGCAGCCATGGGACAGATGATCGACGGATTTGCCCACGAGTTGAACAATCCACTTACCGCGATTATGGGCGCCGTTGACCTGCTGGACGCCTCCGACGTTGGTAGAAGCCAGAAACACTTGAAGCTGCTGAAGGAACAAGCACGGCGCGCGGTTGAGATCGTGCAGAACCTGCTGTTCTTCTCGCGTCCGCCAGTTCGCGGGAATACTCGCGTGAACCTGAACGAACTGATTCAGCGCACGCTGATGCTCCATCAATATTCGCTACGCCTCAGCAACATCACCGTCGACTTCCTACCCGAGCCTTCGCTGCCCCTCGTGGAAGGAGACGCCAATCAACTCATGCAGGTCTTCCTTAATCTGGTCATCAACGCCGAACAGGCAATCCGGTCGTTGCGTGAGCGTGGGACCATTCGAGTCCGCATGGGCCACTTGGACTCAGGCTTGTCGGTGAGTTTTCAGGATGACGGGCCGGGCGTTCCCGAAGAAATGCTTACACGGATCTTCGACCCGTTCTACTCCACGAAGCGTCCGGGAGGAGGCACCGGAATGGGTCTAAGCGTAGCCATGGGAATTGTGAAAGAACACGGCGGTCGCATCGAATTTCAGCCTGCGCCGGGCGGCGGAGCGGTGTTTACCGTTCAACTGCCGCTGCGGTCCGCGGAAGCTGCCAAAGTCGCTGCCCGCGCCGAGCCAGCCAACTAGGCGGAGGTCACTTCTTTTATCTGCAAAGACGGTTCTATCGTGATTGGAATGCAGGGCTGGTCGTCAGCCGGATTGACCAATCCGCATCGGCTGCACACCCAGATTCCATCATCCTCGCGCAACATCGACTGATGATGTGTCATTTCCATGGAGATTTGGATGCATCCAGGGGATACCAGAGACGTTCTTGTGAGCCGCTACTGGGTTGGGGCGGGGATCTGGTCGTTCAACTCGAGCGCACGGGTCATCATCTCCCGCTCATCGGGCGAGTACTGGCGATCGAACTGTTCGGAGCTCATGAAGCGCTGCCGCTGATCGGGAGTCATGCCTACCAGAGCATGAATCTGCTGACGGATGAGATTACGCCGCTCTTCGGGCAAGGTGCGCATGCGATCGAGCAACGCGCGCGCCTGTGCGCGCTGTTGCGGCGACATGCGATTGAACTTATCAATTCGTTCCAGAATCCGCTGCTGTTGATCGGGCGGCAGATTGTTGAACTTCTGCAACCGCTGCTGCAGCTCTTGTTGCCGCTCCGGCGTCAGCTTCTTGAAATCCGGGTCGTTCTCCAGCGATTGCTTTTGCTGCGCAAACGACTTGCCCTGGTTCGAGCGCAGCCAGTCGCCCATACGCGGATTGGCTTGGCCTCGTTGCCCGTTGGGGGCGGATTGCGCGTTGCGGTGCGGCTGGTTTTGCGGACGGGCGTGCATCGGCGTCGATGCTAAGAACACCACCGCGCCGACCACCAGCAACATACCCGCAAATTTGAAAGAACCCGACATTGTGCTCTCAGCCGCCGTTATGGATTCGCAGTCGGACTTGGACTTCCGTCCTGAATATCGTCCAGAACCTCGAGATTCTGCAACACGTCATTATTTTTGTCGAGGAACTGTAAGTCTGTGACAGCGCACGTGTGAGCTGGTGGGGGCGGCGTGACAATGTCCCCAGTTGGGCGCAGGAACAGCACTCCAGCAACCAATACCGCCGCCAGGCTGACGGCAAACGCCGGCTTGCGGAACCAAGTTAGCCAACCGGTTGCCTTGGCTGGAGTCACCGCCTCTTCTCGTACGCGAGCCATCAGCCGCGTCATGAAGTACGGCGACGTGTCTTCTGGAGCCTTCCAATCGTCGAGCAGCACCATCGTCTTGCGCATCGACTCCAGTTCCGCTGCGCATTCCGGGCACGATGTGAAATGTGCCGTTACTTCTGGTGCCGCTTCCCCCGTTACTACCTCAAACAGTTGTTCTTTGCATTCTGTGCACTGCATAGTACGCCTCAAATAAAGTCCTTCAGTCTCTCGCGTAACGTTTCGTATGCGCGGAACAAAAGTGACTTTGTCGCCGATTCGCTTATGTTTAACACCTCTGCGATCTGGCGATAATCCATCCCCTGATACTTATGCATCAGGACTGCGTTTCTCTGCCGTTCCGGTAGAGCTTGTACATGACGCTTGATTGCCGCCAGCCGTTCGCGCCGCAGCATCTGCTGCTCCGCATTCATCGACTTATCGGCAAGGTCGAGCGTCGTTCCGGTTTCCTCGTCAGGCTCGTCGAGCGAAACCGCCATCTCCGGACGTTCGTGCTTGGTGTCGCGGAGATAATTGACCGACAGGTTCGACGCGATGCGGTACAGCCAGGTGCTGAACTTGGCTTCCGCGTTATAGGTCGCACGCGCTCGGTAAACCCTAAGAAACACTTCCTGCGCCAGTTCCTCGGCGATGTGCGTGTTCCTGGTGACGCGATACATAAACCCGAGCATCGGGCGACGATATTTCTCCGCCAGGTACTCGAATGCGGCGTCGTCTCCGTCCTTGACGCGCAACATCAAATCCGCGTCGGTGAGAGTCCCGTTCCCGACATTCGTCGTCTCGCCCGTGGGAGTTCTCTTCGCGACTGCCGTACGTCGAGGGGTCGCTCCCAGCAAACCCGGATTCAGGGCTACGCTGCTCACATCTCCAGAAACCCCAGCAGGGCCAGAAAGTTGCGAGTTACCGAGGTCATCAGGGGCCGGGGAATCGGGTTCGGGAAATCGCGAATTGTGAGTAGGTTCCAACATTACCGCCGCATCAAAATGCCTGGATATTATCTCCGATTCTGGCCGACCGTGCACCTGGGAGAACCGGCAACGAGAACATGCCCTCTGGTTTCTCGGACCAGGCAAAGTTGCAAAAACGCACAATCCTGTTTCGTGCCGGTTTCTGTATCCACCTGACAGCGAGGGGCTTCAAAAAGACATTGGAATCACTAGTGTGGCAAAAATGCAACAAGAGCATCTCAAGTCCCAAGTAGATCATGTCGCCTCGAGCCGATCGAAATCCTTGCACCTCCCGATTTGACCCGCCTTTTGGCTGTGCTTTATAGTGAAAATGGCTGTGTGAGATCGGTGGGGCGCTTAACTCAGCGGTAGAGTGCCATCTTCACACGGTGGAAGTCATAGGTTCGAATCCTATAGCGCCCACCAAATTGCCTTTCCGAAATGGGATTCTTCCCAAATTGTGGCAGCAAAGAACTTAGTCGCGGTTTTTGACTTGCGCATCCACAACTTCGGTGAGTACTATCACACCGTCTTCTGTTCGCGAAGTATTGCTCCCGTAATTGGGGATCCGCACGCCTTCAGGCGCTAGACGGACGAATTTAGATCACGAAAACTCAGCCGCTTCCCGTTTTCCCATCCGAAACAGGGGTTGTGCGGCCACATGATCCTTACGGTAGAGCAGAACCGAGTATCTGAATGATTCACCCGCAAACGGGTAAAACGAAAAAGAGAGCTAAATGAACATTGGACCGAATCACCCCTCCGGAGGTTCCGGAGGTGGTAAAGGCAGACGGCGCCGTGGGCGTCGTGGGCCCGGAGGCCGTCCGGGCGGCCAGGGCGGACAACAAGGACATGGTGGTCACAGCGGGGGCGGCGGCGGCCATCGTCACCATCGCCAAGGCAAGCAGCAGGAAGGCCATGGCATCTTTACCCGCCCCATGGACCACAGCTACCGCAATGGCAACCAGAACTTTGGCAAATCTGGCCGTGGCACGGTTGCGGGCGGCCATATCGCCCCGGAACTCGAACCGGTTCGCGTCGCCGATGCCAATGCTGCTCCGCGCATCTTCGCCTTCATCGACGACCTGTTTTTCCTCGCCAAGATCCAGGAAACCGCTCGCAAATTGAATGTCAAAGTCGAGTTCGTGAAGACCGACAAAGACATCCTCGAGCGCCTGAAGACCAATGGCGAAGAGAAACCGTCGCTGATCATCTTCGACCTGAACAATGCGAACGCGAAGCCGCTCACGACCATTCCGAAACTCAAGAAAGAGTTGAAGAAGGGTACGGCCATCATCGGGTTTTTGTCGCACCTTCAGGCTGACCTGAAGATGAAAGCGCAGGAAGCCGGCTGCGACATGGTGCTGCCGCGCAGCTCCTTCTCGCAGAACTTGCCCTCGCTGTTGCGTCGCCATGGCGCAGGCGACGAACTCGACTAGGTGCAGCGCGGACGTTAGTCGTCCGCGCCCCCACCATACTTGGTTAGTGCCTTAGATCACCTGCCTCTTCCATCTGCCTCTGCGGAATAGGATGATGCTTGACGTCGCCATCGCCGCCTCGGCGATCACGATGGACCAGTACACCCCATTTGCGTGCAGCCCCGTCCTGATGGCGAGGAAGTAAGCCACGGGAATCTCCAGCAGCCAGAAGCCAAACAGGTTCACTATCGTCGGCGTCAGCGTGTCGCCGGCGCCATTGAACGCCTGCAGCATGACAATCCCGTAGGCGTAAGCGATATTGCCGTAGCTTACGATCCGCAGACATGACGCGCCCATCGAGCGAACCGTTATGTCGTCGGTGAACAACCCCACCAGTGCATCGGCAAACAGGGCGAACAGCACCCCTACCGCACCCAGAAAGAGCACGTTATACAGTCCCGTCCGCCACACGGCCGCTTCCGCACGCTCAGGCTCACGCGCACCCAGACTCTGCCCGACCAGCGTGGCTGCCGCGTTGCCCAGACCCCAC
>Ga0335071_10006357_pt1 | contig 12199 bp, 9 predicted proteins | sample Lox_Sample_15_FD_206724 | JGI IMG/M metagenome (GOLD analysis project Ga0335071, IMG submission 206724) | Soil microbial communities from Loxahatchee National Wildlife Refuge, Florida, United States - Lox_Sample_1.5 | ecosystem: Environmental > Terrestrial > Soil > Wetlands | place: USA: Florida...
TCTCCTGCTTGGCTTGTTTCTTGTGCTGGAGAAGCGCTGGATCGCACCGGGGCTGGCGGTGCTATTGACCGCCGTCTACATCCGCACAGACAACTTTCTGCTGGTACTGTGTGTTCTTGCATATCTGGCGTTGTGGAAGAAACAGATAGATATTCCCAAGGCAGCAGTGCTGGGAACGGTCGCGGTTGCGTCAGTTTTCGTGATCAACCATTTTGCCGGTGACTATGGGCCGGCGATGCTGTACTACCGGGCCTTCGTGGCGATTCCGCTGGCGCCGGGCGAGCTAACGCCGCATTTTGGCTTGCACGATTATTTCCTTGCGTTTCGACACGGGACTGTAGGACTGGTGCACGAGAATTTCATCGTATTCGCCCTTATGGGAGCCGTGGGCCTGTTGCGGCGCGCATCCGGCGCGATTGTAGCGCTTACCGCGATCGCAGCCGTCTTCAGTGCCTGTCATTTCATTCTTTATCCATTGCCGGAGGAACGCTTCTTCGGGCTGTTCTTCGTGGCCACGGGGATCTCGGTGGCCTCGACCCTGAACATGCCTCGTCTTAGCGCCGCGACGCAACCGGTGGTGGAATCGTCGGCCGAGTTGGTCGCTTAGAGTGGCAAATCTTGCGATATTCCTGAACGAAGTTTGAGACCTCTTGCCCAACATCAGAGACTGGGTTCCCATCGCAGGCTTTTATTTTGATCGTCCACTCGTGCTATTCCAGAGCGACGACTGGGGTCGCGTCGGACTTCACGACAGGGAAGGGCTGGACCAGTTGCGCGCGGCCGGGATCGTTCCAGGGGAACAGCCTTACGACTTCTATACGCTCGAAACCGCTGACGATCTCTCCGCGTTGAAAGAAGCTCTGATGCGTCATCGGGATTCCGAAGGGAATCATCCCTCAATCGCAATGAATTTCCTGTTGTTCAACGTGGATTTCGAAAGAACTCTTTCGGAAGATTTCCGGGAAATTTATCTTCTGCCCCTGGCCGAAGGCCTTCCAAAGCCGTGGCAGCGGCCGGGCCTGCTTGATGCATATCGTGCAGGCATAGCCGAGGGGCTATTCCAAGCCGCGCTGCATGGAACGACTCATTTCTGCCGTTCGGCGGTGCAGCGTGCTGTGCACGATCATAGCGAGCGCGCAAGCTTGCTGACGACGCTCTGGCGGGCCGGAACGCCTTACATCTACTGGCGGATGCCCTGGGTCGGTTACGAATATTGGGACCCCGGACAGCCGGAGGCGGATCGGTTCGTATCGGCGGAGAATCAGCGGAACTTGATCGGGGAAGCGGTGGGGGGCTTCGCCAAGCTATTCTCGACGCTGCCGCGTTCGGCCTGTGCTCCCGGCTATCGAGCAAACCGGGAGACGCACCGGGCTTGGTCTGAGTACGGAATCCAGGTGGCGCAGAATGGGCCGGGAGTCCCACTGCCGCCTCACTTTGATAAGTTCGGTGTTCTCCATCTCACGCGAAACGTGCAATTTGAACCGGCAACCGACCCGGCGTTCTCTATGGAAACCTGCATCGGAGAGGCGGAACGATCCTTTGAGCTCGGGTTGCCTGCGATTGTGTCCCTGCACTCGATCAATTTTCATTCCACAGTCCGGGATTTTCGGGGCTTTACGATTCGTGCTCTTGACGAGTTTCTCGCTGCGCTGGAAACGCGTCACCCGGACTTGCGGTATGTTCGTGATGTGGATCTGCTGGAAGCGATTCACCACGGCTTTTACCAGAGATCCGACCATCCAACCGCATTGAAGGTGACCCGCAAGGCATTCGTGAAGGCAATAGCCGCGAGGAAAAGAAGCTGAATGGGGCAAAGATCGATTGTGCTGATCACAGTGGATTGCCTCCGAGCCGATCATGTCGGCTTTGGGGGATATTCGCGACCGACGAGCCCTTTTCTCGATTCGCTGGCACGGGAAAGTTTTGTTTTTCCGGCCGCGATCGTTGCGGGGGTGCCGACCTATTACTCCCTTCCGGCAGTCCTGGCATCGCGGTCCCCGTTGGCGCTCGGACGAGATGTGATTGGGATCGCTCCCGGAGAACCCACCCTTGCCAGCGAGTTGGGAAAGGCCGGATATAAAACGGCTGGATTTTCAGCGGCGAATCCCTACATCAGCCGTCAGTTCGGCTACGAGCAAGGTTTCGGTCTATTCGAGGAATTTCTGAAAGGTCCGATCTCCGCCGAAACCCAAAGCCGCAACATTCCAGCAAACGGACGAAGAACTTCGCTGAACAGCAAACTGCAGCGTGTCAGTTCTTCGTTTGCACCACTGGGTGCGTTGCACAACGAACTGTATTTTCGGTACTGCCAGCGCATCACCCCGATTCCAGAGTCGATTGACGCTCTCCGTCCATTTCCGGCTGCGGATGTTGTTGTTCAAAAAGCATGTGAATGGCTGGCTGGAGTTGGCGAATCGCCGTTCTTCTTGTGGCTCCATCTCATGGATCCGCATTCGCCTTACTATCCCAAACCGGAAGCCACTTCTCTGATGGGCGATGGAGCGGTTTCCCCCTTCGATGCCAGATACCGGAATTCTTTCTGGAATCGGTCGGACCTGAGCGTGCGGAGACTGCTGGGCTACCGCGACAAGATTGTTGATCTCTACGACGCGGGCATTCGCTGGGTTGATCTGCAGCTCGGCCGCTTGGTGGATTCGCTGCGCAGATCTAGTCGATGGGACCATTGTGTGTTTGCAATTACAGCCGATCACGGAGAAGAGTTCCTCGAACACGGAGGACGCTATCATCCTCCGTCGGGACTTTGGGAGGAACTGATTCATGTTCCGCTCCTGTTGCGGGTTCCCGGGGTTTCCAAAAAAGAGCTTTCCAATAAACCGTTTAGCCTGCTGAATCTTGCCCCGACACTGCTCGAGGCAGCGTCCCAGCCTGTTCCTTCCGAGTTCGACCGGAAAAGCCTTTGGTCCGAGATTCAGCAAGGAAGGACGGGCGACTCTCCAGTGGTGTCAGAATGCGTAAGCGGCTGCACGAATCCCGTCCGGGCCGAAACCCGGCTCGGTCCGCGAATCCTGGCCATACGAGAAGAGCGGTTTAAACTCATCATTCGCTTCGACACCGGGCAGGAAAGTCTCTACGATCTGGAGTCAGATCCGGCGGAGAGAACACCTTTGTCCCCTAACGTCCAGAAGTCGGCGCGCCGGCGGCTGCTGGAAGCAGCGCGGGAACATCTGCGGGGCCGCTCCGAATCTCCCACAGGGAGCGAGCTGCGCATGCAAGCTCGCTTACGTGACTTCCGATTCCAGGCTCGCGGGGAGATTGGATCCTCGGCATCGCGATGAATCCAATTCGCATTCTTGTCGATAGTCTTGCCGACGCGGATCTACTGAATGCCCAGATGGGGAACGCGCGCGAGATCGCGAGCCGCCTTGATCAACGTTTTCACGTGAGCACATTCATGCTACGGAGCCCAGACACACGGCTTGTGCAACGGCCGGGCACGAGGCTGATTCAGTTGCCCAATCGCCGCCAGACGTTGACGATTTTGAATGAGTTTGTTTGGGGAAAGCATGACATTCTCTTTTATCTCAAGGCCTCACCCGCAGCCCGGATTTACCTGGCGCTCCGGCCGAAATGGCTTGACAAGCGAATCGTGGTTGGCCTGATGGAGTCGCAGTCCGACACCTGGAATGAGCCCACGATCAGCCCGGATGCGATCCGGCTATGGGAGAAGACGATCCTCCGGAGTGATTTTCTGTTCAGCAATTCCCAGGCAGTTCGCGAGAATTTGAGCAAAGAGTATGGACGCGCGAGTGAGGTTGTACCCACGGGCGTCGACGCAAAGTTCTTCACGCCGGACTGGGACCGTCCTCCGAATGCGAAAGTCCGCGTTCTGTTCGTGGGATCCCTGCGGCCTTTCAAGGGACCTCAGCTTCTTTTGCAGGCGGCCTCGAGCTTCCCGGCAGCGGAATTTGTGATCGTGGGCGATGGAATCATGGCAACGGAACTTCAAGCCAGAGTTCGAGACCAGAGACTTACGAATGTCACGTTGACCGGGAGTTTGAGTTCTACGGCCCTGCGAGAACAATACCGCCGGGCGGACATTTTCCTTTTCCCCTCCCGCTGGGAAGGGTCCCCGAAGGTGATCCTCGAGGCCTCAGCGTGCGGTCTTCCGATCCTAGCCCGCCGCGACTACCGCCCGGAAACTGTCATTGATGGCAAGAGCGGGTATCTGGGCGGAAGCGACGCCGAGCTTCTCGACAATTTGGGAAAACTAATGGAAAACCCTGAGCTCCGCCGGACGATGGGCTGGGCGGCACGCGCGCACAGCGAGAAATTCGATTGGGGACGGATTACGCGGATGTGGGAGCAAGTGTTTCTGGAGCTGGTCGCAAGGCGGAAGGCGGCCAGTTGATGGTGGCTGCAGCCCAAACTCAGAATGAGCAACGCGGGTTACACGTTCTCACATTGACCCCGTTCTACCCCAGTGAAAGCGATGAGACGAGTGGTTGTTTCGTTTCCGAACCAGTCGAGGCGCTCGCCAAAATTGGGATCACGAACACAGTATTCGCGGTGCAGCCGTTTTACCGGAAGAGGTCGCGTCCGCGAAAGGGCCCGATCGCGGCCTCATGGCATCGTTATTTCTCCCTGCCGTCCGGCTTCGGTCTCTCAACCGCCGGTGCATTCCTGTTTGCCAGGATCGTCTCCGCGGTACGTGATTTGGAGCGAGCCCGCCACATCGATGTAATTCACGCCCACGGGCCCTTGCCCTGTGGACATGCTGCCATGTTGATTGCCGGGGAACTGAACATCCCGTACGTGGTTTCGGTCCACGGCCTGGATGCTTTCTCGACGGAACAGGTCGCCGGACGAGCGGGCCAGTGGGCCCGCAGAATCTCCCGGCGGATCTTTCATTCGGCTAAGCGAGTGATTTGCATCAGCGAGGCAGTGCGGGAGAAAGTTCTAGAAGGCGCGGCCGGCTCATGCAGAACTTCCGTGGTGTACAACGGCGTGGATCCGGAAAGGTTTTCACCGGGGGCAGCGAGCTCTACCGAGTCCGTACTGCTTTGCGTGGGCAACCTGATCCCGACAAAGGGCCAGGACTTGCTGCTTCGGGCCGCGGCATCGCTGGTTTCCGAATTCCCAGGATTACGCGTGGAGATCATCGGAACCGGTGCGGCAGGTCCCCAACTTGCCGATCTCGCACGGCAGCTTGGGATCGAGAAACAAGTGCGATTTCTGGGGAAACAATCGCGGCTCGAGGTGGCAAATTCCATGCGCAGGTGCACCGTGTTCGCGCTGCCCAGCCGGTTTGAAGGTTTGGGGTGCGTGTACCTGGAAGCCATGTCGACAGAAAAACCGGTGGTGGGGTGCAGAGGGCAAGGGATCGCTGAGGTCATCCGGCATGGTTCGAATGGATTTCTCGTGGGCCCGGAGAACGAAAAGGAACTTACGCTTGCACTAGCCATCCTGCTTCGCGACGAAGGGCTCCGGCGCAACTTGGGCAGACAGGCACGAGACACAATCCTCGACAGGTTTACGCTGGCGAAGCAGGCCGAAAGCCTTACACGGATTTACCGGGAGAGCGCCCGATGACCCGGCGGGTGGTGATCATTACTGAAATCATTTCTCCCTACCGGGTTCCGCTCTTCAATGCCCTCGCAGGGCAACCGGGGATCGATTTGCATGTGATCTTTTTGTCCGAAAATGATCCGAGCCTTCGCCAGTGGGAGATCTATCGTAAAGAGATCCGCTTCTCGTATGAAGTACTTCGGTCGTGGCGGAAGCGAGTGGGAAGATACAACCTGCTCATTAATTCCGGGACCACTCGCGCGCTCGAGAAAGTGAACCCCGAGGCAGTTTTATGTGGCGGTTACAACTATTTCGCCTCATGGCAGGCGTTGCTGTGGGCGCGTACTCATCATGTGCCGTTTGTTCTCTGGTCCGAGAGCAATGTCCAGGATCATCGCAGGGGTTACCTGCTCACGGAATTTCTTAAGCGGGAGTTCCTGGATCGTTGCAGCGGCTTCGTGGTTCCGGGCCGGTCGGCCCGCGAGTACCTCCAGGCACACGCAATTCCCGAGGAGAAGATTTTCACAGCCCCGAATGCGGTTGACAACTGGCTCTTCGCCGAAATCGCCGGACGTACCCGAAGCGCGGCCGCAGATTGCAGGCGAAGGCTAGCCTTGCCCAATCGGTATTTTCTTTTTGTGGGGCGTCTGGTGGCAGAGAAGGGAGTGTTTGACCTTTTGCAGGCGTATGCGATTCTGGATGAAGAACTGCGCATGGAAGTGGGACTCGTCTTCGCGGGAGATGGACCCTGTCGCCTCGCGCTCGAAGAGCGGGCGCAGACGGTCCGGAACGGGATGATAAAATTTGCAGGCTTCGTCCAGCGAAATGAGCTTGCCGAGTACTACGCCCTGTCCGATATGCTGATATTGCCCACGAGCAGTGATACCTGGGGGCTAGTGGTCAATGAGGCGATGGCTTGCGGCCTTCCTGTCCTTCTCAGCAGGGTAGCGGGGTGCGCGGCCGATCTTGTTTCCGATGACTGGAATGGCAGGTTAGTCTCTCCCGGGGATATCAAATCCCTGGCGCGGAGCATGGAAGACCTCGGAAGCGATCCTGTCCGGTGCCGTGAGATGGGAGTGCGAAGCCAGCAGCACATTGCACAGTATTCTCCCGAGGCATGGGCGTCTGGGGCGGCCCGGGCTTTCTTGCAGCAGGTTGGTGGGTTATGACGGAGCGCTTACCCAAATCAGTTCTCGTGGGCGGTACCCTGCTGTTGCTGCTGGTGACGGCATACATGGCCTATTCGCGACCATGGTATTTTACCGATTCGCGAATGCTGGCCGGCCTGTTGCTTCTGGAAGTTCTATGCGCCGGGCTCTGGCTCTACCGCCGATTCTTTTTCCCGCTCGTCCTGATCTCATTCCTCCTGGCAGGTACTCTGCTGCCCCTTTCCGGCGCGGTTTGGACCATGGGACGCTGGTTGGTATTGTGCGCGGGCGCCTTCGCTGGATGCTTCATCATGCTCAAGGAACGGACCAGCCGGCTGGGCCTGTTCCATGGGGTCGCGCTCTTTGCGGTAGCGGCAGGGGGGATATCCGCCGCTGTTTCACGCTATCCCAAATTTGCTCTGTTGAAAGCAGCCAGTCTCGCATTGCTGTTCATCTATGCGGGTACCGGTGCGCGACTGGCGATTTCGGGCCGTGAGAAAAGATTCATGGCTGGGCTGGTGACCGGGGTTGAGGTTTTTGTGGCGGTGGTTGGCGCGTTTTACGTTACGGGATCGGAGGTCATGGGCAATCCGAATTCCCTGGGCGCCGTGATGGGCGTTGTTGCTGTCCCAGTGCTGTTGTGGGGGGTAATGGTGCCGGAAGCTCCTCGCGTCTACTACCGGCGCCTGGCTCTGGGTGCGGTGGCGACATATTTGCTGTTTGAAAGTCATTCCCGAGCCGGATTGGTAGCCGCCTTCTTATCTTGTGCTGTTCTGTGCCTGACGCTCCGACGTTACAAACTGTTCTCTCAAGGCATGGTTTTCGTACTGATCTTTATGGCGTCTGCGGCGATTTTTTATCCGGAGAAGTTCTCTAACCGTGTTTCGTCTCTGACATCTTCGATCATCTACAAAGAGAGAGATGCTACCCTCGGCGTTTTTGCCTCCCGTCAGACTCCTTGGGAGCGGGCTACGGACAGCATCCGCAAGCATTTCTGGTTCGGTTCGGGTTTTGGGACGACAGATAACGGACTGGATGCGAGCGCGCATCTTCGAACCTTTTCCACCACAGACGATGCAACCATCGAGAACGGGAGCAGTTATCTTGCGATTCTCACCTGGGTGGGCATGCTCGGAGTGTTGCCGTTCCTGTTCCTGGTGGGTTTGCTCTTGTGGAGGGTAGTTTTCACCTGTGCCTGGATGCGGCGTGCGCTGACTCCCCAGCATCCCGCCATTCCGCTGGCCATGATCGTGTTATCCGGAATCGTCCATGCAGCTTTCGAAGACTGGTTGTTTGCTCCGGGATACTATCTTTGCGTGTTCTTCTGGAGTGTAGCTTTCATTCTCATCGATGTCGTTCCTTCGATCCCGCAAATGAGACTGTCGCAGTTGAGAGTGCCCCGCGTATCTACGGCATGGGCTTCGAGACCCGGTTCCGGACCGATCAATGCGCCTTTTCATTAACTCGCTGTCCGCCAGCGCGGGCGGAGGCCTTACCTACATCCGGAATGTTCTTCCGCACCTGGCAGCACTCCGCGAACTGCAGTTGATCGTGGCTGCCGCTCCGGACGTGCGAAGCGAGTTCCGGCATTTCGCCGGCATAGAATTTGTGGAGGTTGATGCCTCTCCCGCCCGTCGATTCTGGTACGAACAAGTAGCCCTTCCCGGTGTGATTCGAGAGCACAAAGCTGACGTTCTGCTCTCCACAGGAAATTTTGCGCTACGACGCTCGCCGGTTCCACAGATCCTGCTTTCACGGAATTCGATTTACCTCTCCAACGACTTCGATGGCGACCTTCGGTCCAGAGGCGAATTTCGAATGTGGCTGGACACGCGAGCAAGAGGATTGCTGGCCCGCCACTCAGTCCGATGGGCCGACATCACCGTGGCGCCAACAGAATCCTTCGCTGCTCAGTTGCGGCAATGGACGAGCGCCTCGAACGTCGTGGCAATCCACCACGGCTTTGATCCGGAAGTGTTCGCCAGAAAAAGTGAGCCCCTCCCCGAGGACGTCCAGTCAGAACTCCAGCGTGCGAACGGTGCAATGAAACTACTGTTTGTCAGTCACTATAACTACTACAGGAATTTCGAAACGTTATTTCGCTCGCTACCTCTTATCCGTGATCGGATAAAGGACAGAAAGGTCCGACTCTTTCTGACCTGCAGGCTTTCAGCAGGAAAGAACCCTGGAGCATATCGGACGGACAGAGCCGCCAAACTGATTCAGGAGCTGGGAATTCGTGAGTTGGTCGTGGAACTTGGGACCATTCGGTACTCCCAATTGCATCAACTCTATCGGCAAGCGGATATCTATGTCTCGCCTGCCTATACCGAGACGTTCGCCCATCCGCTGGTGGAGGGCATGTACTGCGGGCTGCCGATGATCGTTTCCGACATCCCGGTGCACCATGAGGTCTGCGGCGATGCGGCTCTATACTTCTCGCGATTTTCGCCGGAGGAGCTTGCCCAGCAAGTTGGGTATTTAGTTTCGTCGCCTGATGCGTCTGGAGGTTTGTCGGCTAAAGCCAGGAGGCGGCCCTCTCTTTTCAGTTGGCGACTTCACGTGAAAAGACTGGTATCTCTGGCAAACTCGCTTGTTCCCGAATCCGCCGTCTCATTGCTCTCAGAAGCGTGACAACGAGGGCCAACAATGCCCAGGTTTCGTGAGGCATCACGAAAAAGTTCCAGTACCAGGAGTTCACTACGTACCTCGCAAGGAGTCCCTCGGAAGAAACCTGTTGCAAGAGGCTGGCGCCGGGAATGAGGAATGGCACCATCAGCACCCAGCAGATCCGACGCAGATGGGCAAGCGCGGTTGAGTGTGTGCAAATGGTCCAGCACAATGGGAGCACCAGCAACGAGGCGTCATAGAACCGGTGATAAACGGGTAAAAGGCTGAGAATCGCGATCGTACTGATGTTGAGCAAATCATCGTGATTGCGTTCCTTCCGAAAGAGAACCAGCCAGAGGATCGCAACGGTCAGCGTAACGGCCAAAGCGACAACTATGGTCAACGTCCTGTCTTGCACCAGATACGAGAACGGGACCTGCAGGTCGATCAGCGTAAAACGGATCGGATTGCGTTGAGAGAAGTCGTCGAAGAGGTTCGATCCGACGAAAACGCGGGTGTTACGAAAAAAGTCATATGTCCAAACTGTGCCAAGCCGACTCAAACGCAGGGCGCCGATCGCGAAGCTCAATAAAGTGCCACCCGTCGCGATGCCGCAAGGTAACCAGAAACTTCGAAAGGCGTAGTAGATCAGAAGCGGCAGTCCGATCTGTGGTTTCAGTCCAACTATTGCGGCCAGGCAAATGCCGGCTGCCCACTTGTGTCCAGCATGCATTTCGCAAAAAAGTAGTCCGGCCAAAGCTGCAGCAGCCATGCTGATGTTGCCCGTGGCCAAACCGGTATGCAGTGGAGCAAGGGCCAGAGTGCAGGCGGCAAAGATCCAGGCGCGCTCGCTTTCCAGACCGGCCGCGCGGATCATCGAGATGATCATTGCAGCGATCAACGCCACGAGTGTCAAGGTCCACACTGGCTGAGCCAGTCCCCACGGGAGAGCGGCAAGAGGAGAAATCCAAACAAAGGTGCTCAACGGATAAACCGCATGACTTCTAGGTGCGGCAGGATTCCATGGCTTATGGAACAGGTCCATTACCTGGGCTGTATAAACATTCGGATCGTAGGGGTTCTGGCCGTGAAGCCAGGCTCGGGCTGGGATGTAGACCGGAACAAGGTCGTTCCAGTCTGAAGATTGATTCAGAAATCTTATCGGGCCTCGAACAATGAACTCCGAGCCGGCAGCGAAAATGAGTACCCCGAGCAAGATTCGGGAAACGATCTGTCGCCGCTGTGGAGGGGCCTGCCGTTCGGAAGTTATCGCGGATGCGTCCATTGTAAAAACGGCGGCCGTATCAATTTTTCAGTACGTTTGCGCGCTCGCTCATCACTTTCGTGACGCCGTCAGCAACTCTCCTTGCGGACTCCTCAGAGAGTTCCGGATACATAGGCAAGCACAAGACACGTTCAGCGGCCCGCTCGGACTGTGGGAAGTCACCCTTCTTGTATCCAAGATCTGCGTACGCGGGCTGCAGATGCGCCGGAATCGCATAATGAATTGCACTCTGAATACCTTCCGACTGTAATCCTGCCTTGAGCGCCTCGCGATCTTCCGCCCGAACCGTGTAGAGATGGTAGACATGGCGCGCCCACGGCATTTCTGACGGAAGGGTCAATCCGGATTCCTGGAGGAATTCGTTATAGCGGCGGGCGATGGTCCGGCGGGCTTCAGTCCACCGCTCCAGATGGCGGAGTTTGACGCGCAGAATCGCTCCCTGCAGGCCTTCCATCCGATAGTTGAAGCCCCGCAGGGCGTGGTGGTACTTGCGATCCTGTCCCCAGTCGCGCAGCATGCGGATGGTTGCCGCATACTCCGGATTATTGGTTGTGACCGCGCCACCTTCTCCGAATGCGCCAAGATTCTTAGTGGGATAAAAACTAAAGCAGCCAATATCACCCATGCTCCCGGCCAAGCGGTTTTTGTATTGGGCCCCGTGGGCCTGCGCGGCGTCCTCGATCACCACGAGGCCTCGTCGACGGGCTATGTCCAAGATCGGGTCCATGTCCGCCGTCTGGCCATATAGGTATACGGGCATGATGGCCTTTGTCCGAGGGGTCACGGCGGCTTCAACCGCGGAAGGGTCCATGTTGAAGGACCGAGAGTCGATATCGGCAAGAACCGGCCGCGCCCCGGCGTAGGTGATCGCCGCTACGCTCGCAATAAATGTGAACGGCACCGTGATAACTTCATCTCCCGGCCCCACTCCCGCGGCCAAGAGAGCCAGGTGCAGCGCGCTTGTCCCGGAATTCACTGCAATGCAATCGGCGGTCCGGCAATACGCGCCAAATTCGCGCTCAAAAGCTGCGACCTCGCTGCCCAGGACAAACTCGCTGCTTTCCAGAACTTTGGAGATTGCAGCGTCGACCTCCGGCTTAATGCTGTGATATTGCGCTTTCAGATCGAGATAGGGAATTTGAATGGCAGGAGAAGGCAAGCGAACCTGTGACCTCTGTTCTGGGAAGGCTACGCGCGATTATAGCGTACGACTCAGTGTTGACCCCGCCCGCCTTTTCGTAGAGGCTGGTTGAGAACCTTTCCTCAACGCATGTGCGGAATATTCGGAATCGTAGCTCGTGATGCGCGCATTCCCGAAGGTTTGGTCGAGCGTGCCACGGAGTCGCTCGCCCATAGGGGCCCGGACGATTCGGGGACGGTGTTGCTGCGAGGAGAAGAGAACCGTGGTATCGAGGTCGGGCTGGGCAACCGGCGTCTCGCAATTCTCGATCTATCTCCGCTCGGCCATCAGCCGATGCACAATCCCGCAACCGGCGATTGGATTGTTTACAACGGGGAAATTTATAACTTTTGCGAGATTCGGCGGGAGTTGGAATCCCTTGGCGCGAAATTCGTCAGTCACTCGGATACCGAGGTGGTGCTGCGCGCCTACGAGCAGTGGGCGGAAGAT
>Ga0335071_10006358_pt1 | contig 12198 bp, 3 predicted proteins | sample Lox_Sample_15_FD_206724 | JGI IMG/M metagenome (GOLD analysis project Ga0335071, IMG submission 206724) | Soil microbial communities from Loxahatchee National Wildlife Refuge, Florida, United States - Lox_Sample_1.5 | ecosystem: Environmental > Terrestrial > Soil > Wetlands | place: USA: Florida...
CGCGGACCCCGAGTGGCGCGACTGGGTCGTGACGCTCTCGGGCCTCTCGAAGATGGACATGTTCGGGGCCTCGACGGGCGCGCGCGCCTGCTGGCTCGTCCTCTCGGACGAGATCCGGTCGAACGGGGTCAGGGCCCGCGAGATCCTCGCGAACCTCTCCGCGTGGCTCGTCGCGACGCCGTCGACGCTCGCGCAGGACTGGGCGCTCGCGGCGCTCCAGAGCCCGCTCGCGGCCCTCCGCCGGCCCTCGCCGTACATGCGCGAGCGCCGCGACTTCATGATCGAGGCGACGGACGCGATCGCGTCGCTCGGCGTCGAGCGGACGGATTTCGGCGGCACGTTCTACGCGCCGCTCGCGTTCCCGGGCCTCGTCGGCGAGCCCTTCGACCGCCTCCGCAACGGCATCAAGGAGCGCGCGGTCGTGAAGACGTCCGTCGACGCGTTCGAGTTCCTGCTCTCCGGCGGCGTCGGCGGCATCCCGTTCACGGCGTTCGCGGGAAGCGACCCGGCGCACTACGGCACGTGGCAGCGCCTGTCGTACGGATCGAAGGACGTGAGCGAGCTCGCGGTCTTCATGGACCGCGTCCGTGCGTGCCTCGAGCGGCGGGGTCGCGCCGGCTCGAGCGCGCCGGCCGAGGCCGCTCCGCACCCGGCGGTCGAGTCGGAGGTGTGGGAGAGCGTCTGCACGGAGAAGGGATACGCGGCCCTCGACGGCCTCGACGCCCGCTCGTTCGCCGAGGCGCGGAAGGCCGCCGCCTCGCGCGCGCCGCAGGGGTGCGCCCGTCTCACGGGCACGAAGCACCCGGACTCGACGGCCCACCGCGCCGAGCAGCTCGCGCGGGCGCTCCGGTCGGCGCCCGAGGGGACGCCCGACCGCGCCCACGCCGCCCTCACGTATCTCGAGTGGAACCCGCTCGTCGACGCGCGGGCCGAGTTCGAGGAGACCGTCGCGGACCTTCTCGGGCCGTGCTCCGAGGTCCTCCTCGACTACGAGGGCCGGCAGATCAGCCCGGAGTGGGTGGACGTCCCGGAGAAGGCCGTCCTCGCGCTCCTCCGGCACGGCCTCGTCCCCGGCGAGGACCGCCATCTCCTCTTCCGCGTGCCGAACCCCTGGATCGAGCAGGACGAGGAGAAGGTCTCGAAGATCCTCGGTTCCGTCGCGCGCGCGAACGTCCTCTTCCTCCTCGCGTGCGAGCGGCTCGGCCTCGAGCCGAAGCGCAACGCGATCCACGAGCTCTCGATCCCGCAGGTGAACGCGCGCGCCGAGGTCGGGGCCGTCGTCAAGATCGGGACGCTCTACCTCGAGGCGCTCCGCGGGCTCTTCGACGGCCCGCCCGACCGCGTCGACGCGTTCCTCTCGGCGCGCGTCCCGAAGGCGAAGCGCGCGGCCCTCGTCGCGCGCGTGGCGCGCGTCCGCCTCGTGCCGCTCGTCGAGAACGTCGGCGCGCTCGCCCACCTTCCCGACTTCCTCGACGCCTATTACCAGGCGCTCGAGCGCAACCGCGGCCTCGAAGGCCTCCCGACGCCCGAGGGCCTGCGGACGGGCTTCGACGAGTCCGAGTCCGTCGTCCGGATCTTCGTCGCGATGTCCGACACGGCCGAGCAGAGCGGCAAGATCGCGACGGACGCCGCGTACGCGCTGACGGTCGCCGGGCGGGACGAGGCCGAGCGCCGGCTCGCGGAGCACGCGCGGCGGATCGGCGAGCCGGCCCCCAGAGTCACGTTCCTGATCGGAGCCGGCCGGGCCGGCTTCCGCGGGGGGTTCGACCCCGAGCACGAGGGCGTCGTCGCGCAGTTCGCGCGGGCCGACGGCGTCACGATGCAGGGAATCCGCGCCGATGCGCCCGCCGAGGCGGCCCGTCTCGCCGCGCGGTTCCGGGAGGAGGCCGCGGCGAAGCGGCCCGCGCCGTCCGTCGGCGCCGGCGAGCGCGAGTCGCTGCTCGAGCTCCTCGAGGCCGGCGTGAAGGCCCACACGGAGACGCTCCTCAGGATCGCCCCTCTCCTCGCGCCTTTCAGCGGGCTCGTCCCGCAGACGCGCGTGAGGATCCGCGCGACGGGCTCCGTGAACTACGGCCGCTCGATCCCCGTCTACCCCGAGGAGTGGGGAGGGGGCGGAACGCTGCCCGACAACCGGGACCTCAGGGACGCGTGGCCCGAGGGCGTGACGCTCCCGCGCGCGATCAATTACAACCTCGGCTGCACGACGCTCGGCCTGCCCGCGGTCACGAGCGACCTCGCCGCGCTCGACAAGCGCGGAGCGGTCCTCCTCGCGCGGCACGTCCCCGGCTATCGGGAGATCCTCGCGCGCGAGCTGCCGTACTTCGTGCGCGACGCGGCCGCTCTCGTCTTCGGGAAGAAGTTCGCCGAGACGGCGGCGCGGCGGTGTCTGAGGGCGGCGGCGGCGGTCTGGGCGGACGTGCGCTCGCGCGAGGAGCTCGTGGAGCCGACGTGCCTCTTCGCGATGCTCTACCTGCGGTTCATGGCCGACGAGTCCGACAGCTGGGACGAGACGAAGGAGCACGAGAGCCTCACGACGCGCGAGGAGGAGCTCATCCGGGAGACCTCGAGCGGCGCGTTCGCCGCGCTCTGCGCCGAGAAGCCGGGGAGTCGCTGGACCGTCCTCCAGACGCTCGTCGACGCCGAGGAAGCGCCGCGCCTCCTGCTCGCCCGCGAGCTCACGATCGAGGAGAAGCGAGAGTTCGTCGACCTCCGGATCGAGGGCTGGCTGCGCACGCTGCCCGACCCCCTCGCCCGCAGCCTGCGGGGAGAGTGGGCGCCGCTCCGCGAGCTCGGCAAGGACGAGCTGACGCTCCGGACGATCGAGCAGATGGTCGCGCTCGAGCGGCTCCGCGGCAGCCGGGGGGCGTGAGGGAAGAGATCAGGGCTTCGGCGGGATGCCCGGCGGGAAGCCCTCGAACAGCTTGTCGACGGCCTCCTGCGTGATCTGCGCCCGCTCCTGGGGCGTCTCGCTCGCGCCCACGTCGCGCGAGGCCACACCGCGCCAGACGAGCTCCTTCGCCTTCGTGTCGACGAGGTCGACGATGAGCGTGCCCACCGGGACGTCGTAGACGCGCGCCGTCGAGATGCCCCCACCGCCCCAGCCATGCCAGCCCCAGCCCCAGCCCGCGTTGTACGAGGTGATCTGCCGGTCGTTCTTCAGCCTCGTGTGGAGGACGACCCACAGGTCGGGCTTTTCGTCCGTCTTCGTCAGGCCCTTTGCGACGAGCGTCCTTTCGATCGACGTCTCGACGCGCTTCATCTGGAACTCGCCGCGCCCATGAACGTCCTTGAAGGCGAAGGTCTTGTAGGAGGCGAAGTTCGTGGCCGCGTCGTAGTCGACGTTCGTTTTGACGCTCGAGCAGCCCGCCCCGGCCAGCGCCGTTGCGGCTGCGAGCGTGAGAAGGATGTTCTTCCTCACAGATCGGACCCTCCGCCGACTGAGACGTGCAAGAGGCTTGCCGGGTTGACCGCCCCCCGAGGAGGACGGCGGGTCATGGGCGGTTTTTGAACGTGTCGCACGCGCCGACCGTCCCTTCCCTCAGGCCCCGCGTGAACCACTCCGTGCGCTGGGCGGCCGAGCCGTGCGTCCAGCTTTCCGGATTCACGCGCCGGCCCGCGGCGCGCTGGAGCCGGTCGTCGCCCACGGCGGCGGCCGCCGCGAGCCCCTTCTCGACGTCGCCGTTCTCCAGGATGTTCCGCTCGGCGGTCCCGTGGCCCCAGACGCCCGCGAGGCAGTCGGCCTGCAGCTCGAGGCGGACGGAGAGCGCGTTCTGCTGATCGGGCCGCTCCTCCATCGCGCGGCGCACCTGGCCCTCGATCCCGAGGAGCGTCTGGACGTGATGTCCGAACTCGTGCGCGATCACGTAAGCCTGCGCGAAGTCGCCCGGCGCGCCGAAGCGCTCGGAGAGCTCGTCGAAGAAGCCCATGTCGAGGTAGACCTTGCGGTCGGCGGGGCAGTAGAACGGCCCCATCTGCGCTTCGGCGAAGCCGCAGCCCGAGCGCGTCTCGTTCCGGTAGAGGACGAGCGTCGCGTGCGTGTAGTTCCGGCCCAGCGACGGGAAGACCCGGTCCCAGTTTTTCTGGACGTCGTTCACGACGAAGTTCACGAAGCGCGCGCGCTTCTCCTCCTGCGCCGGGGGCGGGGCGACGGGACGCGAGTCCACGCGGGCCTGCGGCGCGCCGCCGCCCGGGGCAAGGAGCGCGAAGAAATTCTGCCTGAAGACGAGCGAGAGGACGCCGAGCAGAATGATGCCGCCGCAGCCGAGGCGGATCCCGCCGCCCCCGAAGCCGAATCCGCCGCCCGCTTCGCCCCGCCGGTCCTCGATGTCCGGGCCGAGCCCGCCGCCGTCGTCGTTCCAGCGCATCGCCTTCGCCTCCGGCGGCGGAGTCTAGACCGGGGAGCCTTCCGCGCGCGGGTCGAGGCGGCCCCCCGGCGCGTCCAGCGCCTCGCGCACGCGCCGCGAGAGCTCCGCCTCGTCGAAGGGCTTCGTCAGGAGGGGCAGGCTCGATCCGGAGAGGCCATACCGCGACAGGACGTCGCCCGGGTAGCCGGACATGAAGAGGACGCGCAGGCCGGGGCGAAGCCCGAGGAGCCGGTTGGTGAGCTCGGCGCCGTTCATTCCCGGCATGACGAGGTCGGTGAGGAGAAGGTCGATCGTCCCGGGCCCGGCCGCCGCGGCGAGGGCCTCGTCTCCTCCCGCGGCGGTGAGGACGTGGTAGCCGCGTTTCCTGAGGATGCGCGCCGCGAGCTCGCGGACCGACGACTCGTCCTCGACGAGGAGGATCGTCTCCGCGCCGCCGCGCTCGCGGGCGTCCGCCGGAGCGGGAGGCGCGTCCGTCTCCTCGACGCGCGGGAAGTAGAGCTCGAACGTCGTGCCCGCCCCCGGGGCGCTCGCGACGCGAATGTGGCCGCCGCTCTGCCGGACGATTCCGAACACGGTCGACAGGCCGAGGCCCGTCCCGCGCCCCGTCTCCTTCGTCGTGAAGAAGGGCTCGAAGGCGTGCTCGAGCGTCTCTTTCGTCATGCCGCCGCCTTTGTCCGCGACGGAGAGGACGACGTACCGGCCCGGCGGGATCCCGCCGTCCACGGAAGGCAGCGCGGTGACGGCGGCCGTCTCGAAGACGCGGATCGCGAGCGGGCCGCCGTCCGGCATCGCGTCGCGAGCGTTCACGACGAGGTTCATGAGCGCCTGCTCGATCTGTCCGCGGTCCGCGCGGACGAGACCGGCGTCCGGGGCTGCCGAGAACGTGAGCCTCACGTCCTCCCCGATCAGCCGCCGGAGCATCTTCTCGGCGTTCCCGGCGACGACTCCGAGGTCGAGAGCCTGCATCTCGAGCGTCTGGCGCCGGCTGAAGGCGAGGAGCTGGCGCGTGAGGTCCGTCGCGCGCTCGGCCGCCTTTAGAATCTCGGCGAGCTCCTCGCGCCGGGCGTCGTCGGCCTCGAGGCCGGCCGCCAGCAGCTCGCCGTAGCCTCGGATGACGGTGAGGAGGTTGTTGAAATCGTGGGCGATCCCGCCCGCGAGGCGCCCGACCGCCTCCATCTTCTGCGCCTGTGCGAGCTGCCGCTGCGTCTCGTGGAGGGTCTCCTCGGCCTTCTTCCTTTCCGTGATGTTGTCGAAGACCGCGACGAAGTGGCCCTTTCTCGGGCTGTAGGCCGAGATCGAGAACCAGATCCCGAGGGCCGGCACGAACGATTCGAAGCTCTCGGGCCGGCCGGTGCTCGCGACCCGCCCGTAGGTTTCGAAGAGGTCCGGGTTGTCCGTCCGGATCCCGGGAATCACGTCCGAGACCCGCCGCCCGACGACGTCCTTCAGGCCCGTGAGCGTTCCGAACGCGCGATTGACGACGAGGTAAATGAAATCGGCCGGCGTGTCGCCCTCCCAGAGCATCTCGCAGTACGCGACGCCGTTCAGCATGCCGTCGAAGAGCGCCCGGTACCGCTCCTCGCTGTGGCGGATCGCGTCCTCCTGGCGGCGCCGCTCGGTGACGTCGCGGACGATCGCGATGAGAAAAGCCGCGTCCCCGAGCTCGATCCGGCGGGAGCGGATTTCCGCCGGGAACGTCGAGCCGTCTGCGCGCCGGTGGACGGTCGTGACGACGTTCCGGCCCTCCCGGTTCAGCGTTTCCATCGCCGCGGCCGCCCCGTCGGTGTCTCCCGGCGCCCGCAGGTCGGCGGCGGACAACCGGAGAAGACTCGCGCGGTCCGAGCCGTACATGCGCTCGGCGCGCCGGTTTGCGTCGAGGAGGCGCCCCGCCGGGTCGAGAAGGAAGATCGCGTCCTCCGCTCCGTCGAGGAGCGCGCCGAAGCGCGCTTCGCTGCTCGCGAGGGCGGCCTCCTGGAGGCGCTCGCGCCGTTCGGCGAGCGCGAAGACGAGCGCCGACGCCGCGAGGATGAAGGCGGCCAGCGAGGCGCCCGCGCGCAGTGCGTTCGCGCGGAACGTCATGAGGGCCTCGGCCTCGTCCACCTTCATGACGAGAGCCCAGGCCGACGGCGGAAGGCGCCGGCCCGTCGTGAGGACCCGGATGCCGCGATAGTCCGTCCGCGGGGAGACCGCCTCGGAGCCGTCGAAGGCGGCCGCGGCGCCGAAGCCGAGCGCGCCGAGGGGACGCCGGAATCGCAGCGGCGCGTCCTTCCGCTCGAGGAGCGGAGAGAGAACGACGGCGTCGCCTCCGTCGCGGGCCACGATCGCCGCCTCGCCGGTGTCGACGCCGCTGAGCTTCCGCACGAGGAACGGGTAGAGCCACCGCGCGGGGCTCTCGAAGACCATGACGGCGCCCCGCGTGACGCCGTCGCGGGACTTCACGGGGGCCGAGAACGTCAGGACGGGGCCGGCCGTCGCGTGCAGGTGAATGCCGACCGCGGCGGCTCCCGACGCGAGGACTTCCCGCGCCGCCCGCGCGCAGCCGTCTTCGAGGACGAGGTCGCTCGTCGCGGCGACGCGACTCGCGTCCACGCTCCAGAGCGCCGCCCCGAACGCTCCCTGGCTGCGGGCGAACTGCTCGAGGAGCTCGGCCACGTGACGCGTGGCGACCGGGCCCGTGGCGGGGTCGAGCGCCTGAAGAATGGACGGGTAGCCGGCGACCGTCCGCGCGCCGGCGAGCGCGTCCTCGAAGTAGCGGGCGAGGACGTCGCGCCGGAGGTCGGCCCGCACGCCGAGGTCGCGGCTCCAGTTCGCAATCTCCTCGGCGCGCTGCCGCGGGAGATACCAGAACGTGAAGAGGGCGGCTGCGCTCAGGAACACGAGCCCGAGCGCCACCGCCAGCCCGCCGGGTCCGCGGCGGGGCGTCGCCTTCGAGTCGCCGCTGCGCGGAAGTGGTTTCACCCGATTCGTCCCGGTGTTCCGAGTCGGGGGTAGTTTAGGTGCGGCGGTCCGCGTTTGCGCGGAGCATCGGCGTTGATGCGTCTGCATCAACGCGCCGGCGTTCGACCCTCCGGTTTTCGCGCCCGGCGCGGGCTGGAAGGCGAGAAAGGGGCCGCCCGTGCCGCCACATGACTGACGACACGGGCGAGCGCGGAGGCCCGTGGGTGCGGGGCCGCGCTGGGCAGGGAGGGCCCGCCCGCCATGGCTGCGTTCCGTGATCAGGTCATCTCGTGTTCGACGGGACGAGCCGCAGAAAGGTTCACATCGCGGTCCGCGGGGCGGGGCGCATGTCCATGCTCCCCGAGCCCGGCTCCCCGTGCCTCCGGACGGCTTTGCAGATCGTCGCGGCGAGGGGATACTCGGCGAGCGGCACCGTCCTCCCTTGGCGCGGCGGTACGGCCGGAGGGACTTTGGACGGCGGCGACACAGCCGGGCTCGAGGAAGCGACGGGCGTCGCGCCGGGCCCGCTGCTCACGGAACTGGACCGGCTCGAATCGGGGGATTCGGCGAGTCCGGCCGGGGCCGAATGCGCTCTGGAGGCTCTCGCGGCCGCGGAGCAGGGGCTTCTCGACGGCTCGGTTCCGGCCTCGGCCTGGCGCCGGTACCTCGACCTGACGCGGCGAAGGACCTTCCTCCTCGCCCTTCCCGACGCGACGGCCCGGACCCGATGGGCGGCGTCGGCGTTCGGCGCGATCCGCGCGTGCCGGTACTCGCTCGCGGATCTCCTCGAGCAGCGCGTCGCCTCCCACCCGGACAGGGTTTTCCTCCAGGCGTCGCCCTCGGCGGAGTCGCCCCGATGGACGTACGCGCAAGTGGCGCGCCGCCTCCGGGCGATCGCCGCCGCCCTCGCGTCGTCGTGCGGCCGGACGCCGCGGGTGGCCATCGTGGCCGAGAACGGCTTCGACGGAGCGTGCTGCGATCTCGCGTGCCTGGTCCACGGCATCTTCGTGGCCCCGCTGGCCCCGTACCTCTCTTCCGCCGAGCTCGGCTCGCTCCTGGAGCGTCTCGCGATCAACGTCGCGGTCGTGGACACGGCCGGGCAGCTCGACAAGATCGAGGCGGTCCTCGAGCGGCGTCCCGGCTCGGTCCGGCCGTTTCTCGTCGACTCGGCCGCGAGCCTGCGGCGCCCGGAGACGCTCGTGCTCGGCGAAGAAGCCTCCCGCCTCGACGAAGGAGGGATCAACCGGGCCCTCGCGACCCTGACGCCGTTCGGGCTGGACGAGACCGCCACGGTGCTCTTCACGTCCGGAAGCACGGGCGCGCAGAAAGGCGTGGCGTTCTCGCCGTTCCACCTCCTCTCGAAAAGATTCGCGCGCGCGGCCGCGCTCCCGTTCGTCGGCGAGAACGAGGTCCTCCTCTGCTACCTGCCGCTGTACCACACGTTCGGGCGGTACCTGGAGCTCCTCGGAACTCTTTTCTGGGGAGGCACGTACGTCTTCGCGGGCAACCCGTCGCTCGACACGTTCCTCTCCGGGCTCCGGCAGGTCCGGCCGACCGGGCTCGTCGGCATCCCGGCCCGCTGGGCTCAGCTCCACGACCGGTGTCAGCAGCGCATCGGCGCCGTCGCGGGCCCGGAGCAGGAGGCGGAGGCCGTTCGCGAGATCACGGGCGGGCGCCTCTCGTGGGGACTCTCGGCGGCGGGCTACCTCGAGCCGTCCGTGTTCCGGTTCTTCCAGCGGTCAGGGGTCGCGCTCTGCAGCGGCTTCGGGATGACGGAGGCCACGGGCGGCATCACGATGTCGCCCCCGGGCGGATACGAGGACGGCACCGTCGGGATCCCCCTGCCGGGAATCGACGTCCGGCTGGACCCCGAGAGCGGAGGAAGCGGCCCGGACGAGGGCGAGCTCCTCATCTCCGGTCCCTACGTGGCGCGAGATGTCGACGAGGACGGTCCGCCGGACGAACGAGCGCGCTGGGTCAGGACGGGGGATATTTTCCGCCGGCGTCCGAGCGGCGGCCTCGAGATCATCGACAGGGTCAAGGACATCTTCAAGAACAGCCGCGGACAGACCGTGGCGCCGCGGCGCGTCGAGCAGCTCTTCGAGGGCGTGCCCGGATTCCGGAGGACCTTCCTCGCCGGGGACGGACGCGACGACAACGTGCTGCTCGTCGTGCCGGACGCGGAAGCTCCGCTTCTCGCCGATCTCGACGACGAGGAGCGCCAGAGCTATTTCAAGAGGATCGTGGCCGAGGCCAACCTCGATCTCGCACCGCACGAGAGAGTCGTCGGGTTCGCCGTTCTCGACCGCGATTTCTCGCTCGAGAACGGCGAGCTGACCCCCAAGGGAAGCTACCGCCGGAAGGTGATCGAGGAGAGATTCGGCGACGTCCTCCTCTCGCTCTACCGCGGAAGCGCGGTCACGCTCTCCAACTCCCGTCTCCGGGTCCGGGTGCCGCGCTGGTTGCACAGGGACGTCGGGATCCTCGAAGGAGACCTCGTCCTGGGAGACGACACGCTCGAGGACAGGCGCCGGGGGATGAGCCTCACGCTTCGGCGGCCCGACGAGACGGGCGCGGTCCGGATCGGCGATCTCGAGTACACGGTGGCGGGCGACACGGTCGATCTCGGCCTCCTCGCCCACCAGCCGCTCCTCTGGCTGGGCAACTCGTCGCTGGCCGCCTTCTTCCCGCTCAAGGGAGCCTGGCACACTCCCCCCGGGGCGTTCTCCCTCCGCGTCCGGCTGCCTGCGGGGGGGCGGCCGCCCTCGGTCGCCGCCACGAGCGCCCTGATCCCGTCTCCCGAGCTGGCCGAGCTCCACCGGACGGTTTGCTCGGCGCTCTTCGGAGGCCAGGAGGAATCGCTCGAGGCCGTCCGTGTCCTGGAGGATCGGCTCCGGAGCGCCGATCCGAACACCGCGGTCGCGCTTCGCCGGCGGTTCGAAACCCTCGCGCGCCATCCGGCCCGGGACGTCCGGTGCGCGGCGTACCGGATCCTGCTTCTCGACGAGCCGGCACCCGGCACCGCCTCGAACATGGAGAGCTTCCTCGAATCCGGCCTCTCCTTCCTGTCGTCCGACAGCGTCGAGTTGATCGCGCAGGCCGGCGTCCCCGGAGAGCGCCTGACGGCTTTGAGGAGGCGTCTCCAGGGATATCGCGTGAACCTCCCGAGGCCGCTCCCGGAGGTCCAGGCGAGGCTTCTCTCGGACGTCTTCACGCTCCTCGCGCGCCACGCCCGGAAGCACCGCGAGGATTTCGCGGCCGTCCGGTCCGAGCTGGCCTGCTGGTCGCTCGAGGAGACGGAGCCGCGCCTCGCCGGAGAAGCCGAGAGCCTGCTGACCGAGCTCTCCGGCTGGTTCGACAGGAGCCTGCCGCAGAGGGCGGGCTTCCGCTCGAAGCTCGTCTTCCACGAAGGTCTCCCCGCGGCCGAGCGCGAAGGCCTCGAGCGCCTCTTCGACGCGACCGGGTTCTTCGAGGAATCTCTCGAGCTCGCGTGCGGCGAAGCGGTGACCCTCGAGGATCTCGGGCCCGGCGGAATCTGGATCGCCCCGGTCGCAACCGTCCGCCGCCACCATCTCTATCGGACCGGCATCAACACGCTCTCGGGGCGGCATTACGATTTCCTTCTGATCCTGGGCGACGACCTGGAGCCCGACGCCGTCCGGCGGACGAAGCTCTGGATGGAGACCCTGGCCTCGCCGGCCGAGGGGAGCCCGGTCGTTCCCGCCTTTGGCTGCTATCGCGAGGAGCTCCGGGCGCTCTCGGTGGGCTGGGTCGACGAGCCGACGCTCGCGATGAGGCTCTGGGAGCTCGAGCAGCCGGCGGAGGCGGGCCCCGCCGCGGTGCTCTGGAGGACCCTGTTCGTCCGGGCGCTCGCGGCCTTCTTCTCGGCGTGGGAGGCGAGCGGCCGGCGGCTGGTTCCCGGCTCGATCTCGCCGGCGAACGTCGTCGTCCCGAAGTACGACTTTCGCGAGGGGACCGTCCTTCTCTCCCTCGCGGGCCACCGCCCGTACGAAGGCCCGTTCTCTCTCGTCGGCCCCATGATCCGGAACTTCTTCGTCGAGACGTTCGCCCTTTATCCCCGCTCGCGGACCATGCTCCGCCGCTCGTGGATCGCGGATGCGTGCGTGGAAGCGCTCGGGCTCGACGGGGCGCGGGCCTTCCTCGACGAGCTCGTCCCGGCGCTGAGGGCCGCGCCTCCCGGGAGCGTCGACGAGTCCTTTGCGACCGAGCTCGAGGCGGAGCGGAGCAGGCTCGACGCCTCGTTCCACCCGCCGCTTGCGCTCCTCTCGGCGATCGCACGCTTCGAAGCGTGGGAGGCAATCGATCCCGGTGCGCCCCTCGCCGTCCGAGAGGCGATGGCGCGCGGGCTCGAGCGCGTCTACCGGCTGGACCGGTTCCCGGAGATCGTCCGGTATCACCTTCACCGCCGGACCACTTTCCAGGGCTCGCCCGGTCCGGCTCTGCGCGCGTTCGACGCTCTCCTGGAGGCGATGTTCCGCAGGCCCGGCCACTGGCCCGTGGAGATGGTCGAGCTGGCCGACGTCCAGGCCGCCCTCGAGGGCTCCGAGGAGCGCATCGCGTTCGGAAGGCTCGTCTTCCCGGGCGCCGCCCAGGACGGAGACATCATCCTCGCGGTGGTCGGCGACGGCAGGAGACACCTCGTCACCACGACGCGAGTCACGGACCGCACCGGAGCCGAGTACTCCGTGCGAGACCCGCTCGACCCCGGGGAGCTCGGACGGCTCGTCCAGCTGCTCGTCCGGTCGGGAGTCCCGCGAAAATACTTCGAGGGGCGCCGCCACCTCGTCGTCCTCGACGGGCAGGGGCGGGTCGTGGCCGGCGTCTCCTATTCGTTGTTCCGGGGATCCTCCGCCCAGCTCGACGGAATCGCGGTCAC
>Ga0335071_10006360_pt1 | contig 12196 bp, 12 predicted proteins | sample Lox_Sample_15_FD_206724 | JGI IMG/M metagenome (GOLD analysis project Ga0335071, IMG submission 206724) | Soil microbial communities from Loxahatchee National Wildlife Refuge, Florida, United States - Lox_Sample_1.5 | ecosystem: Environmental > Terrestrial > Soil > Wetlands | place: USA...
CGACCGACCTCGGGGTGCACGCCGCGCAGGCGGCGCTCGCCCAGTCGGGCGCCGCGCCCTCCGACGTCGGCCACGTGGTCATGGGCAACGTCATCCAGACCTCGGCCGACGCCATCTACCTCGCCCGCCACGTGGGGCTGCGCGCCGGCGTTCCCCAGGACGTGCCGGCCCTGGTCGTGAACCGCCTCTGCGGATCGGGGTTCGAGGCGGTCGTGCAGGGGGCGCTCTACCTCGCCACCGGGCAGGCCGAGGCGGTGCTGGTCGGGGGCACGGAGTCGATGAGCCAGGCGCCCTTCGTGGTGCGGGGCGCGCGCTTCGGCGTGCCGCTCGGCAAGGCGCCGGCGCTGGAGGACACGCTGTGGTCCGGGCTCACCGACAGTTACGCCCGGATGCCCATGGCGCTCACCGCCGAGAAGCTCGCCGAGCAGTACCGGATCACGCAGGACGAGGTCGACGAGTTCTCCGTGCAGTCGCAGCGGCGCTTCGCCGCCGCGCAGGAGGCAGGGCGCCTCCGGGAGGAGGTCGCGCCCGTCCAGGTCGAGTCGAAGAAGGGGCCCGTGTCCTTCGCCAAGGACGAGCACCCCCGCCCCGACACGACCGTCGAGGGACTCCGGAAGCTGCCCAAGGTGTTCAAGAAGGACGGCGTGATCCACGCCGGGGCGGCGAGCGGCGTCTCGGACGGCGCCGGCGCCCTGGTGCTCGCCACGCGCTCCTTCGCCGATCGCAAGGGGCTCAAGCCCCTCGCCCGGATCGTGAACTGGGGCTTCGCCGGCGTGGACCCCACCATCATGGGCATCGGCCCGGTGCCGGCCTTCCGCAACGCCCTCGCCCGGGCCGAGGCGAAGCTCTCGGACTTCGACCTCTTCGAGGTGAACGAGGCCTTCTCGCCCCAGTACCTGGCCGTGGAGAAGGAGCTCGGCCTGCCGAGGGACCGGACGAACGTGGACGGCGGGGCCATCGCCGTGGGCCATCCGCTGGCGGCGAGCGGGGCGCGCATCACCATGCACCTCCTCTACGCTCTCCGGCGCGGCGGCGGGAAGTTCGGCCTGGGCGGCGCCTGCATCGGCGGTGGCCAGGGCATCGCCGTCATCTTGGAAGCCCTGTAGGCGGGCGAGGGGGCGCGACATGGAGAGCTTCACGAGCTGCAAGGTCTTTTCCACCACCCTGGCCCGAGACCGGGAGGCCATGAGCGACAACATCAACCGGTGGCTGAAGGAGCACCCGGACATCGAGGTCGTGGACAAGGTCGTGAGGCTCTCGTCCGACCGCCAGTTCCACTGCCTGTCGATCGTGCTCTTCTTCCGTCCGGTCCGTAAGGACGGCTCGCCTTGACGGCGGCACGCCGCCTGGGGAGCGGCCTGACGTTCGGCGGGCGAATGCCCGCGTCCGTCGGTGGGCTCATCGCCGCGACCGTCGCGGCGAGCCTGGTGGGGGTGGTCGGTGAGCGCAACGGCTTCCCCCTCGTCCGCCTCTGCCTTCTCGAGCCCCGCTCGGTGGTGCACGGCGAGGTCTGGCGGGTCGTCACCTGGGTCTTCTTCGAGAGGGACCCGCTCGGCCTGCTCTTCGGCGGCCTCGTCCTCTACTGGGCCGGCCGCGACCTGTGCGAGGCGTGGGGGGAGCGCCGGTTCCTCCTCTTCTACCTGGGCACGGCGGCCGCGGCGGGCCTCGCCACCACCGCCGTCGCGGCCCTCCTCTGGCCCTCCCTCTACGGCATGGCCTGGATCGGCCTCTGGCCGGCGGTGGACGCCCTCGTCATCGCCTGGGCGCTCCTCTTCCCCTTCCGCCAGATCCTGCTCTTCTTCGCCCTGCCGGTCTCCGGACGCTCCCTGCTCTGGTTCACCGTCGGGGGGACGGCCCTGTACGCGGTCTTCTCGGGCCTGCCGCCCTTCCTGCCGCACTTTTTCGCGGAGGGAGCGGCCTACCTGTACGCGAGCGGCCGCGGACCGCGCGGGTGGCTGCGCCGGGTGAAGGTCCCCCGCTTCGGCAAGAAGCGCCCGTTCACCGTGATCCACGTGGACCGCGACCCGGACCGGCGCTGGCTCAACTAGGTCGCTTCAGCCGACGGAGATCTGGCGCACGGCGGCTCGATACACCCAGATCCGGCCGGTGTTCGTGCGCGACTCGACCGGGACCACGAAGAAGCCCGGGGCGCCCGGCGAGTAGTCGGGGCTCATCCCGCCCACCTGGCGCCCGTCGCCGAAGGTGACGCGCACCTTCGTGCCCAGGGCCGCCGGCGCCGCCTCGCCGGGATCGAGCATGAAGAAGAGGGCCTTCAAGCGGTTCGCGGCGACGTCGACCGTGTCCCCGTTCGGCTGGACGACCGGGATCGCCGGGGCGGCGAGGTCGGCGTCGCGGATGGCGCCGCGGAGGACCTGCCCCTCGATCGTGTGCAGGACGACGCGGTGCTCGCCGGAGACGTGGGACGGCGGGGGCGCGGGCGCCTCGGGCTGGACCGGCTCCGCGGCAACCGCGGCCGCCGGCATCGGCGGGGTCCTCGCCGGTACCGGGAAGGCGGGGCTCGCGCGCGGCGTGCTCCAGCCCCGCGGTGGCGCCTCCGGCTCCGGAGCCGGTGGCTCCGGGGAGCGGACGGCGACGTCCGCGGCCTCCTCCGGCTCGGCCGCGGGCTGCGCCTCCGGGGGGGCTTGGGCCGCGTGGCGCTCCTCGGCCACGGACGCGGGCAAGGGGAGCGGCGGTGCGAGCGCCTCCGCGTGCGGCGGGGGCGGGGTGATGATGATCTCCTCGAGCGAGACCACCTCGGCACCGGCGTCCGCGGGCGGGGGCGCCGCCGACCATGGTTCGGGCTCGGGCTCCTGCGCCGGCGGGGCGGCGACGGGGGGCTCCTCGGGCGGCGCGGGGGGGCGCTCCAAAACGGCCTCGGGACCGGTCGGCTCGGCCGCAAGCGCCTCGAGGACCTCCTCGATGTCCTCTTCCGCGACTTCCGGGATCTCCTCCGCACGGGACTGCTCGAGCTCGAGCGAGACGACCCCCGGTGGCGACTCGCCGACGAAGGAGAGGAACTCGCTCGCGGTCGCGAGCTGCAGGCCCTCGGCCGGAGGGGGAACGAAGTCGATCGAGCGCTCGAGGAAGCCGGCCGATCCGCCGGGGTCCCCATCCGCGCCCGGACCTCCGAGCCGGTCCTGGACGATGGCGAAGCTCTCGACCTCGACGTCCTCGGCGCCCGCCTCGGCCGGCGGCGCGGCCGGCTCGGGCTCGGAGGGGAAGGCGTCCTCGCCGAGGAGCTCCGCGCCGGGCAGCGGCTCCTCCCCGGCCTCCACCGGCGGCGCCTGGGCAGCCGCCGCGAGTCTCTCGGCCGCCTCCGAGGCCTCCGGCGTCGACACGTCCGGCTCGAATTCCTCGAGGAGGAGCTCGTCGGCCGCCTCCTCCGTGAGCGGCCCGGCGGGCGCGGCGGCCTCGAGGGCGGGCGCCTCTCCCCCGGCTTCGGGCTCGAGGTGCATGCCAAGGTCCGGGGCGCCGGGCGCCGACGACGGGTCCGCGCCGGCGTCGAGCGCCGAGTCGAGCGGGGATTCCTCCGCGGCGGGAGCGGCGCCGCCCGCCGGGAGCTCCGTCCCGGCGGCCACCTCCCACGAGGCGAGCTCGGCCGGCGTGGCCTGGAAGAGCTCCGCCCGCGCCCCGTAGGCCCAGCCCGGGTCCGTTGCCTCCGCGGGTCGTGTGTGCTCCCCGTGCGCCTCCGCCGGGGCCGGCTCCGCCGGCGGCGGCGAGCCGGGCTCCCAGCCCGGAGGCAACTCGGCCGCGAGCGAGCGCGGGTCCCAGCGGTCTTCCGCGGACGGCGGCGCCGCGCCGTCCCAGGCTTCCGGTGCGCTCGCGGGTTCGCCCGGGTCGGGGGAGGCCGCAGCCGGCTCCCAGGCTCCGGGCGGCGCCGAGGGGTCCCAGGGCTCGCCCGCGAGCTCCTGCGCCTCCCAACGGGCCTCGCCGCCCGATCCCGGAGGCAGGGCCTCCGCGGTCCAGGTGGGCTCGGTGCCGTCGGCCGCGGGAACGTCCCACGCGGCTCCCTCGGGAGGCGGCGCGTTGGGGTCCCCGAGGGGGTCCACCGGGCCGAACGGCCCCGCGTCCCAGAGCGTCGCGGGGTGCTCGGCGGCGGCCGGCTCCTGCGCCAAGGGCGCCCAGGCCGCGAGCGGTTCGCCCCCGGCCTCGACGGCCGGTGCCGGCTCGGGCCATCCCGGGGCGGCTTCCCAGGAGTCGGATCCCGGGGGGACCGTCTCCGGGGCAGGCGCGTCGGCGGCGGGGGGCGCAGCCGCACCCAAGCCGGCCGGAACGAGAGAGGCGCGCAGCGCCCGGGCCGCCGCGTCGACGTCGAAGCCTCCGGGGGCGACCGCGCTGGGCTCGGGCGCGACGAGCTCGCGCAGGGACGCCCAGCGCGCCTGCTCCGGCGGCGAGAGCCCTACCGTGTGGAGCTTCTCGTCGAGGTGGCGGAATTCCCTGAGTGGGCTGCGAGGCTCAGCCATTTCGCTCCGGTTCCCGGCGGTGCAGACCGATGATACCCCGCGTCCACGGGGCCTCCAAAAACGGCGGGCAGGCTTGATCCGGGGCAGCTGTGCGACCATGTATGGATCGTGACCGGGTCCCCCCGCTTCCTGCCGATGTTCCCCGAGGAGCTCGCCGCGCGCGGCTGGTCCGGGGTCGACGTCCTGCTCGTCAGCGGCGACGCCTACGTCGACCACCCGAGCTTCGGCGCGGCGGTGATCGGCCGGGTGCTCGAGTCCCGGGGGTTCCGGGTGGGCATCGTCGCCCAGCCGGATTGGCGGAGCACGAGCGATATCGCCCGTCTCGGTCGGCCGCGCCTGTTCGTCGGGATCACGTCGGGGGCGATGGACTCGATGGTGAACCACTACACGGCGCACAAGCGCCCGCGCTCCGACGACGCCTACACGCCCGGCGCGCACGCCGGGAGGCGCCCCGACCGCGCGACCACCGTGTATGCGAGGCTCGCCCGCGCGGCGTTCGGGCCCGCGACCCCCGTCGTCCTCGGCGGCGTGGAGGCCTCGCTCCGGCGCATCGCCCATTACGACTACTGGGAGGACCGCGTCCTGCCGTCGGTGCTCGTGCCGAGCGGCGCGGACCTCCTCGTCTACGGCCAGGGGGAGAAGCCGGTCGTGGAGATCGCGCGCCGCCTGGCCTCCGGGGAGGACGTCTGCGGCCTGGTCGACGTCCCGGGGACGGCCGTCGCGGTTCCGGACCCCGCCCTCGCCTCCCTGGACGCGCGGTCGCGGGGGGTGCTCACCCTGCCTTCCTACGAGGAGGTGGCGTCGGACAAGCGGACCTTCGCCTTCTTCTCGCGCCTCTACCACCTGGAGGCGAACCACGACAACGCGCGCGTTCTCGTGCAGCGCCACGGGCGGGGCGACGGCACGCGGTTCGTCGTGGTGAACGAGCCGATGGCCCCGCCCACCACCGAGGAACTCGACGCGGTGTACGAGCTTCCCTTCGAGCGCGAGGCGCACCCGACCTACGGCGACGCCCACATCCCGGCCCTGGAGCAGATCCGCTGGAGCGTCGCCATCCTCCGGGGATGCGCCGCCGGCTGCGCCTTCTGCTGCATCACCGAGCACCAGGGGCGGGAGGTCTCGTCCCGGTCGAAGGAGAGCGTCCTCAGAGAGGTCGAGGCCCTCACGCGCAGCCCCAGGTTCCGCGGGACGATCACCGACGTGGGCGGGGCCACGGCCAACATGTGGCAGATGGGGTGCACGAGCGCCGCCGCGCACGCCGCCTGCCGGCGCGCCTCCTGCGTCTACCCCCGGGTCTGCCAGTTCTTCGCCGTCGACCACGCACCCCTCGTGGACCTCTACCGGGAGGTGCGCAAGGTGAAGGGGGTGAAGCACGCGTTCGTGGGCTCCGGCGTCCGCTACGACCTCGCCCACGCGGATGCGAAGAGCGGCCAGGCCTACCTCGAGGAGCTCGTCACGCACCACGTCTCCGGCCAGCTCAAGGTCGCCCCCGAGCACGTCTGCGACGACGTGCTCCAGGTGATGAAGAAGCCGGGGGTCGAGGCCTTCGAGCGCTTCCGGGCCGAGTTCGACCGCTACTCGCGGAAGGCCGGCAAGGAGCAGTACCTCGTGCCGTACTTCATCTCCTCGCACCCCGGCTCGACCACCGAGGACGCGGTGCGGCTCATGGAGTACCTGCAGGAGAACCGCTGGAGGCCCCAGCAGGTGCAGGACTTCATGCCGACGCCCATGACGCTCGCCTCGGACATCCACTGGTCGGGGTTCCACCCCATGACCGGAAAGCCGGTGCACGTGGTCCGGGAGATGCGCGAGAAGCGCCTGCAGAAGGCGCTCCTGCGCTGGGGAGACCCCCGCAACCGCCCCTTCGTCGAGGAGGCGCTGCGCAGGACGGGGCGCCTCCGCCCCGGCGAGCGCCTCCGCGGGCCGGCGGGGCGCCCGGCGCGCCGCTCGCGCGCCGACCGGTGACCGCGGCGCATGGCGCCGCGCCCCCCTCCTTCTCACCGCCGCGGGCCTGCGCTACCTTCAGCGGCCCATGAGCGCCGCCGACGATTCTGCGCGCGAGTCGCGCCACCGCAAGCTCGCCGACAGCGACCACCGGCACCTCTGGCACCCCTTCACCCAGATGCAGGACTGGCTCGCCGAGGACCCGGTCATCATCGACTCGGCCGAGGGTTCGTACCTCGTGGACACGCGCGGCAACCGGTACCTGGACGGGTGCGCGTCGCTCTGGTGCAACGTCCACGGCCACCGGGTCCCCGAGATCGACCGCGCCGTCGCGGAGCAGCTCGGGCGCGTGGCCCACACGACGCTCCTCGGGCTCGCGTCCACCGCCTCCATCGAGTGCGCCGAGGAGCTCGTCCGCGCCGCGCCTCCGGGGCTCACGCGGGTCTTCTTCTCCGACGCCGGCTCCACCGCGGCCGAGATCGCGCTCAAGATCGCCTACCAGCACTTCCAGCTCCGCGGCGACCCGGAGCGGCGCGAGTTCCTCACCATCCGCGGGGGCTACCACGGGGACACCGTCGGCTCGGTCTCCCTGGGCGGCATCGACCTCTTCCACCGGATCTTCAAGCCGCTGCTCTTCCCGGTGCACCAGGCGCCGCAGCCCTACTGCTACCGCTGCCCGCTCCGGCAGGCGTGGCCCTCCTGCCGCATGGCCTGCGCCGACGAGGTGGAGCGGGTCTTCGAGGCCCACCGCGGACGGATCGCCGCCCTGGTGATCGAGCCGCTCGTGCAGGGCGCCGACGGGATGATCACCCAGCCTCCCGGCTACCTGCGGCGGATGCGCGAGCTCTGCGACCGGCACGGCGCGCTGCTCGTGTGCGACGAGGTGGCGACCGGCTTCGGCCGAACCGGCACCATGTTTGCCGTCGAGCAGGAGGGCGTCGTCCCCGACGTCATGACGGTCGCGAAGGGTCTCACGGGCGGGTACCTTCCGCTCGCCGCGACCCTGACGACCGAGCGGGTGTTCGAGTCCTTCCTCGGGCCCTTCGAGTCGAGGCGCACCTTCTTTCACGGCCACACCTTCACGGGCAACCCGCTCGCCTGCGCCGCGGCGGTGGCGAGCATGCGGCTCCTGCGCGGCGGCGGCGTCCTCGCCGCGGTCCCGGCCAAGGCGGAGCTCCTCGCCCGGGAGCTCGCGCCGCTCTCGGGCCACCCCCGGGTCGGCGAGGTCCGGCAGCGCGGGCTGATGGTGGGCATCGAGCTGGTGCGCGACCGGGGGACGAAGGAGGAGTACCCCTACGAGCTGCGGGCCGGGCACGAGGTCATCCTGGAGGCGCGGCGCCGCGGGGCCATCCTGCGGCCGCTCGGCAACGTGGTCGTGCTCATGCCGCCTCTCGCCATGGCCGGGGAGGAGCTGCGCGAGCTGGCGCGGATCGCGCGAGACTCGATCGAGGCGGCCACGGCGAGGCTCCCGTGAGGGGCCTGTTCGTCGCCGGCACGGACACGGGCGTGGGGAAGACCGAGGTCTCGGTGGCTCTCCTCTCCGGGTGGCGGGCGCGCGGGCTCGACGTGGTCGGCATGAAGCCCGCCGAGTCGGGGGTGGTCCCGGGCACGCCGGGGGACGCGGAGCGGATCCGCGCCGCCTCCGGGGCGGGCGATCCGCCGGAGCTGACGTGCCCGTACGCCTTCGCGGCCCCGCTCGCGCCGGCGGTGGCGGCGCGGCTGGAGGGTCGCGAGGTCTCCTTCGACCACGTGCTGCACTGCGCCCGCGAGCTCCTGCGGCGCCACGCCGCCCTGCTGGTGGAGGGGGCGGGCGGCCTGCTCGTCCCCCTCACCGAGAGCCGCACCTACGCGGACCTCGCCTGGGCGCTCGGGATGCCGGTGCTCGTCGTGGCCCGGGCGGGTCTCGGGACCGTGAACCACACCGCCCTCACCTGCGAGGCGCTCCGCATCCGCGGCCTGGAGGTGCGGGGGGTGGTGCTGAACCGTCCCACACCGGGGAGCGATCCGTCGGAACCCCACAATCCCGCGGAGATCGAGCGGCTCACGGGGGTCCGGGTGGTGGCGTCCCTGCCGCACCTCGCCGACCCGGCCGAGCGCGCGCGACGGCTCGCGGAGATCCTTGCCGACAGTGTCCAGTTCTGAGCCGCGGGCAGGAAATTGGATCGAGGGCGGGATCTCCCCTAGAGATGGACCCGTGTCCAAGGTCGTCGATCTGACGCTCAGCGCCGAGGCGAGGCGCTCTCTCCACCGCGTCCTCTCCCAGCGCGGGATCGGGTTCTTCCTGAAGAAGCCCCGCAGGGGCCCGGCCAAGCTCGACGCGCGGCGCATCGCCTGGGTCGTGGAGGCCGCCGCGCGGCGCACCCAGTCCTGCACCAGCGACCCCGACGCCCTGTCCCGCACGCGCCGGGTGATCCGGCGGGAGCTCATCCGCCGCCTGGCGGAGAGCATGGTCGAGGCAGGGCTCTAGGCGGGCCGGTCGCGGCGCGTCTGCCGCTCCACGAAGCGAAGCCGGAGCTCCGCGAGCAGGTCGAGAAGGAAGCGCGACTCCTCGGCGGTCAGGTTGCCGCGGGTCTTCTCCTCGAGCATCGCCAGGATGTCGATGGTCTGGCGGGCGAGCGCGAGGTTCTCCTGCTCGCGCTCCGCCTCCGGGTGGGCCATCTCCCCGAGGTGGACGAGCGCCGACGATCCCAGGGAGAGGACGAAGGTCCTGAAGTCGATAACGGTGGAGTGGGGATCTTGTCCGGCCATGCCCGTCATCCTAATTCACGTCGAAGGGGATGCGCTCGGCCGCGTAACCGCGCTGGACGAGGACGACCATCTGCCCGGAGCGGTGGGCCTGGGCGGCCGCCCGGCGCCACTCCGCGAGCGTGGAGACCTTGCGGGAGTTCACCTCGCGGACCCAGTCCCCGGCCTGCAGCCCGTACTCGGCGGCCTGGCTGCCGCGCTGGACGGAGCGGACCACCAGGTTCGGCCCGCCGGTCGAGCGCTCCTCTCCGACCTGGAAGCCGGTCCGCTCCGCCACGAGCGACTCGACGCGCTCGGGCGACAGCTCCACCGTCCGCACCGCCGCCGCGTAGCGCGAGCCGTTCCGCGTGAGCTGCAGCCGGGCGGTGCCGCCCGGGGGGACGTCCCGGATCCGGAACCGGTACTCGGCGGCGCTCGCGACCGGCTGGTCCGCGACCGCGTCCACGATGTCGCCCTTGCGGACGCCGGCCTGGAAGGCCGGGGAGCCGGGCTCCACGCCGGTCACGAGGACGCGGGCCCGCCCCTCGTCGATGACGTCGGTCTTTTGGGCCTGGTCCGCGACCGAGAGCCCGAGCCAGGCCTCCCGGACCTCGCCGTGGCGGATGAGGTCCTCCGCCACCCGCATCGCCCGGTCGATGGGGATGGCGAAGCCGATCCCGGCGTTCCGGTCCCCGAGGATGGCGGTGTTCACGCCCACCAGCTGCCCGAGGATGTTGACGAGGGGTCCTCCCGAGTTCCCCGGGTTGATCGAGGCGTCGGTCTGGATGGTGTCGAAGAGCGCCCCGCTCTGGCCGCTCACGCTCCGGTGCAGCGCGGACACGACCCCCGTGGTGACGGTGTGGGAGAGCCCGAACGGGTTGCCGATGGCGATGACCGTCTCCCCGATCATGAGGTCGTCGGACCGCCCCGCGGGAAGGTAGGGGAGCTTCTCCTTCGACTCCACGCGCAGCACGGCCAGGTCGGTGGGAGGGTCGATCCCGAGCACTTGCGCCCCGAGCTCCCGCCCGTCGAGGAGCTGCACCCGGAAGCGGGTGCCCCGCTCGACCACGTGGGCGTTGGTGAGCACGTAGCCCTCCGGCGACACGATGACGCCGCTGCCGAGCGACGTCACGGTGTAGCCGCGCCGCTCGCGCGGGCGCCCGAAGAACTCCTCGAAGAGGAGCTGGGTCATGTCCCCGCCCTGGGGCCGGACGCGGACGCGCACCAGCTCCTCGGCGGACACGTTCACGACGGCGCCGCGCGAGCGCTCCACCGCGGAGACGACGGGGGTCCGCCGCTCCGACGCAGGCCGGGGCTCAGCGCGCGGCAGGGGCGCCTGGCCCGCCGCGAGAAGCGGGGCCAGCACGGCCACCAGGGCCCCGGGCGGGAACCTCACGGCTACTCGTCGTCCGCGTCCGTCTCGACGTGCTCGATCTCGGACTCGATCGGCACCGCCTGGTCGGCGACGTCCGGCAGCTTCTTCAGGTACTGCTCGTAGTCCTTCTCGTCGAGCTGGCCCTTGCGCAGGTAGCGCTGGACCACCCTGCGGTCGACGATCTTGTTCTCCGACGTATCTGCCATGGCCTTCCTGACTTCGCGTGTGCGATGGAGCGGGGAAAATATGCCCGGCTTGCGGGTGCGTCAAGCGCATGCGAACGTTCGGCCGTGCAGACGCCGACCGAACGCCGGCTCGCCCGGCTCGCCCGCCTGCGCGGCCTCTACGCCATCGTCGGGGACGGGGACCCCGTCGGCCAGGCCGCCGCCGCCCTCGCCGGGGGCGCCGGGGTGGTGCAGGTGCGCATGAAGCACTCCCCGGCGGGCGTCGTGCTCGAGGCCGCGCGCGCGATCGTGGACCTCGCGCGCGATCGCGCGCTCGTGATCGTCAACGACCGGGCCGACCTGGCGCTGCTATCGGGCGCGGACGGCGTCCACCTGGGCGACGCCGACCTGCCGCCGGCCGAGGCGCGCCGTTTCCTCGGCGAGGCGCTCCTCGTCGGCCGGAGCTGCCGGACGCTCGAGGACGGACGGCGCGCCCTCGCCGAGGGCGCCGACCACGTGGGCTTCGGGCCCGTGTTCGGGACCCGCACCAAGGAGATCGCGGTTCCCCCGCGGGGCCTCGACGCGCTCCGGACCGTCGCCGCCGCGCTCCCGGCCCCGGTGGTGGCGATCGGGGGGATCACGCTGGAGACGGTGGCCGGGGTGGCGGCGGCCAAAGCGGCGGCGGCCGCGATCGTCGAGGACCTGCTCGCGCGGGGCGACGTCCGGGCGCGCGCCGAGGCGCTCGCGGCCCGCTTCGCCGCGGGGGCCGAAGGGCGGGCGTGAGCCGCCCGCGCATCGGCATCCCCGTCGACCTCGACGAGGGTGCGGGGCGCCACGAGATCGGGCGCGGCTACGCCGACGCCGTCCTGCAGGCCGGCGGGCTCCCCATTCTCCTTCCCCCGGCGCCGGAGGCCGCCCGAGACTACCTCGCCGCCTGCGACGGCCTGCTCGTCGCCGGGGGCGCGTTCGACATCGCACCGGAGCGCTACGGCGAGACCCGGCGCGCCGCCCGGCTGGGGCCGACCCGGCCCGCGCGCACCGACTTCGAGTGGGCCATGGCGGAGGCGGCGCTCGGCGCGGGGGTCCCCGTCCTCGGCGTGTGCGGCGGCATGCAGCTTCTGAACGTCGTGCGGGGCGGTACCCTCCACCAGCACCTGCCGGACGACCTGGGCGCCGACCACGAGCAGGCCGCTCCCAAGGACGTCCCCAGCCATCTCGTCGAGATCGAGCCGGGAACGCTGCTCGCCCGTCTCGTCGGGGAGGAGCCGCTGCCGGTGAACAGCACGCACCACCAGGCGGTGAGCCGCCCCGGAGCCGGCGTGCGGGTGTCGGCGCGGGCGCCCGACGGGGTGGTGGAGGCGCTCGAGGTTCCCGGGCTCCCGTTCGCGCTCGGCGTGCAGTGGCACCCCGAGGCGGCCGGGCGCCACGAGCCGCGCCACCTCGCCATCTACCGCGGCCTGGTGGACGCCGCGCGCGGGGGGCGCCGGTGACCGGGCCGGCGGTACTCGTGGCGGCGGGCCTCGACC